>Ga0308157_10005829_pt1 | contig 15125 bp, 14 predicted proteins | sample PhyBR1_FD_201035 | JGI IMG/M metagenome (GOLD analysis project Ga0308157, IMG submission 201035) | Phyllosphere microbial communities from UC Gill Tract Community Farm, Albany, California, United States - DLSLB.R1 | ecosystem: Host-associated > Plants > Phyllosphere > Unclassified | place: USA...
CCGAGGTTCGGATGTCGCCGGACCTCAAATTGGCGACCGCCTACGTCATGCCGCTCGGCGGCCAGGACGAGGCCCCGGTGATCGCCGCGCTCGAGCGCCACAAGAAGATCCTCCGCCAGGAAGTGGCGCGGCGGGTGAACCTGAAATTCGCGCCCGACTTGCGGTTCCGGCGCGACGAGACCTTCGACGAGGCGGCCCGGATCGACCAGCTCCTGCGGAGCGAGAAGGTCCAGCGGGATCTGGAAAGTGCGCCTCGCGAGGACGATGAGGGCGAACCGGATTCGTCCTCGCGCGATTGATCTCCATCCGGGCGGCTGCCGTTGCTCCGCCCCTTCGCCCAATGGGCCACGTGATGGCCCCTTGATAGGCTGAGCCGTTCAAGAGCCTCGTCCTGGATGTCCATTCCCGGCCGATGCTCTCCGCTTTTGTTTTTGCATCGTCGTTTGCCGAGAGCCGGTGGCCACCTTTCGGGACGATGCTCTAGAGAACCCGTCGATCGAGGACAGGATGCAAGACGACATTTCTTCCGAACGCGCCGGTGAAGCGCCGCAGGAGCCGCGGGGCGACCTGCGCCGGGACGGACCGCCGCGGGGCGGACGCCGCCCTCAGCGCGGCCGTCCGCGCCATGACCGGCCGAAGAAGAACGACGTGAGCGGCTGGGTGGTGCTCGACAAGGGCGTCGGCATCACCTCGACCCAGGCCGTGGCGGTGGTGAAACGCCTGTTCAACGCCAAGAAGGCGGGCCATGCCGGCACGCTCGATCCGCTGGCATCGGGCATCCTGCCGATCGCGCTCGGCGAAGCGACGAAGACGGTGCCGTTCGTCATGGACGGGCGCAAGGCCTACCGCTTCGAGGTGACCTGGGGTGTCGAGACCGACACCGACGATGCCGAGGGTCGCCCGGTCGAGACCTCCGATGTCCGTCCGACCCGCGAGGCGCTCGAGGCGGCTCTGCCCGCCTTCGTCGGCGAGATCGAACAGGTGCCGCCGCGCTATTCCGCCATCAAGATTCAGGGCGAGCGCGCCTACGACCTGGCCCGTGATGGCGAGGTGGTGGAACTGGTGGCCCGCTCGGTGCGCATTGACCACCTCTCGGTGATCGAGCACCACGGCGACCGCACCGTGATCGCTGCGGAATGCGGTAAGGGCACCTACGTTCGTGCGCTGGCCCGCGATCTCGGTCGGGTGCTCGGCTGCTTCGGTCACGTCTCGGCCCTGCGGCGCACGCGTGTGGGCCCCTTCGTGGAGGCGGCCGCCTGCAGCGTCGCCACTCTCGAAGAAAGCACCGAGATGCATCTCCACGCGGTCGAAACGGCCCTGGACGAGGTTCCCTCGGTGGCGGTCAGCCGCGACATGGGGCTTCGCCTGATGCGCGGTCAGCCGGTGATTCTGCGCGGGCAGGACGCGCCGATCGGCGGCAAGGCCTACGCGACCTGCGGCGGCGTGCTCGTCGCCGTCGGCGATGTCGAGCGCGGCGAACTGGTGCCGCATCGCGTGTTTCACCTCGGCGGAACGGCGGCACCGAGAAACTGAGGGATCGGTTCTATCGCGCGGTCGATCGAGTAATTCACAAGAAAAGAATTACTCACAGCCACTTCTTCGAACTCAGTCGAGAATAGCCGGCTCAATCTAACCTTCGAGCAAACGCATCCTCCATAAAAGCCCGTTGATTCTACGGATCGGCGGGCTTTTTCATGTGCGTGTCTCTGGGCCTCAAGCTGGCGATGGTCGTCGCAGGGGCAGGCCCGCGCCGCGCTCACCGAATCGTTCTGGAATGCCGGACTCCAGGCCCGAGGTCTGGCCCAATCCATCGTGCACGCCGTCTGAACAAGGGTGAAAGCCACCATGCAGGCGCTCGCCGACGATCGGCTCGACGAGACGGTGCCGTTCGGCGCGGCGTTGCCGGCCATCGAGGGATCGCCGCGGACCAACGTTCCGTCACCCTGGATGATGAGACCGCTAGGCTCGGGCAGAGAGGACTGAACAGAGGGCTACGATTGTCAGGTCTCCTTTAAACCTAGCCATTCTCAATTGGTCATATTTTTGCTTTTTCAGGCGATGATGTGCATAGAGTGATACGACGATTTGGCGAGGTGTTGGAGATGCGTTTCGCTTCGATCCAGGCACTCAGGGCTACGGCCGCGCTGCTCGTTGTAGCTCACCACTTATCGGACCACCGTTTCGTAACCGGCGCCGCTGGCGTTGATATATTCTTCGTCGTTTCCGGATTTATTATGGGAAGTGTAGATACCAAAGTTCCGCCGGGCCAATTCCTTTTAAAACGTGCGATACGTATCGCGCCGCTTTATTGGGCAACAACTCTTGTGCTTTGCGCAGGCGCGCTAGCAGGGCTGTTCGCCCGCTTCAGCTTCGATGGGGCCACCCTGGCGAAATCCCTACTTTTCGTGCCCTATTACAACGCCGAAGGTCAGATCTGGCCGTTGGCGATCTCGGGTTGGACGCTCAATGCTGAGATGCTGTTCTACGTCCTGTTCGCCGCTGGTCTCTGGATCGGCGCGCCTCGGACGTTCTGCGCGGCAGCCCTGGCCGGGCTCGTGATCGCGGGCGCGATTTTCGCGCCCGAGAACGCCCCGCTGCGGTTTTGGACCTCGGCGATCATGCTCGAATTCATTGCCGGCCTTGCCCTTGCTGGACCGATCCGTCTTGCCGGTCTTGGACGCGGGCTGAGCCTCATTACGGTCGGCGCGACCGGCCTCGTCGCGGCCGAGCTCGCTTGGCACTACACGGAAGCCCTACGGCCGCTCGTATGGGGCGGCCCGGCCTTCCTCATCGTTTGCGGCGCGCTGGCGATCGAGCGGGCCGGGCGCTGGCCCCGGCGCGCCCTCGCCGCCCTGGAGCGGATCGGAGATGCCTCCTATTCACTCTACCTGACCCATGGTTTCGTGATCGCGCTCGTGCATCGCAAGGTCGGCACGACCATCGCCGCCAACGCGATGGCTGTACCGGCCTGCCTCGCGCTGGCGTTTCTGACCTATTACGGCTTCGAGCGTCCAGTCGGGCGTATGCTCAACCGGCTCGCTCGACCGCGTCCGAGAAGCGCGCTCGAATTGGCGGCAACCTCCACGCATTGAGGTAGCGTGAGAGGTCGGCCCGCTACGGCAGACGCGCACCGATCGCGGACTGGATCGCAGCGATCCAGCAGGCGGCGGGCGGCACGAGCGGTGCCATCGGCGATATCTGGCATATGATTGCCCAACTCAGCCTCATCGCCGCCGAGGTTGCGACGGCGGCCGAGCAACAGGGGCAGGCCAGCCACGAGATCGCCTGTGCCATTGCAGGGGCCGCAGCGGACGCCCGCACGGTGTCGCTGAGCATCGCGGGGATCCGCGCCGCGGCCGCCTCCAATGAGGAGCGTTCCGACGAAGTGCGCTCCGGTGCCGAGCGAGTCGGGCACGGCAGCGCCGCGCTGCAGGTCGCGATCGAGACGTTCCTGGAGCGGGTCCATGCCGCTTGAGGCTTCCGTTCCGTCACGACCCTGCACGATGCGCAATCAAAGAACTTGCCGCTCGTGCGCTGACTGCTCTCAGGCCGGCAGCCCGGTCTCGATGATCCGCGCCCAGAGCGAGGCGCCGTAGGGAATGGCGGCGTCGTTGAAGTCGTATTCCGGGTGGTGGAGGCCGGCGGAGGAGCCATTGCCTATGAAGATGTAGGCGCCGGGCCGGTGGGCCAGCATGTAGGAGAAATCTTCGGCCGCCATCATCGGCGCCACATCCCGCTCGACACGATCCTCGCCGACAACCTGCGCGGCGACATCGGCCATGAAGTCGGTCTCGGCCGGGTGGTTCTCGGTCGCCGGATAGCCGCTGGCAAAATCGACGTTCGCCCTCGCGCCGAAGGCGATGGCAACATTCTCCGCAATCGCCGCGAGCCGCTCGCGCATCAGGTCGCGCACGGCCGGCGTCAGTGCCCGCATCGTGCCGCGCAGCTCCGCCATCTGCGGCAGCACGTTGAACGCCTCGCCGGCCTCAACCGCGCAGACGGAGACCACCGCCGAATCGAGCGGATCGATGTTGCGGGCGACGATGGATTGCAGGGCGACGACGATGTGGCTCCCGACCAGCACCGTATCGACCGCCGCCTGCGGCAGGGCCGCGTGCCCGCCCCTCCCCTCGATACAAATCGTGAAGCGGTCGGTGGACGCCATGATTGGGCCGGGACGGATCGCGAAGGTGCCGATCGGTTGGCCGGGGACATTGTGCAGGCCGTAGACCGACTCGACGCCGAAGCGCTCCATCATCCCGTCCTGCACCATCGCCTCGCCGCCGCCCCCGCCCTCCTCGGCCGGCTGGAAGATCAGCACCGCGCGGCCATCGAAGTCTCGGGTCTCGGCGAGGTACTTCGCGGCGCCGAGCAGCATGGCGGTGTGCCCATCATGGCCGCAGGCGTGCATCTTGCCCGGCGCGATCGAGCGGTAGGGAAGGTCGCGGATCTCCTGGATCGGCAAGGCGTCCATGTCGGCGCGCAGGCCGATCGCGCGGTTTGAACCGTGCGCCCGCCCGCGGATCACACCGATGACGCCGGTGCGGCCGATGCCAGTAACGACCTCGTCGCAGCCGAAGGCGCGCAGCTTGTCCGCCACGAAACCGGCGGTGCGGTGAACGTCGTACTGAAGCTCCGGATGGGCATGGAGATCGTGCCGCCAGGCGGTGATCTCCTCCGAGAGATCGGCGATGCGGTCGATGACGGGCATGGATCCAACCTTTCCGGAAGGTCCCAGCAAGCAGAAGGCCAACACCGGGTCAACGGCCAAGCCTCGGGGCGAGCGCCCGATAAGCGATCACCCCTGCTTTCTTCCTCGCCGCAATGGTGCTGCGCCCGTCTCCGCGGGCTCAGGCGCCTCTCCTCCCGCCAGATCGTCGAGGATCGGGCAGTCCGGCCGGTCGTCGCCGCAGCAGCGTTCGGCCAGATGTTCGAGGGTGCGGGCCATCGCCTCCAACTCGCTGATGCGGCGGCGCAGGTCGGCGACATGGCCGAGCGCCACGGCCTTGACCGCGCCGCTGGCGCGGGAGCGGTCGTGCCAGAGGGCCAGCAGGTCGGCGATCTCCCGCATCGAGAAGCCGAGGTCGCGGGCGCGGCGGACGAAGCGCAACGCGTGCAGGTCGGTATCGCTGTACACGCGATAGCCGGCGGCCGTCCGTCCCGCGGGGCCGAGCAGGCCCGTCTCCTCGTAGTAGCGGATCATCTTAGCCGAGACGCCGGTCGCACGGGCCGCTTCGCCGATGGTGACGGAGGGCGCGCTCATACGGTGCCCCCCGCCCGCTTGAGGCGCAGCGCGTTGCCGACGACGAAGACGCTGGAGAGCGCCATCGCCCCGGCCGCCAGGACCGGCGAGAGCTGCGGGCCGCCGACAATCGTCAGCACGCCGGCGGCGACCGGGATTAGCGCCGCGTTGTAGGCAAACGCCCAGAACAGGTTCTGGCGGATGTTCGCGAGCGTTGCCCGCGACAGGATCACGGCCTCGACCAGCCCGGTGAGCGCACCGGACATCAGCACGACGTCGGCACTCTCCACCGCGATGTCGGTGCCGGTCCCGATGGCGATACCGATATCGGCCTCGGCCAGAGCGGGTGCGTCGTTGATGCCGTCGCCGACGAAGGCGACCGGGCCGTGGGCCTGGCGCAAGCGGCGCAGGGCCGCGACCTTACCCTCAGGCAGCACCTCGGCCTCGACTTCGGTGATGCCGAGCGACCGGGCGACCGCCTCGGCGGTGGCGCGGGCATCTCCCGTCAGCATCGCCACGGTGAGGCCGCGGGCGCGCAGGGCATCGAGGGCTGCCCGCGCCTCCGGCTTGATCGGATCGGCCACGGCGACGAGCGCCGCGAGCCGGCCGTCCACGGCGGCGAAGATCGGGCTCTTCCCCTCGTGAGCGAGACGGGCCGCCTCGCTTTCGAGCGCAGTGGTCGTCACGCCGAGCCGTTCCATGAAGCGACGGTTGCCGAGCGCCACCGCCCGTCCCTCGACCCGGGCCGAGACGCCGTGGCCCGGCACCGCCTCGAACGTCTCGGCCTCGGGCAGTGCCCCGGCGTCGCGCGCCGCGGCGGCGATGGCGCGGGCGACCGGATGCTCGGAGCGTGCCTCGACGGCGCCTGCCAGCGCCAGCACACTCTCACGGGAGACGCCGGGGGCGGTGACGAGATCGGTCAGGCGCGGACGGCCCTCGGTCAGCGTGCCGGTCTTGTCGAGGGCGATGACGCGGGCGTCCCGCAGCGCTTGCAGCGCGGCGCCCTGACGGAACAACACGCCCTGTTCCGCCGCCCGGCCGGTACCGACCATGATCGAGACCGGCGTCGCCAGCCCCATGGCGCAGGGGCAGGCGATGATGAGCACGGAGATTCCCGCGACCAGGGCATGACCGAGCGCTGGCGAAGGACCGAGGACGAGCCACGCGAGGAAGGTCAGCACGGCGATGGCGATGACGGCGGGCACGAACCACAGGGTGACCCGGTCCACCAGCGCCTGGATCGGCAGCTTGCCGCCTTGCGCCTCCTCGACCATCCGCACGATCCGCGCCAGCGCGGTGTCGGCACCGGTGCGGTCCACCGTGAAGTCGAAGCTGCCGGTGGTGTTGAGGGTGCCGCCGACGACGCGGGCGCCCCTACCCTTCTCCACCGGCACCGGCTCGCCGGTGATCATGCTCTCATCGACGAAGGAGGCGCCCGACGCGACGAGACCGTCCGCCGGCACGCGCTCGCCGGGCCGCACGCGCACCCGGTCGCCGATCCTGAGGTCGGCCGCCGGCACCTCGCGCTCGGTCGCGCCCTCCACCCGCCGCGCCGTCTTGGGCGAGAGGTCGATCAGCCGCGCGATCGCCGCGCCGGCCCGGCCCTTGGCGCGAGCTTCCAGAGTGCGGCCGAGCAGGATCAGCGTGACGATGAGGACGCTCGCCTCGAAGTAGAGATGCGCCGACCCGTCCGGCAGCCACCACGGCGCGGCGGTCGAGACCAGGGAGAAGAGGTAGGCCGCGCCGGCGCCGAGGGCGACGAGAGCGTTCATGTCGGGATGGCCGCGCAGCAGGTTCGGCACGCCGATCCGGAAGAAGCGCCGGCCGGGCCCGGCCAGCACCAGGGTCGCCAGCACCGCCTGCATCCAGGCGAAGCCACCTGCGCCGAGCACGCCCGTCACCGCATGGTGGAAGCCCGGCAGCAGGTGGCTCCCCATGTCGAGGACGACGACCGGGGCCGACAGCACGGCGGCGACGATTAGGTCACGGCGGAGTGTGGCCGCCTCCCGCTCCTGCCGATCCGCGTGCGAGGCGTCCGCTGCGGCACCGAGCGCACGCGGCTCGTAGCCGGCCTGCCGCACGGCCGCCTCGACATCGCTCAGGGAGACGGTGCCGGCGGCGTGGTGCAATTCCGCCTGGCCGGTGGCGAGGTTCACGCTCGCCGAGACAGCACCGGGAAGCGCCATGAGGGCGCGCTCCACGCGTCCGACACAGGAGGCGCAGCTCATCCCCTCGACGGAGACGGCGGCGACGGATTCCGGCACGTCGTAGCCGGCTTCGCGGATTGCTTCGACCGCCCGAGAGGGCGGCAGGCCATCCGGCAGGGTGAGGGTGGCGCGGCCGGTGGCGAGATTGACGGCGACGTCGCTCACGCCGGGTAGCGCGCTAAGTGACCGCTCGACGCGTCCGACGCAGGAGGCGCAACTCATGCCCTCCACCGGCAGGGTCAGGCGGGACGGTCGCTCGGCCTCAACGGGCGCGGGCGGCGTGGTGTGGTGTTCCAGAATCGTTTCCATGCCACCTCAGATGGGCCTTCCCATCATGGGAAGGTCAAGGGGCGGGGCGTTCGAGGCTTTCAGGCCAGGGAGAGCACTTTTGCCCCCGCATCTTTCGGCACGTCTTGCGCGTCGTTCGATGTCCGCGCTGGCGCGACGGCATCGACCGACTCTTCCCGGCAAACGGGGCCGAGTGCGCACCGTTCCCTCGGGTGATCCGCTAATCCCGTACGGGCACCTCGTCCGGCATCGATCCCACGGTGTCGGGCCGATGCTCCGGCAGGCTCACCCGCACCGTGGTGCCATGCCCTGGCTCGCTCTCGATGATGAGCTTGCCCCGGTGGCGATTGAGCGTGTGCTTGACGATGGCGAGTCCGAGACCGGTTCCGCCCTGCTGGCGGCTCGACGCCGTATCGACGCGGTAGAAGCGCTCGGTCAGCCGCGGGATATGCTCGGCCGCGATGCCCGGCCCCTCGTCACGCACCCTGAGCTCGATCCGGGCCCCGCGCCCGTCCGCCCCCTCGACGCGGTGGAGCGACACGACGACCACGCCGCCGCTGCCGCCATACTTCATCGCGTTCTCGACGAGATTTTCGATGACGCGCAGCAACTCGTCGCGATCCCCGAGCACCGGGAGCGGAATATCAGGCCGCTCGACGCTCAACGCGATGCCGCGCTTCAGGGCGAGCGGCGCCTGCATGTCGACCATCTGTCGGGCGATGCGGCCGAGATCGACCGTCCGGGTCGGCACGACGTGCTCGTGCAGCTCGATGCGCGAGAGCGAGAGCAGGTCGTCGATCAGCCCGGTCATGCGCTGGGCCTGAGTGCGCATGATGCCGAGGAACTGCTCGCGGGCGCGGGCATCGTCTCGGGCGGGACCCTGAAGGGTTTCGATGAAACCGAGAAGGGCGGCGAGCGGCGTGCGCAGTTCGTGGCTGGCATTGGCGACGAAATCGACCCGCATCGCCTCGAGGCGGCGCGCCTCGGTGAGATCGCGCAGGAACAGCACGACGTTGGCCTCGCCGCCGCCGGGCATGTCGGACATCGGCAGGGCGCCGATCTGCACCTCGAAGGCGCGCTCGGTCGGCACGCGGGTCGCGTACTCGGTCCGCACGGCCGATCCGGTGCGCAGCACTTCCTCGATGCCATCGAGCACGTCGGGCGCGCGCAGGGAGAAGGAGAGCGGGTGGCGGAGCTTGAGCCCCGGCAGGAGCCGCCGGGCGGCCGGGTTGGCCTCCATCACCACCACCCGACGATCGACCAGAATGACGGGATCGGGGATGTTCGCCAGCAGCGCCTCGGCGATGGTGTGGCGGCGCGGTGGGCCCGCCTCGGACTGCTGGAGAACCGGCCCCTGCACGCGACGCCCGATGAGCCCGCCGATGAAAAGGGCGAGGCTGGCGGAGACGATCAGGGCGGCATCGACCGTGCCGCCGATCGCTTCCGCGAAAACAATCACGGCCACGGCCAGGGTGACGCCGAGCCACAGAGGGCGGGCCGGGTTGCTAAACATGCCGGGCTAGAGAACCGGCCGGATCACGGGTCGTTCGCGGCCGCCCGGCGCCGCAGACGCTGCATCCCCTCGTAGATGCCGAGCATCACCAAGGCGAGGGCGAAGGGAACGAGATAGTAGCAGACCCGGAACAGCAGCAGCGAGCCGAGTACCGACTCGCGCGGCAGGTAGGACAGGGCGAGCAGGATCGTGGCTTCGAACACGCCGATGCCGCCCGGCGCGTTGGAGGCGATGCCGAGCATGGCGGCGAGTACGTAGATCGCCAGGAAGGTCGTGAAGGGGAGGTTCAGGCCCTCGGGCATCAGCATGTAGAGCACGGCGGCCGCCGCGCAGACATCACCGATGCCGACCACCATCTGGCTGAACGACACCGTGGCGCCCGGCAATTCGAGGTGCCAGTGGCGCACCTTGATGTAGCGCCGCTTCACCGAGACCCAGGCGAGGTAGCCGAGCACGAGCCCGAGCGTGCCGAAGCCGAGGATCTGATTGAGGCGCGCGGTGGTGTTGACGCCGATGCTCTTGAAAGTGAGGCTCGCGAGCTGGCCTGCCTCGATGATGAGGCTGAAGCCGAGCACCACCCCCATGCCGAGCCAGAAGGTGAAGCCGGCGATCACCGTCAGCGCGGCGATCTTGGCCGCCGACAATCCGCGCTTCGAGTAGATCCAATAGCGGATCGTCGCCGCGGTGATGAGCGGAAAGCCGAGGGTGAAGCTCACGGCGTAGCTCGTGAAGGAGGCGAGCGCCGTGATGCGGTAGGGCAGCTTGATCCGGAGTTGGCGCAGGGCGAGCGCGTCGTAGCAGGTCAGGAACAGGTAGCTGACCGCCACGAACAGGAAGGCTTCGGTAAGCTGTGTCGCGGCGACCGCAGTGAAGGCCGCCTGCAACTCGGCCCAACTGATCTCTTCCGAGAGCTTCCACAGAACGCCGAGCGAGGCGACGATGAGGATGAGGCTGGCGATCGTGCCGATCCAGGCATAGCGCCCACGCTTCGATGCCTTCTTCGATCCGGCATCAGCCTCGCGGTCCGCGTCGGCCGGCTCGACCTCCGTGACCATCCTGTGCTTCCCGGCAGGTTTCATGTGAGAACGGTATCCGCCTCCGCTGGTCGACCGCAGGGTGTATTCGGCGCGGGTCGTCCCGAGCGGTATCGATCCCGAACCGCCCCCGCGGCATTTAGGGGCTTCGACCGGCAAAGGCCAGCGAAGGGCCACCGGCACGGGGATGCCCTGCACCGGGAATGCGGCGTAAATCACGGTATCCTGACCGTCACGGCGTCGCAGCGAGATGCGCGGCTGCCTCTGCCAAACCCGCCAGGATGCGCTCGCGCACGGCGGGCGCGGTGCAGACATAGGTCGGGCTCGGATGGGGTATCGCCACCACCGGCAGTTCCGGCCGCAAGGCGGCGAGCGGCGCCGACGCTTCCCGCGCGAAGCGCCCGGCCGGGACGACCACCGCGAGCCGCGGCAAGAGCGCAAGCAGCGGCGCGAAATATGGCGCGGCGGCGTTCGCTTCCGCTCGGCGGGGCGCACGGTTGAGGGCGCCGGGCGCGTGGATCACCCAGGGCACGGCGTTCCAGATCAGCGTGTCCCGCCGCGCGATCCCGGCCTCGGCCAGGAAGCAGAACAGGTTGGCGGCGGTGCCGGTCGGGTTGTCGCGGGAAACGAAGCCGGTGCGGCCGATCGAGGGGCCCGGCGTCTCGAGCAGCAGGAGCAGCCGCGCCGTCACGCCTCCGTCGAGCGGATCGGGATCGGGGACCGCCGCGCCCCGCTCGGCGGAAATCATGCGGGCGAAGGCGCGCAGCGGCCAGACATGCGGCGCGTCGGCCATCGCTCGGCGCGCCTCGAGAAGGGCGGGATCGCGCAGGCTCTTCGGCGCGTCAGGCGAAGCCGGCATCGCGCAGACCGGGCGGCACCCGGCCCTGCACGCGGAAGCGTTCGACGCCGTTCTCGGCGGAAAGACGCGTGCGCAATCCGTCCGGCCCGCCGAACTGGAAGCCGATCTGCGAGGCGTAGGCGGCGCAGGCTTCCGCCTTGCGGTGCTCGGCCTCCGAATCGAGGTGCACGGCCTGCTCGGGCCAATGCTCGAAGATCGCCCGCAGCGGTTCTTTCGGCTCGGTGCTGCGCACCGTGTAAGGGAAGTCGCGCCACCACAGGACCGGCAGGGGTGGCTGCGCGGCGCGGAAGGCGCGCACGACCTGCACGTGATCGACATGGCCGCCGACGGCCTGCGGCGCAAGGATCAGGTCCGGCCCGGTATCGGCTACCAGCCGCTCGAAGGCGTCGGCGAGGTTGGCGCCGATCCGGTCGTCGGGGCGAAGTTCGGCGAACAATTCCGGCGCCGACGCGTAGCCGCGATGCGGCGCCTCCCGGAACGGCAGGTGGACCGGCTCGTCGATGCCGAGCGCACGGGCCGCCGCGCGATCTTCCTCGCGGCGCAGGGCCATGTAATCGACCTCCGGTCCCAGCCCCTTATCGAGCTGGCAGGCCAGAGCGAAGCCGCGCGGGTCCCGCACCGATGCCGTGAAGATCGTCGCCATGACGACCTGCCAGCCCTGCGCCGCAAGTCGCGCCAGCGCGCCGCCGGCCGAGAAAACCGCATCGTCGAGATGCGGCGAGATGGCGAGTGCGGTACGCGTCACAGCAGGTGCGGTTCCTTGCGGAAGCGGCAATCGGCGTCGATCGGCAGCGTGTCCGGGACATCCGTGTGTGGGCGCTCCCCGGCGACCTGCGCATAGACATCCATGATCTGACGGCCGACGGCGGTCCAGGAATAGACCCGGCGGCACTCCTCCAATCCAGCCTCGGCGAGACGCTGGCGCAGATCGTCGTCCTCCACCACTCGCCGGAGGGCGGCGGTAAGAGCCCGCACATCGCCGGGATTCACCAGCAGGCCGTTCTCTTCGTCCCGCAGGCAATCCGAGACGCCGACGGAGTGGGTCGAGACCACCGCGAGCCCGGCGGCCATGGCCTCCAGAATCGTATTCGAGAAGCCCTCCGCGTAGGTCGGCGAAACGAAGACGTCGGCCTCGCGGTAGAGGTCCGGCACGGTGTCGTAGTCGGCGTAACCGGTGAAGCGGACCTGGGCCGAGGTGAAGCCGATGGCGTCCGCTTTCGCGCGGGCGGAGTCGACATCCGGTCCGATGCCGGAGATCGTCGCGTCGAACGGGACGCCGGCCTCCCAAAGCCGCTCCAAGGCGTCGAGGAAATCGAGTACGCCTTTCCGGCGGTCGACCCGGCCATGGTAGAGCAGCCGCACCGGCTCCTCGTCCTCACGCTCGGCCTGGAAGCGTTCTCCTGGGGTGAAGCGGGCGGTATCGACGGCGCCGGGGACGATGGTGAAGCGAGTGGGATCGGAGCCGAGCCGGTCACACACCTCCTTCAGGAAGGATTGCCCGCCGATCAGCAGGGCGTTGGCGTGGGCCAGCACCTCGACCATCGCGCGGCGATGCGTCTCGCAGCAGGAGCCGACCCAGTGGCCGTCGCCGCCCTGGATCGAGACCACCGTCGGCACGCCGAGCCGCTTGCCCGCCAGCAACACCGCCCAGCCGGTCGGGTAGCCATACTGCGCGTGCAGCACGTCGAACGGCGTCTTGGCGTGCTCGGCGCAGATCGTCGCGACGATCGTATCGATGTCACGCTCGAAATCCCCGCCTTCCTGCTCGCCCTGCTGTTCGAGGCCGATGACATGGACGCCGGGCACGGCGGGCGGCGGGCCGCCGCCATAGACGCGCGTGCCGAATTCGTCGCCGCGATATTGCGAGATCATCGTCACATCGTGGCCGGCCCCCGCCACCTCGCGCAGAAGGTTCTGCGCATAGACGCTCATGCCGGAGATCGCCGGGAAGTAGCGGCGGCTGACGAAACAGATTCTCATGACGTGGGCAGCCCGGGCATCGCGGCTTCGCGCGGTGTGGTGTCCGGCATCGGAAGACCGGGGCCGGGACGGCGGCAGGTGCGGAGATAATCGAGGGATTGGCCGACCATCACGTCGGCGCGGTGAGACTCGCGCGAAAGCTCCACGCAGACGAGTTTGCTGAACCCGATCGCGTCGAGCGCGTCCAGAACGGCAGGGACATCCATGTCACCCTCGCCGAAGGGCAGGTGGATGTGCTCGCCCCGCTTCATGTCTTCGATCGCCACAGTACCGAGGCGCGGGGCGAATTCGTGCACGGCCGCGGCCGGATCGCGCTCCCCCGTGACGAGGCAGTGACCGGTATCGAGGGCGAGCGACAGACCCGGCAGGTCGATCGCGGCAAAGTCGTCGAGCGTCTCGATCAGCATGCCGGGTTCGGGTTCGAGGGCTGCGACGACGCCCTTCTCCGCGGCGAAGTCGGAGACTTCGCGCAGACCCTCGATCAGCCAACCCCGCGCCTCGCCGTGGTCGACGCCCGGCTTCGGCACGCCGGCCCAGAACGAGACGGCCTCCGAATTCAGGATCTTTCCGATCTCGATCGCCCGCTTGAGGAAGCCAACGCGCCGCGCACGGCCCGAAGCGTCGGCGGTGACGAGCGTCGGCTCGTGCTTGGCGGTCGGGTCGAGCAGGAAACGGGCGCCGGTCTCGATCACCGAACCGAGTTCGAGCCGGTTCAGGAGGCTGGCGATGCGGTCGGCCTCGATTACCCAATTTTCGGCGAAGGGGTCGAGATGGTGGATGTCGAGGGTGAGCGCGACGCCGTCATAGCCCGCATCCTTGATGAGGCGGATGGCGTCCTCGATGCGGTGGTTGGCGGTGCCGTTGGTGTTGTAGGCGAAGCGCAGGCTCATGCGGGCCTCCGCTCGGCTCGGCGGCCCTGGCGCTCGTAGCGGAACGGCGCGTGGTGCGATTCCGGCTCGCGGTAGAGCGGATAATGCGAGCCGACGATCTGCTCGGCCAAGGCCACGTCGAAGAGCGGCTGGCCGCCGAGGCGCTCGATCGCCTCCGGCGTCAGGCGGACCGGCAGCAGCGTGTCGGTCGGCGTGCCGAAGCGGATCAGAGGGTGATCGCGCTCGATCAGCTTCTTCGCGTTGCGCTCGCCGATCCGGTAGTAGCTCATGGTCTCGACTTCGAGCCCCGGTACGATCGCCTTGACTACGCCGATCCCGCCGCCGGGCGGCGTGCAATCGACGTAGAGCACATCGAAGCCTGCCTCCTCCAGCCGGTCGCGGGCGATCTTTCCGCGAGCGTGACCGTTCGGGGCCGGTGTCGTCGGCAAGTCGGAAAACGCCTTGGTGCTGCGCTCGGAATAGACCGTGTTGCTCAGAACCCCACGCAGCTCGGCCGACGACAGGTCGAGCCATGCGAGCATGGCCTGCAGCGCGCGGCTCTCCTCCAGATCGAGGCTCGGCAGTGCCTTCTGGATGAAGGATTCGACGTAGCCGGGCGGAGCCACCGTGTCGGCGAGCGCCAGCGGCCCGTGGCCAAAAGTCTTCCGAACGCGCGCCGCCTGAAATTCGAGAAGCGCCTTGCGCAGGGCCCGCTCGCGGTCCGGATCGCAGGCCTCGCCGCAGGCCGAGAGCGCGATCGGCGCGGGCGTGCGGGCTGGGTCCACATCGTAGCCGACGACGTAGAGGTTGGTGAGACCGAACTGGTCGGTGGCGAATTTCGGCAGCGCTCGGATGCCGAGGCTTTCCAGCCGGTCGAGCATGCCTCGCGTCTCGGGGCCGATCCCGTCGAGATCGAGCATTACGCCCTGGTCGAGGGCCCGGAACAGCAGGCCGTTGCCGTCGCGCTGAAGCAGTTCAAGCAGACCGTGGCCCAGCGCAAAGTTCACGTCCGGCCCGGCGCCGAGGCCGTTGGTGATGAGGTTGGTGAAGGGCTGATAGCCCTCGCGCAGCTCGAAGTAGTCGGTCGCGGCGATATCGAGCGGCATCCACACCGACTCGCCGGTGCGGGCGCG
>Ga0308157_10005830_pt1 | contig 15123 bp, 11 predicted proteins | sample PhyBR1_FD_201035 | JGI IMG/M metagenome (GOLD analysis project Ga0308157, IMG submission 201035) | Phyllosphere microbial communities from UC Gill Tract Community Farm, Albany, California, United States - DLSLB.R1 | ecosystem: Host-associated > Plants > Phyllosphere > Unclassified | place: USA...
GCCATCAAACAGGACAAAAGACAGTAATACCGCGATAGCCCAGTACGTCACTGAGCCACCGCGGTATCCGTCAGCCCTATAGCCCCAGGTCTGCTTTGTCCTGGAACGGGCCTACCACCGTAATTACTCGATCCTTGGCAGCCAGCTCCTGAGCAAGTTCCTGAACCTGCGTTGTGGAAACCGCATTGACCCTATCTAGTGCCTCGTCAATGTCTTGGAATTCGCCAGTGACCATCTCTGCACGCGCCAGACGCGACATACGGCTTCCTGGATCTTCCAAGGCAAGAACGGTCCCGCCGGCAAGCTGTCCCTTAGCTTGGATGAGCTCCGCTTCGGTAATTCCATCACTTGCCAACCGGTCAAGTTCAGCGCCAAGCAAGTTGATGACTTCCCCAGCCTTTGCCGGTGCGCAACCGGCGTACATACCGAAATAGCCAGCGTCTGTGTAGGCAGCAGAGAAGGAATACGTTGAGTACACCAAGCCACGCTTTTCACGAATCTCTTGGAACAAGCGCGAACTCATTCCTCCACCGAGGACGGCGTTGAGTACTGCAAGCACCTGACGGCGCTCATCATGCCCGGTGATTCCGGCGCAGCCCATGATGATGTTGGCTTGTTCTACCGGACGGTTGACAACTTCAATACCTGCCACAGAGCTAATTTGTGCAGGCTGAGCTTCACGACGCGGTTCAGGTACTGCCAGTGGATCTAGGTCCCAGCCAGCCTCGCCGAGCGCTTCAAGAACCATGGTGCACAGCTTGTCGTGCTCCAACGAGCCAGCAGCGGTAATGATCAGCTCGCTCGGACGGTAATGAGCACGGTAGTGCTCCATCACCGCTTCACGGCTGATGTTGTTAATTTCTTCGGGGGTTCCACCAATGGGACGTCCCAACGGGTGCTCCCCCAGAACGCGGGCGACGAATCTTTCGTGGGCGACATCGGTAGCATCATCAGCGTCCATCGCAAGTTCTTCGATGATCACACCGCGTTCTTGTTCCAGTTCCTGGGGGTCAATGACCGCAGAGGTAACCATGTCAGCGATGACTTCTAGCGCCATTGGCAGGTCAGTATCCAGCACGCGAGCGTAGTAGCAGGTTGATTCCTTGGCGGTGGCCGCGTTGGACTCCCCACCCACTGCATCAAAAGACTGCGCTATTTCCAAGGCTGAGCGCTTTTTGGTTCCTTTGAACAGGAGATGCTCTAGGAAATGAGTTGACCCGTAATGGCCAGCTTCCTCATCGCGCGAGCCGACCGGCACCCAAAAACCTACTGTGGTGGAGCGCTGCCCTGGCATCGCCTCGGTGAGGACGCGAACACCTCCAGGCAAGATACTGCGCCGGACTTCAGAGCCGCCCTCTCCGCGGTGGACCAAAGTAGGGTCCGCCGGGTCTGTCGGAGAAAACTGGTTGGTCTCCACCGAATGCAACGGCAATGGAATCATGGCCACGTAGATACGTCCTTTGATCTTCGGAATTACACCCGTTCAGGGCTTGGAACTTTGCACTTATTCTCCCACAGAACGGATGATCATAAGCAACTGTCAAACGCGCTGGCTGCCTGAAAAACTCCCGTTCAAGAAACAAACGTCAGCTTCGTTTTAATGCGATTCTCGCGATCCAAAGCTCGGCTAGATCCTTGCTTGATTTTAAGTTTCTGCCGGTCAGCTGTTCGATTCGGCCAATACGATAGCTCAACGTTTGCCGGTGTATACCCAGCTTCGCCGAGGCTTCGTTCCAGTTCCGGTTTGCATCGAGGTAAGCGCACAGCGTATCGATCAGGGCCTGCTCGGAGGTACCGGCTTGGCTTAGCGGCCCCAAGACTCGATCCACGATTTCTTTTGCCTGACTCGCAGACTTAGGCGCTAGGGAGAAATTCACTTCGTCATAGGGCAGTATTCCGCTCTCCACGCCATCACCGGATTCATAGGCCACTTGTGCTCGAAGCAGCCCATCTTTCACTTCGCTGAGGTCGGCGACTGCGGGCGAAATACCAATTCCGATGCCGTGAAATTCACTGATGCTTGCCAAGACTGGCAAGTCGGTGGACCGCACTATCGAGGCGTAATAACCATTTTGGATTTGGCTCGCATGGGCGATGCCCGCCAAGCTCAACGAGGAAAAGACGAGTTCTTCGTTATCTATTGCGGTGATGGCAATCAAAAGATCTTGTACTGGCTGTCCTAGCTGCGTGGCGTCGCGTACCAATCGGTCTTGGGACGTGCTGTTCTCCAAAGAATCGGCGAATAGGTGGCTGCGCTGATGTGCCAGACCTAGGGCAGTATGCGTACGGCGATTAACTTCACCGGCGATCACCTGACTCAAATGGGTCATCGTGAAAGAATCCAGCATCGAGCCGGCGCTTTCTTCCACCAACAACACGGTAGGACGTTGCGTTGGCAGACTCCACACCGAGAGCTCTCCGTCCCGTAACGAGCTCATACGATTGATCATTCCCTGCCCGTAAGGGAGAACCTCGGATGACAACTTCTTAATCTCCGAGCTGTGCACGGTCAGTGATCCGGGAAGAACACTAACACCGGTAGAGATATCCACCGCACTCATAGCGACTCTAAAAACGTCTTCAAGTTGCTGCGCGAAACCCGACGGATGCTCATATTCGCCCAAAGCTGCACGATAGAGCTGGTTCAAGGTCATCAGCTGCTGGGCCTGATTACTGTTATTAGCTGCGGCGACCATCCGTGCGATGCTCGCAAAGGGGACCTGAGGCTTCATCAGCATCACCGGAAAGCCCAGCAGGTTAGCAACTTCCAATGCTTCTGGGTGTAGCTGCGGCGCTTGATCGTTGTCCTCGACCACCAGGCCACACAATCCGGCTCGTTCCAAGTGGCGGATGAAATCCACCTGTTCGGGTGCTTCGCCGGGGACACAATGACCAATGGTCATCAACAGTTCGTTATGGCCCAACCATCGATAAGGATCTGGTAATTCGCAACTATGCGCCCAGAGCAAATCTCGATGGACGCCCATAGCCCCGGCGACAAGTCGGCATCCGGAAGCTTCGATATCCAGCAGGTCAGAAATGATCATCTCAGCGCCCTCCTGTGGGTGCTGGTGCGCGCAGCTGCGCCTTCGTTTCTACTGGAACCATGCATTCAACCGTACCTTTGTGAAGTGTGAAAAAGGGCGAAAATTCCTGTGTAGTTCTTCACCTGACACCCTGCTGGAACAGCAAAACCCGCTGGATCCTCGATCCAGCGGGCTCGCTATATTTGGTGATGGCACTGTCTACAAACCTGCGTACAGGTTTTCCTGCAGCTTCTTACGGAAGATCCACAAGACGATACCGACGATCACGCCGGCGGCAATGATGCAGATGAAGTACGAGTAGTCGGTCATGACCGTATACAGCTGACCGAAAAGTCCGGAGAAAGCCGAGCCCAAGGACAAAGTTAAGAAGTTCAGACCAACCATCTGTGAACGGAAACGTTCTGGGCCGATGCGCGTAGCCAGCGAAAGGCTCACCGGACCGACAAAGACTTCCGAAGCACCAGCAGCCATCATGACCAGCACGATGAGCAACAGCGGGATCAGTGCGCCTTCGTAGGCTTTGAGGATGACCAGCATGATGATGTAGGCACAGCCCATATGGAACATACCAACGGCAAATTTGGATGGTGCACCTGGACCGTTGTTACCGGACTTACCCCAAAAATAGGTGACAAATGGGGTAATCAACACCGCAGCGAACTGCGCAAGCATAGTGATCCAAGCGACCGGAACACTCCAGCCCGCAATGACAAGGTCAACACGTTCTGAGATCAGGATGGCAATGGTCGTGGACTGTTGAAAGAGCAGGCCAAAGAACAGGCCACCTGCAAGGAACAGCGGCAGGTACGCACCTACTCTGCGCTTCTCGTCGTGGGTTACTTCCTTGTTTCCTAGCATCATGATGAAGTACCAAGCGGCACTGGCCAGAATCAGCACCGTAGTTATTGCCGAGAGCGACGATGCGGGCAGCACGCCCGAAGACAAAATGACGATAATAGCCAGCAGAACAACTAGAGCAATAACGCTCAGCTGTACCAACTTGGATTTTTCGATGGGACGTTCAACAATCGCGGCCCTCACTGGCAACTTCGCCATAGAGGCCATATAGATACCCAGCGAGAGAAGCATACCGATGGCGGCTAGTCCGAAGCCAACGTGGAAGCCCCATTCGTTTTGTGCGAAGCCCGAAGCCAACGGACCGGTGACAGCACCCAAGTTGATGGCAAGGTAAAAGTAAGCGAAGCCGACATCGCGTCGGCCTTCGTCTTGCCCTTCAACCGCTAGGCCAACGATGTTGGTGATGTTGGTTTTCAGTGCGCCAGTGCCCAAAATGATCAGGCCAAGACCGAAGGCCAAACCAGCCATACCTGGAACAAAAGCCAGTGCTACGTGTCCTGCGGCAATAATAATGCCGCCGATAAATACCATCCACTTTGGGCTGATAACTCTTTCGCCCAGCCAGGATCCGAGAAGCTGTGCCAGGTAGACCGAACCACCGTAGGCACCCACGATACCGGAGGCAGATGCCGCGTCGATTCCTAGGCCGCCGTCGGCAGCCGTGTACAGCAAGTAGAAGGTCAGGATGCCGTTGAGGCCATAGAACGAAAAACGTTCCCAGAATTCAGTAAAGGCTAGCGTACCTACACCGCGCGGGACACGTGGCTTGTCGCTGTTCTCTACCGTCGCCGCGCTCTGCGTGGCTTGTTCGACGCGCAGATCTTGCTCATCAAGTTCAATGTTTGGCATGGTGGTCGGTCTCCGCTTTCCAAAATGTGAAGATCAGCCTTGGCCCATAGGCACCGCGAATAGCTCGCGACAGCGCATGGCTGTACGAACGCGACAATGCCACTATCGGTATTTCTCAAAGCTCATTTGTTACCCGACTCACTCTAGAGCCTTGAAGGTGCTCCAACCCTCATACTGATCAACAAATCGCTGGGCATTAACTATCCGATGCAACAAGAGGTGCATCACAAACACTTGGACGAGTGCCGGAATATAGGAGTTTTTTGGGGCATGCGTAACTTTGCATGAGGATGAGTAAAGCAAGATATTTAGTGTTGCGCTTCACACTAATCTTTTGGTGTGGGGCCAAGAAACCGACTTTTCACCCGAATAGCGCAACCAAGATCCGCCGCGTAGCGGAGTAGCGATTTTAGGACTCGTCGAGGTAGCCGCGCTTCGCTGCGTCTGCGCACACCGGCGTCTTATGCTCGGGATCAATGGAAGAGCACGCGAGATACACCGAGTTGGCCGCTTCCTCGACGCTTAGTTCCTCATACCCAACGGATCCCGGGTTATATGAAACCGCGGTGCTCCATTCGTCCAGGTCTTTGCATGCGTCCAGGCCCTTGGACTCGGACTCCTTGATCTTTTCCTCGGAAGCATCGTTATCCGACCAAGTCTTATTTTGATCCGAGATGGCATCTTGGCATCCCTGAGAGATGGTGGCTGTTCTGGCCGCATCGAGATCCGCGCATCCGCTCGTGGAACAAAGAATGAAGGCAACTACGGCGACTGAGGAAAGAACTTTGCGCATATCAACCATGCTACCGAATTCAGCTACGCTTTCGCTGAGACGCTGCGTTTCATCGATTTATTCCCTGCCCATGAAACGCGCAGATCCCGTGCTTCTTATCAAAGAAGCACGGGATCTGCCAGAAAATTGCTAAGCCAGTTAGGCAAGCTTAGAACGCTTAAAAGCGTCCAAACTGATTCCCTGTTCGAGAATGACCTTGGCCCACTCACGTGCCGAGTGAAGTGAGTGGTCGCGGTAATTACCGCAGCTCTTAGCCTCGGTGCCTGGCACGTCCTCCCAGGTAATTCTTTCCGCAATATCTTCCAGCGAGCTCTTGACTGCAGCAGCAACCTCAGCTGGTTCTGGCTCGCCCCAGAGAATCATGTGGAAGCCGGTTCGGCAGCCGAATGGCGAAAAATCAATCAGTCCGTCAATGCGGGTGCGCAACAGACCAGCCATCGTGTGTTCGATGGTATGCAACCCCGCGGTTGGGATTTCACCGTGGTTCGGCTGTACAAATCGGATGTCGTAGTTGGTGATGGCATCGCCCTTTGGCCCGCGCTCCACACCAATTTTTCTCACGTACGGAGCCTTGACCTTTGTGTGGTCCAAGGCAAAGCTTTCAACTTCAGCAAGTTCAATATCACTCATGAATAAAGTGTATCGGTTGACCCCTTGGAGAATCGATGCCGGTTCATGAGTCGTAACCGGTAGACTTCTTAGGACGTTCGGGCTCAGTACACTACCCGAGCTGACTTCATTTAGAGGGGAAATTCATGTCGGAACAGAAGTCTTTGCTCGTCTTTGCGCACCAGGACGAAGCAGTTGCCTTTACAGATGTTGAGCACCTTATTTCAGGGGTGGGCAAGATTAATGCCTCAGTAGCTTTGGCTGGCGCCCTTGCACAAGGCGATATCAAGAACGTCATCGTCTTAGGTACCGCTGGTGTTGTTGGGCATGCTGGTGAAGACCGCCCAAGTCTGGAGACCATCTACCAGGTCACCAAGCTCATCCAGCACGATTTCCCTCTGCCCTCTGCTGATGTTGATCCCACTGGAGAAGTCCTGCTACCGGATTTCCAAGCCGTGATGGCTACCGGTGACGTCTTTGTCTCCAATGACGAACAGCGAGTACATATTAAGGAGCTCGGCGCATCCTTGGTAGATATGGAAGGTTACGCCTACGCGAGTATCTGCCAGCGCTTCGATGTTCCGCTACAGATTTTCAAGATTCCTTCTGACTACGCTGATGATTCGGCCTCCATCGATGAGTGGGACGAGATCGCCAAGCAGAAGAGCATTGCACTGCGCGCGTTCTATGACAAGAACCTCGCCTAGCGAATAGCTTCAATCGACGCACCGGCACTCCGAGCCATGCTCGGGGTACCGGTGCGTTTTTGTACCATCTGATCACTCCATGCTTCGCCCAAGACGCCCTGTCTTCTCGGGCACAAAGAAACCCCGGTCCCCCACCAAAAGGTGGAGAACCGGGGCCTTAGCAGGAGACTAATATCTACTCTGCAGCAGCTTCTTCTTCAGCTTCTTCGATCACTGGTGCCAGCGACAGCTTTCCACGGTCATCGATCTTGGTGATCTCAACCTGGAGCTTCTGGCCAACGCCGACGACGTCTTCAACGTCTTCAACACGCTTGCCGTCGTTGATCTTGCGCAACTCGGAGATGTGCAGCAGACCGTCCTTGCCCGGGGTCAGAGAAACGAACGCACCGAAGGTGGTTAGCTTCACGACGGTACCCAGGTAACGCTCGCCAACCTCAGGAACCTGAGGGTTAGCAATAGCGTTGATAGCCGAACGAGCAGCTTCAGCAGCTTCGCCACCGGTAGCACCGATCAGCACGGTTCCGTCATCTTCGATCGAGATGTCAGCGCCGGTGTCTTCCTGGATCTGGTTGATCATCTTGCCCTTAGGGCCGATGACTTCACCGATCTTGTCCACTGGAATCTTCACGGAGATGATTCGTGGAGCGTTGACGTTCAGCTCATCTGGGGTGTCGATGGCCTGGTTCAGAACGTTCAGGATGTGCAGGCGAGCTTCACGAGCCTGGGTCAGCGCAGCGGCCAGAACCGAAGCAGGAATACCGTCCAGCTTGGTGTCCAGCTGGATAGCGGTAACGAACTCGGAAGTACCGGCAACCTTGAAGTCCATGTCACCCATGGCATCTTCGGCACCGAGGATATCGGTCAGCGCAGCGTAACGGGTTTCGCCGTTGACGGTGTCCGAAACCAGACCCATGGCGATACCGGCGACTGGTGCCTTCAGTGGCACACCAGCGTTCAGCAGCGACAGGGTCGAGGCGCAAACCGAGCCCATGGAGGTCGAGCCGTTGGAGCCCAGTGCCTCGGAGACCTGACGGATTGCGTATGGGAATTCCTCGCGGCTTGGCAGCACTGGAACCAGTGCACGCTCTGCCAGTGCGCCATGGCCGATTTCGCGGCGCTTTGGCGAACCAACACGACCGGTTTCACCGGTCGAGTATGGAGGGAAGTTGTAGTTGTGCATGTAGCGCTTGGACTTCACTGGGGACAGCGAGTCAATCTGCTGCTCCATCTTCAGCATGTTCAAGGTGGTCACGCCCATGATCTGGGTTTCGCCACGCTCGAAGATTGCCGAACCGTGAACGCGAGGCAGAACCTCGACCTCGGCGGAGAGCTGACGGATGTCAGCCAGACCGCGGCCGTCGATGCGGACCTGGTCGGTCAGGATGCGCTGGCGAACGATGTGCTTGGTCACAGCACCGAAGGCCTTGGAGATTTCGCCTTCACGGCCAGCGAAGGCGTTGCCTTCACCGGTCAACGATGCAAGGATTTCGTCTTTGTAAGCGCCGGCAGCGTTGTCGCGTTCCTGCTTGTCAGCGATGGTGTAGATTTCAGCCAAGCGAGTCGAAGCAGCAGCTTCAACAGCGGTGAAGGCATCTTCTTCGTAATCGCGGAAGACTGGGAACTCAACGGTTTCCTTGGCAGCACGAGCAGCTAGGTCAGCCTGAGCGTCGCACAGAACCTTGATGAATGGCTTTGCAGCCTCAAGACCTTCTGCAACAACCTCTTCGGTTGGAGCTACAGCGCCGCGGTCCTTGATCAGTTCCCAAGCGTTGTCGGTAGCTTCAGCTTCAACCATCATGATGGCAACGTCGCCGCCAGCAACACGGCCGGCAACAACCATGTTGAATACAGCGTTCTTCAGCTCGGAGTGCTTAGGGAAAGCAACCCACTGTGCACCGTTTCCATCGTCAACCAGTGCAACGCGAACGCCACCGATTGGGCCGGAGAATGGCAGACCGGAAAGCTGAGTGGACATCGAGGAAGCGTTGATTGCTACGACGTCGTACAGTTCATCTGGCTCGATGGACAGAACGGTAACAACAACCTGAACCTCGTTGCGCAGGCCCTTGACGAAGGCTGGGCGCAATGGGCGGTCCATCAGACGACAAGCCAGGATGGCTTCGGTTGATGGGCGGCCTTCGCGGCGGAAGAAGCTACCTGGGATGCGGCCGGCAGCGTACATGCGCTCTTCAACGTCCACGGTCAGTGGGAAGAAGTCGAAGCCTTCGCGTGGGTGCTTGCCTGCGGTGGTTGCCGAGAGCAGTGCGGTTTCATCATCGATGTAAACCATTGCCGAGCCAGCAGCCTGCTTGGCAAGGCGGCCGGTTTCGAAGCGGATGGTACGGGTGCCGTAGCGACCGTTGTCGATCTGTGCTTCGGCGAATTGGATTTCTGGACCCTCCATTAAGGGGGTGCTCCTTTCGATCGCTCCCAGCTCGGTGGATGAGCGAACCGCTTGGCCCTACCCAGATCTGGTCTTCGATCGAGACCCGCGCTGAGACCTTTAATAGTCCTAGCGAAAGTCACTACCGAGGACCGCGAAACTGGCGGTCGGGACCAACGGTCAGTCAGCCCTGAGAGTTATTTTCTTACGGGGACGGCACAGAACATGCAGACCCAGTAACTAGCCTACCGGGAATTGCCCAATGGTGCAGATCCCGACCTGCCACCTTTAGGTGAATTCCCGGGATCTGCACCACGCACGGGCCACGTCTTCCTACAGGCCGTTAGATCTTGACGTATCCGCAGGAGACAGGAGGATGTGTATTCAAACCGCCCACAATTCGACTCTTCAGGCAGAAACGAATGGTGTCCCCGTTCCAAATACCAGAGCTTGTGCCCTTGACGAGGTTCAGGCAGCTCCATTTACGGTAGCCATTTGTTTGTAGACTAGAGGTGTCGTGGGAGCCGTAGAAAGTAGCAATCCCCTGATACTTTTTGCCGATGTTCTGCTTGATACAGAACTTATTGGTCCAGTGATTAAACTTGTAGGTGACTCCGGTTGCGCCATTGCGGGTCGAGCTGATGTGTTCTCCGGCCTGTGCGGCTGGGGCGATGACTGTGCCGCCAGCAATAAGCGCCATTGCCATCAGTGTGCTAGCTAGTTTTCTCTTGATGTTCAACTGAACCTCCGTTGATGAGTGCGATACCTTTACCCCAAGGGCTCTAACAATCCTTTCAGGCCTTTGGTCCGTCATTCAAGATTTACCTCTTCAAATTACGTCGGGAACTATCGCGAAAGCGCTGCCCCTGCCCCTGAACATCCGCTACGCGGGGTGTCGATATTGCGCGAAGTTTTTTGAAAAACGGCATCTTCCCCACGAAACATCTGCTGCCCGCCAGTCCGATTCAAGGTCGAGATGGAATCCTACAATGAACCTTGAAAGGGATACTGCCAATACCTGTATAAGCGAGCACTTCCTCCGGCTTGAACGTCCGGGTCTAATAGATAAGGAAGGAATCCTACTTATAGAACAGGATGTTGATGAAAGTTGACGATCGCCGTGTAACGGTACGATCTAGTGCGCCAACCAAATCCAAGGCCAACCGGCCAATTCCTTTGGTTGTCTACATACTTGCTGTGGGTACGTTCACCATGCTCACGACTGAGTTCATTGTGGCGGGCATATTGACCCAGTTGGCCGCCGAGCTAGAAATCAGCGTGGCACGTGCCGGCTTGTTGATCACTGTTTTCGCCGCGGGCATGGTCATCGGCGCCCCGTTGATGGCCCTATTGACGTTGCGCCTTCCACAAAAAATAACACTGATCTTAGCCTTAACTGTCTTTGCGGCTGGTCACGTAGTGGTCGCACTGGGATCCAACTTCACCTTGCTGATGGTGGCTCGTTTTGTCACTGCCTTGGCTACGGGCGCGTTCTGGGCGATCGCAGGAGTTGTAGCCGCCAAGAGCGCTGGGCCAGGCATGGCCTCGCGGGCACTGGGGATTATTAATGCCGGTGGCATGCTAGCTACCGTGCTCGGGGTTCCGCTGGGCGCTTTCGCCTCCCAGTACTTCGGGTGGCGTGGTTCTTTCTGGGGCTTGGCGGTATTGGCGGCCATTTCAGCCCTGCTCATTGCGCGGTACGTTCCGCATAACACCTCCAAGCATTCTCAAGTATCCGTTGTCGGTGAAATCGCGGGACTTCGTTCTTTGCGGTTATGGCTGACCTTGGCTGCCTGCGCCACGACCACCGGAGGCGTGCTCTCTGCCTATTCCTACATATCCCCGCTTCTCATTGATGGCACTGGTTTCAGTGAAGCTGCCATTCCTCTGGTGCTCATCGGTTTTGGCGTTGGATCCCTGGTTGGATCGTTGATTGGAGGGCGTCTGGGTGATGCTCATCCGCACCTGCTCACGTTCATCGCCCCAGCCACCTCGACAGTGGTTCTCGTACTGATCGGCCTTCTGGCAAACCTCCAACTTCCAATGATCATCCTGATCACGCTGCTGGGCTTCTTCGGTTTGGGAGCCAATCCAATCCTGGCTTCCTTGGCTATCAAATACGGTGACAAGTCGCCAACTTTGGCTTCGTCACTGACCGTTGCTGGCTTTAATCTGGGCACCACAGTGGCGTCTTGGTTGGGCAGCAAGTCACTGGAATCGTCGTTGGGTACGACCGGCCCGGTGGTCGTTGGAGCAAGTATTGCCGTGCTCACGTTGATTCCGGTGATCATCTTGGCAATCATGGCGAATAGCGCAAGAACTGCGTCAGCGGCAGGGTTAATTCACAGCTAGTTCCTCTTAGCTGTGAGTTGTCCAAAAAACGAACAGAAATTTCGGCGAGATGGGATTATTTAGCTAACCGGCACTGTTGTTGTATGGGGAACATTTCGTTTTTCACAGCAGGAAGTTGATTCCAACAGGAATCCACTCGCGGCAATGCGGACAAATCTAAACCCGCCAGACACTGAATACCTACGCGTGCACATCCGGCATGCGAAGACAAGTAAACAGATAAGCAAAGGAAAAATCTCCTATGACTACTATGGCAAACGCATACGCTGCGCCTTCGGCCACCGAAGCACTGGTCCCAACTCAGATCGAGCGACGCGCAGTTGGACCAAAGGATGTTTTGATCGACATCAAGTTTGCGGGCATCTGCCACTCAGATATTCACACCGTTCGCGGTGACTGGGGACCACAGTCCTACCCACTGGCTCCGGGCCACGAAATTGCTGGCATCGTTGCAGAGGTCGGATCCGAGGTCACCAAGCACAAGGTCGGCGACCGCGTCGGCGTTGGCTGCATGGTCAACTCTTGTGGCGAGTGTGAATACTGCGTCGCTGGCGAAGAGCAGTTCTGCGTCCAGGGCATGGTCGGCACCTACGGTGCAGTGGACCGCGATGGCACCATCACCCAGGGCGGTTACACCACCAACGTTGTCGTGACCGAAAACTTCGTTGTCAGCATTCCGGATAGCATCGAGCTCGACGTTGCTGCTCCCCTGCTCTGCGCAGGTATCACCACCTTCTCCCCGCTTCACCACTGGGGCGCAGGCCCAGGTAAGAAGGTTGCAGTGGTTGGTCTGGGCGGTCTGGGCCACATGGCTGTGAAGATTGCTAGCGCGATGGGAGCCGAGGTGACTGTTCTATCGCAGTCGTTGAAGAAGCAGGAAGATGGACTGAAGTTGGGTGCAACGGACTACCGTGCAACCAATGACGAGAACACTTTCAAGGATCTGCACAAGACTTTTGACTTGATCATCAATACCGTTAGCGCGTCGCTCAACATCAGCGCCTACCTTCAGTTGTTGCGCGTAGATGGCACTTTGGTCAACGTTGGTGCACCAGCTGAGCCACTTCCGGTGAACGCTTTTGCGCTGATTGGTGGTCGTCGCTCCTTCGCAGGTTCCAGCATTGGTGGCATCAAGGAGACCCAGGAAATGCTCGACTTCTGTGGCGAGCACGGCATTGGTGCGGAGATTGAAGTGATCTCGGCAGATCAGATCAACGAAGCTTACGAACGAGTCCTCAAGTCGGATGTTCGTTACCGTTTCGTCATTGATACGGCGACCATGGCCTAAATTTCTAGGCTCCAATGGCGTCCGATTCACCACCTGATAGGTTGGTCAATCGGACGCCATTTTGTCTTTACCGTAGATTCTCCGAGTCCCGAAAGGTAACTAGTGACCGAGAAAAATTTTGCTGAACACTCCTGGGACTACCTTGAGCGCGGCAGCGTTCTGGTAGTGACTCTCAGCGGCCCCGCAAATCTCAGGCTCATGGATCCCGAAAACTTCGCGGCTTATCAAGATGGCGAAAAATATGTGTTCCATGGCGGACTGGCCCGAAAGGCTCCCTATCGGATTAAGGTTCCACACTCTGGCCCATGGTACCTAGCCATCGATTTCGATGGTCTGAACAGGCACGGCGTTCGGCACGAGGTAAGCATTCAGCATCCGCAACGAGCAGATGGTTAAGAACTTATTCGTTGCAATTTACACTCGACTTCGGCCTCACCGATAGCTCATTCCACGACTGGACGAGACATATCCGTGACTTGCTAAACGTGGAAACCCTGGGGGCAAGCAGTCCTACAGATGCGCCTGCTAGGAGTTCGTTGCACCCGAGTACTTCTAGGAAAGGGCAACAAGCCCGTCGCTCTGTGGAGCAGTTTGAATTTGCTTGGCTGCCCAAAGAGCGGGGGTAGCAGTTCACGAGTCCGCCGGCAATCATCGCGAATTGTCCTAGCCGAATTCCACGTTCGTTTTGATAACTCGAAACCCAACCTTTCACGAACACGCAGAACGCTATTCGATTGCACGGCGTGAAATGACATGCCCACGTTGCACCGTTTTTCCTCATCCGACAACACCCTAGACAAGCCACCTATTTTGCCCTGTGATTGGCCCTGTTATCGTCCTCCACGATTCATCAAGAGTCGACTAGACCAAGTCGACTGAACATGTCGGATTCAGTATTCTCCACCAACTTGTAAGCCTAAATTGACGACTTATTCGAGATGATCATGCCTAAGAAATAGGTCGATCGAAACGTAAATCTGGGACCCGGAGATTCCCCGCCAACACTACGCGCGAACTACTGATCGACAATCAAGTCGTAAACTCTGGGCTGACGTGTGACGATTCCAAAGATTTAGATTTTCATATCAAATCGGTTGTTGAACCCGTTACCAAAATGTGATCTACTAGTCGCTGTTTCGCCGATGATCGTCTGGTGGGACGAGTCTTGCCCATCTCGCATCGAAGTTGAAGGTCATATCTGATGAACCAAACCGCTCGCAAACACGCGCGATCTGCGCGTCTCCCATTAGCTGTCATTACTGCTGGATCGTTGGCTATAAGTGGTGTCGCTGTTGGGATCGCAACCGTTGCGCCAGCAGAAGCTGCCTCGAGTGTGGCCACCGAAGTCGGCAAACCAGCCGCCGATGTACCTCCGATCTATAATCGTTACCCGGTGACTGCGGTGGCCAAGGGTAAGGAGAACTTCAAGTACAACGCTTCTGCAACCGATTTTGAGGCCGGAAAGATTGTCTTTGACACCCTTCCGGGAATGCTCAAGGATGGGACACCAATCTCGGGCAGCGCTAGCGTTTACCCAAATACCGGCGAATCCTTCGAAAACGTAGCAGTGAAAAATGACCAAGTTATCATCACTACGGACTCAAGACCCGTCACAGGCGACGACGAAAATTATGTCGTTCAGCAGGTAAGTTACGGCTTCGGCTTAGATAATGCAGACTCAACGTATCTCGGTGGTGCAATTAACGCACCAGTTGAGGGACTACGTCTTTCGACAGGCACCACCGATAAGCTGTCAGGAACACCGTTGTTACCTACTGGGTCGACAACTTGGAAATTCGATGTGCCTTCAGATTTCTTCCCTGTAGCCGGAGACCAAACTTCAGTTTTCTACTACACGGATGATCCCTCAGCTGAAGCGACGGGCGGCTTCGTAACCATAATGGTCGACGATGTCAGCCTGTCCAATGGCCAGGTAGTGTTACGAGACGATCGTCTCCAGAATCTCACTGAGGGAACGGACTACTTCGTTTCCGTTGGAGGCTCGAACAAGGGCGACAACGCAACCAGCTACGTCGGTCTGTACGACAAGGCCACAGACCCAACTCCTACTCCGACGGACAAGCCAACCCCAACTCCAACGGACAAGCCAACCCCAACTCCAACGGACGAGCCAACTACCGAGCCAACTCCAACGGACGAGCCAACCCCAACCCCGACGGACGAGCCAACCACCGAGCCAACCCCGACGGACGAGCCAACCCCAACCCCAACGGACG
>Ga0308157_10005832_pt1 | contig 15121 bp, 14 predicted proteins | sample PhyBR1_FD_201035 | JGI IMG/M metagenome (GOLD analysis project Ga0308157, IMG submission 201035) | Phyllosphere microbial communities from UC Gill Tract Community Farm, Albany, California, United States - DLSLB.R1 | ecosystem: Host-associated > Plants > Phyllosphere > Unclassified | place: USA...
TCCGGGGGTCGCCGGGAGGATCAGTGGGGCGGGACCTGTCTGATACAGCGCCTCAAGCAGCTCGAAGAGGGCGACGGAAGCACCCCGCCGCAGTAGTTGCCGGCGCGTACGTGTTGAGAACTGTCGGTGGACGAGGGGTTCTCGGCAGCGCTTGTTGTGTCAGTGGTTCGAGGTTGAGTCAGGTATGGACATTTTCAGCGAACTCCGAGAGCAGGTCGGGTCCCTCGGCGATCTGCTCGGCGAGGGCGCTGACGACCTCACGGGCACGATGCGCGGGCTCAGCGATCAGCAGCTCGTGCGGGCGTTGGAGGCGGCTGCGGCTGCTGTTCGCGGGTTGGGCCGGATTGAGGCAGTCGGGGCGGGCATTATGGCCGAGCGCTCGACGCGTGAGGCGGGTCAGGAAGGTATGGCGCAGGTGCGCGGCCACCGCTCTCCGGCTGATTTTCTGCAGGTGATCACCGGCGGGTCGAAGTCTGAGGCGCGGCAGCGGATCCGGGTGGGCCAGTCGGTCCTCGACGCCACTGAGGAGACGGCTGACCCCGCGACGGATCTCGGCGCGGCGGGCGCGGACGGAGCGGGTGCGTTCTGTGTGCGTGTTGTGCCGGCTTGGCATGCGCCGCTGGCCGACGCGCTGATGCGCGGGCGGGTGTCGTCCGCGCAGAGCGATGCGATTCGCCGCGGGCTCGGGGAACCACCCACAGGTGAGACTGGGATTGTCGATGACGACACGCGTGATGCGTGGTCGGCCGCCGCGGGGCAGCTCGCGGACGAGGCGGAACACCGCACCGTCGAAGAGCTGCGTGACGAGGCACGGTTGATTCGTGATCGTCTCGACCCCGACGGCGCCGAGCGGCGGTTCCTCGAGCGGTACGAGGCGCGCTCGTTTCGTACGTGGACCGATGCTGATGGGCGGCGCCGCGGGGCGATCAGCTTCGACGACGACGGGTACGCGCTCGTCCGGTCGATCTTCGACTCGGCGCTGCGCCCCCGCCGCGGCGGTCCACGGTTCGTTGGTGCGGCCGAGGTGGAGGCAGCGAAGGCACTCGTGGAGGATCCGCGTTCGCTCGATCAACTCTCCTATGACCTATTGGCGGATCTGCTTCGGGCGGGTGCGCTCGCCGATGCGAAGGTCGTGCACGGCACGCGCCGGGCGGGCGTGAGGGTCGTGACCGTCGCCGGCGGCGCGGGCGGGTACACCGAGGATGGTCTCGTCTCGCTGCCGCAACCGGATATCGATCAGCGCGTGTGCGACACGGGAACGGTGCCGGTCACGGTCGATGCGGGCGGGGATCCACTCAACGTCGGGCGTGAGCGGCGCCTGTTCACCCCAGGTCAGCGGGTGGCGCTATCGGTGCGCGATGGCGGGTGCCGGTGGCAGGGGTGCGACCGTCCAGCCTCGTACTGCGAGGCGCACCATATCGACCCGTACTCCGAGGGTGGGCGCACCGACATCGACCGGGGCATCTTGCTGTGCCGGTTCCATCACATGCAGCTGCACCATTCGGGGTGGCGCATTAGCCGCGACGGGGAAGACGAGTTCGTGCTGCATGACCCGGGCGGGGCGGCGGCGGTTCTCGAGCCGAGGTTGGCGTTGGCATACGCGTTCGGCGATGTCGATCCGCCTCCGCGACGATTCCGCCCCGCGGCGTAGGCGGGGTGCGGTTCATCGGGCGGGCAAGTTTGGCGTGTGTCGGGCACGGCTCGGTGCGGCGCATGGGCAGGTGATGAGGTGCGGCCAAATCTGGGCCGCTCGGCGGGTATCGCTGGGGCTTCCGATTCGTTGCCGATGGCGACCAGATCGACCTACTGCCCGCGTACGATGCCGCGTTCGTCGATGCGCACGTGTGTCGTCGCGCGGGCGACGCGGTCGCGATGCGCTTCGCGGATCCGCTCGGGCGCCGGGACGCGACCGCCCGCGTCATTCCGAACGAGTTCGTCGTGTCCGACGCGCTCGCCTCGCGAGTCGGACCCATCGAGGGGACCTCGCGGTCGTCTGGCCGCTCGCGAAGGAGCGGCAGGCGGTGGAGCGGGAACGCAGTGGCGCGGACGGATCCGCGTAGGTCGGGTTCGGGGCATGGCGGTACGCCACTTGTCTGATACAGCGACGGGGGTCGCGCTCTCCTCACGCTCGTGAACGAGGAACACGTCTTCCCTATTGCGAAAAACACCTGATAAAACCGTAATTATGAGAATCCTCGAAATACTTCGGGAATCTCTTCACTTGTCTCTACTGCCGATACAAGTTCGTCGCCACCATAGATACAAGCCGCCGACAGCGCAGACGCTGTCCAGGAAGTTCCGGCTGTTCGTATCGATGGGGAGACGACTCAGTGACATTGCTGATGACGGAACTCGATCGCGCATCGGATGCGCCGATCTGGTTCCAGATGATGCGCGCGATCGAGCGATCGATCGCCGAAGGCGCGTGGCACGAGGGTGACAAGCTGCCGAGCGAAAATGCCCTGTGCGCGCACTTCGGCGTCTCGCGCACGACCGTTCGCGAAGCCCTGTCGCATCTCGAGACCGCGGGCATCGTGACCCGTCAGCAGGGCAAGGGCGCCTTCGTGGCACACCTGCCCGGACCGTCATCGTGGACGTTGCCGTCGGCCGCCAGCCTGCTCGGCGAATACAGCGAGGATGGCCGCAGCGCCCTGACCTCGACGATCCTGCGCGCCGGCGTCGAACCGCTGCCGTCGTGGGCGGCCGCCGTCGTGGGCCGCGGCGAGGCGGGCGAGCCCGACGGGTACGGGTTCGTGCTCGAGCGCGTGCGGGCCATCGGCGCACGCACCGCCGTGCACGTCGTGAACTACATGCCGCGGCGCTTCTCCGGGCTGGTGCCCGACCTGCGCGAGCCGCGAGCGAGCCTGTACAGCGCCGTCACCCGCGTCGCCGGTGTGCGCATTGCGCGCATGCACCGCACGATCGAGGCCGCCGTCGCCGATCGCACCCTCGCCCCGCTCCTGGAGGTCGAGGTCGGCCACCCGATCGTCGTTGTCGAAGCCGTCGCGTACGACAGCGACGGTGCGCCCATCGACTTCTCCCGCGCGTCCGTGCGCACCGACCGCCTGCGCGTGAGCGTCGACACCGGATTCGATTCCACCGGCATGTCCGGCGCCGATGCGGCCGGCCATTACCCCTCCGTCAGCAGCACGGCGGCACCCCGTTCCGTGCACGAGCGACAGACGCCGACAACGAACACCTCGAAGGAGCACACATCGTGACGAACCGGATCCTCATCATCGGCGACAGCTATATGAACGCCGAGACGTTCCGTGTCGCCTTCTCCGCGCGCGGGCTCGATGCAGACGTCGAAACCGTCGAGCTGCACGAGGCGACGTCCGACGTGTCGACGATCCGCGAGTTCGAGGGAGACCCGGCAGACGTCGCGAAGCTCGTCGACGGGTACGACATCGTCGTGCTGCACGCCGCGCCGATCACGGCCGACGTGCTTGACGCAGCCCCGGATCTGCGCCTCATCGGCTGCGCGCGCGGCGGCCCCGTGAACGTCGACATTCAGGCGGCGAAGAGCCGCGGCGTGCGCGTGACGACGACGCCCGGCAAGAACGCGGATGCCGTTGCCGACCTCACGATCGGCTTCCTCATCTCGCTGCTGCGCAACGTGCCGGCCTCGCTGCGCGACGTCGACGAGCGCATTCGCACCGGCCAGCAGCTCGCCGAATCGACGTTCGAGGGCGCCAAGTGGTTCGGGCGCGAGCTCAGCACCACGACGCTCGGCCTCATCGGGTACGGCAACGTGGCCCGGCTCGTATCAGCCCGGGCGCGCGCCCTCGGCACGAGGGTGATCGCCTACGACCCGTTCATCGACGCCGACACCGTGCCCGAGATCGACGTCGTTTCCGATCTGAACGAGCTGTTCACGCGATCCGATGTCGTCAGCGTGCATGCCCGGGCGACCGACGATAACCGCGGCATGGTCGGCGCCGAGCAGTTCGGCGCGATGAAAGAGGGCAGCCTCTTCATCAACACGGCTCGCGAATCGCTCGTCGACGAGCAGGCCCTGCTCGAGGCGCTGACATCGGGCCACCTCGGCGGGGCCGCGCTCGATGTGAACGAACCCGACGGTCCCTGGCGGGATCTCGTCGCGCAGCCGAACCTCGTGCTCACCCCGCACCTCGCGGGCGCGACGTACGAGACCCTGCGACGCGGCGCCGACATGCTGGCGTCCGAGGTCGAGGCATTCATCGCGGGCGACGATCTGAGGTGGGAACGATGACCGCTCCGGTCTATCTCGCCATCGACGCGGGTACCGGATCCGCGCGGGCGCTCGCGTTCGATGCTGCCGGCTTCCTCGTCACGCACGCGCACCGCGAGTGGTCCCATGCGGCTGTGGACGGACATCCGGGCGGCACGGTGTTCGACACCGAGGGCGGGTGGCACGCCGTGGCCGGCGCGGTGCGAGAAGTCACCGAGGCGCTCGGCGACGCGTACGTCGTCGCGAGCATCGCCGCCTCGAGCATGCGCGAAGGATTCGTGCTCTACGACGAGGCAGGGCGCGAGCTCTGGGCCTGCCCGAACACCGACGGCCGCGCGCGCCGAGAGGCCGACGAGCTGCTCGCCGACGGCACAGCCGATGATATCTATCGCATCGCGGGTGACTGGGTGTCGATCACGGCGCCGGCGCGGATCCGCTGGATCGCGCGCCACGAGCCCGACGTGCTGACCCGGGCGCGACACTTCGGCATGCTCAGCGACTGGGTCGCCACCCGCCTCACCGGCGAGTTCACGACCGAGCCGACGTGCGGATCCAGCTCCGCACTGTTCGATCTCGCCGAGCGCACCTGGTCGCACGAGCTGGCCGAACGCGTCGGCATCGACCCGCGGATCCTGCCCGACGTCGTCGAGTGCGGCACGCGCATCGGATCCGTCACGCCGCAGGCGGCCCAGACGACCGGCATCCCGGTGGGCACGCCCGTGATTGCGGGCGGCGCCGATACGCAGCTCGCGTTGCATGCGATCGACGCGCAGCGCGGCCGCCCGACCATCGTCGGCGGCACGTTCTGGCAGACCACGAGCGTGAGCGACGAGCTGGTCATCGACCCCGAGCGCCGCCTGCGCACGCTCTGCCACGTCCAGCCCGGTCACTGGATGATCGAAGGCATCGGGTTCCTCAGCGGCCTCGCGATGCGCTGGTTCCGCGACGCGTTCTGCCCCGACGCCGTCGCCTCTGCGGGCGACGAGGAATGCTCGGCATTCGACATCATGGAGCGCTGGGCATCAGAGGTCGCTCCCGGTTCGAATGGCGTGCTGGCCCTGCTCGCAGACACGATGCAGGCAGACGCCTGGCACCACACGGCGCCGACCTTCACCGGGTTCGACATCAGCGATCAGGGGCTCACCGGCCGCGGCGCTTTCGTGCGCGCGATCGAGGAGGCCGCCGCATACGTCGCGCGCGACCACCTGCGGATCCTTGCCGAGATCACCTCCGGCGCCGCGACCGCGGGCGGCCAGGTCACCTTCACCGGCGGATCCAGCGCCGGGCGCCTCTGGCCCGAGATCATCGCGGGCACGACCGGCCTCGATGTGCGCGTCACCCCGGCGCCCGAGGCGACGTCGTACGGCGCCGCACGCCTCGCCGCGCAGGGCGTCGGGGTAAACCTTGCCCCCATGTCAGCGCCCGACCGAATCATCACGGCGGATCCGGGCGTAGTCGCGCAGTACGACCACGCCGCCGAGAGATGGCACCGCGCCTATGCGGCATCGCGTGCACTCGTCTCGGCCGGCGTCGATCCGCTGTTCGTGCCGCCGGGCGCTGCCCGCGCGGCCGGACCCACTGCTCACACATCCACCACTGTCAGCGCAGCGCGCTGACTCGTCATAAAGGAGACCACCCTCATGGCTGACCTCGAAGGCAACCTCGACGCGAAGAAGTACGCCCCGCAGACCCCGCTCGCCACGTTCTCGCACGCCGTACGCGGCGCCTCGAACCTCGACTGGGGCATGCAGCACCGACTCTCGCGCATCATCAACCCCGAGACCGGGCGCACCGTGATGCTCGCGTTCGACCACGGATACTTCCAGGGCCCGACCCGCGGGCTCGAGCGCATCGACCTGAACATCGCACCGCTCGAAGCGCACGCGGACGCGCTGATGTGCACCCGCGGTGCGCTGCGCACGTCGATCCCACCGGCGACCAGCGCCGGACTCGTGCTGCGCGCATCCGGGGGCCCGTCGATCCTCAAAGATCTGTCGGATGAGCACACCGCGATGGCGATGAACGACGCGGTGCGCATCGGCGCCGACGCCGTAGCCGTGCAGGTGTTCATCGGCGGCGAGCACGAGTCGCGCAGCGTGCAGAACCTCACCACGCTCGTCGATGCCGGATACGACGCCGGGATCCCCGTGCTGGGCGTGACGGCGGTGGGCAAGGAGCTCACTCGCGACGCCCGATACCTGGGCCTCGCCACCCGCATCATCGCCGAGCTCGGCGCGCAGATCGTCAAAACGTACTACTGCGACGAGGGCTTCGAAGACGTCGTCGCGGGCTGCCCCGTGCCCGTCATCATGGCCGGCGGCAAGAAGCTGCCCGAGCTCGACGCGCTGACGATGGCGAGCCGTGCCGTGCGTGCGGGGGCAGCCGGCGTCGACATGGGCCGCAACATCTTCCAGAGCGCGCAGCCGGCGGCGATGCTGACGGCAGTGCGTGCCGTCGTGCACGACGATGCAGATCCCCAGGACGCGTACGAGATCTTCCGTGAGGCGGCATCATGACCGCCGAGGTGCTGCGCCCGGTCGATGCCGAGCTGAGATTCGGCGACTGGGGGCCCGCGTACCTGTCGAAGACCGACGCCGCCGCGTTCGGCACCGTGGTGCTGCGCCCGGGCGACGCGTTCGACAACCACGCGCACGAGCACCACACCGAGTCGTTCGTCGCAGTTGAGGGCGAGGCGGAGGTGTGGATCGACCGCACCCACCGCGCGACGCTCGCCGCGGGGGAGGTGCTGCACGCCGAGCCCGGTGAAGAGCACTTCCTGCGCAACGTCTCGGATCGAGTGTTCCGGGCCGTGTTCGTCAAGACCCCGTGGGTCGACGGCGACAAGGTCGACCACCCATGGCAACCGGGAGATACCCAATGAGCAGCCGAACGGGCACGACGCCGACCCAGCGCGTCGTCACCCAGCGGGGCAGAAGCGAGAAAGCGGCCAAGCTGCGCGCACAGCTCGTGTTCCTCGCCCCGATCGTCGCGCTGCTCGTGCTCATCGTGTTCTTCGCGATCGCCACGCCGACGTTCCTCACCGCGGGCAACTTCCAGAACCTCGTGCGGCAGATGGCCGTGCTGCTGGTCGTCGCCCTCGGCGCCACGTACGTGGTGCTGATCGGCAGCATCGACCTGTCGATCGGATCGATCGTCACCCTCACCGGAGTGAGCACCGCGATGCTGACGACCGCGCTGGGGCCGTGGGGCGCAGTGCTCGGCTTCGTCGTCGGCCTGCTCTGCGGGCTCGTCAACGGCGTGATCCACGTGTATCTGAAGGTACCGAGCTTCATCGTCACCCTCGGCACGATGTTCGTGTTCGCAGGTCTCGCCCTGATCGTGACGGGCGGGCGGCCGCAGGCACTGCGCTCGCCCGAGCTCGCGGCGCTCTTCGGCGGCACCGTGTTCGGCGTCGTGCCGACGATCGCGCTGTGGGCGCTGCTGGCTCTCGTGATCGCGATCATCATCGAGCGGGTGCTCGTGTTCGGATACCGCGCCCGCGCGGTCGGCGACAACGAGACGGTCGCGAAGCTGTCGGGCATCGGCGTGCAGCGCGTGAAGATGCTCGCGTTCGTCGCATCCGGGGTGTTCGCCGCGTTCGCCGGCCTGCTGCTCATGGTGCGCACGAACTCCGCCTCCGGAAGCATGGGCGAACCGTTCCTCATGGAGGCGCTCGCCGCGATCCTGCTCGGCGGTACGTCGCTGATGGGCGGCGTCGGCGGGCCCTCGCGCACCGTGCTCGGCGTGCTCGTCATCTCCGTGCTCAGCAACGGAATGAACCTCGCCAGCGTCGATCCGTTCCTGCAGCAGACGATCAAGGGCGCCGTGCTCATCGCGGCCGTTGCGCTCACCCTCAACCGACGCGAACTGTCCAGCGTCAAATAGTCCGCACCTCAATGTCCGTTCGTACACAAGGAAGTGTCACATGAATACCTCGTTTCGCCGCACGACGATCGCGCTCGCCGCGGGCGCCGCACTCATCATCCCGATCGCGGGGTGCACCGCCGACGGGTCGGAATCGACTGCGGATCCGGATGCACCGACCGTCATGATCCAGGTGCCCTCGCTCGATAACTCCTACTGGGCCGACGTCATCAAGGGCGCCGAGGCCGCGGCCGAAGAGCTGGGCCTCAACTCTGACGTGCAGGTCTACGGCGATTCCGTCGACACGCAGCTCAGCCAGATCCAGCAGGCGGGATCGAAGGGCGTCGACATGGCGATGGTATTCGCGCAGGATCAGGCATCGTCGCCGACGCTCATCCAGGCGGCGACCGCCGAGGGGATCTTCGTCACGAACGTGTTCTCGAACCAGCCGTGGTCGACACCCAGCGAGCCCGACTACGACGGTCATTACGCCGGGTACTTCCTGCCCGACAACGTGCAGGACTCGTACAACATGGCCACGTCGGTGCTCGAACAGATCGACGGCGAGGGCGAGGTGCTGCACATCACCGGAACGCCGGGCAACACGACCGCCGTCGAGCGTCAGCTCGGTGTCGATCAGGCGCTCGAGGAGTTCCCGGGCGTGGAGCTCGTGGGCCGCGAGAGCGGCGGCGAGAGCCGTGTGGGCACGCAGCCCGTGATCGAGGACCTGCTGACGGCGCATCCCGACATCAAAGCCGTCATCTGCCACAACGACGACTCGGCGATCGCGGTCATCAATGCGCTCCGCGAGCGCGGCATGGACGACGTGAAGGTCGGCGGCATCGACGCGATCGAAGAGTTCCTCGACGACATGAGCGCCGGCGGAAACGCGGCGGCGACCGTCGCGATCCACGGATCCTGGTTCGGCGGGTACAACGTCGCGCGCCTGTACGACGCGTTCGAAGGGGAAGAATACTCGGCGGCCGAGACGATGATGTTCCAAGACTCGCTGACGATCGACACGGCCGACGCGTCCGACGAATACCAGTCGGTCGTCTACGACGCGGATCCGCTGCCGTGGGACTGGACTGCGATGTCGCGGGCGCTCTCGGGAGATGACTGGGACACCCAGATTCCGCTGCGTCCCATCGACCCCGACGAGTACTGGGGGCGCATCGATGAGCCCGCACCCGAGGGGTACGAGGTGCCCGAGGCGCTCGCGTCCGAGCTCGCCGATGGGGCCGTGGAATCGGTGTCGGCCACCTACCTCGAGCACGCTGTCGCGAACCCGCTCGGAAGCGTCATCGGGCTCACCCGCGCCGGCGAGTCGTCGCTCGGTCAGAAGTAGGGATCATCATGGTGCAGCTCGAGAGCACGCCGCGTCTCGCGACGCACGGCGTGGGGCGGGTCTTCGATACCACCCGCGTGCTCGACGACGTGTCGATCGAGGTCTTCGCCGGCGAGATCGTGGGTCTCATCGGGGAGAACGGCGCCGGGAAATCGACGCTGATGGACATCATGTGCGGCGTGCTCGAGCCCACCGACGGTGTCGTGCGCATCGACGGTGACGACGTCGAACTCGGCACCCTGATCGACGGGGCCGAGCGCGGAATCTTCCGCGTGTTCCAGGAGCAGAGCCTCATCGGACGGCTGTCCGTTGCGGTGAACCTGTGCCTGGGGGCCGAGGACCACTTCAGCACGGCGGGCGTGTTCCGGGCTGCGAAGGCCCGCGCCCACGCCCGCGCGCTGCTGGGGGAGCTCGGGCTCGACTACGACGTCGACCGGCCCGTCGGCGACTATTCGTTCGGCGAGCGGCAGCTGCTCGAGATCGCACGCGCCGTGTCGCTGTCGCGCATCTTCCAGACCTCGCACCCCGTGATCCTGATGGACGAGCCCACGGCCGCGCTGTCGGGCGGCGAGCTCGCGATCTTCTTCGATCTGCTCGTGCGGCTGCGGGCGGCCGGAACGGGGTTCGTGTTCGTCTCGCACCGGCTGCCCGAGCTGCTCGAGCACTCCGACCGGCTGTACGTGCTGAAAGACGGCGCGGTCGTCGACGAGGTGCCGCCTTCGACGACCGAGGCGCAGCTGCACCGCCTGATGGTGGGGCGCGAGCGCGCCGACGACGTGTACCAGAAGTCGCGGCAAGCGGGTCCGTCGTCGGCCGTGCGGTTGGCGGCCACCGGCGTGAGTGCGCCCGGGCTGAAACCGACGGATCTCGAGGTGCGTTCAGGCGAGATCGTCGGTATCGGCGGGCTGCTCGGATCCGGAAAGAACCAGCTCGCCGCGGCGCTGTTCGGCGCGGCCGACTCTGGGGGATCCGTGGCGATCGACGGCGTCGACGTGAAACACAGCGTCTCCTCGCGCGTGAAGGCACGCATGGGCTACATCCCGTTGCACCGTCATGCCGAGGGCGCGAGCTTGGGGCTGTCGATCGCCGAGAACATCAACGAAGTGCGGCTCGGCGCCCTGCCGGGCCTCGGGATTCGCCGGCGCTCGCGCGAGATGTCCGAGGCGCGCACCTGGTCGGAGCGGCTGCGCGTGCGGATGCGATCCGTCGATCAGCGCGTGCGCACGCTCTCGGGCGGCAACCAGCAGAAAGTCGTCTTCGCGAAGTGGCTGTCCCAGGGCGCCGAGGTGATCGTTGCGAACAACCCGACGCGCGGCGTCGACGCCGGGGCGAAGGAAGAGATCTACCAGCTGCTGCGCGACCTCACTGATCAGGGCGCGGCCATCGTGCTCGTGAGCGACGACCTGCTCGAGCTGATCGGCCTGTCCGACCGGATCCTCGTGATGCACGACGGCGCGGTGACCGGCGAGATCCCCTCGCCGAAAGACCAGCCGGCGAGCGAAGAGACCGTGGTGGCGCTGATGGTCTGACGCCGCTCTGACGTATTTCACCCATTCGACTAGGAGAGAACATGACTGACAACACAGCACCGAAGCACCCCATCAGCCAGATCTGCATCGTCGTGCGCGACCTCGATCGCTCGATGAAGGAGTACAGCGAGCGGCTGGGCTGGGGGCCGTGGAAGGTCTACGAGTACAAGGCGCCGTTCCTGCACGACACGCACCTGCGGGGTAAGGAGGCCGATTTCACGATGAATGCGGCCGAGACGATGGTCGGCGACATGGGGTTCGAGCTGATCCAACCGACCGGAGGGGCTTCGATCTACCAGGAGTTCCTCGACGAGCACGGCGAGGGCGTGCAGCACATCGCTGTGATGAAGCACGACGCGGCCGACGCCGAGGAGCTGGTGGCCGACCTCGGAGTGCCGAAGGTGATGGGCGGGCGCACCGCCGACAGCATTGAGTTCTACTACCTCGATTCGCAGCCGGAGCTCGGCGTGGTCATCGAGAGCGGAAGCGGTCACGCGATCGACATCGAACCGACCCGAGTGGTCGATTACCGGAAGTAGTGGGCGAGGTTCGCTCACTCAGACGAAAGGATCCACGATGACTGTGCAACGAAGCAGGTCGTCTTATCGAGTGGTCGCGGCATCCGCGGTCACAGCAGGAATCATCGTCGTCGCGGGGTGCTCCGGCACACCCGCGGAGGACGAGGGCGCGGGCACGCTGAGCGTGCTGATCGCCGCACCGCAGGAGGGTGCCGGAAAGATCCTCGAGGAGGAGTTCGAGAAGGCACATGACGTCGAGGTGGAGGTCGAGGTCGTGCCGTACGACCAGATCCAGTCGAAGGTGACTCTCGACGTGCAATCGGGAACGAGCGCGTATGACGTGATCCAGTACTGGTATCCGACGGTGGGGGCGCTCGCCGAGGCCGGTGCGCTCGCCGACATCACCGACTGGGTCGCGGGCGATGAGGACATCGACCAGGCCGACTTCATCGACGCCGTCTATCAGCCGTACACGCAGTACGACGGCAAGACGTATGGCCTGCCGATCGACGGTGACACGCACGTGCTCTTCTACAACACGGAGATCTTCGAACGCAACGGCGTCGAGCCTCCCGCGACGTGGGACGAGTACGTCGACGTTGCCCGCACCATCACCGAGAACGAGAGCGGCGATGGCGTGTACGGCACGGCGCTGCTCGGGTCGAAGAGCGCGTTCAACATCGGATCGTCGTTCTTCAACCGGTTGGCGACGATGTCGAGCGATCCCATCGACTCGGCGATGCCGCAACTCGACAGCGATGTCGCGGTCGAGGCCGCGCAGGCGATGCTCGATGTGTCGGAGTACGCGCTGCCGAGCCCGCTGGAGATCGGTTTCGAGCAGGCCCTGCCGCAGTTCTTGGCGGGCAAGGTCGGCATGATGGAGTTCTGGACCGACCTGGGCGTGTTCGCGCAGGATCCGGAGCAGTCGCAGATCGTCGACGGATGGGGCGTCGTACCGCTGCCTCTCGGACCGGAGGGATCCGTATCTGGCGCTCTGAACGCCGGTTGGGCGATGGGGATCAGCCCGAATGCGGCCGACGAGGACCTGGCGAAGCAGTTCGTCGCGTTCGCGTCGTCGGCCGACACGAACGAGATGCTGATCACCACGACCGGATCCGGCATCGACCCCACCCGTACGTCGACGCTCGAGAGCGAAGACTACGCGGAGCTCGTTCCGGAGGTGGCCGAGGTGAACGAGCAGGTGCTGCCGAACGCGCAGTCGTGGCCGACGAGTCCGGCCGCGCCGGAGATGATCCAGGTGCTGGGCGACAACCTCGCGTTGATGCTGCAGGGCAACCTCAGTGCGGAAGAAGCCGTGTCCGACACCTGGGACACGTGGCAGCCGCTCGCAGAATGAGCACCGTGGCCACGCGTACCAGGCAGGTCGTCCGGCGCCCCGCGCGTCGGGCGGCCTGGACGGGGCGGGCGATGCTCGTTCCGGCGGTGTTCGCGGTCGTCGTCATCGCGGTCTATCCGCTCGTCTTCAGTGTCGCGGCGTCGCTGTCGGATTCGAGCCTCGGTCAGCAGTTCACCGACTGGGTCGGCGGGGCGAACTATGCGGCGCTGTTCACCGATGGCGTGACGCTGCCGTCGCTCGTGCGGTCGGTCGTGTTCGCGCTCGCGTCGGCGATCCTCGCGCTCGTGGGCGGATCCGTTGTGGCGCTGTGTCTGGATGTCTCCGTGCGATCCGGGCGCGTGCTGCGGGTGCTCTTGCTGCTGCCGCTGATGACTCCGCCGGTGATGGCGGCGGTGGTTTGGCGTCTGATGCTCGCGCCGACCGGCGGGCTGTTCAACAACGTGATTCAGACGATCTCGCCAGGGGCAGAACCGTTTCTTTTCCTCGGATCCAGCCCGGCCGCGATGATCTCGGTGATCGCCGTCGATGCATGGCAGTGGGCGCCGTTCTGCGCGCTGTTGGTGTTCGCCGCCCTGCAGACGCTGCCGTCAGAAGTCTATGAGGCGGCGCAGGTCGATGGCGCAGGGACGCTGCAGGTGTTCCGGCGCATCACCTTTCCGCTGCTGCTGCCCTCGCTGCTGACGGCCCTGCTGTTGAAGGTCGTGCTCTCGTTCAAGGTCTTCGACCTTGTGTTCGTGATGACCGGGGGAGGCCCGGGATTCGATACGACGGTGTCGAGCTATGACATCTATCGATCGGGGTTCCAGTCGTTCGACATCGGCATGGCGGCGGCGCAGACGATCGTGTTCCTCGTGCTCGTGACCATCGTGATCGTGCCGCTGAACGCCGTGCGTCAGCGGGCGCAGAAAGGGGCATCGTGACGATGTCTATTCGTACTGCCGTTTCCGGTGACGCGACGCGCGCCGTCGTCCTTCCGGGAAGTCGCCCGCGCCGAGCGCCCGGTTCCTCGTCGCGTGCGATTTCGTCTCTCAAGTGGGTCGTGCTCGTCGTCGCGATCCTGCTGGCGATCACGCCGATCCTGTATCTGATCGCCACGTCGTTCAAGTCGCCGGACGACATCCTGTCGACGCGGATCCTCCCGGCACGCTTCGCCGTGGAGAACTGGGCGTCAGCGATGGCGAACTGGCCGATCTTCACGTACCTCGGCAACTCGCTGCTGGTCGCGGGCGTCGCGGTCGTCGTCGCGCTTGTGATCGCGGTGCCGGCGAACTACGCGATCGCTCGGTTGCGTGTTGGTGGCGGGCAGACGCTGCTGCTGATCGTGTCGGCGTACATCGCGCCGCCGGTTGTCGCGATCGTGCCGCTGTTCCTGCTGGTGCGCACGGCCGGTCTGATGAACTCGCCGTTCGGGCTCGGCCTGGTCGAGGGGCTGATGCTGACGCCCGTGGCCGTGTGGCTGCTCGATGGCTTTTTCCGCAGCATTCCGGGCGAGATCGACGAGGCAGCGCAGCTCGACGGGTGCGGCCCGGTCCGCACGTTGGTCTCGGTGCTGCTGCCGCTCATCACGCCGGGGCTCGCCGCGGTCGGGATCATCGTGTTCATTCTCGTCTACAACGACTTCCTGATCCCGCTGCTGCTGACGCAGACGGGCAGCGCGCAGACTCTGCCGGTGGGGATCGCGCTGATGCAGGGCGGGCGCGAGGTGATGTTCGGCCAGATGGCGGCGGCGAGCCTGACGGGAATCATCCCGGTGTACCTGCTGGCGCTATTCGCGCAGCGGTGGCTGATCGGCGGGCTGACGCAGGGGAGCGTGAAGTGAGGCGCTACGGCAGAACCGAGAGCACCTGCACGATGATCGCGAGCGCGAGCATGCCGAGGCAGTTGATCCAGAACTCCGTACCCGTGAAGCGGGCTCGAACGTGGGCCGCGGCGGCAGCCACGAAGTAGATGATCACGCCGGTGTTCGCGGCGAACGCGACGCCGGGCATCCAGATCCCGGCCACCAGCCCCACGACCGCGGTGGTCTTGATGACGATGAGCGTCCACCACCACTCGCGCGGGAAGCGTACCCCGTCGAGGCAGTCGCGGATGAACTTCGGCGGGCGAAGTGACAGCACGACGTCGATCAGGAGCGCGAGAGCGAGCAGCGCGGGTGGCCACCAGATGTGCGGGAGGAGGGTCATGACTTCCTCTCGCAGATGGTGGTGAAGGTGGCTCTGAGGGCGGCGATCAGTTCTCTCGAGTCGGCGCCAGGGCGCGCCGACCAGGAGAACAGGGTGCCGATGTAGGCGA
>Ga0308157_10005833_pt1 | contig 15121 bp, 14 predicted proteins | sample PhyBR1_FD_201035 | JGI IMG/M metagenome (GOLD analysis project Ga0308157, IMG submission 201035) | Phyllosphere microbial communities from UC Gill Tract Community Farm, Albany, California, United States - DLSLB.R1 | ecosystem: Host-associated > Plants > Phyllosphere > Unclassified | place: USA...
TTTGAGGTGCAGCGGAACGGAAAACCGGGTTAAGCCTCCGGCTCTATTTTCAGGTATTGATAAAGCGTCTCGCGACTGATGCCGAACTCGCGAGCAAGCGTAGCTTTTGCCTCGCCAGCTGCGCGGCGGCGCAGCTCAACCACCTGGTCATCCGTCAGCGCTTTTTTGCGGCCGCGATAGGCGCCGCGCTGTCTGGCCAAAGCGATGCCTTCCCGCTGTCGCTCGCCTATCAAGGCCCGCTCGAATTCCGCAAACGCGCCCATGACCGAAAGCAGCAAATTTGCCATCGGCGAGTCCTCGCCAGTAAAGCTCAGGCATTCTTTGACGAATTCGATTCGTATCCCGCGCTTGGTCAAGGTCTGCACCAACCGGCGCAGATCGTCCAAATTGCGCGCCAGGCGATCCATGCTGTGCACTACGACTGTGTCGCCTTCGCGCGCGAATGATAGCAACGCGTCGAGCTGCGGCCGTTGCGTGTCCTTACCCGAAGCTTTGTCGGTGAACAGCTTGTCTACCTGGATCTGATCGAGCTGACGCTCGGGATTCTGGTCGAAGCTGCTGCCCCTCACGTAACCGATACGCTGACCTCGCAAGATGTGTCTCTCTAATGTGATGTGTCAGGAAAGACTCTATGACCATCCAGGTCAGCTGTCAAGAAATCCTCGTAACTACCCTATTCTGACGCGTCGCATGTTCGTAACCCGACATCAGGTTAGGGTATACCTCAACTTGGCGTTTAATTTTATTACTTATCTATTTTTCGGCTATAGTTATAAAAGATCTTCCTCTAAATATACAAATTCTCACATTATAAAATGTCACTTCAAAACAGCAATGTATTTACAATAAATGTTGGCCGTCAGGTCTTAAGTATAGAGACTAATGACCGGCGGTTTGAAAACTTCTGTCGAGATACTATAGGAATAATGGAAGGAGGAGCATTAATTTTAGGAACTTCAGCTAGTTGGGATTTAGGCCGTGACGGGGTAGGCGCTGTTCGCGCATCCGGAATTTATTCATGCTGTAGCTTACGAGATGATGTAGATGATAAAGCATTAGGTGATATTAAGCGTATTATCTCTACAACTGATAACATAAAAAGACTTTATTTCTGTTCTTCTCAGGAATTAAGTGAGCACAGAATTTCAAAAATAGAGGCGGCTCTTCTAGAAGAGTGTAATCATGAATTTCCTATCACAGTGCTAGGAGCTTCTCAAATTATTGAGATGGCAAACACTGATGTAAAGTATTTAAATAAATACTACTCAGCCGAAATACAAGATTGCTTGAATTCTCTTACTGGAGATACAGATCAAGAAAGCGAAATCAAAGGGTTAAGGCTAGCACTAATCTCCAGTGGTGAAGACTCGGGAACGATTAGAAAAGAAATCTATTCTGCATCAATAATCGATTCATTAAATATCAGAGATGGTCAAACGGTTCAATCTCTTTGCAAAATGATATCTAAAAGGTTGCGTTTAATGCGAAATCTTTCGAAAGAGTCTATTTTGGTTCACTTAGATAATTTAGAAACAGATCTTCTAATTTCAGAATCGGATAAAATATATTATTTAACCGAATTAGGTCGGCAACAAATAGAAAAAAATCTAGAGAATGCTTCTATCTCTTTATTAAATGGCAGAGCCTCAATAAGAGCAGCTATCGAAACAGCTACAGGAAATCGGCTAGCCGACGATCATTTTAATAAAATATGGTTAATTTTTGAAGAACATCTGGTTTCTTATTGCATATCCCGAGGTCAAGATTTAGTTTCCGATATTAGCCGTATTTTAGGAGAACAGAGTACTGGGATTGCGGCTAAGGAAAAAAGTAAACAGTTTCCTTTTATACGTGACCTTGCTAATGCCGTTAGCGAAACTAGTTCATCATCACCGCAAAAGATAGAGCTAAGACAAGCTGTAGAGGATATATTCGTAGAACAAACTGGCCCGGCCATTAATTGGTTAGTTAGATTATGCGGTAATTTTGTAGCTGCATGTTCACTAGGTCTAGAGCAAACTTGTGGCAACGCTATAGAAAACTTACTGCGTCGAACAACATTAATATTTGACACTGATGTTGTGCTTTCGCTGATGGGGCAAGGCGAGATTGACCATGATTCAGTTGTAGCGATTACAACTAGATGGAAAGAAATGAGAGGCAAAGTTCTTGTTGCCGAGCCTGTTCTTGAAGAAGTTTCTTACCATGCATGGATCGCACATCATGATTTTGAACAGGTTTCCTCTTGGTTACCAGGCACTGCAGATGATCGACAGCAATATATACATAATGCGTTTGTTCGTTCTTTTGCAGAAATGGTTGATAAAGATAAAGCAAGATTAAATCAATGGAATACATATATAACTAGTATTCGGGGAGAGTCTTCCTATTCATGGGGAAAAGTTTTTGCAGAATTGCATTCTACTTATAATGTAGATAAACTTCCACCTCGATCCTCTTCAGAAGAAAAAATTGAAAAAGATCTTCAATTACTTTTAATAACAGAGCGACAAAATTCCGCATGGACTGATACAGCTATTAGGAATATGGAGGATAAAGCCCGACGTGATGCTCAACTCTATGCTGCATTAGTAAGTTATTTAAAGTCGTTACAACATATCGAACCTGGTGCTACATGCTTGCTTGTCAGCTCGGCTCGACGATTAGCAAGTGCAGAAGCACTACATAAGAATTCAGGCGAGCCTGATTTGGTAGTTTCTATTTCTACAGTTTTACAGTTGCTATCACTTGCTCCAAATGTTTCACTTGGATTAAGCGCAATGAGAGCATTTTTATTTGATGAAAAGCCAAACTTTTACTCAAGCGATTTTGAACGTACTGTTTTACGAATGCTAAGAGCTAGCGACGAAATATCTATGCCGTGGGCAAAACGAACTATTCTTATGCGGTCGGTTAGAGAAAAAATGCTAAGCGATGCAAAAAGCCGAGGCCTAAGTACAAAAATAAACGAACTAGAAAATAAAGCTTTTTTCGGCGGAAATAAAGAAAACATAATCGGAACTCTTAAATTCGCTTTAGATGCCGTAGCGGTTGATACGAAAACTGCCAAAGAAAATTCTGATTTAAGAAAAAAAATTAAAGAGCTAGAATCGGCACTAGTTTCTGCAAAAAAAAGTACACCTTTAAAAGGCGGTAACAAAAAACCTTACCGCCCACCTAAAAAGCGATAATATTAATATTATACATTTCTAATTTTACATAATTCTCGTTACGTACCGTTGCACCCGGTTGCAGCCGGCCATGGCACCAACAAGGCAGCGCCCGTGTTCTAGCCCGTCAGCAACGGTACCTGCGGCACCGGCCGCGGAATCACGTTAGGCGGCTAGTATCAGCCGGTGGCCAAGTACGCGGTGGCGTTGACATCAAGGTCAATGGCTTCGTTCTTACGCCGTGCGCAGGGGTTAGCCTTGCATTTTGCTTTCCCCTGTTTGCATATACGTCTTAGCTGATGATGTCCTGGCAATACCGACAGTAAGTGTAGGGTACTTGAGACCCCAAAAAAACGTTAATATTGATGTATATTGGAAATATTTTAAGGTATGATCTTTAGTTTGCTCCATGTGATTTAAGTACCTCAAACTTTTTTTGAACATCTTGCAGCATCTCGGATAATTGAACATCAATACCGCGGGTATCTTTCTATGACGCCCCTTGACCCATTAAGAACAGGAACACAATGCTGTCTGCGATTGATCTTGCATTTGATTATTTCACTTTGGTGCATGCCGCTCGAATTTCTGCTGTAGCCGGCGAGCCAGAAGCGCAGCTCACAACCCCCGTAAGCAATCTCTTCTGTCAGCTTGTTGACATAGCTGGTCTTGGAGCGCTGCAACTAGTACGGGAGACCCGGCTAGACCGCACGAGGCCCGATTTTGCGGCACTTCATACAAAAGGTGGGAAGACACATCAGAAAGGTTATATAGAACTGAAAAGCCCTGATATTGGTGTGGACGCATCCCTTTGGACCGGACGTAACGCTCGGCAATGGGAGCACATGAAAATAGAGGCCGAGATTCTGATTGTATGCAACGGCAAGCTCGCTCAACTTTATCGAATGGGAGAACCGATTGGAGGGGCCGCCGCACTGCCATATACTAGTGCAACGGAGTGGGACCATGAGCCACTCACGCAGTTGATAGGGCGGTTCCTTGATACCGTTCTCACCCCAGTTGTGAGCGTCAATGACCTTTCTAGACGGCTAGCCGTTCGAACTGCGGATTTGCGTGATCGTCTGCTGTGGCTGTTCGATCATTCTGGGCTAGCGGCCTTAGCCGCGCGAGGGGGCTATGCTTCTTGGAAGCAGCATGTTCATCCAGACGCATCTGAACGGAATTTTGCGGATGGTGTGTCTCAAGTGGTTGCCTACGGAATGGTTTTAGCTGCGCTATCAACTACGAACGCTGATGCTGATGGAGACGGGCATATCACAGTTGGCGAAGCGAGGAAGGCTATTCGCAGCTTTAGCCCCGTGATGGCTGCGGCCTTCGCGCCATTGCTAGATAAGGCCGCTTTATTCGAGGCCGTGCGAGTCGAGCTAGGGGCACTTGAAACATTGGTCAGCGCCATTAATCCCGCTCGCGTAAATCGAAGTGCCGATAGGCGTGGCGACCCGTGGCTTTATTTTTATGAAGATTTTTTGAGCGTTTACGACGCTGAAGCAAGAAGGCAGGCGGGTGTTTATTACACTCCCGTGGCTGTCGTGCAAGCAATGGTTAAAATTGTAGATCATATTCTTGTAGATAAATTCGATAAACGATTGGGTTTTGCCGATCCTACCGTTGTTACCCTAGACCCGGCTACAGGCACAGGCACGTTCCCCTTGGCTGTCATTGATCAGGCGGTTCGACGTGCGGAGCTTCTTCGTGGACAGGCGGGAAAGGCACAAGCGGCAACCACCCTCGCAAAGGGGTTGTTCGCTTTTGAATTGCTTCCGGGCCCATATTCAGTCGCGCATCTTCGACTGACCCAGCGGCTTCATGAGCTGGCACCCGGTCTTCTGGGTTCCGCTCGTGTTGTGCTTACCGATACACTCGAATCCCCTCTTGATCCAAGAGAGCAGTTGTCGTTGTTCGGAGATGCTGAAGTCTTGGCCGCTGAGCAAAATCGGGCTAAGCGAATCAAGCTTGAGCAACGAGTTACAGTTGTAATTGGAAATCCGCCATATCGTCGGGTAGAACGAGAAATGGCGGGTCGTGGATCAGGTGGTTGGGTTGTTGAGGGTAGGGTGCCAGGACGTAAAAAGCCGACTAGTTTATTCGATGACATCCTTGATGTAGCAAGAAAAAAAACGATTTTCAGCCATCACGCTAGCCTATATAACTTGTACGTTTATTTCTGGCGATGGGCAATTTGGAAATCATTTGAAGCCCATGGCGATGGCCCCGGTGTCGTGGCCTTTATTACCGCAAGCAGTTGGCTTGCTGGGCCGGGCTTCGTGGGGTTGCGGCAGTTAGTAAGGCAGTCGTGTGATGAGGCATGGGTGATTGACCTTGGAGGCGACAACAAGGGAGCAAACCCTGAAGAGAATATTTTCTCGATTGAGACGCCCGTGGCTATCGTAATTCTCGTTCGGGTCGCAGGGAAAAACCCTAAGCTTCCAGCTGAAGTGCACTACCGTAAAATCAACGGAACTGCCGCACAGAAATTAGAAGCGATGGCGGCAATAGCTGCGTCGGAAACGCCTCTCTCCGGGACGTGGACAGATTCGCCGACTGGATGGACGGAACCATTTACTCCGCAAACTGGAGACAGTCACTGGTACGAAATGCCGAGCTTGGCAGACATATTCCCATGGCAGCAGCCGGGTTGTAAGTTCGGGCGTACGTGGCCTATCTCAGCATCAAAAGCAGTGCTGGAGGATAGATGGGAACGTTTTGTCAGTGCTCCGACTGAGGAAAAGCCTTCATTATTTTCAACGGCGAATTCTGGTCGAACTACCTATACAAACGTTGGCACATTCCGTCGTTTAATCGATACGACAGAGGGAGAGCCGTTCCAGCCAATTGTTCGATATGGTTTCCGTAGCTTTGATCGTCAATGGGCCTTCCAAGACCCCAGAATGGCAAAGACCGAAAGCCCTTCGCTTTGGGCTACGTCATCTGACAAGCAAATTTTCTTATCTAGTCTAATGACGGGGAAAATTTCGACAGGTCCAAGTTTAACTGTAAGCGCACACGTCCCGGACCTACACTACTTCAGCGGACGCGGTGGCAAGGACATTATTCCTTTGTACCGTAATGCTTTAGGAACCCAACCTAACTTACCGAAAGGATTGGCAAAGTTTTTGGCTAAACGCTTGGAAATTCCATTGCCGAGTGTTGAAGATATTGCAGCTTACACCTACACTATTTTGTCGTGCTCAGAATATCGTGAGCGTTTCGCTAAAGCTTTAGAAACGCCGGGTGCTCGCGTTCCTGTAACGACGAACCCAGCGCTTTGGGGGGAAGCAGTATCATTAGGCCGATATCTGATTTGGCTGCATACGTATGCTGAACGTTTCAGAGATTCGTCTGAGGGACGCGGCAGGAATGTGCCGCTAGTCGCCGGAATCGGTTGGAATTTGCCAGTCACGGTTATGCCATCGGATACGTCAGCCATAGCCTATGATGCTAATAATGGACTTCTAACGGTAGGCAATGGGGTTATAAGCGGAGTATCGCTGGAGGTCTGGAGTTACTCGGTTAGTGGGATGCCTGTACTGAAAAAATGGCTTGGCTATCGCACGCTTAAAGGTACAGGTAAAGCCACAAGTTCAAAAAGCCTGCTGGATAAAATACGGCCTGTTGAATGGCTTGATGAGTGGAATGACGAATTACTGGATCTAATACGCGTGTTGACAATCACTATTGAAAAGCAGGTGCTGGCAGCAGACTTACTTATGCGGATATGCAACGAGCCGCTCATTCCAGCAAATGAGTTTCCGAGCGTGCGCCAATCAGATCGAATGCCTCCAAAGGACCTCGCCGTCTCGCTCTTTGACGAAGATGAGGACAGGTAGATCCATGGACGTAGTTAAAGACGTTGCTAAACGAAAACTAGTTTCGCAGGTGGCTCATGTGACTACCTTAATTCCGGCATCTAGTCCCACTACGACATAAATGGATCTCGCAACCCTTGCTGCGTTCCTACCGAGGACGCAAGAAGACGCTGACGAACGACCTAAGGTCGAACTGCGCTGCGGCTGGTGAAGCTTGGAGAAGAGTAGGGATTATGAATTCTGCAGGCTGCATCGTAGTATCTGGGGTTTGAGGTGCAGCGGAACGGAAAACCGGGTTAAGGAGCTGGTGCCACCTTCAAATATCGATACAGGGTCTCCCAACTGATGCCGAACTCACGCGCAAGCGTTGATTTCTGCTTGCCGGTACCAGCGCGGCGGCGCAGTTCAACAACCTGGTTGTCAACAAGCGCTTTCTTGCGACCTCGGTAGGCGCCGCGCTGCTTGACCAATTCAAATCTCTTCGCGCTGCCGCTCGCCGATCAAGGCCCGTTAAAACTCCGCGAACGCCCCCCTGACCGACAAGAGCAGGTTGGCCATTGGCGAGTCTTCGCCCATGAAGCTCACGCGCTCTTTGACGGACTCGATTCGTATCCCGCGCTTGGTCAACGTCCGCACCAGCCGGCGGAGATCGCCCAAGTTGCACGCCAGACGGTCCATGCTGTACACGACTACCGTGTCACCTTTGCGGGCGAACGACAGCAACGCGTCAAGCCGCGACTGCTTTGTGTCTTGCCCGATGCCTTGTCGATGAACAACTTCTCCACTTGCGCGCGAATTCGCCATCAGTCGTGAGACGCTCCCTCAATACTTGAAACCCCCACCGGAGACTTGACTCAGTTTTCCGTTCTACTACACCTCGAACCCATCCAGCTGACTTGAGTTCGTGTAAAATACAAACATCATATAACCACCTTTACACCAGGTGTAAAGGTGGACTTGCAAAGATTTGCAGATTGCTATAGACTGTGGAGTTGTGGGACATGGAATTTGAATTCGATGACAAGAATCTGGACCGGCTCTACACCGATGCCCAGTTCACGGCTGGGCATGCTCAAGAGGTCGTTCGTGCTTTCCGAAAACGCATGCAACAAATAGTAGCTTTTCACGATGAACGCGACTTTTACGCTAATAAGTCACTACATTTTGAAAAACTGAAGGGTGATCGTGAAGGACAGTCATCGATTCGGCTGAATTCAAAATGGCGCCTGATTCTTGAGATTCGCGGTAGCCACCCATGTAAACTCGTTGGGATAGTCGAGATAGTCGATTACCACTAAGAAGATTTGGAGAAATCATGAATGCACGCGTGCCTGCAGAAGTATTCCCCCCAGGCGAATTCCTGCGTGAAGAGCTGGAAGCCCGGGAATGGAGCCAGCAGGAGCTCGCCGATATCCTGGGGCGGCCCCCACGGCTAGTGAGCGAGCTCATATCTGGAAAACGCGCAGTTACACCTGAAACTGCGCGTGGCTTAGCTGATGCTTTCGGTACTTCCGCCGAATATTGGATGAGCCTAGAAAGCCAGTATCAGTTGTCTAAAGTGAAACCGGCCGATAATCAAGTAGCAAGAAAAGCCAGTCTATATAGCAAGTTTCCTGTACGGGATATGTTGCGTCGGGGATGGGTTGTAGGTAGCGAAAATATTGAGATACTTGAGAAAAGATTTTGTAAATTTTTTGGCATAAGTGAAATGAGCGGTCAGCCGGCTCTCAATCATTACGCAAAAAAAACTGATGTAACAACAGATGTTAATCCTTTGCAGTTAGCATGGCTATTTAGAGTCCAAAGTATGGCAAATCAACAATTGATTCCGCCTTACTCACGAAAGAAATTACTAGAAGCTATTGAAAAACTTAGAACGCTTCTTCTTGCACCCGAAGAAACTCGGCATGTTCCGCGTATTTTGGCAGAGGCAGGGGTACGCCTAGTTTTTGTTGAGCCGATATCTGGATCAAGAATTGACGGAGCGTGTTTCTGGTTACATGAGGACAAGCCAGTTATTGGAATGACCTTGCGCTATGACCGGATAGATAATTTCTGGTTCGTGCTTCGGCATGAGATTGAGCATGTTCTTCAGGAGGATGGTCTCATAATAGATAGTGATGTAGGTGCGGAGACTGAAACACTCTCAGAGTGTGAGGCTAGGGCTAATATAGCTGGCGCAGAATTTTGCGTGCCTTCAGAGCAACTAGAAAATTTTGTCGCACGTATTCAGCCATATTTTTCTGAGCAAAAAGTGCTCGCGTTTGCACAGCGACTGAATATTCACCCAGGGCTGGTAGTAGGACAATTACAACGAAAACTAGACCGACATGATTTTCTTAGAAAACATCAAGTTAAAGTCCGTATGCATGTTCTTCCCTTCGCTGATGTAGACGGGTGGGGTTCATTTTCTGAATAATAGGAGATCTAATGTCAGCTTATGCAAGCCAAGTAAAGGCTTATCTAGAACGCTATCAAAGCGAAGTTGGTGATGATGGGTTGTTTGACCCTCATGCGGTCGCAGAGTGGGCATATCGAAATGGTTTGCATAAACCAAATCTCAAGACTGTTATTGATGCGATTGCTACTGATATTTCTCAGGTATTTCGCGAGGAATACCGTACTGGTGAACAAGGTCAACGCTATAGAGCAAAGCATGCTGCGCGCACTAAGCAAGGAAATAAAACTAAGTCATTATGGGCTGACATTGATGATGTGCGTGCGCCCCGAGAACATTTTGTGCGCTCTTTTTCCCAACGGCGGCAGCAAATCGTTGGCGATTGCTTTCAGTTAAAAACCGATGTGGATGTATATAATTCAAAAGATCTTTTGCAGCCAACAATCCAGATCCCTCTAGATTTCACATATGACGTAGAAGAACTTCAGCTGCCTTTTAAAGGAAAAAAAGCAGCTTAATTAAACTGATTAAACTTACTATAAAGGAAGCAATCATGACAAAGAAAGACGTTCACGTTGTTCCCCATGGAAACGGCTGGGCAACACAAACTGAAGGTGCTTCGCGAGTTGGAGTTAAAACCGATACGCAAAAAGAAGCAATCGACCGTGCCGTAGTTAAGGCAAAACGGGATCAAGTCGAGGTAGTAATCCATCGTAAGGACGGCACGATTCGTGACAGCGATAGCTACGGCAACGATCCAAAAAGCAGCAAAGACAAGAAGCACTGATCATCGCCTGTAGCATTTTTCGTCTTTGGCTTACGGGCAAGGGCACAGCCTAAAAACTGCGGGTAAGCAACCGCCATAGGCGGCGCTATTTTTTTTATAAAAGCCGCTTCAAAATTTCCTTAAAGCGGTTTTTTAAAGAAGTTTTACTATTGATAAAATACGTTCCCTGCTGGCAGCATTTTGCTTAGAGAGGCTACTGATCTGCGGCTCGTAACGTGTCCGCCTAGGCACAGCTAAAGTCTCTTCATTCCCTCCTCTATTGCACCGTTCCACTGTTCAATAACGACCGTTTGTGAACAGCAGACAATCACTGACGCCAATACCGTTCATAAACTAGTGCTTTTCTTTTTGAACATGCTCACATGTAGAATGGGCGTTATTGAACGGCTTTAAACATCAATGGACATTGTGGAGATGTGAAGATGGCAATTTTTGGATACGGCCAGGTCAGCACCAAAGAGCAGACGACTGAGAATCAGCGCCGCGAGATCGAAGCGGCTGGCCATACTACCAACTACTGGTACGTGGATGAGGGCGTGTCAGGCAAGGTCTCGGCAGCCCAGCGCCCGCAGTTTGCCAAGATGCTCAGCCAGATTCGTGACGGCGAGACGCTGGTAGTGACAAAACTCGACCGACTCGGCCGCGATGCCCAAGACATTAGCGCCACGATCAAAGCGCTGGCCGCGCGCCGTATTGAGGTCATCGTCCTGCAGCTGGGCCAGCTCGACCTGACCAGTGCCGCCGGCAAGCTCATGCTGAACATGCTGGCCGCCGTCGCCGAGATGGAGCGCGACCTGCTAGTAGAGCGCACCCAGTCCGGCTTGGCACGCGCGAAGGCGGAGGGCAAGACCTTGGGCCGCCCGACCAGCACAACCGAAGAACAGCGCGTGGCGATGGCTAGGCAACACCAGGCCGGCGAATCGATCAGCGCGCTAGCGCGCACCTTCGGCATTTCCCGCGCCAGCGTCATGCGCGTCGTGAAGCCGACCTCCACCATCTAGTGAGGGGAACGACATGAACCGTACTTACAAAATCCAGCCTTGTCCTGCCAATCTGGGAGGTGGATGGCACCTGAAGCTGTATGAGAACAACCAAGAAGCCGGTGGCGGCATTTACCCGATTCGGGAGGAAGACCCGCACGTCGGCATCGAATGGTGGAATGGCCTCCCCGAAACACGGCGCGTGCACTGGCTCGTGATGGCTGCGTCAGCCATGCCGGCGGCGGCGCGCCATGCTTATCTGCTGGCGGAAGCCTATAACGATGCCATGGGCGAAGGTGAGTCTTGGTCGGCCTGAAACCCGCATCAGCAGCGGGTTCCAATGCCCAAAATCTACGACCGACGCCAGAGCCGCCCCGAGGACAGCTGTAAAGAACGAAGAAAGTCATCACTAGCTGAACAAAATTGTTACCCAAACAATAAATTCCTCACTTACATTGAAGCAAATTTGCCCCGTACACTGTCTTCTTCGACCGCCTTCTGCAAATCGCGTCTACATGTCCAACTACCACAACACACGGTTTTCAGTTCCTGCTGCGACAGCTGGTTATCTCTACTACGCGCGCCTGCAAACCGCTTTCGGGCCGATGTATAAGCTAGGCTTCACATCTTTTTCAAGCATTGAGGAGCGTTTCGCGTACAAGGCGAATGGCGACGAGCGCTTGCTGGATCGGCAATTCCTTTTCGCTTTCCGAGACGATGCATTTTCCGTTGAACAGCAGTTGCATGGGTATTTTTCCAAGAAGTGCGCATTTGAGAAGTATTCGAGCCATCCCTCTCTTCCCTTATACAAAAATGGGCAGTCGGAACTTTACTACGAAGACATCCTGCAACTGGACCAGTCGTATTCGAAGGGACAGGCTGATAAGACGCGGGCGAATTTACGAACTGCGAGCGCACGAGTGTCGGGTGATCCCTGGTGGTGGCAGCCTACGATCCTAGCTATCGGATTGCCATTTAGGATCATCTTTGTCAGCATCGCCTTCATGTGCAAGAGCGCTGAACGGGTGGTAGATGCTCTACGCAAGGCGCCGCCATCGGAGCGCGGCACGCTATTTGGAGGCGCTGCGAAGCACGAGCAAGAGTCGGTATTCGAGCAACAGCGGCAAGCGGATGTCGCGAGTTTGCTCGACTGGGTTCGCGCGAACGCCATTGGGAAGGCTTTTACACATCCAGTTCCCGTCGTCGCTAAACCGACTACCACGCCTCCCGAACACAGGACGGGTACCGGTGCGCCAGTGCATGTCGGTACCAGCGACAACCTTGTTCGTTCTCTTGCGAAAGAGAGTATGCCATGTGCCATTACGTCCGGTTCCGTGGCAGGTGCGCAACTCGAAGATATTGTCCAGCAAGTCTCTTCGTATCAAAACAATGCCTGGTTAAACATGGCGCATGATCTGCACCAAGCGATGCCTTTGACGGTGAGGAACGCGACGGTTCACGTCGCCGGAATTTACGGTCTCGTCACCGCGTGCGCAAAACTTTATCAAGATAAAATTATCGATAAGTCGACTTTCTGTAAGATGACGGACGGTTTACATGCACCAAATAAACTGGACAGCGACGAGTGGACAGAGGCACTTGCCCAGTTCGAAAATTTGGCGAGACTATATGGCCTTAATGTCAATGCTGAGAAGGCTAAGGCAGTCATAGACTCATTTTCTCCAACGTTCAATTTGGAAGAACCAGGTGGGGTAACTATCGAAGAATTTGCTATTGATAGAACAATGCGTCGAGTAAGGCTGATGGTAATGCGAATGCATTTAAAGCGCATTAAGCGCTAATTTCGGACAGTTCTATTCATCCATCCGGTAAGCGTAGCGACAAAGTTTTAGACCAGTAGTGAAATTTTCCCAGCGTCGACCGTATGATAAGCCTTTGTTAAGTCAACGAATTGCGTGATCAGTAAATAAGATTTTTTTTTCATTCACGACAATAGTCCGATTTACAAAGTAACATATTGAGCTAACCAATTAGACATAAAACCCTTTTCACGCGGTTGATATCGCGCAGATGTTTTTGCAGCGGGTTGCGAAACGTGCCTTGTCGGCCTTATCGGATTTGTACCATCATCAGCCATCATGGATCAGCAGATCATCACAAGCGCTTAAGGGAGTACGTCGAGGTGGCACCGGCACAGACGTTCCTGCGCCTCGAGTTCGCGAACCTGGGCAGCGATTGTCCGAATCCACTAGTTCGCTGTCTTCACTGTTTATTCAAGACGCCCAAATAGCAAAAAGGCGCTTAAAGCGCCTTTTTGCTATTTGGGAAGATTGGAGAAGGGTAAAAATAAAATCATCGGGTCGTCAGGGAAAGGAACGAAACCGTATTTTTTATAAAAACGCGCACCATCTTCGGACTTTGCGTCCACGAATATTGCATATCCTCCTACCTCAGCCGCCACGCGGGCTGCACGGTCAACAGCATGAGCAAGTAAGTATTCGCCATGGCCCTGATTTTTTAGATTGTCTCTAATCGCCAGCCTCGCTAAAGTGAAACCAGGAACTTCGCGAGGCAAACGTTTTGCCATTTGAGATGGCAGTTCTTCTTTTGCAACCATTCTACGCAATGCCAAAGTATAAAAACCCATTATTTCAGTGGGTTCATCATCATCAATCAGAACGTAGCTTTTTGAGATAAACTTGCGTTGATGTTGCCCTGCTGTAGTTTTCAAGAACTCGTTCAGTTCTAAATTTCCACAATCGAAGTTTTTTATGTCATGTACTTCGGTTTCCAGCTGAATTACTCGCGTTGCCATTTTCTATTTCCCTGTGTTTGAACCTCTCAAACGCCCTCGTTAGTGCAGCATTTGGTTTAGAGGGGTTGTCGAGCATATTTATTAACATGGCAGCATCGTTTTTCGAGAAACGAATAATAGTTTCTCGCTCGATGATTTTTTCAGCCTTCTCTAGCGCAGCCTGAACCATAAATTGATTCAAAGTCGCACCGGTTAAGTCCGCTGCCTCCTGAAGCTTTATTGCTATGGGTTGAGGAACACGGTTGGTGATCCGATCCCTGTTTTCCGTTGCAGTCATTTCAATTACCTTTCGTACCTTGTGTGGTACTAACAGTAAACTCACAAAATATAGATAAATTTAGAATTTGAGTTTGAGTTTGAGTTTGAGTTTGAGTTTGAGTTTGAGTTTGAGTTTGATTTGAGAAGATAAATTTAGATAATATTGATTAATTTTGAAATTTAATGTGCTTTGTGTGAGCTAGTACAGTGTACACCTAGCTGCGTCAATTTGCAACATCTGCGTCAAAATGACGCAGATGCGTTAACTTGGCACCGAAGCATGCTTGGAGCTGGCCCAGTTTTTACTATTGATAAAATAGGTTATCAACAGTAGGATCGAAGTTCAGCGCGTACAGACCAGGAGCACACATGTCAGACGATTTGCAAGTTGTCGACCAGCTGGCGCCGGCCGCGCCGGCGCCGCGCACATTGACCAGTGCCGCCTTTCAGCAGCTGGCCGATGTGCCGCCTGCTCTAACTTGGTTCGCCAACATCGACAACCCGCAGACGCGCCGCGCCTACCAGAATGACGTCGAGGAATTCATGCGCTACGCTGGCATCACTGATCCGCTGGCGTTTCGCGACGTGGCACGGGCACACGTGCTGGCCTGGCGCCGCAGCCTGGAGCTACGCGCTTTAGGCGGTGCCACCATCCGGCGCAAACTCGCGGCCCTATCATCACTGTTTGAATCGCTGTGCGAAGCCAATGCCATCCAAGGTAACCCGGTGGATGGCGTTAAACGGCCGAAGAACGAAAGCGCGGAAGGCAAAACGCCGGCCATCACTGACCACCAGGCACGCGCCCTGTTGGCAGCCCCCGACGCATCAACGCTGCGCGGCATGCGCGATCGCGCCATCTTGGCCACGTTGCTTTATCACGGCTTACGCCGCGCTGAGCTGTGCGCCCTGCACTTGGTCGACTTGC
>Ga0308157_10005834_pt1 | contig 15120 bp, 14 predicted proteins | sample PhyBR1_FD_201035 | JGI IMG/M metagenome (GOLD analysis project Ga0308157, IMG submission 201035) | Phyllosphere microbial communities from UC Gill Tract Community Farm, Albany, California, United States - DLSLB.R1 | ecosystem: Host-associated > Plants > Phyllosphere > Unclassified | place: USA...
GCTCGTATTTGGAATAGCGGTATTTGACGGCTTCCAGCACACGCTGGCTGTCTGGCTGGCGAGATACATCAATATTTATCTGTGGCTTCCCGTTGCCAATATTTTTGGCAGCATAATCGGGAAAATTCAGGAATTGATGCTCAAACTGGATTTATCGCAGGTAGAGGCGAGCGGAGATACCTTTTTTAGCCGGACCGATATGGCTTACCTCATTTTTATGATAATCGGAATCATAGGCTATTTTGCGGTGCCTTCTGTTGCCAATTATATAGTTCATGCGGGTGGAGGAGGTGCCCTGGGACATAAAGTGACAAGCATGTTTGGCAATTCAGCCAATACTGTTTTGCGGACTTCTTCAAACGCGGCTGGAATGGCGGCCGATGCAATGGGAGATGCCGATCGGAGAATGAGCGGCAGCATGGCTGCGACAGCCGGAAGCAGCCCGTATTTTCAAGATAAAGGAAATTATATGAGTGATAGGCTCAAAGGAAATTCCAAAGAGACTTAAAACCAAAATCCCATGTTTAGGAAAATGAAGAACATAGATACCGCTTTCAGATATGTGAGAGGTTTCACAATGCTGGTAATTGTTGGGTGTATGGCAGTGTGCTGTTATGCACTGTATAAAAGTTTCCAGGCCGTAAGGATGATGCAGAACAAAGTGTATATTCTGGCAAATGGCAAGGCGCTGGAAGCATTCGCCTCAGACCGAAAGGATAATGTGGCTGTAGAAGCAAGAGATCATGTGAAAACCTTTCACAAGTTTTTCTTTACCCTTGACCCTGATGATAAAGTGATTAAAGCCAATATCACAAAAGCGCTGTATCTGGCAGACGACAGCGCCAAGCGCATTTATGATGATCTGAAGGAAAATAATTTTTATTCAGGAATTATATCCGGGAACATCAGCCAGACCATCCTGATTGATAGTGTGAGCATTGATATCCGTGAATATCCCTACCGTTTTAGATGTTATGCCAGACAGAACATTATCCGCACTACCAGCATTATAAAAAGAAGCCTGATTACTGAGGGTGCGCTGCGCAATGTATCAAGAAGCGATAATAATCCGCACGGTTTTCTGATCGAGCGTTTTAATACTATTGAAAATAAGGATATCTCGGCTGAAACCAGAAAATAAAAATTTATGAAATCCTTATTTAAAAAACAGACTGAACCCTTTATGTATCACAAGTATTATCTGCTGCTGCAGAAAAGATGGGCAGAAAAAATGCAGAGAGCCACAGATGGGCTCTCTAAAACAAAACTGGTCTGCGGGCTTCTGTTCTTTACGGTTCTGGCATCGGGTTATCTGATCTATAACCTGTATAAGGCATTTTATAAAGAGGCTGGGGTTCCCGAAGTTTCAAAAACTAAGAAAATCAACTTAAAAAACAAAAATTATGCAAGAGAAAACAATATCGCTAAAGGAGTCTAAAAAGAGAAAGATGCTTTTAATGCTGCCTCTTATAACGCTTCCGTTTCTAACATTCCTATTCTATTCCTTGGGAGGAGGACGAATGGAAGCTAAAACAGCAGAGAATGCTGAAAAGAAAGGATTTAATTTTAATCTGCCGCTGCCTAAATTTATAGGAGACTCAGCACTTGACAAGATGGGCTATTACGATCAGGCGGCAGCTGATTCTATAAAACTGCGGGAGCAGATAAAGAAAGATCCCAACTATTTTGATGATAAAGCTCCAGAAGTTAAGGCAGATTCATTTTCCACAACTGATTTTGAATCCAGCATGCTTCCAAAAAGCAGATCGGCTTTTAATTCGCAGTCTTTTCAGGACCGCAATGAGCAGAAAGTTTATGCGAAGCTTAGGGCTCTTGAAAAAGCAATCAGCCAGCCTGCTGTCCCTAATGCTTATGGCCAGGATATGAGGGAGTTTGAAAACCATGGGGCACCAAAAAGCGAATCGGATGCGATAAAAAATTTGGAGCAGATGATCTCGCAAATGGGCACTTCTGAGGAATCTGATCCTGAACTGAAGCAGCTTGGAGGGATGCTGGAAAATATTTTGGATTTACAGTATCCTGAGCGTGTGCAGGAACGGCTTAAAGAATCATCTGACAGTAAAAAGGGAAAAATATATCAAGTGCAGAAAAAAGCGCCGGAGAACATCATGAGTTCCCTTGAGCGGAATGCCAATGCGCAGGATCCTGTAAAAACAAATGCATTTTATTCTCTGGACGAAGTGCAGGCTGCTGAAGAGATTCAGAATTCCATTGAAGCGGTTGTGCATCAGACACAGGCCCTTACAAATGGATCGGTGGTTAAATTGAGGCTTTTGCATGATGTTTTTCTGCAGGGGACAGCCATACCCAAGAATACTTTCCTATACGGAACGGCAGCTTTAAAAGGCGAGAGGCTGGAAGTAAAAATTACAAATATCCAATACAATAATTCCATATTTCCTGTCGAGCTGGCTGTTTATGATATTGACGGGATTGAAGGCATCTATATTCCTGGGGCAATCAGCAGGGATGTAGCCAAAGCCTCAGCGGACCATTCCATCCAGAGTCTCGGCCTTGCCGGTGTTTCGGATTCGTGGGGAGCGCAGGCAGCAGGTATGGGCATCGAGGCCGCCAAAAGCCTGATGAGCAAAAAAGTGAAACTCATTAAAGTGCTTGTAAAAGCAGGTTATAGAGTGCTGTTATATGATGAAAAACAAAAGAATTTAAAACCTTAAAAGAAAGAAGAGATGAAAAGAATAATCTATCTGCTGCTGCTTGCATGTCTTGGCAGTATTTCAGCTTACCCTCAGGGATCAGGAAAAGAAACTGCATTTTATGAAGATTATTACAAAAATCTCCAAATTGGTTTTTCTAAAACCACAAGCATAGTATTTCCCTATGCCATTAAAAGCATAGATAAAGGAAGTGCAGATGTACTGGTGCAAAAAGCAAAAGGGGTGGAGAATGTACTGTTGGTTAAGGCTGCTAAGCCGTATTTTTTTCAGACCAATCTAACAGCTGTAACTTCAGATGGAAGGCTATACGTGTTTGTCCTGAATTACGATGATGACTGCTCCGATTTAAATATTAAGGCGGAAAATGGCATCGCAGTTAATAAAGAGATCCTTTTCTCTCTTGAGAACGAGAATCAGAAAAAAATCGAGCAGGGGGCTTGGCTTGCATTAGGCAAAAAGAAAAAAGCAAGCGGGATTAAAAGTTCAAAGTTTCAAATGAGCCTTGAAGTCAATGGCATTTTTATAAGTCAGGATGTTATGTATTTCAGGATAGCATTGGTGAACAAATCGAAAATAAATTATGACGTCGACCAGATTCGGTTTTTTATAAGAGACCAGAGAAAATCAAAACGGACAGCCTCACAGGAAATTGAAATGGTGCCGCTGTATACAACTTCAGCTTCGCTGGTTATACCTGATAAATCTCAGGTTGTAAAAGTTTATGCTTTTGGCAAATTTACCATTCCTGAGAAAAAATACCTCACAATTCAGCTTATTGAAAAGAATGGCGGAAGAAACTTGGATGTTGACATTAAAAACATGGGAGATAAAATGCTTTCACTGTAGTTCAGATTTATAACAATAAATAGCAGCACTATGACAATCGACTTAAGTGACAGTGAAATGATGCTGGGTTACGCCCAAGAAATGGCTTATCTCGGCTACACGGATGTTGCCTTTAATATTGATCAGGTTAATAACAGTAATACGCTGGAGTTTTTTCGCGATCCGCAGCAAGCAGAGGAATATTGTGCTGTAATGGCTAACGATGCAGAATACTTTGAGAGACTGCCTGTAAAGTCGCTGATACATGATTTAAATGCGCTTATGCAAAGCGGAATTGACCTGTCCTCTATTGAGGCGATTGAGATAACAGGTTTTGCCAGGGGCGAAAGAGAAAGGAAAGAATTTTTAGAGAATAATTTAAATGGAAATATCATGAATGAGAAGAATTTAGAATTTTTGGCAGACCAGATCAAGTATGCTGGTTTTGGGGAAGCGCTGCAGCCCATATTAAAAGAGCAGCTGCAAAAAGGGGAAAAGGAATTTACGGTTCTCCATGAAGCCAATTTTGAAAAGAGCGTCTTTAAATGCGAATTGAGCTTTAAGAAATCCGACCGGAGCGATCTGTATTTCTTCAACTCCTATAAGGCCATGCTCTCCAAGGAAGGGGCTCCCCATACCTTGGAGCAGATCTTCTATATGGGAAAGGATAATAATTTTACAATGAAGGAGGCTTTTAATCTGCTGGAAGGAAGATCGGTCAATAAGGATCTTATGACCAAGGAGGGCGAGAAATATAATTCTTGGATTTCTTTGGATTTTAAGGATGCCGAGCCAAACGGAAACTTTAAGATGAACCATTACCACCAGAATTATGGCTATAATCTCCAGGCGGCTCTTGAGAAACATTCCATTAAGGAGCTTCAGACGCCAGAGTCCAGAGAGAGTCTGCTTGGCTCGCTTAAAAAAGGGAATATCCAATCGGTCACTTTTGTTGTCAATGGCGAGGAAAAGAGAAGGTTTGTGGAAGCCAATCCGCAGTTCAAGACCGTCAGGGTGTATGACGAATCGATGCTTCGCATCAATGACAGGGAAAGCAGAGAGCAGAAGCAGAAGGATTCCAAGGAAGATATATCTAAAGGGGAGAAGAAGGGCGCTGATGGGCAGGGAGATGATGATTTGGGGGAGAAGAAGGAAAAGAAGGCGAAAAGAAGGTCTCAGTCAATTTAGCTCAGGGGATCATTGATGGATTATGGAAAGCGTAAAACCCTTAACGGATTTCCTTTCTGCCATTGAAAAGGACGGACGCATCGGCACCGCGCATATAGCCCTTTATGCGGCTCTTCTGCAGTTCAGGTCTGTCACGGGCTTTGCCAATCCTGTTGAAGTCTTCAGAAGGGAATTGGCGCCCATAGCCAAGATATCTTCCTCATACACCTATCATAAATGCCTGCGGGAGCTCGATGAGTACGGATACCTGCGCTATGAGCCTTCTTTTAAGAAGACAAGAGCAAGCCGGATATATTTTTTTGATTTTGAACTGCGTAAATTAATGAAGCCATGAAGCCCTTTGTTTTTGAGGATCTTCCCAATATATTGGGAACCCTTATGATGCGCATGGAGAGCATTGAGCGGATGGTAAGAGAAATAAGGGACAATAGGCCGCCTGAGGATTTTGATTCGGGCCTAATGACCATCCTGGAGGCCTCAAAGCTTGTGAATCTCTCGGTAGCCACAATCTATTCGAAAGTATGCCGAAATGAGATACCGGTAAACAAACAGGGAAAGAAGCTCTATTTTTTAAGATCAGAGCTTTTGGAATGGATAAAGTCCGGCCGCATTAAGACGATATCGGAACTGCGCTCGGAGGTAGAGCAGCGATTTAAAGGCAGGGATTGATTTTTCCCTGCTTTTTTTTTACGGCTAAACTCTTTATGTGATGTTAATGTTATGATTTGGAACAGTCTGGTTTTATCTGTTGTTGCGGATAGCCGCTAATTTTGCCGTTTTAAATTAGACTGCTATGACACCATGGGAAGAAAAAAGAGTTGATGCCTGCATACTGGAATCTTCAAGGCTTAAGCCAGCATCAAAGGAATATGAGTCCATAAGAACGCTGATGGAAGAAGGGAATCTGCTGTACTGCTTTTTAGGCAAATGGGAAACCCTGGAGCTGACCAAGATATTGATCAGCCTGCAGTTCAGATATGAGTATGTTACAGGGGGTATCCAGCTGCGTCCAGAGAGCAAGGAAGATTTTTACCGCAATATCATGAACCGCAGAGCTGCGGAGCCTGCCGGATACTATGGAAAACAGCCGATGCCTTTGGGGAAGGCGGAAAGGCATGATGAGGGAAGTCTGGGATGGGCAGAGCAGATACTGGCCAATAGGAAAGCGGATAAATAGACGCCTCGGTTTAATTTTTTATTAGTCTGCTGCCCGTAAACCCCAGCAAGTGAATTTCTGGAACTGATATGGCTTAAAAATAGCTATGTATTAACTGGTTAGAGCTTCTCTCTGTTTTTTCTGATTTCAGCCACAAGATCCAAAACAAAATTTACTTTAGAGTAGGTTACGTCTTTTTTTATTTTTTCATCGATGTAGTTGTTGATCCAATTGATGTCCTTCTGCTGGATTAAAAGGGATGTTGCAATTAATGGCGGCCTTTTGCCTTTTTTAATTTTTCTGTAGAACCTTCTTTCAGCCCCTTCGCCGCAGGTGATTCTGGGATGCTTTTTTTTCAGGAATCGCAGCCCGTCTTTAAAGATCCGCTTGAAATTATACCTGACATCGGATTGGATTTTATGGCTGATCTCTGAAAACAGGTAGGCATACGATTCTTCGGGAATCTGCATGCTGAAGCTCTTTGTCTGGTTTTTGGAACTGGCCGATTTCGGGTTGCCGGTCTTGATCTGCTTTGTCATAATCCAAAAAAATGAAGTTATACCATTAGTTCAAAATTAATGTTTTTCCTAATTCAAAATTAGCCTATTTTTAGTTTTTCAATGCGTTCAGAAGATTTTTGCCAGTAATGGAGCATTGGCGGAGCTTGGTTTTTTGAAAAAAAATAAAACGGGCAATCGTTATTTTTTCCGTTTTTAGCTGCTGGTTTTACGCGGTTTGCAAATATGCAGTCTGAAGCTAGAATAAAGGCATCAATTGCTTATTCCTCTATCTGCGAAGGTAGCCCCCTAGGTAACATCTGATATTCCAGGTTCCCTTTAATTTTCTTTGTTCTGATTGTTAAGCCCAGTTCATTCATATATTTGTTTACTGTAAAGCTTGAAATTTCATATCCCATATTCTGGAGTTCAGCTGCAATTCTTTTGCTGCCATAGCGCTTCTCGCAAGCATAGAAAATATTGGATATTTCTTCCTGAATTAAAATTTTTCTTTTTTGCCTTTCGGAAAGCAAGGGATTTTTCCATTTATGGTAGGTAGGCCTGTTTACTTCTAAAACACTGCACATTAATCTTATGGAGTATGATTTTTCATTTTCCGCAATGAAGGAAAAGAGCTGCGCTCTTTCTTTAAGGAGAAATCTGCCCGCTTTTTTTAAGATTTCAAATTTAAGATTTGCTTGTATTATTTTTTTTTCGAGATCATGGATCTGCTGGTCTTCTGGACTTAATTTAAGCCTTCCGAATCCTGGAAAACTTCCGCTTCCGTATTTGAGAGCATCCTGCCGCCATCTGCATAATGTGCATCTGAGAATGCCAAGTTCTTTTGCTGCTCCGGCAATATTGCCTTTTTCATAGCTTAGCGCCACTGCTCTGTTTTTGAAATCACGGCTAAAAACTCTTTTTCTTTCCTTCATATTGTTAATTGATGATTTTCATTTATGCCCAAAGGCGCATCTTCTGATTTGATTTGTATGGCATTAAATTCTTCTATTGTCTGATAATCCAATGAAGAGTGTCTCCTTTTTTTATTATACCAATTTTCTATGAAATTGAATATTTCTGCTTTAAGCTGCATATGGGGAAGCAGTTTTGTTCTATATATCAGTTCTTTTTTAAATGAACTGAAGAAGCTTTCGCATACGGCATTATCCCAATGGGTCCCTTTTCTGCTCATGCTTCGCGTACAGCCGTATAATTCTAATTTTCTAGAGAAAGATTCGTTGGCGTACTGGACCCCTCTGTCGGAGTGGAAGATCAATCCCTCTTTAATTTTTCTATTGTTCACGGCCATTTCAAAGGCTGGCAAAGTGGTTGCCCTGGTCTGCATTGTGCTGCTGCAGCTCCAGCCGATTATCTTTCGATCGTATAGATCCATTATGATGGTCAGGTATAGGAATCCTCGATCAGTTTGGATGTACGTGATGTCGGAAACCCAAACTTTAGATGGGGAATCTGTTTTAAATATTCCGTTAAGAATATTTTTGGGAACATAGTTATTATGATTAGAATCTGTTGTCTTTTTAAATTTTCGAGCAGTTATGCGGCGCAGCCCAAGTTCTTTCATATAAAAAGAAACCGTACTCTCTTTTATTGCATATCCTAGCGCTTGCAGCTCTCTGGTAATTTTAGTTTTTCCATACTGTTTTTTATGGAGGAAGTAAATTGAAGCGATGTCTTTTTTTAATGCGATTATATTTTTCCGCCTCTCGGAGATGCCATGTTTTTTCCATTTGAAATAACCTCTTAAACCAATTTCAAGGACATTGCACATTTCTTTGATAGAATACTTTTTTTCATTAATCTTTATGAATTCATAAATTGTCAATCTGTTTTGGAAAAGATAGCTGGAGCCGTCTTTTAATATTTCATATCTTAATTCAGATTCCCTGCATTCTTTAGAAAGTTCAAAGCGTTTTCTGTCGTTAGGATGGACTCTAGCATAACCGGGTCCCAAGAAACTTGCAGATCCGTATTTTTCATATTCCCTTCTCCATCTGGAAAGCGCGCAGGGGAGCACCCCAATTTCTTTTGCAATATCCTTTAGCGTTCTTCCTCTGTAACTGGCTAAAATAGCGTCTTCTTTAAATTTGCGGTCAAATTTTCTTGGTTTCTCTGCCATTTTTTTAAGATTTTGGTTTGTAGATCTCGATTTTGAAATCCACTTCTTACCGGCTAAAATAATCCTTATAGCTGGACTTGCATTTTTTTATCTTAAAGTTTGCGTCAAAAGCATTTGATATTCTGAATAGAGAAATTTGTCCTACTTCTGGAGATGTGACTGCGCTGTTTGAGAAAGTGTATCTTCGTTTTTCATTTGAGAATTTTCATTCTTAATCAGATAGTTTTTTTGGGTTAGAATAAGAAAGGAGATTTATAAAACTAATAGAAAGACTTTTTAATTTAACATTTATTTTTATATTTTTGTTTCAACTGCTAGGATAAAAGTTCTTTCGAAAACCGTATTATTCTGCAAAAGTATTGGACACATTACCAATGGTGTTTTTGTAAGATTTTAAATTGTAAATTTTTGCACCTCATTTGAGCTCGACATTGCTCAGCAACTATAAAATAAGGAAAGTTAATTTAGAATTAGAAAAGATGTTAAAATTAAGAACTGCGAATTTTTTGCAGTTTTTTTATTTTTACCCCATTTGTACCTCTTGCCAATGCATCCCTTACAAATTCAGGAAAGTGAATTTCTGGAACTGATTTCACATTGATAGAGAAGAAAACATTATTTAAGATGAGAGCAGGATTCGAACTTTTAGCTTGAAACCACTGTATATGCCACATTTATTTATGTCTTTGACCAAAGTGCACCGATTCTGCACCAAATTCAGATTTTTATTATTTCAATATTAAATCATTCACTAAACTAAGAATACGAGCGAGAACAAAGACAGTAGAATTATTCTGTTTTGTATTACAAAGATATTAAATACTGAATTTTAAACTCATTTAAATAAGCCTTTAAAAATCCCATTAATATTGATCTAAGTTTTATGAAGTAGAGAAGCAATTCGAAATTCTATCAAAATTTCAGAAGATTGATTTCGACAGGCTATAATCTTGATTTTTAGCGAGAATAAATGTATTAACTCCAGCCTTATATGTTTTGGTACTTAAGAGTTGGTTCACTTTATTATAAATTGCCTGTCAAATACAACGAGATTTTTTTTGATCTTACAAGAAGCCCATTTTTTTCGCTTTTTTTATTAAATCGGCATCACTTCCTTTACCCATTAATAATTGACTTTTTATATTGGCTTTCCTCTTTTCTATGGCGCTCATCGACAATGGTATATAGTCTGTAAGCTTTATAGTTTTGACCCCTTGAGATAAAAGAATTAAGATTTGAGTGTCATGGTCATCCCACTTGATGTTCTCTTTTAATAATTCTTTATGTGACTTCATTATTTCACTACTGTAAAATATTTCTCCAGAAATAATTTTTTTGCAGAACAATGGAAATAGTTCAAAATTAATTTCGCTTTTCGAAACAAATCCTTCAGGTTTTATTCTTTTTATGATTTTATCCACTAAAAAAGCTTCTGTATGCATTGTTAGGATTAATATTTTGCACTCTAGATGAGTTTTTCGAATTAATGTTGACAGATCTATTCCATTAGAAATATTGTATTTATTGTAAGGTGGTAGGTTTACGTCAACTATTGCAAAATCTATTTTCACATTTTGCGTAGAGAGAAGCGCGATCTTTTTATATGCATCTTCGCAATTATAGCATTTTATAAAATGAGGTTTGGATATTTCAAAAGAATTCTCAGATAGTAGATTAATATAACTATCCACTGTCATTGGATGATCGTCTACAATTAAAATATTAAGTGGCACTGTACGTTTTTATTTGCAAAAGTAATAAAATTTACGGATTATCCGTAATATTGAAGTGAGTAGGATTTGTTTTTTTGCAAAAAAACAAATCCTATAAAATGAAAAACAAATTAAGGCTAGCTGGAATTTTGATACTTATATTATCAATTTATTCATGTTCTAGTGATGATGAAGTGCAAAGTATAAACAATAATGCTACAAAACTATCTAGAGAAGCAAAAAAAGAGTTAAGTACAAAAATAAATGATTCCATTGGTTTAAGTCCAGATAACCGCGTAATGGAAATGGAAGGTGATCCAAGTAATCCGAAACCTAAAAATTAGGTTATAATAAATTTATTTTAAGGGCTATGTAATTTTTAAAAATTGCGTGGCCTTTTTTAATTTGATGACTTACATTTGAGACGAATTAAATTTTGATAATGGTAGGCAGCAGCAATTTATTTTTATTAAGTATGCTATTAACTCTTTTTTTTTCTTGCAGTAGGGAAAAGTTGAAAGGATCTATGCAAGATAAGATTGTTTTTAGCAAAGATGTTTTTGATAAAATACCGAATGAAAAAAAAGAATTTTTTTTGGATTCTTTAGAGGATAGATTAAAGTTTGAGAAAAACGATACTATCACAAGAAACTTGTATTTGCAGATTAGTGAAGAATATTTTTATCTTAATAATTTAAAAAAATCTTTAGAAACTAGCAAGCAATGTTTGGAACTGTCTAAAAATGGAAGTGACAGTTTAAGGATGGCAAAATCACTTTATTATATAGGGGATTGTTATGAAGATTCAAAAAAAGATAGTGCTTATTATTACTATTTATTGGCAGAGAAAATTTATTTAAAAATTGGCGATTATGATGATGTAGGTAGAATGCACTTTAATAAGGCTTATGTTTTATTTTACGATAGTAATTATGTTGAGTGCGAAGTAGAAGTTTCAAAAGCTTTGAAGTTTTTAGAAGGATCAAATAAAATTAAGTTGATATATTCCTGCAATACTTTGATGGGGAATTGTTTAGAGAAGCTTTTTAATTATGATGACGCTTTAAAATATCATAAATTGGCTTTGAAAAATCTGGATCAGATGAAAAACAGGAGATTAGATGTAGATGAAATTAATAATTACAGCGTATCTTCTGTTATCAACATCTGTAATTTATATGATTTAAAAGGAGATTTTTCATTATCAATAAAAGAACTAAATGCTGTTCTAACAGAAGAATTAAAGCATAAATGGCCACAATTATATGGAAATGTATTATCTAATTTAGCCTATTCGAAAATGAAAAATGGGGATTATAAAGATGTTGAAGCCATGTTTTTAGAATCTTTGCGGATTGCAAATCAAGTAGGATCCCAATCAGATGCTTTATATAAAAAAATTCATCTCGGGGAATTTTATATTACGCAAAGAGATAGCACTGGATCAATTAAAGTTTTGAAGGAAGCATATAATATATCGCTCAAAATTAAGCATGGGAACGAAACATTGAGCATACTTAAATTACTTTCAAAAAGTGATCCTAAAAACAGTCTCTCGTATGCAAATCAGTATATAAAATTTAGTGATAGTCTGCACAATATTCAAAATAAAACTCTTAATAAATATGCTAGAGTTGAATATGAAACCTTAAGAGTTGAGGACGAGAATAAGAGCTTGACTAAAAATTTTTATTATACCATATTGGGATCGCTAGTTTTTATTTCACTTTTGGCATTAGTACTTATATTACGCCATTTGAAATATAGAACCAATGAAATTAAGTTTTTAAAAAAACAGCAAAAAGCAAATGAGGAGATTTATCAATTATTAATTGATCAAAATAAAAAGGTTAATGCGGCACGTGATAAAATAAAATCAAAAATCGCAAGAGAACTACATGATGGCATAATGAACAAAATTTATTCGGTAAGAATGAATTTAGGATTCTATAATTCTAAAAGTGATCAAATTATTGTTGAAAAAAGAAGAGCTTACATCTTCGAATTGCAGAATATTGAGAATGAAATTAGGGACATATCGCATGATTTAAGTGAGGTGTCATTTGCTGAAACAGGTGATTTTGAGTTGCTTTTAGAAAGTCTGCTTGAGGATCAGAGAATTATAAGTGATGTAAAGTTTATTTATTTAAAAAATAAAAATTTGTATTGGGATAACTTAAATAATATATTTAAAATTAATTTATATAGAATTTTACAAGAAATCATATCTAATATCCATAAATATTCCCAAGCTGAAACTTGTAAAATTACTTTTGAACTTTCGGAGAATGATATTGTTAAATTAATTGTAGTAGATGATGGTATAGGTTTTAATACTGATCATAATAGAAAAGGTATTGGGCTTAAAAATATTGAGGAGCGTGTCAATTCTTTTGGAGGTCAACTTTTTGTTGAGTCAATCATTGGCCAGGGCGTAAAAATTGAAATACAGTTTGCTCTCTAGCATAAATATGGGTAAAAGTAACCTCTACTTTTCGTAATTTTTTTAATATCCCCTATATTTAATATTTAATAATTTCAAATAGTTTTATCTTCTTCGTACGTAGTATATTATATGATTTTGCGTTAAAGTTTCTTGAATATTGTTATTAAGATACTTTATCTTTTATATGTATAGTATTTGTACTAAAGAGCTTTTGTGTACGCGATCCATATATGAGTTCTTTACTTTTTTTTAATATCTGTCTGTGTTGCGTCAATCTGGCCCTCCTTATTTTCTAAGGCTTAAAATAAACTTTTTTACAAGCTATAATCTATTGAGCTTATTCTTAGGCTCTTGGTTTAAATGGATTAAAAACCGTAATACTTTTTAGAAAAAACCGTACTTTTTGATTGATGATGCAATATATTTTTGCGAAAAATCTATTTTTTTAAAACAGCTTATTTATATAGAGCCAGTTTTACAATAGATGAATTTCATAATGTTAAAAAATACGAAAATCAAAATACAAATATCAAGGTTGTTTTTTGATTGAAGGCTTGAATTTTAAGATGAATATAAAAAAAACGAATGCTCTTTCTAAAGAAGATAGAATAAAATTAAAATATTGGAAGGAAAAAGTATCCAATAAGAAAGAAATAAGAATTTTTAATGCCCCTGTTAATGTTTTTTCAACGATTAAAATTAATTCAAGTGATCTTTCATATTTCTATAAGCTAACAAACGAAAATCTAATAGGCCAAAATATTGTTTTCACCTCTATTTTTGTATACTTATTAAAGAAATTCATAATTGAATTTGATGGAACCATTCTGACGGATTACGCTGGTTATAATAATTCTTTATTGATGAAGTTTCCAACTGCTTTAGATGTAACTTTTAAGGAACATCTTCAAAAAACGAAAGAAGAGGTTTTGGAAACTTTAACCTATTCAGATTTTAATAAGGAATGTTTTTATGAGCATTTAGGGCTGAATAATTTTGACAATTTTTCTCCATATGGAATTTCAATACATTCAGAATCTAGTTTAAATTGCAAAGGGATTTTATTAAGTTTAACTAGAGATGAAAAGAATAATATCGAAATTCGCTTATCTTATCTGGATGGATTTATTTCTAGAGATACTGCTGGATACCTGATTTCTCAATATGAGTCTTTTTTGATAAATCTTGAAGATAATATTGCGAAGATTTTATCTAGATATTCAACGCTTTCTAATGTTGAAAGAAAGGAATTGCTTTATGATTTTAATGCTACAAATACTGATTATCCAACAAAACAGACAGTTCTGGATTTATTTGAGGAGCAAGTAAATATTGCCCCGGATAGTATTGCTGTTTTATTCGACGGCAAACAATTAACATATAATGATCTTAATGAAAGAGCAAACCAGCTGGCTTTTTATTTACGAGAAAATTATTTGATCCAACCTGATGATTTAGTCGGTATAAAGCTAGAGAGAAGCGAAATGACAATTGTGATCATTTTGGGGATTTTAAAATCTGGAGCTGCTTACCTGCCAATAGATGTTAAGTACCCTCAAGACAGAATAGCTTATATTGAGGCCGACAGTAAATGTAAATTAGTTTTTGACAGCACTCATTTAAGTATCTTTAATGAGATTGTTCAAGCGTTTCCAAAAGTAAACATTGAAAGAATTCATTCTTCGAGTAATCTGGCATATGTAATTTATACTTCAGGTTCAACAGGTAATCCTAAAGGGGTTATGATCGAGCATAAAAGTTTGTATAATTACTTGAAATGGTCTAAGGATTTTTACCTTGAAAAAGGAGAAGGAAATTTTGGTTTATTTAGTTCATTGTCTTTTGATTTGACAGTTACCAGTGTGTTTTTGCCTTTGATTAATGGCAAAATGATTAAGGTATTGGGTGAGAATCTAAGCGTTAACGAAATGCTCACCGAATATACCTCAAGCTTAAACGGACTTGATATCATTAAACTGACTCCTTCCCATTTAGAATTATTGAAAGAGGTGGATTTAAAGAATTCCTCTCTGAAAAAGATTATAGTTGGAGGTGAAACGTTATTGCAAAAGCAGGTTGATGCTATTTTTACTCAGAATGATAAGATTGTTATTTATAACGAATATGGCCCTACAGAAAGTACTGTAGGCTGTATGATAAAAGAAATACATGCAGATGGTTTGATTACCATTGGAAAACCGATCTCCAATACCCAGATTTATATATTGGATGAATCACTCGAGCCAATGCCTATTGGTGTTGCGGGACGCTTGTTTGTATCGGGTTCAGGTTTGGCCAGAGGATACTTGAACAAGCCAGAACTTACTGCAGAGAAATTCATTGCCAATCCGTTTATTCCTGGAGAGCTGATGTATGACACCGGAGATTTAGGGAAATGGAATTCTCATGGCGAGATCGAGTTTTTGGGAAGAAATGACCATCAGGTTAAGATCCGCGGAT
>Ga0308157_10005835_pt1 | contig 15119 bp, 15 predicted proteins | sample PhyBR1_FD_201035 | JGI IMG/M metagenome (GOLD analysis project Ga0308157, IMG submission 201035) | Phyllosphere microbial communities from UC Gill Tract Community Farm, Albany, California, United States - DLSLB.R1 | ecosystem: Host-associated > Plants > Phyllosphere > Unclassified | place: USA...
ATAATGTTATTTTCTATAATGTTTTACCGAAGGCTGAAAGCCTTCACAATTCAATGCAAAGGAGGTCGAATGGATGAAAAAGTTTGTCGGATATTTAGTTGTATTTTTCACTGCATTATTGTTCACTGTCCCTGTAGATGCCGCTGGCGCGATTTCTGCGAATGAGCAACAGATCCTAGACTTGTTGAAAGCACCAGTAAGTATTCAAGGAAAAGAATTCACTGTCCCTGATACTTACATTACACAAGCCGAAAACCATTTGAAACAAAATGATTTAACGGATGCACAAGTAGAAACTGCCGTTACAGGTATTCAAAATGTGCGTAATCTGTTAGGTTCAGTAACAATAGATATGACAGGAGTCAACACGCTTGATGATTTGATCCGTGCTTTACCACGGGATGTCATCATGCAAATCCAACAAGAGGTAACGAGAGTTGCTGACGCGTTAGGATTAGTTGTACTAAATTGGAATGGTGGTAATATCCAAATCGGTGCGAAAAACGCTGATGGAACAACATCACCAGCTTTTAGTACTAGTTCTCCAATTAAACAAACAGGTGGTAACTATACCGCTAGTGCAATGGCAATTGCTTCATTACTATTAGTCGCAGCAGGTGCGGTCGTAGTAGGAAGAAAGACAAAGATTGCGTAAAAAGCGCAAGCTGCTTAAGAGACTAGGGGCAATGCTTTTTGTCCCTGTCTTTTTTTTGGCAGCTGGTTATTCTCTAATGTACGTCATAGGAAGACCTGTCATTCATTTTGCCACTTCTTCTTTAAATTTGTTTTTACTTTCAGATGTTCCAACATTTGAAACACAAGAACAAAGCTTTGAAGCTGTAAAAGAAGAAGATGTCGCTAAAGATGAGAACAATGAACTGGCATCTAGCAGTATCGCTTACCCTAGAGGTGGCGAACGCTATGGTGACATCATGGTGGATTCTTTAGATCTGAATGTGCCTTTGTATTTTGGAGATACCGATGAGATATTAAGAAAAGGTGCCGGACAATATATGGGTTCTGTCTACATAGGTGAGACTGGAACGTCACTAGTTGGTGGGCACAATGTTGATGGGTTTGGTAAGCTAAGCGGTATTCAAACAAATGATATCGTGACAGCTAAGACGACCTATGCGAATTACCGCTATCAAGTAAAAGAAATGGTGATTCGTCATAAAGATGATCCGGAAATCAATGAATTGATCAGTCAAAAAGATAAACCAATACTGCTTCTTTATACATGCTATCCTGTTGATAGTTTAGGCATGACGGATGAACGACTTTTTGTTATCTGTGAGTTAGTTGAAGGTCCGTTGATCAATCCTAATAAATAGGAGGAAATCATGAGTACGCAAAAATTCATGCAAAAAGGGTCTCGTTGGCTACTTACTTTTATTTGTTCTTTGAGTTTGTTTGCCGGCATGACGTTAGTTGTATTGAGACTAACGTTGTTCAACCAACAGTTTATGGAAAAAGCCATGGAAGAAGCCAATTATTCAGAAACGATCACCTCTGAGATCAATCAAAGAATCAGCGATCTAGGTCGAGGAAGCAATATTCCTGCAGATGTATTGGCAGACACTGTTCCTCAAGCTTATGTACAATCGAATGTTGAACACTATATTCGCACCATTTATACAGACATTCCTTTTTTGATTGAACGGACAGATGATGTAGACAAGATCATCCAGAAAAAAGTCGAAGACTATGCGAAAGAAAACAATTATGAAATCAATGCAGAAACACAACAATCGATTGATAATCTAAAAAAATCTGCCATCGAAACCTATAGTGAATATATTGAGATCCCTTATCTTTTGACCTATGGGAAGCAAGTGATGGGGTATAAAAGAACGCTGACCTTATTGATCTTCTTTACAATGACAGTTTCTGCATTATTAGTGATTGCGATCATTGCAATCGACACACGTTTTTTCCATCGTGCGTTACGCTATTTAAGTTATGCAGTGGGTGGCGCTGGTCTAATGCTTTTAGCGTTACCTCTTTTTGTGTACCTTTCAAAAATGGTCGAGCGTATCGGCATCAATTCAAAGTCGCTCTATCATTTTTTAACTACGTATCTAAGCAACTTTATTGTAACATTTATCCAATGGGGAATCGTGCTCATTATTTGTAGTTTCATCATCTGGATGTTGAGCGAACTATTAAGAAGACGAAAAGTTAAGAAAAGATATTAACGATAGAAAGTGGAGAAAACATGGAAGAAACGATTAGTCTAGGAGAATTATTTGAGATTTTAAGAAAGCGTTGGTTGTTGATTCTCGCAACCACGCTTGCTGGATTTGCTTTAGCTGCAGGAGTCACGTTCTTTTTGATCACACCTAAGTACAGTTCATCAGCTGAAATGATCGTCCAGTCAAAAGCAGAAAATACGAATACGAATCTACAAGATGTCAACGCTAATGTTATGTTGATCAATACTTACAAAGATATGATTTTAGGCGATGTCGTCATCAATGATGTCCAACGAGAGCTTGAACAAAATTATGGACAAAGTCTTACCAAGGGTGAGTTGAAATCAGTGATCAGTGTCAATCAATCACAAAACTCACAAATGTTCCAAATCGTTGCAACTGTCGATAATCCAGATCATGCAACTGACATCGCAAATGTAACAGCACAAGTGTTCCAATCAAAAGCCACGGACGTATTGAATGTCAATAAAGTGACGATCACTTCTGCGGCGCAAAGTAATCCTACGCCTGTTTCACCAAACAATATGTTGAACGTAGTTATCGGCGGGTTGCTTGGCTTGATGATTGGAGTCGGATTAGCCTTTCTTCTAGAACTGCTAGATAAAACAGTCAAGGACGAACGTTTTGTAACAGAAGAATTAGGATTGCCGATTCTTGGAGACGTCAATGAAATGACGAAGAAAGAACTTGAAAACGGCCGTATGTTTCAACCATCAAAAGTCGAAACGATTGAAACAACTGAACAAAGAGAAAGCCGTCGTTCACGAAAACGTGTATAAGGAGAAGTATTTATGAAGAAAAACACTATTTTACCTGTTTCACTCCTCAGCATTACCGATAAAAATGCCATGGTTTCCGAACAATTTCGGACGATTCGTTCAAATATCCAATTTGCTTCTGTTGATCGTGAGTTGAAGACAATGGTCGTGACTTCATCTGGACCAGGTGAAGGAAAATCAACAACAGCTGCTAACTTAGCTGTCGTATTTGCAAATAGTGGCAAAAGAGTCTTACTAGTCGATGCTGATTTGAGAAAACCAAGTGTGGCATTGACCTTTCAATTACCAAACGTCAATGGGTTAAGTAATTTCTTAGGTGATCGCGAAGGAAGACCGGAATCATATTACCATACCAGTTCCGTCGAAAATCTGTGGGTCATGACAAGTGGACCGAAACCACCTAATCCATCAGAACTACTTGATTCGAAACGAATGGAAGAAGTGATCGAACAACTAAAAGCATTGTTTGATTTGATCATTTTTGATTTACCACCCATTGCAACAGTCACTGATGCTCAGATCTTAGCCGCAAAAACAGATGGGACACTGTTAGTCGTCCGAGAACGTAAAACAATGAAACAAGAATTAATCAAAGCCAAAGAACTGCTATCCATTGCACAAGCAACGATTTTAGGTGTTGTTTACAACGGTGCGAAGAAAAATGCAGATTTTAATTATTATTACTATTGATGAGGAAGTGAGAAAAAATGATTGATTTACATTGTCATATTTTACCAGGAATCGATGATGGAGCAGAAAATTTAGATGCAAGTATTGCTATGGCAGAAAAAGCAATTAGCCAAGGCATTACTCATATTTTATGCACTCCTCATCATAATAATGGGAAGTATCGCAATGAAAAAACGGAAGTCATTTCTCTTGTCGCTTCTTTGCAAGCAGAACTGGAGAAAAGACAATTACCATTAATATTACTGGAAGGTCAAGAAGTACGTATCAGTGGAGATTTACTTGAAGACATTCAACGAGATGAAATCTTATTTACAGATTTGGAGGATACGTATCTTTTGATTGAATTTCCAACACTTGCTGTGCCATTATATGCAGAGAAGCTTTTTTTTGAACTGCTAGAATTAGGAAAAATACCAGTGATCGTTCATCCCGAGCGCAATGCTCATTTTCGAAAAGATCCTAATCATCTTCTTCCTTTTCTTGACATGGGGTGTCTCGCACAACTGACGGCTCCCAGTTACGTTGGTGTATTTGGTAAAGATATCCAAAAAACAGCCAAAATAATGGTCAAACATAATCTAGTTCAGATGGTTGCATCTGATGCCCACGGCATTTCCAAACGGAATTTTTATTTAAAAGAATGCTATGAGCAAATCGTCAAAGATTTTGGAAACGAAAAAGTAGAGCAGATGAAGCAAGTTGCAAAGGATCTGATCAATGGAGATGAAATTAGTTATCCAGTGTATGAAGAGATAAAAAGGAAAAAATTTGGTTTATTTTAGGTCCTGATTTCAAAGCAAAAAGGAAGAGGGGAGAGTGAAATAGTGAAAGAAATTGAAAGTATGGAAAGTGAGGATTTACTGGCTCACATTAGTGAAGTGCATACTAATCAGATTTGGTTAGATAAAGAAAAAGTAGAAGGCCGATATATTTATTTGTTTTTTAAAAGAATAATTGATATTATGGGAAGTATTTTTGGTTTAACTTTAACATTACCATTAATGATTTATGTTGCATATCAAATTAGGAAAGAAGAGCCTAAAAGTCCAATTATTTTCAGTCAAACACGTGTTGGTAAAAATGGGAAAACATTTAAGATGTATAAGTTTCGTTCTATGTGTTTGGGTGCAGAGGAACAATTAGAAGAATTACTTGATCAAAATGAAATTGAAGGTGCAATGTTCAAAATAAAAGAAGATCCTCGTGTGACCAATATAGGAAAAGTTATTCGTGCTAGAAGTATCGATGAATTACCACAGCTTTGGAATGTTTTGAAAGGAGACATGAGCTTAATTGGTCCACGGCCACCATTAGAAAGAGAAGTAGCTGAATATACCAGTTATGATCTTCAACGTCTATATGTAAAACCAGGATGTTCAGGTTTGTGGCAAGTCAGTGGAAGAAATGATGTTAGTTTCCATTCGATGATTGATTTGGATTTACAATATATAACTAATCAAGGATTATATAACGATTTTAAAATAATTTTAAAAACAATTTTAATCGTTATTAAACCTAATGGGGCTTATTAGTGAGGAGTTTAAAAATTGAAAGATAATAATATTCAACATGTATATATTATTGGGTCTAAAGGAATACCTGCTAAATATGGTGGTTTCGAATCATTTGTAGAAAATCTCACCAAGAAAAATGAAAATAAAAATATAAAATATCACGTAGCTTGTATGTCTGAAAATTCTTTGAAGTCAGATATTTTTGAAAAAGAATTTTTCTATAACAATGCTGATTGTTTTAATGTAGATGTTCCAAATATTGGCCCAGCTAAAGCCATCTATTATGATATAAAAGCTTTAGAAATAGCAATAAAAAAATCTAAAAGTAATAATGATATTTCACCTATATTTTATGTTTTAGCATGTCGAATTGGACCATTTGTTTGGGAATTTAAAAAAAAGATAAAGAAGATGAATGGTAAACTTTACGTGAATCCTGATGGACATGAATGGCTAAGAGCCAAATGGAGTTATCCTGTGCGTAAGTACTGGAAATATTCGGAAAAATTAATGGTTAAAAATTCGGATTTATTGATATGTGATAGTAAAAATATTGAAAAATATATTCAAAGTCAATATAAAAAATATTCACCAAAAACAACTTATATTGCTTATGGAACAGATTTGGAGTATTCAAATTTGAGTAAAGATGATAGCATCGTAAAAGAATGGTTTGATAAAAAAAATATTAAAGAAGGAAATTATTATCTCATTGTAGGACGATTTGTTCCAGAGAATAATTACGAAATTATGATACAGGAATTTTTGAAATCATCCACTAAAAGAGATCTTGTATTAATAACTAATGTAGAAAAAAATAAGTTTTATGAAAAACTAAAACAAATACCACATTTTGATGAAGATTCTCGTATAAAATTTGTGGGTACAGTTTATAATCAAGATTTATTAAAATATATAAGAGAAAATGCTTTCGCATATATACATGGACATGAAGTAGGTGGCACAAATCCTTCTTTATTAGAAGCATTGTCTAGTACTAAGTTAAATTTATTGTTAGATGTTGGATTTAATAGAGAAGTAGCATTGAAAGGTGCAAAATATTGGAATAAAGAAACCGGAAATCTAAGTAATACTATAAATGAAGTTGAAACTTATAATGATAAGATTATTTCTTTTTTTGCCTGTGAATCGAATACAATAATATCTGATAATTTTACATGGGATAAAATAGTAAGTTTATATAGTCAGCTTTTTATTAGTAATAAGGAGGTATAATAATTTGAAAAAATTAATTTTTATTCCTTATCATGACGTTAATTACTTTAAAAATTTTCAGATTATGACAAGAGAATACGCTCTACTAAAATTAATGATGGATACTGAAATGTTTGACTTGTATGCTATTTCAAAACCTAGAACAATTTTAGATAAACAGAAATCTAGAGTAGATACAGGGATTTTTCCTCAAGGCAGTATCGAAAATAAGATAATGGAAATCATTAAAACTGCTCATATAATTGATCTTGATTATTTATTTAAGTGGGATATTGTCACAAAAAAAAGAGGGTGGTGGGTAAAAGGATATAATGATGCTTTTCAGAAAATATCAGATATTGTAAATAGCGACACATATATATATAGTAATAATCCTTTTGCTTATAAATTGATACAGGATTGCAAAAAAAAAGGAGCAAAAGTGATTTTTGATATGATGGATAATTTTGCAATTCACCCGTCCCTTAGTAAACTTGAAAAAGAATGTGCATACGAAGGCTACAACCAACTTATTAAAATAAGTGATTTTTATTGTTGTAATTCTGTCGAAACCCAAAAATTCTGTAAAAAAAATTTTTCTATAACTCCAAAATTAATCAAAAATGGTGTATTTCCTGTTATATATAGTAATGAAAAAAATAAGAAGAGAGAAGAATTGAAAAAAATAATCAATAATTATGAAAAGACTGTTGGATATATAGGGAAGTTAGGAACCAGAATTGATGAAAAATTGGTTGAAAGCTTATCACGGAGTTTGCCTAGCACTGTATTCACGTATATTGGACCACACCTAAAAGGACAAAAAAATAAAAAACTAATTGATATTTTTAATAATAATAATAATATCATAGAGTTTGGACCAATAAGCTCATATGATATATATTCATATCTAGAATTGTTTGATATATTAATTATACCTCATGCTGTTGGTAAAAATGAAAATGGAGGAGACCCTCTAAAGCTATATCAATACTTAAATACTGGTAAAAAAATAATAACAACAAGAATATTGGGTGTCGAAGAATTCAAAGAAATTGTTACGGTTACAAATGACTATAAGAGATGGATTAACGAAATAATGAAATATGATAAGAATAAAGTGAAACAATATGATATACCAGATAGTATATCTTGGAGTTATAGAGCGAAAAGCTTAATTCGTTATATTTTAGATACTTCTAATAAATATGAGAGGTAATGAAATGTTAAAAAAATCAAAGAAAAATATTTTTTTTAAATTTATCTATCTCTCGATATTAATACTAAACGCACAAATGTTTATGCTACCTATTTTTTTTACATCTTTAACCAAAATCAACTCATATCATAATAAAATATTAATAACTCTATTTAGTCTCACCTTATTTATTTTTTGGTTGTTATTTAGAGAAAAAGGTTTAAAATTAGGTAAAGCAGACTTATTAGTGATTAGTTTGTTAATAATTATGGGTAGTTTGCTTTTTATACAAATGATTACATCCAAAGAAGAAAATAAACTATTATTAGGCAATTTTTATTATAATTTGATACTGTTATTGTATTTTCCTCTTAAAAGTTTTTTCAGAGACAAAATTAACTATATATGGTTTATAAAAGTCTATGTAAATATCGGTTTACTTTTTACTTTATGTACAATTATCTTCTATTATTTTTTTCAAGATTATGTTATTCAAAATAATTTAACTCTAGTACAATTAGTAAATAATAAAATTAGGTTCCCTCAAACATCTGATATAATAGGAAGTACTGTATTGTTTATTTTAATTGGTACGTGTTTAAATATATACAGTGAAAGAATCTCATTAATTTTAATAATTGTATGTATGTATGCTTTGTTAGAAGTGTCAAATGTCAGAATGATTTCATTACTTTCTTTAGTTTTGATTGTATATTATTTTTATATAACATTATTAAAAAAAGAAAGAATATATGTAAAAATATTATCCCATATGATTGTTGCTTTTTTTACAATAATTGTTTTGATTAGGTTAGATTTTTTAGAAAAATTTATTGGAGTAGGACAGCAACAGGCAAGTGTGCTATATAGATTTGAAGTTATCAATCATTATCGGAAACATTTTTTTGATAATATTATATATGGTTTCGGATTTAGTGATTATGTTAAGAATATTTATAATTTTACAGATATAGGAATATTGGGATTTATGTTTAGATACGGAATTTTAATAGTAATATGGTTAGTATTTTTGATGAATTATTTTATAAAAAATATAAGATTTAATTTTGAAAATAAACTAATTTTTATTTATTTTATAGGTATGTCAATATCGCTTAGCTTATTTGATCCGCAAAGAATCCTTTATTTCCCAATAATTTTTTCGATTTTTTCAAATTATGTTGAGAGAAGGGAAACAAATGAAATTTAGTTTTGTAATCCTAAATTATAATACGTTTAATGAGACAAAAAAATGTATTGAAAATATAAATAAGTTAAAAAATGATTTTGCTACTGTCATAATTATAATTATCGATAATTGTTCTACTGACGATAGTTTATCAAAGCTTTTAAATAAGTATTCTAATACTGATAATATAGAGATAATAAGTATGGAATATAATGTAGGTTTTGCAAAAGGAAACAATATTGGATATACGGTAGCCAAATATAAGTATAACTCTGATTACATTGTTATATTGAATAGCGATGTTTATATACAGAGTTTGGATTTTTTAACTCAAGTACATCAACTATACGTAAGTAATCATTATGATATTTTAGGCCCTAAAATATCTGATTTAATCGGAAATGATCAGAATCCAATAGAATATGTTCATGATTCTGTAAATAAAATTAATAAGACATTGATATTAAATTTATTCAGATATATATATTATTTTTTGAATTTTTATAAAAATAAAGTCTCTAAAATACGAAAAACTGACCTTTCAGATGAGGTAGATGTACCTTTACATGGGTCTTGCCTGATATACTCCAATAATTATACTAAACATAATGAGTTTGCGTTTTACCCAGAGACTTTTTTATATGGAGAAGAAGATTTTTTATTTTATTTATCGAAAAAAAAAGATAGAAAACTACTTTATTCACCTAGTATTCACGTAATTCATGCTGAAGATGCAGCAAGTAATAGTATTAATAGAAATATTAAAGAAAAAAAACTATTTGTTTTGAAAAACTCTACAAGTTCTTTGAAAAAATTAAAAAAATTAATAAAAAATATGGAGGAGTAAAATGTTTGGATTATATGAAAAACTGATTAATCATCAGGAAAATATATCATTAATTGGGCTAGGATATGTAGGAATGCCTATCGCAGTCGCATTTTCAAAAAAAGTAAAAGTAATAGGTTTTGATACTAACAAACAAAAAATTGATTTATACAAAAAAGGTGTTGATCCAACTTTAGAAATTGGAGATGAAGCTATAGCCTCCAGTAATGTTTACTTTACAAGTGAACCATCAAGATTAAAGCAGGCTAAATTTCATATAGTTGCAGTTCCTACACCTATAAATCAAGATAAAACACCTGATTTGTCACCAATAGAAGGAGCTAGTAAAATATTAGGTGAAAATCTCACAAAAGGATCAATTGTAGTTTATGAATCTACAGTTTATCCTGGAGCCACTGAAGAAGTATGTATACCAATTTTAGAAAAATACTCAGGACTAAAATGTGGGGTTGATTTCAAGGTGGGCTATTCTCCAGAAAGAATTAATCCGGGAGATAAAATTCATACTTTAGAAAAGATAGTTAAAATTGTTTCAGGAATTGATAATGAAACAAGAAATGAAATAGCTAAGGTCTACGAGATTGTAATTTCTTCTGGTGTACATTTAGCATCTTCAATAAAAGTAGCTGAAGCAGCAAAAGTAGTGGAAAATAGTCAACGTGATATCAATATTGCTTTTATGAATGAACTAGCAATGGTTTTTGATAAAATGAACATTAGCTCTATAGATGTTATAGAAGCTATGAATACAAAATGGAATGCTTTAAAGTTTTATCCTGGATTAGTGGGAGGCCATTGTATAGGTGTTGATCCATATTATTTTATTTCTGAAGCGGAAAAATTAGGTTATCATAGTCAAATTGTATCTGTAGGTAGAAAGATAAATGATTCAATGGGAGAATTTATTGCTAGTGCTACAATTAAAGAATTAGTAAAAACAGGAAAACAAGTTAAAGAAGCAAAAATAGGTATTTTAGGTTTTACATTTAAAGAAAATTGTCCGGATATTAGAAATACAAAAGTAATAGATATTTTTAAAGAATTAAAAGAATATGATGTGAATGTTTTAATTTCGGATCCGTATGCTGATAAAGAAGAAGTGAAAAAGGAATATGGTGTAGAATTAACAAATTATGAAGATTTAAGTGATTTAGATTGTTTAATTGTTGCTGTGGGTCATGAAGAGTACAGAAAAGACTTTAAAAAATATGAAAAGTTATTTACTAATAAGCAGCAGAATGTTCTAATTGACGTAAAAAGTTTATTTAATAAAGAAGAAGTTACTAATAAGAATTTTAGGTATTGGAGTTTATAAATATTTTTATCATTTATGTTACTTCTTTTTTATATTGATATATTTTCAATTATTGAGATAAAAATGTAAATTTATGTGAAGAGTATTTAATATACTCCTGATAGGATAAGCATCAAACATTAGCAATTCTAGTCACAAACTTTAAGGACAGTTATTACTTAAATTATTCTGATAGTCTTTTCTATTTATTTTGAATAAGCCAAAAGGTATTTATAAGAAAAGTATAGCATTAAATAAAAGATCAAATAAAGATGATCAAATTCAGATTCTTTGTCAAGTACACATGAATTCGCAAACTCATTCAACCTGAAGAATAAAAGCTAGGGTTACCGAAGAATTATGGATGAAAAGAAAAAGACGTTATTATTTTGGAAAAGAAAGCTTTGCTTTTTTTTAAACTGACTTGCTTTATCTCGTGAGAATCTTGAAATATCGCGAATGAGTATATGCATAAAAGTTTGATTTTACATGAAATAAAGTCTCTTTGTCAATAAGGACTGATGAATTGAGAAAAACTAAATCTGGGTCAGAATGAACCACATTCTGGCTCAGATTTTTTGTTATCTCACTTTGATTAATTGATTGGTCAAAAAGATTCTAATTTTCATGTTCTCAAATGATTTAAATCCGTAGGATACTCGTTTCATTGTTTTTATGTGGGTATTCTTTGCTTCTATTTTTCCATTGGAGTAAGGACAAATCATCGCATTGGTGATGCCTTCTTCGTAGGTCAGAAGGTTTTGAAGTTTCTCACGAAATCCTTCATCTAACGTTTTGGGAAGTTCTGCCAATAAGGAGAAAAACAGGTCAGGGTCTTTGTCTCGAAAATCTTAAACTAATTCATGAAAAAAGGGATACGCCTCCTTAAGGGGCGTGGAAAAGCTAAGCAATCGATCAATCATCATTGCTTCAGTAAGAAATGGGTATTTAGGTGCTCGGAAGATTTCCCATGTTTTATATACATAGTGGTTAATGTTTGCACGATTTTTTAGCAGAAAGCGCCAATTCGTTTTTAGTTTTTCTGCATGGCTTTTCTGTCCTGCTTTACGCAGTTCATTCATTTCACGGATACGCAACTCATTGAAAGCTTGATTCATATGTTTGACAATATGAAACCGATCAATCACTACTTTCGCATTTAGCAGAACGCGTTTAGTGAGCTGGAAGTAGGCAGCGTTCATGTCTGTGACTAAGAAGTTTACTTCTTCCGGATTGGTGCAGCCAAAGAAATAGTTTGTTAATCGAGGTAATTTACGCGTAGGTAAGATATTAATTAAATTACCTGTTTCCCATCTGCGTAAATAAAGCTCATATTATCTTCTATGGAAATGTGCGAATGAAATTCATCAACCATCAATACTTTGGGAAGAATCCTCTTAGTGGGCTTTGGTAAATAGCGTTTAAACTCTTTCAATGTACGAATAACGGTGATCAAAGATACCTGACAGCTTTTCGCAATAAAAGATAAAGAGACTTTTTCAGTCAGTAAAGAAGCAATTTTATCTAACATGATCCGCAATTGAATGTCTTGGGCGGACAAAATAGCTTTGTGCAGTCCAATGGGTTCGACAGTTTTTACAGGTATAGCGTTGCTTTTTTTAAACGCATAAGCATAGGCATATGATTGTATTGTTTAAAGCGGACAATGATTTCCTTCTTCCTGTTTCTCACCACACTTGCTTTCCCGCTTCCATTTACCACAGTAGAATCACAACTTCTACAGGCACGAGGATCAGCTGAGAGAATGGCATTAATGATCAATGTCTTTTCCTTATGAAAGATCACGTAAGAGATCTCAGTAATCATCAAATCTTTATCTATTAGTCTCAGCATTTTTTTGAGAGAATCATTCATATAGCATATCGTCCTCTCAGTTGTTTATTTTGTGGACTAGAGAACGATATGTTTTTTTATAACTTAAATGAAAATGGGACTGAAGAATCAATTTTTGATTCATCAGTCCCATAAATTATAGAGCTCATTTTTTCACTCCCGCCACCCCGGTGTCACTGCCTCCTTACAAAACGTGAACCGCTTCTTGTCATAATTCACCAAGCCGGAGTCTTTCAGCTGTTTGATCACCTGTCCGGCGGTTTCACGAGTGGTGCCGCTATTGACTGCTAGTTCTTTCAACGTGATTGGATAGGGGATCGATATATGACCGTCTTCTGTAGGGATTCCTAATTCTTCTTTTAAAACAAATAGGTTTTGTTTCACTCGGTCAAATGCACTGGAGGTCAAGCCGATTTGAATGCGTAGTTCGTGCATCTGAACGACTTTTCCTAACTTCTGGATCATGTAAATCATTTGATTAGGGTTGTTTTTGACGATTTTTTCATAACAAGCTACAGGAAAATAAAAAGTCTCGATGTCGGTCATGGCTTGTGCTGTATACGTATAAGGTTCTTCTTCAAAAATACCAGACATTGGAAAGAGATTATTTGCTGTGACATAATCATAGTAGTAATAAGTAGCACTTTCATCATAACGCTCTAAACGGATCAATCCTTCTGTTAAGACATAGAAACGTTGCCGTTCATCTCCTTCATCAAAAAGTACTTGTCCTTTCTTATATGAACGTAGGACAGTCTGCTCTTTGATTTCTTCAAATTCCTCATCAGTAAAGTGTTCAAAATCAGGTTGATATCTGAGTTTAGAAAAATGATAATCGATTTTATTTACACGCATGAACATCCCTGCTTCCTATAATTCTCTCCTTCTATTGTGACTTCTTTTATTTCTTTTGTAAAGCCATAATACATTCCGAGAAAAGCTATATTTTGTAAAAAATCAATTGCGTTTGTTATTATGTAGGATTTATACAAAACAGATGAATATAATTTGATGAGTGATCATAAAAGTGTATAAAAAACAAATAATATACATAAAGTAAACGCTAACAACCTTAATTTAAATGGGATTTAAAAATATACAGAAAAATTTTTTTGATGAATAAAAATTTTTTTGATAGAGTTTTCAGTATAAAAAAAAGAGAAATTATTAATAAAAGATGCAAAAATGTGTAATTATTTAATTAAGCTTTAATAATGAGAGATTCTTCTCATTTAAAATGCGAGAAAAGCATGAAAGTGATTACAAAAGCAGTTTATTCTAAGTATGTAATCAAAACGAAGGAGGCAACACAACATGGATAAACCGATTCACGTTTTCTCTGAGATAGGAAAGTTAAAGACAGTATTATTAAAACGACCTGGTCAAGAAGTGGAAAATCTAACACCTGATATTATGGATCGTTTGTTGTTCGACGACATTCCGTATCTACCGATTGCACAAGCTGAGCATGATGAATTTGCACAAGTGCTCCAAAGTGAAGGCGCTGAAACATTATATTTAGAAAAATTAGCGGCTGAAGCAATCGATGCAGGTAATGTCAAAGAAGAATTTTTAAATAAAATGTTAGATGAATCTTTTATTGCATCTAATGCTGTTAGAGATGGTCTTCATGAGTTCCTTCTATCAATGGAAACTCAAGATATGGTAGATAAGATCATGGCGGGTGTTCGTACAAAAGATATCGATGTGAAATCACGTAGTTTATACGATTTATCATCTGATGACGACTATCCATTCTACATGGACCCAATGCCAAACCTATACTTTACAAGAGACCCTTCCGCATCAATGGGGAATGGGATGACAATCAATAAAATGGCATTTGAAGCGCGTCGTCGTGAGTCAATGTTCACAGAATACATTTTGAACCACCACCCACGTTTTGCAAATAAAGGTGTTGACGTATGGTTGGATCGCGAAAATCCAGATCATATCGAAGGTGGGGATGAATTGATCCTTAGTGACACAGTTGTCGCTGTGGGTATCTCACAAAGAACAAATGCAAAAGCGATTGAGCGTTTAGCACGTCACTTATTTGCGAAAAATGCCGGATTTGAAAAAGTCTTGGCAATCAAGATTCCGAATAATCGTGCCATGATGCATTTAGATACAGTATTTACAATGGTTGACCATGATAAATTCACGATCCACCCAGCGATCCAAAGTAAAGAAGGGAAAATGGACGTCTTTACAATTGAACAAGCTGGCGATGATATCAAAATTTCTCATTCAGATGATTTACAAGAGTCATTGAAATCAGTTCTAGGATTAGATGATCTTGTATTGATCCCAACAGGTAATG
>Ga0308157_10005836_pt1 | contig 15117 bp, 15 predicted proteins | sample PhyBR1_FD_201035 | JGI IMG/M metagenome (GOLD analysis project Ga0308157, IMG submission 201035) | Phyllosphere microbial communities from UC Gill Tract Community Farm, Albany, California, United States - DLSLB.R1 | ecosystem: Host-associated > Plants > Phyllosphere > Unclassified | place: USA...
CCGTGATGCCGGTGGACAGGCCGGCGCTGCCAAAGGCGGCGATGACTTCAAAGATAATCTGATCGGTCGGGAAATGCGAGATCCGCAGCAGCGCCAGCGTGCCCAGCGCCACGATCACGCTGCCCAGTACCAGCACGGTGACTGCCTGGCGCTGCGCCGCCATCCCGACCCGGCGGCCGAAGGCCTCGGTGTCGGACTGGCCGCGCGCTTCGGCCACGACGAGCAGGACCAGGATCATGACGGTGGCCACCTTGACGCCGCCCGCCGTGCCTGCGCTGCCGCCGCCGACGAACATCAGCAGATAGTGCAGCGCCCAGGTCTCGGGCGTCAGCGCGCCGTAGTCGACGGTGTTGAAGCCCGCCGTGCGCGATGCTACCGAAATGAACATGCTGTTGAGCAGCTTGTCGGGCGTCGACAGCGCGCCCAGCGTGGCGGCGTTGTCCCACTCGAACAGCAGCACCGTGGCGAAGCCGCCCACGAGCAGAAACAGCGTGCCGGTGAGGGTCAGCTTGGTGTGCAGCGACCAGTGGCGCGGATCGCGCAAGCGGTGGCGCAGGTCGTGCAGCACCGGAAAACCAATGCCGCCGACGACGATGGCCACCATGATCGGCAGCAGCACCAGCGCGTCGCTGGCATAACGGGTGAGGCTGTCGGCATGCAGCGAAAAGCCGGCGTTGTTGAACGCCGAGACAGCGTGGAAGAGGGCGCTCCACGCCGCATCGCCCCACGCCAGGTCGTGCCCGGCGCGCAGCCGCACGAACAGGATGGCGGCGATCACGAGCTGCAGCAGCACCGAGACGGTCAGCACGACCCGGGCCACGCTGGCAATGTCGCCCATGCCCAGCGAGCGCGTCTCGGTCTGCGCGATCAGGCGCGTGCGCAGGCGCGACGAGCGGTTGACCATCAGGCCGAGCAGCGTGGCGGCGGTCATCATGCCGAAGCCGCCCAGCTGGAACAACACCATGATCGACGCCTGGCCGAAGCCCGACCAGTAGGTGCCCGTATCGACCACGGCCATGCCGCTGACGCATACGGCCGATACGGCCGTGAAGAACGCCACCATGAACGGTGCGCCCCGGCCGCTGGCGCTGGCCAGCGGCAGCATCAGCAGCAGCGTGCCGGCCAGGATCGCGCCTGCAAACAGCAGGACGACGACCCTGGCCGGATGCAGAATCGTGGTCATGCCGGCCGGGCTGGCCCGGTGTCGGTGGTGCCGTCGTCGAAATCCATGGTGTCGGGATCCGTGTCGCCTTCGGCCGGCGCGCCGAACAGCTTGAGCCAGACGAAGCCCAGGATGCCCGCCGTCAGCGACGCCGCCAGGATCGCCATCTTCGACGCGTTGATGATCTCGGCCTCACCGACGAAGGCGAGGTTGGTGATGAAGATCGACATCGTGAAGCCGATCCCGCCCAACAGGCCGGCGCCGATCACGTGGCGCCATGCCAGGTCGAGCGGCAGGCGGCACACGCCGAGCATCACGGCGGTAAAGGTGAACAGGAAGATGCCGACCGGCTTGCCGGCGACCAGGCCGGCGATGATGCCCAGGCTGTTCGACGACATCAGTTCGCCAGCCCAGCCAGCGCCGATCACGATGCCGGTATTGGCCAGCGCGAAGATCGGCAGGATCCCGAACGCCACGGGCGTGTGCAGCACGTGCTCCATCCGGTGCGCTGGGGACGCGGGATCGTCCTGCGTGTGCGAATACGGGATCGTGAAGGCCAGCAGCACGCCGGCAATCGTCGCGTGCACGCCCGACATCAGCATCAGGAACCACATCACGGCGCCGCCCAGCAGGTAGGGCCACAGCGCCAGCACGCGCAGGCGGCGATTCATCAGGAACAAGACGACGAACATGCCCAGCGCACCGGCCAGGTAGCCGACCTTGAGCTCGGCCGTGTAGAACACGGCGATGACGATGATGGCGGCCAGGTCGTCCATGACGGCCAGCGCGGTCAGGAAAATCTTGAGCGACGCCGGCACGCGGCTGCCCAGCAGGGCCAGCACGCCCAGCGCGAACGCGATGTCGGTGGCCATCGGAATGCCCATGCCCGGCTGGGTGTGGGTGCCGCCGTTGAGGGTGAAGTGGATCAGCGCCGGCACTGCCACGCCGCCGGCTGCGGCGATGATCGGCAGCAGCGCATTGCGCAGGTCGGACAGCTCGCCGTTATTCAGTTCGCGCTGCAGTTCCAGGCCAATCAGCAGGAAGAAGATCGCCATCAGGGCGTCGTTGATCCACAGCTCGACGCTCAGGCCGGCCAGGTTGATCTGCCAGAACGCCAGGTAGGGCGCGCCCCAGGGTGAGTTGGCGACCATCAGCGACAGGATGGTGCACAGGATCAGGACCGTGCCGCCCGCCTTGCCGGACGCGGCGAATGCCTTGAACGTGTTCGATAGACGCTTTTCAATGCGCATGGTGGATCTCCAAAAGTGCTTGGGCGTCATCTGGCAACCCCCGTGTGAAATGAGGCGGCGCAGCTGCTGCTGGCGTGCGAGTGGAGTGCGGCGTAAGGTGCAGGTGCATGGTGGTCGCGTAGTAGCCCGCGTGGCGGCCCGACCAGCGCAAATCCTGTCATGCCTGGCGGCATGAACACCCTGGTCGGATTATAACGTAATCAATCGACAAGCCGCCCACGCTTCGGCGCGGGCTGCGCGTCATGGCGCACGGTCGGGCGGTTCGCCCGGGCTCGCCGGGTGAACGGGGCGCGGCGGCAACTGGATCGTCGCGAGCGCGCTGTACAGCGGCGGCGTGAGCACGCGCGAGACCGTGCTGGCAACGACGGCGCAAGCCATCAGGCTCAGTACCATGCTGTGGCCGTCGACCATTTCCATGACGATGATGAAGGCCGTCAGCGGCGCCTGCGTGGCGGCCGCCAGGAAACCCACCATGCCCAGCGCGATCAGCGCGGCGCTGTGCGGATAGCCGGTGATCGAGGCGATGTTCTGGCCCATGGCCGCGCCGATCGACAGCGACGGCGCGAAGATGCCGGCCGGGACGCCCGACCAGGCGGTCAGCCAGGTCGCGACGAACTTGAAGAAGGCAAACGCCACCGGCACATTGGCTTCGTTTTCGAGCAGGCTGCGCGTGGCTTCGTTGCCGCTGCCGTAGGTCGCTCCGCCGCTCAGTACGCCAATGACCGCGATCAGGAAGCCGCAGCCCAGTGCGAAGCGCACCGGGTAGCGGGCGCGCCAGCGCGTTGGCAGGTCGGGCGAGACGCCGCGCAGGCTGGCGATCAGCACGCGGGCAAACAGCCCGCCGGCAAAGCCGCAGACGACGGCGGCAAGCAAGCCCGGCCACAACAGCGACAGGCCGATCGGCCCCGGATGGATGACGCCGAAGTGCGGGCCGTTGCCATGCATGGATACGGCGATCAGGCCGGCCAGCACGATTGCCGCGACGATCAGGCCACTGTTGCGCTGCTCGGGCGCGCGCGACAATTCTTCGATGGCGAACATGATCCCCGCCAGCGGCGTGTTGAACGCGGCGGCAATACCCGCTGCGCCACCGGCCACGAGCAGCGAGTGGGCGCTGATGCCGCTGCCGCGCGGCAGCCAGCGGCGCGCGGCGAGCATCACGCCGGCCGCGATCTGGACCGACGGGCCTTCACGACCCAGCGACAGGCCGCCCAGCAGGCCGGCCGAGGTCAGGCCGATCTTGGCGAAGCTGATTTTCAGGGACACGAGCAGGGGCCGCCGGCCGCCGGAAATCGCCGGGTCGAGGGCCGCCATCACTTGCGGAATGCCGGAGCCGCCGGCGCCGCGCACGAAGCGCCGGGTGACCCAGACGATGGCGGCGCACAGGAGCGGTGTCCAGATCAGGGGCACCCACCAGGCGAACTCGGCAATCTTGTTGAACTGGGCGAATGCCGATTCGGCCAGCCAGGTAAACGCCACGACCACGAGGCCGGCGATGGAGGCCGTGCCGACGACGACGATGCGGGTGCGCCAGAGATTGGCAGAGATGAGTTCGCGTTTGAACGCGGAGCGGACGTCGTGCGGAGAGGGGTCGTGGGACATGGTGGGCTCGAGGGGACGAGGCCGTATTATATAGATTTGTGCGAATGTATTTGCGCCCACACTGTTGTAATGACACAAATGTGGAAAGATATCTCCACGCATGACCGGTCCGGCCGTTACGGACAGTTACATACCAACCAGGCCGGTATGACCTCTCAGGGCAGTTCCGGATCTATACTCGGCAGCATGATCAGCGATTCCATTGCGCGCAACCGCCTGGGCCTCGGTGCGCGACCGGACGACAAGCCCGTTGCCGATCCACGGCGCTGGTTGCTGGCGCAGCTCGATGCCTACGAGCCGCTGCCAGCGCCATGGCGCGCGATCGAACGCACCCCGGAGCGCGCCGCGCAGTGGACCGAGCAGCAGAGCGCCATCCGCAACGCGCCCGAGGCGCAGCGTGCCGGCATCCGTGAAGCCTACCAGCGAGCGGGCAGGGCAGCCTACCTGGCCGGCGTGGAGGCGCGTACCAACAGCGCCCTGCAAAGCAGCACGCCGTTCGTCGAGCGCCTGACCCACTTCTGGGCCAACCATTTTGCGATTTCCGTTGAAAAAGTACCGGTCCTTGGGTTTGCTGCCAGCTACGAGGCCGATGCCATCCGGCCCCATGTACTCGGCCGCTTCGAGGAGATGCTGCTCGCGACAGTGCGCCACCCCGCCATGCTGCTGTATCTCGACCAGTCGATCTCGACCGGCCCGGATAGCGTCGCCGGGCGCCGCGCCAGCGCGAAAGCGCCGGACCGGCCGCCACGCGGGCTGAACGAAAACCTGGCGCGCGAAATTCTCGAACTGCACACGCTCGGCGTGCGCAGCGGCTACACGCAGGCCGACGTGGTGGAATTTGCCCGCGCGCTGACCGGCTGGACGCTGCCCGGCCCGCAGTCGCCCGAAGGGACCGCGCAGACCTTCCGGTTCCAGGCGAACCAGCACGAGCCCGGCGTGCGGACGGTGCTGGGCCGCAGTTATGCCGACGATGGCGAACAGCAGGCAACGGCCATCCTGCGCGACCTGGCCCGGGCGCCGGCGACGGCCAGCCACATCGCCACCAAACTGGCGCGGCATTTCATCACGGACGACCCACCGCCGGCGCTGGTCAAGCGGCTGGCCGACACGTTCCTGCAGAGCGGCGGCGACCTGACGGCGCTGTACCGCGAACTGGTCAGCGCAGCAGATAGCCTGCCGCCAATGGCTGCCAAGTTCAAGTCGCCCTGGGACTGGACGCTGTCCGGCTTGCGCGCGATGGGCGTGCAGACGGTGCCGGCGGCGCGCGTCCAGTTTCTGCTGGGGCGGCTCGGCCAGCCCGTCTGGCGGCCTGGCTCGCCGGCCGGCTATGGCGACGTCAGCGCCACCTGGGCAGCCCCGGATGCGCTGCTGCGCCGGGTGGAAGTCGCGCAGCGTCTGGCCACCGAGTTCGGCAACAGGATCGATGCGCGCGCCCTGGCGCCGCGCGTACTGCCGGATACCTTGAACCGGGCGACCGCCACCGCCATTGCACAGGCAGAAAGCCCCGCCAATGCGCTTGCCTTGCTGCTGGCGTCGCCCGAATTCCTGAGAAGGTAAAACATGCTCAACCGACGTGGTTTCATTTCCAGCGCAGCAGCATTGCTTGCCGCGCCAAGAATCGCATTCGCAGGCGCTGAGACCGAGCGCCGCTTCGTGTTCATCATCCAGCGCGGCGCTGCCGACGGCCTGCACACGCTGATCCCGTACGCCGATCCCGCGTATGCCAGGTTGCGCGGCGCGCTGGCCATCGACCCCACCGAGGCGTTGAAGCTCGACGGTACCTTTGCGCTGCACCCGTCCCTGGCCGGCATTGCCGGGCTGTACAAGGCGGGGCAGGCCAGCCTGTTCCACGCAGTGGCGTCACCCTACCGCGACCGTTCTCACTTCGACGCGCAGAATGTCCTCGAAACGGGCGGCAAGGCGCCGTTTGAAGTCAAGGACGGCTGGATGAACCGGCTGGCCGGCATGCTGCCACGGCGCAGCAACCAGGCCATCGCGTTTGCCCCGACGCTGCCGCTGGCGCTGCGGGGCGCGATCGATGTTGCCTCGTACGCGCCATCCGGCCTGCCGCACGCCAACGACGATCTGCTGCTGCGTGTGCAAAAACTCTACGAAGAAGATGCACAGCTGAGCGGACTCTGGTCGACGGCGCTCAAGGCGCAGGGCATGGCGGGTAAGGTCGGCGGCGGCAAGGGCCAGCCGTCTTCCGCCGAACTGGGCAAGGTGGCCGCAGGCTTCCTGGCGCGCGCGGACGGCCCCCGGATCGCGATGATCGAAACCAACGGCTGGGACACGCACAGTGCGCAAAAAGGGCGCATGGCGACGCAGTTGACCAACCTGGATGCCCTGATCAGCGGATTGCAGCAGGGACTCGGCGATACCTGGAGCCAGACGACGATCCTCGTTGCCACCGAGTTCGGGCGGACCGTGGCGGCCAACGGTACGGGCGGAACCGACCATGGAACGGCGTCGGCTGCCATGCTGGTCGGCGGTGCGGTCAAAGGCAGGAAGGTGATTGCCGACTGGCCCGGGCTGGCGCCCGCTGATCTGCTCGACAGCCGCGATCTCAGGCCAACGCTGGACCTGGACATGCTGGTAGCGCATGCCTGTGCCAGTGCGTTTCAGCTGGATCCCGAACGCACGGCGCGCGTCCTGTTCCCCGGTTCGACACCGGGAACCTCATCGGCGCGCCTGCTACGCGGCTGACGGCTGTGTGACGGGCCAATCAGCCCTGGCGCGTCGGCGTGTCCGTCCCGCCATCGGCTGCCTCGCCATCCGGCTCACCCGGCGCCTTGGGACGCGAGCCACCCGGTACGTCGCCCGTCGCCTGTCCGTGGCTGGCCTGTGGTGCGCCGGCCGGGCCGACATTGCTTTCCGGCGAAGCCTTGGCAAAGTTGCTGTTGATGCCCGACTGGCTGGTGCCCTTGGCAGGATGACCGATGCTCGAGTCGCCGTCGGCATCGTTCGCCACGAAGCCCGCAAGTGCATCGGGACCTCCATCGCGCAGGCCGGTGTCTTTCGGGGCGTTGGTGTTGTCGTTGTTCATGCTGCTCTCCTGGATGCGTTGGTATGCAATGCAGTTGGGTGCTTGGCCCGTGCTTCCCAATAGGAGGGCGGAGCGTTCCGACGTAGGACTGGTCGCTCAGCGGCTGGCGCTGACTTTATGCGATGGCCGCACGACGTGCAGCGGCGGGGCGAGCGCAACCACCTGATCGCGACCGGCCGACTTGGCGGCGTACAGCGCCGAGTCGGCGCGCGCCAGCGTGGTCTTGAACGGTTCGCCCTCCAGCGTGACGGTCGCGCCGATGCTCAGCGTGAGCCGGCGTTGCGCGGCCGGCATCGCGCTGGTGGCCTCGCGCAGTGCGGCAGCCAGCGCCTTGCCCACGGCGCTTGCGCGCGCCAGGTCGGCGCCCGGCAGCAGCACGGCGAATTCGTCGCCGCCCAAGCGCGCGATGCAATCGACGGCGCGCAGCGTGTCGCGCGCGCGGGTGGCGACCAGTTGCAACGCGATGTCGCCCGCTTCGTGGCCGGCGCTGTCGTTGATCGCCTTGAAATGGTCGAGGTCGATCAGCATCAGGGCCAGGGGCTGGCGCCGGTGCCTGGCACGCACCGTTTCGCGTTCGGCGATCTCGAAGAACGCCTTGCGCGACCAGGCGCCGGTCAAGTGATCATGGTTGGCGATGTATTCGGCCTGGTGCACGATGTGGCGGTGCAGTGTCAAGAGGCCGCCGAGGGTCAGCGCCGGCAATGCCAGTGCGGCGACGGTCAGGATCGCCAGGCTGGCCGTGCTTGGCTGCAGCAGCGACGTCGGTGGATCGGGCGCCAGCAGCAGCCAGAGCATGCGCACCCCGTGCCCGCCCGCGACCAGCACACACATGAGCAGCACGAAGCGCTGCACGTGCTGCTGTCCCGGGCCTTGCAGGTGCAGCTGGCCATGCAGGCGGCGCCGGTGTTCGCCGCGGCCCGCCAGCACACTGTGCGCGATGTCGATGCAGACCCCGGCCTGGAACAGCGACACGACGGCGCTGCGCAGCGTGAAGGAGTTGAACCAGTCATGAAACAGCACGGTCAGGAGGCCGACCGCACCGACCAGCAGCGCCAGTACCTTGCCATGCGTCTGGCGTCCGGACAACTGGCGATAGCCGGCGGCAAGGGCGGCGCCGGCGCCGCAATAGGCCATATTGGCCACTTCGTAGCCCAGCAGCGTTGGCAGCTCACGGCCAAAGGCATACAGCAGATTGCCAAGCAGGCCCAGCAGTGCGGCAAAGCGCATTGCGCGCATGCCGCGCAGGGATTGCGAACCGGCCGACCCCAGCGCAAGATAGACAAGAAAGCAAAGCAGGGACGCGATCAGGAAAATCTGCTGGGTGGCGAGCATGGCGAACGGGCCTGGCGCAATGGGATGCGCAGTGATGGACAAAGAGGGGGCAAACCGAACTGAGCCGGTATTATGCCGTCGATGTATCCAGGCCGGGCGCTTATTTGGCGCCGTTGTTCAATTACTTTTTTTTAACGTGGCGAGCCGTAATGGCTGCTGCGTGTGCGACGCCGCCTACCCGACGACGTAGCGTTTCGAGACGCCCACGCCCATGGTCTGACCACTGGCGCCGTAGATGGTGCCGGTCGGGGCGTTGGTCGGGGTGCGCAGGGCATTGAGCACACCCTGGTTGTGCGCCAGCTGCTTGTTGATCAGCATGCCATTGACGCGGTTGAGTTCTTTTGCTTCGCGCGCAGCGTCGAGCATGCGCTCCCATTGTTGCCGTGCATCGCCGTCGTCATTGACGGCCAGCCAGGGTTCCATGCCCGCTTCCGAGGCATCGCAGCCCGCCGCCGCCAGCGCTGCGTGGCGCTGTTGCGACAGCGAGGCCAGGTCGGCCAGCATCGCATTCTTGCGTGTGGTCAGCGTGGCCAGGGTGTCGGCATCGAGCGATACCAGGGATTGCTGTTCCTGCTTCATCAGCGCCAGGAGGGCGGTGAGGTGATCGTGTTCGGCGGCGAGGGTCTGGAACGGGCTGGTGGTCATGGTTTAGCGTTGTCTCGAATGGAGCAAGTCGCGTACGGTGTCGAGCAAGCCGTCAGCCACTTTCTCGGAGTTGACTTGGAACTGGCCATCGGCGATGGCCATCTTGATACGTTCTACTTTCTTGGCGTCGAATACGGCCGCGCCGCCACCGATGCTGCTGGCCATGGCCTGGCCCTGCGGGGACAGGCGCACGCTGTCGGTCTGCGCCCCGGTCAGGGGCGCGGTCGTTGCTGCCTTGTCGGCGCCACGCGCGTTGTTCGTCTGCGTGGTGGCGGGTTGAAGGCCTGGGTTGCTCTTGAGTGTGTCGTTGATTTTCACGGCGTCATCCTTCTCGGTGCGCGGAGCACAAGCTCCGGGATCTGCTCATTGTAACGGCCACGCCTTTACAAACTTTAGCAATCCACACCGATTCGACGAAGAGAACATCACAATTTCTACAAAACGATCTCCACGGTGCCACCATCGCGCGCCGTGCCACTGATGATCCGGCCGGCCGTCGTGCGTACCTGGACGATCTGGCCGTCGCTGGCATTGTTGATGGCTTTGCCTTCGCTGCTGACCGAAAAGTTCGAGCCGCGCGATACCAGCCGTACTGCCTGGCCCTGCTTGATGACGGCCTGGCTGCGCAGCGCGTCCACGCGCAGGGCGGTGCCGGCAGGCAGCGACACGGTCGGCGTGCGGCCCAGTGCCTGGCCCATGTCGGTGATGATGCCATTGGGCATCGCGGCGATATCGCCCTTCACCATCACCAGCTGACCCGGCACCAGTGGCTGGCCCTGGGCCAGCGGCACGCCGGCGGCGACATACTCGGCCACCACGCTGACCTGCGCCTGCACATACATCGTCCAGGCCGGCGCCGTGCAGCGCACGCCCACGGTCGTCTTGCCCCACGGGCGCGCGCCCGGTTGCTGGAATGCCTGGGGCGCCGGGCAGGCTGGCAAGCTCAGGCGCTCGTCGATGGCGCCGACCTGCACGCTCACCTGGCCCGGCAAGCCCGCGCTCTGGGTCGTCAGGAACTGCTGCACCACGGCGCGCACGGCCTCGGGTTGCTGGCGGCTGTGCGCCCCCTGCTGGGCCTGCGCAACACTGTATGCCAGTGCCAGCAGCGAAAAAGCGACAAGTTTTGCTGTCATGGTTGGGCGGTCGACCAGAGATTGGGGAATGCTGCTATCTTAGGTCGAATGATTCCGTAGTGAAACTTTGAATAGCGGGGGGAATGTTGCCTCTTCTCCGTCGATTGGTGTAGCGAGCCGAACCGTATGATCGCTTCTGTCCCAACAAAGCACAGCCCGGAGGCAGCATGATCGGCAAACTCGACGAGTACATGCGTTTTAATGAAACGGCATTGTCCCTGCGCTCGCAGCGCCAGGAACTGCTGGCGTCCAACATCGCCAATGCAGATACCCCGAACTACAAGGCGCGCGACATCAATTTCGCGGCCGCCTTGCAGGGGGCGATGGCAGGCGGCAAGCCGGGCGGTGCGATGAACACCACCAATACGCAGCACATGGCGCGCGGTCTTGCCACGGGCGACACGCTGGCCAATGGCACGCCGGTGCTGTATCGCGGCGTGGTGCAGGGCAGCGTCGATGGCAACACGGTCGACATGGACGTCGAGCGCAACCAGTTTGCCGACAACGCGCTGCGCTACGAGGCCGGGATCAACATGATCAACAGCCAGATCAAGGGTCTCCTGAGCGCGATCCAGGGCCAATAAGGAAACTCGCCATGTCGCTATTTAATATCTTCAACGTTTCAGGTTCGGCCATGAGCGCCCAGGCGCAGCGCCTGAATACGGTGGCCAGCAACCTGGCCAATGCCGACAGCGCCACGTCGCCGTCGGGCGAAGCCTACCGCGCCAAGTCGGTCGTGTTCGAGTCGGTGCCCACCGCCTCGGGCGCGACCGGCGTGCGCGTGCGCGAAGTGGTCGAAGACCCGTCGCCGCTCAAGCAGGTGTATGACCCCAAGCATCCGATGGCCGACGACAAGGGCTATGTATCGATGCCGAACGTGAACGTGGTCGACGAGATGGTCAATATGCTGTCGGCCTCGCGCTCGTACCAGACCAACGTCGAAACCATGAATGCAGCCAAGACCATGCTGCTCAAGACCCTGACCATCGGCCAGTAAGCGCCACCAGATCGATACCATGACCAGCCCAATCACCAGCTCGACCGCAACGTCCGATATCTCCAGCCTGCAGACGACCATGAACGCCAAGGCGAAGGCCGCCGGCGACAGCGTCCAGGCCGACACCGACAAGTTCATGACACTGCTCGTGACCCAGTTGAAGAACCAGGATCCGCTCAACCCGATGGACAACGCGCAGATGACGAGCCAGCTGGCCCAGCTGCAGACCGTTACCGGCGTGAACAAACTGAACACCACGCTGGAGTCGCTGAAAGCCAGCTACCAGTCGAGCGAATCGCTGTCGGCGACCAACCTGATCGGTCATGGCGTGCTGGTCGAAGGCAACGACATCCTGCTCTCGAAGAGCCAGGCCATCCTGGGCATCGAACTGGAGAGCCCGGCCGACAAGCTGCAGGTCGTCATCGTCGACAAGGCCACAGGCAAGGACGTGGCGGCAATCGATCTGGGCGAGCAGAAAGCCGGGATCGTGCCGGTTGCCTGGAATGGCGTCCCCGACCCGAACAACCTGGATGCCGACGGCAAGCCCGTCGTGCTGCCCGATGGGAACTATACCTTCCGCGTGGTTGCTTCACGCGGCGGCGAACAGCTGACCGACGCCAAGACCCTGTCATTCGACAGCGTGGCCAGCGTCACGACGAATGGCAAGGACGGCGTCAAGCTGAACCTGCCGGGCAAGGGCCCTGTCGCCCTGGCCGATATCAAACAAGTGCTGTAAGCCAGGCCGCTTACTCTCTCACCTTATACTGGAGCATTACCATGTCTTTCCAACAAGGCCTGAGCGGCTTGAACGCTGCTGCCAAATCGCTGGACGTTATCGGTAACAATATCGCCAACGCCAGCACGGTCGGCTTCAAGGGGTCGACCACCCAGTTTGCCGACGTCTATGCCAATGCCCTCAACGGCGCGGGCGGACTGAGCGCCGGTATCGGCGTGAAAACCGCGGCCATCGCCCAGCAGTTCACGCAGGGTAACGTCGAAGCCTCGAGCAACCCGCTCGACATCGCCATCAACGGCGCCGGTTTCTTCCGCATCGAACAGGCCGGCGTGGTGCAATACTCGCGCAATGGCCAGTTCTCGCTCGACAAAGAGGGCTTCATCGTCAATGCGCAGGGTGCCAAGCTGACCGGTTATGGCCTGGGCGCGAATGGCCTGCTGGCCGCCGGCACTGCCGTGCCGCTCAAGATCGATACGGCCGACCAGCCGCCGAAAGTGACGTCGGAAGTGCAGATCCAGCTCCAGCTCGATTCGCGTGCCAGCCCGCCGAAGAAGACCGAATTCGATCCGGCCGATCCGGACACCTACAACAAGCAGGTGCCGATGAGCGTGTACGACACGCTGGGCAACTCGCACACGCTGTCGACCTTCTACGTCAAATCGCCGACCGGCGACGGCACCTGGAATGTGTACGCGGCCAAGGACGGCACCGAAATCGGCGCGCTGGAAGCGGTCGGCAAGGCCCAGACCGATCCGGCGGCAGTCGCCTCGCGCGGCGCCTGGGATACCGCAAGCAAGGTCGTGCCGCCCGTGGCTGCCACCCTGGCCAGCGCGATTGGCACCTACGCCACCGACGCCGCCAATGCCGTCGTGGCCGGCGCCGGCAACCTGGCCACCGCCGACAACCTGGCCGAAGTGCGCGCCGCCGCCGCTGCCGCTGCAGCGATCCCGGGCGCAACCCCGGTGAAGATCGACGCCGCGATTGCCAAGGCGCTCAAGATGGAACCGAAATCCATCGGCACGCTCAAGTTCGACACCAATGGCGCGCTGAACCTGGCCAGCACGGGTACCGCCGGCAAGTTCAACATCGACATTCCGATCGTGCCCTCGACCGGCGCCGAACTGAACCTGCCAGTGGAAATCAACTTTGAAGGCACCACCCAATATGGCACCGCCACCAGCGAAAAGTTCCTGGCGCAGGATGGCTACAAGCCGGGTGCGCTGCAGCGCTTCTCCACCGGCGCCGACGGCAGCATCCTGGGCCAGTACAGCAATGGCCAGACCAAGGTCCTGGGCCAGGTCGTGCTTGCCAACTTTACCAACCCGAACGGGCTGCAGCCGCTGGGGAACAATGCCTGGTCCGAATCGTCGAATTCAGGCGTCCCGCTGATGGGCACTGCCGGTACCGGTGGCCTGGGCGTGCTGCAATCGTCCGCCACCGAAGCGTCGAGCGTCGACCTGACGGCCGAGCTGGTCAACATGATCACCGCGCAGCGCGTGTACCAGGCGAATGCGCAAACGATCAAGACCCAGGACTCAGTGTTGCAGACGCTGGTGAACCTGCGTTAAACAATCTAGGAACCCATCATGGACCGCCTGATCTACACCGCCGCCTCCGGCGCCAAGCACATCCTCGAGCAGCAAGCCACGACGTCCAACAACCTGGCCAACGTGAGCACGACGGGCTTTCGCGCCCAGATCGACATGTTCCGCGCGGCGCCGGTGCAGGGCCCGGGCATGCCGACGCGTGCATTCGTCGTCGACTCGACCGCCGGCAACGACTTCGCCGCTGGTCCGCTGCAGGCCACGGGGCGCGATCTGGATGTGGCGGTGAAAGGGCAGGGCTGGCTGGCGCTGCAGATGCCGGATGGTACCGAGGCCTACACCCGCAACGGTGCGCTTCAGATGAGTCCAAACGGCGTGCTGCAAACGCCGGGCGGCCAGACGATTGCGGGCGAAGGCGGTCCGATCACGGTCCCGCCCGACGCCACGGTGACGATCGGCAGTGACGGCACCATCTCGACCATCTCGAACGTCGACACGCCGGCCGCGCCGGCGGTGATCGGCCGCCTGAAGCTGGTCAATCCGCCACAAGGCGACATGGTGCGCGGCGACGATGGGCTGTTTCGCGTCAAGAACGGCGCGCCGGTCCAGGCCGACCCGACCGTGCAGGTGGCGGGCGGCGCGCTCGAAGGCAGCAACGTCAATCCGGTCGATTGCATGGTCGACATGATTGCTTTGGCACGTTCTTTTGACACGCAAATGAGCTTGCTGAAGAACGCCGAGAACAACGCGGCGAAAGCCACCCAACTCCTCGCTTTGAATTAAGTGTTGCCGCTGCATAATTCTATTGTCCGTGGAGGCATTTGCCTGCCACCAATAGGAGAATGCAATGATCCGTTCGCTCTACATCGCCAAGACCGGCCTGGAAGCCCAGCAGACCAATCTCGACGTCATCTCGAACAACCTCGCCAACGTCAGCACCAACGGCTTCAAGAAGTCGCGCGCCGTGTTCGAGGACTTGCTGTACCAGAACGTGCGCCAGCCAGGTGCACAGTCGTCCCAACAGACGAATCTGCCTTCGGGCCTGCAGATCGGTACCGGTGTGCGCACCGTCGCCACCGAGCGCATCCACACCCAGGGTAATCCCCAGCTGACCGGCAATGACAAGGACGTGATGGTCAACGGTCCTGGTTACTTCCCTGTCTTGATGCCGGACGGTACCCAGGCCTACACCCGCGACGGCTCGTTCCAGAAGGACCAGAACGGCCAGCTCGTGACCTCGAGCGGCTTCGTCATCCAGCCACCGATCACCGTGCCGGTCAATGCCCAGTCGATCACGGTGGGCCGTGACGGTACCGTATCGGTCACTGTCGCCGGCGAAACCGCCACCACCCAGATCGGCGCGCTGCAGCTGGCCACGTTCATCAACCCGGCCGGCCTCGAGTCGCGCGGCGAGAACCTGTACACCGAAACCACCGCCTCCGGTAACCCGAACCTGAACGTGCCAGGCACGAATGGTGCTGGCAACATCATGCAGGGTTATGTGGAATCGTCGAACGTCAACGTGGTCGAGGAAATGGTCGCGATGATCCAGACCCAGCGCGCCTATGAGATCAACAGCAAGGCGATCACGACATCCGACCAGATGCTGCAAAAACTGTCGCAGCTTTAATTGTCTAGAGCCATCATGAAAATCCTGACTTCGTTCGCTG
>Ga0308157_10005837_pt1 | contig 15117 bp, 11 predicted proteins | sample PhyBR1_FD_201035 | JGI IMG/M metagenome (GOLD analysis project Ga0308157, IMG submission 201035) | Phyllosphere microbial communities from UC Gill Tract Community Farm, Albany, California, United States - DLSLB.R1 | ecosystem: Host-associated > Plants > Phyllosphere > Unclassified | place: USA...
TGGGCTTCATGAGCTTCTTCGTGAAGGCCGCCGCCAACGCGCTGCAGCGCTTCCCGCTGGTCAATGCCTCGATCGATGGTGACGACATCATCTATCACGGCTACTCGGACATCTCGATCGCCGTGTCCACCGAAAAGGGTCTGGTGACCCCGGTGCTGCGCAACGTCGAGCGCATGTCGTTCGCCGACATCGAAAAGGCAATTGCGGACTACGCCAAGAAGGCCCGCGACGGTAAGCTGTCGCTGGAAGAACTGCAGGGCGGCACCTTCACCGTGACCAACGGTGGCACCTTCGGCTCGCTGATGTCGACCCCGATCGTCAACCCGCCGCAGAGCGCCATCCTGGGCATGCACGCCATCAAGGACCGTCCGATCGCCGAGAACGGCCAGGTCGTGATCGCGCCGATGATGTACCTGGCCATGTCCTATGACCACCGCATCATCGACGGCAAGGATTCGGTGCAGTTCCTGGTGGACATCAAGAACCAGCTGGAAAACCCGGGCCGCATGCTGTTCGGCCTGTAATTCCGCTCGAAGCCCCTCTCCCTCCGGGAGGGGGGTTGGGGTGAGGGCCTCGGCCCTCCCGCACCCTCATCCGGCGCTACGCGCCCCCTTCTCCCGCAGGGAGAAGGGATTGGTACCAAGGAATCTCAAATGGCTGAACAATTCGACGTCGTCGTCATCGGTGCAGGCCCGGCCGGTTACCACGCGGCCATCCGCGCCGCACAGCTTGGCCTGAAGACCGCCTGCATCGATGCAGCGCTGGGCAAGGACGGCAAGCCGGCACTGGGCGGCACCTGCCTGCGCGTGGGCTGCATCCCGTCCAAGGCGCTGCTGGACTCCTCGCGCCAGTACTGGAACATGGGCCACATCTTCGATCAGCACGGCATCAGCTTCAACGACGCCAAGATCGACGTGAGCAAGATGGTCGGCCGCAAGGACGCCATCGTGAAGCAGTTCACCGGCGGCATCGCCCAACTGTTCAAGGCCAACAAGGTTGCCACCTACTACGGCTTTGGCCAGTTGCAGGCCGGCAACGTGGTCAAGGTCAAGCAGCACGACGGTTCGGAAGTCGAACTCAAGGGCACCAACGTCATCATCGCCGCCGGCTCCGATTCGATCGAGCTGCCGTTCGCCAAGTTTGACGGCAACCACATCGTCGACAACGTCGGCGCACTGGACTTCACCGAAGTGCCCAAGCGCCTGGCCGTCATCGGCGCTGGCGTGATCGGCCTGGAACTGGGCAGCGTGTGGAAGCGCCTGGGTTCGGAAGTGGTGATCCTGGAAGCGCTGCCGGAGTTCCTGGCTGCCGCCGATGCCGAAGTGGCCAAGGTTGCCGCCAAGGAATTCAAGAAGCAGGGCCTGGACATCCGTCTCAACGCCAAGGTTTCCAAGACCGAGATCAAGGGCAACGAAGTCATCGTCAGCTACACCGATGCCGAGGGCGAGAAGACCCTGACCGTCGACAAGCTGCTGGTGGCCGTCGGCCGTCGCGCTGCCAGCAAGGGCCTGTTGGCCGAGGGCACCGGCGTGCAGCTCAATGAGCGTGGTCAGATCGTGGTCGACGACCATTGCCACACCGGCGTTGATGGCGTCTGGGCGGTGGGTGATTGCGTGCGCGGCCCGATGCTGGCCCACAAGGGCTTTGAAGAAGGCGTCGCCGTGGCCGAACTGATCGCTGGCCTGCCGGGCCACGTCAACTTCGACACCATCCCGTGGGTGATCTACACCGAGCCGGAACTGGCATGGGTCGGCAAGACCGAAGCCCAGCTCAAGGCCGAGGGCATCCCGTACAAGGCCGGCAGCTTCCCGTTCGCCGCCAACGGCCGCGCCGTCGCCATGGTGGAGCCGGCTGGCTTCGTCAAGGTGCTGGCACACGCCGAAACCGATCGCGTGCTGGGCATGCACCTGGTCGGCGCCAATGTCTCCGAGCTGGTGCACGAAGGTGTGCTGACCATGGAGTTCAGCGGCTCGTCCGATGACCTGGCCCGCATCTGCCACGCCCACCCGTCGCTGTCCGAGGCAGTGCACGACGCGGCGATGGCAGTGACCAAGCGCGCCATTCACAAGGCGAACTGACAGCTGGGATTGGAGAATCGGGATTGGGAATTCGCAAGAGCCCTCCCGATTCGACGTCAAAGGGACGCCGGCAGCGATGCTGGCGTTTCTGTTTCTTGAAGCCGGGATTGGAGATTCGGGATTCGGGATTCGCGAACGCGGCCATCCCCTTCCACGAACTCCAACCAACCGATCTCCCGGTTTAGCTTTAGCTTCTGGCTTTTGCCTTTGCTTTTGCTTTACCAAATCCCCAATCCCCAATCCTCAATCTCGAATCCCCGCCCCCCCCCAACCCCCAACCCCGGCCTGAACACATGAAATCCATCTGCGTCTATTGCGGCTCCAACCCTGGCGCCAAGCCCATCTATGTCGAGCGCGCCACCGAACTGGGCAAGCGCATCGCCAACGAAGGCCTGCGCCTGGTTTACGGCGGCGGCCGTACCGGCCTGATGGGCGCGGTGGCCGATGGCGTGCTGGCAGCCGGCGGCGAAGTCACCGGCGTGATCCCGCAGCATCTGGTGGACATGGAAGTGGCGCACAAGGGCGTGACCTCACTGGAGATCGTCGGCTCGATGCATGAGCGCAAGTCGCGCATGTTCGACCTGTCCGATGCCTTCGTCGCCCTGCCTGGCGGCTTCGGAACCGCCGAGGAAATTTTCGAGATGCTGACCTGGCGCCAGCTGGGCATCGGCAACAAGCCCTGCGCCTTCCTCGACATCGACGGCTTCTACCAGCCGCTGATCGGCATGATCGACACCATGGTCAGCGAGCGCTTCCTGCACCCGGAACAGCGCGAAGACCTGTGGTACGGCGAAGACACCTCGCAGATGCTGGAGTGGATGCGCAATTACTCGCCGGCCCAAGCCGACAAGTGGTTCGACGAAAAGAAGCGCAACGCACTGCGTTGATCAAAACAGCAGGAGCGGCGTAAGGCCCCAAGGCCACCGCTCGAGCAACCGCCAAATGCACTCCCTCCCCTTGCCCGTGGCAACGGGAGGCAAGCAGACGAAACCGGCGTGCTGCGATCCAGCGCTCCGGCGCTGCGGCCGCTACACCGACAACTGCAACGTCTGCTCGCGCGGTGCCGGGTAGCCCAGCAGGTAGCCCTGGCCAAAACTGCAGCCCAGGGACATCAGCGTCTGCATCTGGCGCTCGTTCTCCACGCCCTCGCCTATGGTTTCAATGCCAAGCGTCCTTGCCAACGACAGCACGCCTTCGACCAGCGCCAGCGTGCTCTTGCCGTTCTCCGCATGCAGGCCGGCGACGAAGCTGCGATCCACCTTGAGCGCGTTGATCGGGAACCGGTGCAGGTACGACAGCGCCGAATAACCCGTACCGAAATCGTCCAACTGCACCACGATGCCGTGCTCGTTGAGCTGATGCAGGGTTTGCAGCGTGCGGGGCGCATCTTCCAGCAAGGCCATCTCGGTGATCTCCACCCGCAGTCGCTGCGGATCTGCACCGGCCGCCTCGATCAGCTCCAACAGGCGGCCAACGAACTCCGGTGAGCGGAAATGCCGCGGCGAGACGTTGACAGAGATGTAACCGGACGCTGTCTGCGCAAGGTCAGCAAGCACCTGCTCATAGATCAGCCAATCAACCTGCTCTATAAGCCCACTCTCCTCACCCAACGCGAGGAAATCGCCCGGGTACAGCAGGCCACGCCGCTCATGCTGCCAGCGCAACAGCGCCTCGTAGCCCACCACGGAGCCATCCTGCAATGAAACGATTGGCTGGTAGTACGGCAGGAAGTCGCGCTTCTTGATCGCCCGGCGCAGATCCGCTTCCAGCTCCAGGCTGCGGACCGCCTCGTCATGCATGGCGCCATCGAACATCACGCATCGATCCTGGCCACGCAGCTTGGCGCGGTACATTGCCGCGTCGGCATCACGCAGCAGGTCGGCACCCGACGCATAACGCGGGTTCCACAACGCGATGCCGATGCTGCCGGAGGGGAACAGCTCGCGCCCATCCACCCACATCGGCGCCTCCAGCGCCCTCAGTAGCCGTCGCCCCAATTCCATCGCTGCGTCGGCACCGCGCTCGCAATCCACCAGCAGCGCGAATTCGTCACCGCCCAGGCGCGCCACCACGTCGTCGCCGCGCACCAGCCGCACCAGGCGGCGCGCCACCTCGACCAGCATCTGGTCGCCCGCAGCATGCCCGATACTGTCATTGACCCATTTGAAGCGGTCCAGGTCGAGGAACAACAGCGCGAAGTGCGGGGCGATACCCAGCTCTGCACTGGCGATTGCCCGCTCAAGCCGATCCTGCAGATGCAGGCGATTGGGCAGACCTGTCAACACGTCGTGCATCGCAAGGTGGGTCAGGCGCTGCTCGGCCCGCATGCGCTCGCCAATCTGCGCAAGCAGCTTCTGGTTGACCTCGCCCAGTTCGCGCGTGCGTTCGGCAACCCGCTTCTCCAGCTCGGCATGGGCCTGCAGCAGGCGCTGCTGGTCGCGCTGACGCGCCAGGCTGGTGCCAAGCGCGCGCGCCACGAACACCAACAGGCGCTGGTCGTCCGCACTGAACACAACATCGGGCGAATAGCTCTGCACCGCGATCACGCCAACCACTTCGTCATCGCTGAACAAGGGAACGCCCAGCCAGCAGTGCGACTTGGTGCCGAACTCCTGCACCTTGCCCGCGGCGATCAGCACGTCGATGTCAGCGCGCATCGCGCGGACCGGCTGGCGACTGCTCACCGTGTATTCGGTCAGGCCGTCACTGAACGCACGTGGCGCGCGCTCGCGGTTGTAGCGGTCCACGGAATACACGAACTCGATGCCGGTGCCGCCGTTTGTCAGCATCGCCACGTAGAAGTTGCTGGCGTCCAACAAGCCACTGATGATGCCGTGCAACTGCTGGTAGAACTCGGCGCGACCGTGCCCCATCATCGCCAGCTCGGAGATATTGAACAGTGCAGCCTGCAGCAACTCCGCACGCCGGCGCACGACGATCTCCTCCTGCAGGTGACCGTTGATGCGTTCCAGGTCGCGGGTACGCTCGCATACCCGTTGCTCCAGCTGTGCATGCGCCTGATGGCGGTCCATCGCGGTGAGGATGTGCTTGGCAACGAAATTCAGCAGTGCCCGCTCTTCTTCGCCATAGCAGGCGTCTGCCTCGTAGCTCTGCACCACGATCGCACCGCACACGCGATTTTCACGCCACATCGGCACGCCCAGCCAGTCATTGCTTTCCGCACCTTCCTGGGTCGACGCCTGGTAGTCGAGGAACTTCAGCAACTCACGCGAAGGACCACTCATCACCCGCCCGTGTCGCAACACGGCGAACGTCAGGCTGGACGGCATTTCGTCGTGCCGGTAGCTGCGTCCCGCTTCCGGGACGAAGTCATCCTGCTCGTCAACGTAATAAAGGAACTTCAGGCTGCTCTGCTGATCATCACATTCGACGATGTAACAGTTTTCCGCGTACATCAGCGAACACAGGATGCGATGGAAGTAGCGCAGCATTTCCGGCATCGCCAAGTCAGCACCCGCCAGGTCTGCAATTTCGTACAGCGCCTTCTGCAGCTGCTTCGAACGTTGCAGCTCCTCGATCTGCAGGCGTTGCCGCTGCGATTGGAACACGCAGCCCAGCAGTACCCGCGCCGTTCCCTGCCACGCCTTCAAACGAGCGTCGGTCAGGTCGGCGGCATCGGCCACCACCAATGCCAACTCGGTGTCCTCGTGTTCCCAGAGCCAGCCTTGTTCGCCCGATGCCGGGGCTGCAGTGCACAACACCGTGTGCGCCTGCCGCCGCAGTTCGTCATCGCCCGGCGGATAGCTGCAGTTGGCCTCGCCCACGACCGCATCGCGCCATGCCAGCGCAACACGCGCGCCACTGGGCAACAGCCCTTGCAGGCTGGCAACCACCTTGGCAATGGGCGAAGGTATATCAGCGCGTGGCGTTGGTCCGGTACGCGCTGCAATCTCGCTGTAAGACATGGATCCGATCTCTTCTGGGTTCCGGCTTACCGGAACTCCCCCCTGCACGAAGCATACCGCCCCCAAGGGCAGCCAACGCCGGCAACCCGAACAAAAACATTGCTTCACATTTGTGAACGCGGGCGCCACTCCTCCCGGTGCCGGCTAGGCAGAAATGACGGCACCACGTAGGCTTTGCCTCGTGGACACCGCCGTGCAATCCCCCACCGACGAAGTGCTGATGCTTGCCTATGCGGGCGGCGACAGCGATGCCTTCGCCGAGCTTTACAGCCGTCACCGGGCGCGGCTTTTTCACTATCTGCTGGGTCAGGTGCGGGACCGCCCCCTGGCCGAGGAACTGTTCCAGGATGTCTGGCAGAAGATGATCAATGCACGCCGGGGCTGGAAGCCGGACGCAGCCTTCGCCACCTGGCTGTTCCGGATCGCCCACAACCGGCTGAACGACCATTGGCGTGCCGCCCGACATCGTCCGACGGCGCCGGACGACGCCGATGAGCGCACCGCGCGCTTGGCCGATGGCTGCACCCCCGAATTGCTTGCCGACGAGCAGGCCCAGCGCCTGCAGTTGCGTCAGGCGCTGGCAGAACTGCCGGCGGAACAACAGGAAGTCGTGATCCTGCGACTGGAACAGGAACTCAGCCTGGAGGAAATCGGGCAGATCACCGGCGTTGGCCGGGAAACCGTCAAATCGCGGCTTCGCTATGCGATGGACAAGCTGCGCGCGAGGTTGAGCGAATGAACCCCTCCGACCACCTGACCCCGGAAGAACGCGACCTGGCACGCCTGCTCGGCCGCCCCGGTGCCCGTGTAGCTGGGCCCAGCGCACGCGTCGATGCCGACATCCTGACACTGGCCCGTGCACCAGCGCCGGCCAGCCCTGTCGCCAGCGCCGCACCTGCCGCCGCGACAACCTCGTCGCTCCCCTCGTCTACGCATGGCCGCGGCTGGAACCGGCGCCGCCGCCTGACCTCATCGCTGGCCATTGCCGCTTCATTGGTGCTCGTGGTGGGGCTGGCATGGCAGCTGCAACCCAGCGGCCCGCAACTCCCCCCGCCAGCTGGCGACGCCGCCCAAGCGGCCGTGGCTGCCGATGCCGCACCTGCCGCCGCGGATGCTGCGGCTGATACCGCGCACGCAGAAACAGAAGCCGCGAATGCCGGACCCGCGCCGGCGCCCGCAGCCCAGCGCGTGGAGCCGATCGCTTCACCGCAGACCCGCCAACTGGCACCGGCAGCCAGCGCGCCGCAGGAGCTTTTACCCGCACAGCCCGCCGCAGCCGATGCGGAGAACATGGCCTCCAGCGCAGCCCCGTATGCGGCCGCTGAAATGGCAGCGCCACCGGCCCCGCCCGCTCCCGCGCCCGTTGCACCATCGGTGATCACCGTACCGCCACAGCCCACCCAAAATAGCGGTGAGACGAGCGATGCGCCGTTGCGCCTGCGCGCGCCGCGCCCCCAGTTCGAGGGCCCGCGCATCATTCCGCATGCCGGCGAAAAAGCGATGGAAAAGGCCAGCACCGCGCGCCAGCTACGCAGCGCCCCGATGCCGGCTGCGGCATCCGTCGCGGCCGCCAGCGTCGATATCGAGGCGGACACCACGCTGTCGCGCCGGCAATGGCTCAAGCGCATCAGAGAGCGTCTGGAGTCCGGTGACCAGGACGGTGCCCGCGCCAGCCTGCGGCGGTTTGCCCACGACTATCCCGAGGCACGGGTACCCAAGGATCTGCAGCCACTGCTGAAGGACTGAGCGACAGCGCTGCCAACCGCTTCTCCACTAGAATGGTGGCGATGCTCGATACCCTCGCCGCGCCCGCCAGCCATGAGCTGGAGATCAAACACAGCCGTTTCCTCGCCCGGGCCGCGCCCGTCAGCGATGCTGCGCAGGCGCTGGCATTCGTCCAATCGGTCTCGGTAGCTGATGCCACCCACAATTGCTGGGCCTACCGGCACGGCAACGACTACCGCTCCAGCGATGACGGCGAACCTGCGGGGACCGCCGGCCGGCCGATCCTGGCCGCGATCGATGGCCAGGGCTATGACCGCATCGCGGTAGTGGTCACCCGCTGGTACGGTGGCATCAAGCTGGGCGCAGGTGGCCTGGTGCGCGCCTATGGTGGCACCGCCGCCGAGTGCCTGCGCCTGGCCCAGCGCAGCCCGCTGGTACCGATGACCGAGCGCATCCTGCAATGCGGTTTCGAGGACATGGGCATCGTACATACCCTGCTCGGCAACGCCGGGGCCGAGAAGCTTGAAGAACAGTTCCTGCCCGAAGGCCTGCGCCTGCATGTGCGCCTGCCGGCAGACCAGATCGATGCGCTGGCCCTGCGCCTGCGCGACGCCACCCGCGACCGCCTACGCCTGAGCGAGCCCGTCGACCATGACCGACACTGACACCTCCACGCCACCGCGCAAGCTGCAGAAACTGGGCAGCCTGAAGACCCTGTGGCCCTTCGTGCGCCGACATGCCGGACTGTTCACCGCATGGCTGGTCGCACTGGCCGTGTCATCAACGGCCACCCTGAGCCTGCCGATGGCGGTCAAGCAGATGATCGACCATGGCTTCTCCGGTGGCGGCGAAATCAATCGCGCCTTCATGTTGTTGTTCGTCGTGGCCGTCGTGCTGGCCCTGGCCACGGCTGCCCGCTTCTTTTTTGTCTCCCTGCTGGGCGAAAAGGTCGTGGCCGACCTGCGAGCGCAGCTCTATGCGCACCTGATCGGCCTGGATGCCGGCTTCCATGACCGCACCCGCAGTGGCGAACTGGTCTCGCGCCTGACCGCCGACAGCGAACTGCTGCGCAGCGTGATCGGTTCGACCATGTCGGTTGCCCTGCGCAGCAGCGTCACCGTGATCGGCTCGATGGTGATGCTGTTCGTCACCAGCCCGCGCCTGGCGGTGTACTCGCTGATCGGCATACCGCTGGCCGTACTGCCCATCGTCCTGGGCGCCCGCCAATTGCAGAAGATCTCGCGCGCCAGCCAGGACCGCGTTGCCGATGCCAATGCCTTGGCGGCAGAGACTCTGGGCGCGGTACGTACGGTGCAGGCACATGCCCGCGAACCTTATGAGCGGGGGCGTTTCGAGGCGGCGCTGGCAGTGTCCGTTGCCACCGCCAAGCGCCGTATCCGCACGCAGTCCTTTGTCACCGCCATTGCGATCGTATTGGTGTTCGGCGCCATCGTCGCCGTGCTGTGGTCGGGCGCGCACGACGTCGTGGATGGCCGCATGAGCGCCGGCACCTTGGGCCAGTTCGTGCTGTACGCCTTGATCGGCGGCGGCTCGGTAGGCGCCTTGGCTGAAGTGTGGAACGAGCTGCAACGCGCCTCAGGCGGCATGGGCCGTATTGGCGAACTGCTGACGGAACAGGCACGCATCACCGCGCCCGCGCACCCACTGCCATTGCCGGTCCCCGTGCGTGGCGAGATCCGTTTCGAGCACGTGTCCTTCCACTATCCACAACGCCCCGATCACCCGGCGCTGGATGATTTCAGCCTGACCGTGGCACCTGGCGAAACGGTCGCGCTGGTGGGGCCCTCCGGGGCTGGCAAGAGCACCGTATTGTCACTGCTGCTGCGCTTCCACGATCCGGACAGCGGTAGCCTGCTTCTGGATGGCATCGATCTGCGCGCACTGGATCCCGCGCAGCTGCGCCAGAGCATTGCCCTGGTACCGCAGCAGCCAGCACTGTTCGCCGCCAGCGCTGCCGACAACATCCGCTATGGGCGGCTGGAGGCAAGCGACGACGAAGTGCGCGCGGCGGCCCGTTCCGCCGAAGCAGACGACTTCCTCATGCAGCTGCCGGAAGGCTATGCCAGCGACCTGGGCGAGCGCGGCGCGCGCCTGTCCGGGGGCCAGCAGCAGCGCGTGGCCATTGCCCGTGCCCTGCTCAAGGATGCACCGGTGTTGCTGCTGGACGAAGCCACCAGCGCGCTGGACGCGCAGAGCGAGCGCGCTGTACAGCAGGCGCTGGAGCGGTTGATGGCAGGCCGCACCACGCTGGTCATCGCGCATCGCCTGGCAACGGTACTCAAGGCCGACCGCATCGTGGTCATGGACCATGGCCGCATCGTCGCCCAGGGCACCCACACCGAACTGTTGGCACAGGACGGTCTCTACGCGGAACTTGCGCGCTTGCAGTTCATTGATTGAGAACGCCGCGGTAACGCACACCTAACAAGCGCAGCGGCAAGCTCCTCGTGTGGCGCACCTGCGCGTGCGCCACGTGTCCCTGTCTTGGAGACGAGCTATGGCGTTTCGACAATTCCCTGCAACCACCCGCGACGGCGAAAGCTGCATCGTCATCGAATTTCTCGATGAGCCCGCCGACAGCAAGGCCGGCAAGGCACCGCGACCGCCCCGTTATGAGCTGGCCGATGGCCGCCCGCTGCTTCGACGCGGCAGTGAGCTGTTCAGTGCAGACGGTGAAATCAGCCTTTCGATGAGCCAGCCTTACCGGGCCTGAGCACCCACTTGCCCGCGCGCCGCAGGCACCTGACCGGCGCGCTTGGGCGGGCCCGTCATCACAAGGTTCAATGCCTTCCTGAATAGGCTTTGCCAATACGGCCCGGTACTGGCCAATATTTCATCAACCATCTTGACAGCCTTGTGCCCCAAGGCTCGCAAGCGATTATCCACAAAATTGCGCACACCTCTCTGTGGATTAAGTCGCAGCCGGTGAGACGCTGTTGCGGTTGACACAGGGCGCAGACACGTCCCAGGGCAAGCCATGTAACCCGGGCGGACATCGCGCCAGACTGTGCTGCCCGGGTTGAACAGCAGGGGTTTCGCGGCTTGTGCCGCTACCGCCGGCCCTATCGCTCCAGCACGCGACCTATGCCACTAAGGTTGATTTCCGCGGCGGCCGCTTCCAGCACATCGACGGCGTACGCCTGTACGAAGCCCATGCGGAAGTGCACTTCACCGGCAGGCGTGCGCGAGGAGTGGATCGACGCCAGGCTGATGCCGTGACGTTCGAACACATGCAGCAACTCACGCAGCGAGCCGGCACGATCCTCCGGCAGGTGCACGCTCATCGCACGCTGGTCCGTCAGGTCTGCCAGCAGGTAACCAACCCGCTCGAAACTGTAGTTGCCATCGCGCAGCGTCTGCTCATCCACCGCCGCCTTGTTGTCGGCCAGGAACTGCGAGCGGAACACCGCACGAGCGGCATCATCGCCTTCGCCCACCAAGGCACGCAGGCTCTGCAGCTGCTGCAGCAGATGATCCAGTACCTCGCCTGCATGCGGGTTGCCGAACTGGATGTCCTCGTAGATCGCCGGGTTCAACGACAGGATGCGCGCGATCACCGCGGCGTCCAGTTCAAACGCGGCCGAGCGGTAAGGCATCAACTCACCGAGTGACCCCAGCATCGGCGCGTACTGCCGCAGCACGCCGGCCTGTGCCAGGTGCGTGGCGTGCACCATCGCCTGTACCAAGGCCATCACACGATCGTGGTGCTCGGCACTGCCACGCACGCACTCGGCCTGCAGCGCGATGCAAAGTTCGTCCAGCCAGGCCTGCCAGCGCGCATCCAGGCGCGCCTCACAGACCACCATCACCCTGCCCTTCAAGGTTGGCGCCTTGGGTGGCGCCGTCATCGGGTGCAGCCCTGCCACCGAGGCCTGCGACTCCAGCATCGCAGCGACCGGTTCGGACTTGATCGAGGTGACATCCAGCCAAAGCCGGCCGCGTTCGCGCCCCGCCGACTGCTTCACGTATTCGCGGATCAGCGCGGGGGTGTGCCGGATGGGCGCCGAGAACAGCAGCACATCGGCCTGTTCCAGCAGTTGCTCCGGCGTCTGCGAGTTCGCGTCCACCGGATCATGGCCAATCACCTGCAGGCCCATGCGCGACTCGAAAAAGCCGCGCAACCAACGTCCATAGGCCCCCCCGCTACCAACGATGCCGATGACCGGCAGCGTCATGCCAGACGCTCGGCACGGAAGCGGTAAGGCGTGCCCAGAGCGGCCGGGGCAGCGGCCAGTACGTCGAATTCTTCCACCCCGGTAGCCAGGGTTGCTTCCAATGCCGCATGTACGCCGGCAATCGCACGGCTTACACCGTCTTCGAAACGATGGCCCTTGAGCAGGAAGGCCACCAGCAGCGACATCAACACATCGCCCGTGCCAGCCACATCCACCGGCAGGTGGGGTGAGGTCCAACGCCAGATCTGTTCGCGACCGATGGCCAGGGTCACCAGTTCACCAGGATCGCCGGACACCGAATGTGCGATCACCCATTCCGGGCCACGTTCCAACAGCTTGCGCGAGGCAGCGATGGCGTCGTCCTGTTCCAGCGCGGGCATGCCGGTCAGGCGGCCCAGCTCGAAGGCATTGGGCGTGACCAACCAGGCGTGCGGCAGCAACCGTTCGATGAAGATCTTTTCCAGCCCGGGCTCGACGTAAGGACCGGTGTGGGTGTCACCGATCACCGGGTCCAGGCAGTAACGCAACTGCGGCGATTGCGGCAAAACCTCGTCCAGCCAATCCGCGAACGCGGCACCGTTGGCAACGCTGCCAAAGTAGCCGGACACCAGCGCGCCGGCACGCTGCGGCAGACCACGTTCGGTCGCGCCTTGCAGCAATTCGGCGAACCAGTCCGCCGGCAGTACGCGGCCGCGCAGCGTTGCATAGAACGGCGCATTGCTCAGCAGCGTGGTGGGAATTTCCGCGACGCGCAGGCCCAGGGCGCGCAGCGGCGGCACCGCCGCACTGTTGCCGGCATGGCCATAGACCAGTTGGGATTGCACGGAGATCACGTCCACCGGCGACGGCCCATCCGGGCGTTGCCGACGACCGTGCACGAGATGGCTGTGGTCGACTTCGTTCATCGCCGTATTCTACGACCGTGCAGTGGCATGCGACTGCATACGCTTGCGGGCGCAACCAAAAGCAAACGGCATAACGAAAAAAGCCGCAGCAAGCTACGGCTTTTCCGTTGAAACCAGCACAAAAGCGAAATTCCTGTAGTGCCGAGCCATGCTCGGCAGAAGCTTTACCGGGAATGTCACATAGCCGAGCATGGCTCGGCACTACAGGTGAGGCTCTATTTGCCGAGCATGGCTCGGCACTACAGTGAGGCTCAGGACTTCATGCGTTCCCAGAAGCCCTTGACGCCGTCGATGAAGGTTGCCGACTTCGGCGAGTGCTTGCGCGCTTCTTCACCGATGAAGGTAGCCTCGAACTGCTCAAGCAGCTTGCGCTGGTCAGCCGTCAGGTTCACCGGTGTTTCCACCACGATGCGGCAGTACAGGTCGCCTTCGGTGCGGCTGCGCACCGACTTGACGCCCTTGCCACGCAGGCGGAACAGCTTGCCGGTCTGGGTCTCGGCCGGGATGCGGATTTCCGCCTCACCGCCAAGGGTCGCCACGCGGATGGCATCGCCCAGTGCCGCCTGCGAAATACGCACCGGCACTTCGCAATGCAGGTCATCACCGTCACGGGTGAAGATTGCATGCTCACGCACGCGCACTTCCACGTACAGGTCACCCGCCGGCGCTCCCGCCGGGCCGGCTTCGCCCTCGCCCTGCAGGCGGATGCGGTCACCCGTATCCACGCCCGCCGGCACCTTGACCGACAGCACCTTGTCTTCCTCGACACGGCCATTGCCGTGGCAGGTCTTGCAGGGCTTGCTGATGATCTGGCCGCGACCGTCGCAGTTGTGGCAGGCCTGCTGCATGGCAAAGATGCCACGTTGCACGCGCACCTGGCCGCGACCACCGCAGACGTTGCAGGTCTCGACCTTGCGATCTTCCGAGCCGCTGCCGTCGCAGTCACCGCATTCGGCCAGGGTCGGGATCTCGATGCGGCGCTCGACGCCAGCCACCGCTTCTTCCAGGTCCAGCTCCATCACGTAGCCGATATCGGCGCCGCGACGCGGCTGGCGCGGACCGCCGCCACCTCCGCCAAAGATATTGCCGAAGATGTCGCCGAAAATATCGTTCATGTCCGGACCACCGGCACCACCGCCGCCCATGCCGTGCTCGAAAGCAGCGTGGCCGTGGGCGTCATACATGCGCCGCTTGTTGCCGTCGGACAGGGTTTCGTAAGCCTCCTTGCACTCCTTGAAGGCAGCTTCGGCGGCAGCATCGCCCGGATTGCGGTCCGGATGGTGCTTCATCGCGCAACGGCGATAGGCCTTCTTCAACTCTTCATCGGTGGCGGTGCGGGCTACGCCCAGTACTTCGTAATAATCGCGCTTGCTCATGCTCTTCTCTCCCTCCCCCTCCAGGGGAGGGCCAGGGTGTCGGTTCGTCGACAACACAAAGGTCCGGGGCCGTCAGGCAACCCGGACCCTCACCCCAGCCTCTCTCCCGAGGGGAGAGAGGCCATGGATCATCAGGACTTCTTGTCGTCCTTGACTTCGGTGAACTCGGCGTCCACCACGTCGTCGTTGGACTGGCCGCCGGCGTCGCCGCCTGCTGCCGGACCGGCCTGTTCGGCGCCGCCGGAAGCCGCAGCAAACAACGGCTGGCCCGCTTCCTCCAGTGCCTTCGACTTGGCTTCAATCTGCGCCTTGTCGTCGCCCTTCATCGCGGTTTCCAGATCGGCCAGTGCGGCTTCCACCTTGCCGATGACATCGCCACCCACCTTGCTGCCATGCTCGGTGATGGCACTGCGGGTTGCGTGGATCAGACCATCGGCCTGGTTGCGGGTCTGCACCAGCTCCTGGAACTTCTTGTCTTCCTCGCGGTTGGCTTCCGCGTCGGCGACCATGCGTGCGATCTCTTCCTCGGACAGACCCGAACCGGCCTTGATCTCGACCTTCTGTTCCTTGTTGGTCTTCTTGTCCTTGGCCGACACGTGCAGGATGCCGTTGGCGTCGATGTCGAAGGACACCTCAACCTGCGGCATGCCACGCGGTGCCGGCTCGATGCCGGACAGGTCGAACTTGGCCAGCGACTTGTTGTAGCGGGCCTGCTCGCGCTCACCCTGCAGCACGTGCACGGTCACGGCCGACTGGTTGTCCTCGGCGGTCGAGAAGGTCTGCGAGGCCTTGGTCGGGATGGTGGTGTTCTTTTCGATGATCTTGGTGAACACGCCACCCATGGTCTCGATACCCAGCGACAGCGGGGTCACGTCCAGCAGCAGCACGTCCTTGACGTCGCCGCCCAGCAC
>Ga0308157_10005840_pt1 | contig 15115 bp, 13 predicted proteins | sample PhyBR1_FD_201035 | JGI IMG/M metagenome (GOLD analysis project Ga0308157, IMG submission 201035) | Phyllosphere microbial communities from UC Gill Tract Community Farm, Albany, California, United States - DLSLB.R1 | ecosystem: Host-associated > Plants > Phyllosphere > Unclassified | place: USA...
CTAATAAAGCCACGTCGATCACTCCATTCTCCTGCCGATAGGACAGGTCGAATTGTGCTACTAACGTGGGTCAAATTCCGCTGCAAATTTCTGGGGAAAGTGGGTCAGATTTCAGTGCAACTCAACATGGATCGGGCCACGTATACCAGCTAGAAAAGCGCGGCGGCAAATGGCTAGTCATCAAAGACAGGTTGATATGGGTTTCATAAGATAACTGCCTTTTGCTGGGATTGTCCGCAAAGGGGCGAAACCCGCCGGTCACAACAAAAAAATCGCTTCTGAAACACATTATCGAAAGGAAGAATCGAGTAGTGGTTCTCGATACGAATCGCTGGTGGAGTCTGCAACCAAAATTGTGACGTGTTTGAGATGCAAAAGGGCGACAGGTTGAATGCCAACAATAACCTCCGCATCGCCGGGGTACTTTTGAGGGTAACTTGAACAATGCGAACCCGGAAAATCAGCTTAACTATCTGATTATAAAAGGATTAGTGAGTTGAATTCAATTGACGCCGTCTCCACCACTGAATAAAAACAAAGGGCCTCTTGCGCAAGCAAGAGGCCTTTGTTTTTATCCGGCAGATGCAAGACGAAGGTCTTCGAATCAGCTTACTGCGCAATTGGACGCGGGGCGGAGCGGGGAATTCGGGCCGCATGCGGGATGCCCAATGACAGAAAAACCGCGCTCCCCCAAAGAGCGCGGTTTTCCTATTCCGTCCGACTACACCGAGAATTATCCTTGGCGACGGCGGCGCAGCACCACGCCCATCAGGCCCAGGCCGCCGAGCAGCATGCCGTAGGTTTCCGGTTCCGGAACGGCAGCGGTCACCTGGCTGATGTTCAGCGTGTACGTGCCGGTGCCCAGGTATTCCGTCAGCGCAAAGGTGCCAACTTTAAAGACGGGGTTGTCTTCGGTTCCGGTATACAACTGCGGGCCGTCCGTCACCACCAGTGCGGTATCGCCATAGTAGTCCTCGATCACCAGGCCACCGCCGGAATCGGCCGAGAAAAAGGTGATGTCAGCCACCGAGAAGATGGCATCAGGGAAGCCCTCAACGTCAAAAAAAGCAAACCCGACGCCGTCTGCCGCGCCATCCGGGCCGGCGCTCGTGTCGAGGGTCCACTGGGCCGAGTAATCGCCGGTCAGGTTGAAGTTATACAGTGCTGCATTTGCTACCCCAGCCCACAACAATGCGGCGGACAGTGCTGCCTGGCTCAAGATACGTTTGACATTCATCGGAGCAATCCTCTCAACAGTGGTTAGTTTTGATGTACATCGGTATGCCGCACAAACTTGCATCGCGGTGTTGTTAATACTATCACTAGTTGTCAATATTTATAAATTATTTAGTAATTAAATTGTCATAATCAAATGTCAAAATCGCACACTGCCCTGGCGCGGTGGCGTGCGCGGATTAGAAGCCCGGTGCCGGCACCTCCGGGATCTGGTTGTGCAGGCTGGCGTTAATGACGTTCCAACCGCGGATGACGGCGATGCCGTAACCCAGTTCGGCTATTTGGGTTTCGTTGAAATGCTCCTTCAACAGGGCAAAGTCGGCGTCGGTCGGCTGTTTGTGCGGCAGGGCGTTTACCGCTTCGGCCCAGTTCAGCGCGGCGCGTTCGCTGGCGCTGAAAAACGACGCTGGCGCCTCGCGCCAGCCGGCAATCGCGTTCAGGTGGCGTGGGTCCAGGCCTTGTTTGACCAGGTCGCGCCAGTGCATGTCCACGCACACGCCGCAGCCGTTGATTTGCGAAATGCGCAGGTTGATCAGCTCCACCAGGCGGATGCCCAGCGAGCTTTTCTTCACCGATGTCGACAGCGCGATCATCGCTTGCAGGTTGGCGGGGGCGGCGCGGTAAAAGTCGGCAATACGGGCGGTTTGGGTCATGATGTCGCTCTCTATCAAAGTGTGGAGGGCGCACCATTGCGCGCCTCATACTTGTTAGACGCGGCAGTCGCGCAGTTTGTGACAGCGGCTAGAAAATAGTTTGCGGCACAGTGGTGAGCTTGTCCGGATTGCGCACTACCAGTACTGCCGCGATGCGGCCGTCCTCGATCACGAACGACTGCGCCGACTCCAGCCTGCCTTCCACGTAGCGCAGCAAGCCCGGCTCGCCATTCACGCGCGCCTGGCGGTAGTCCACGCGCTGCGGGTATTGATGTTCCACCGACCAGAACACGCCGGCCACGCGACCCGCGCCGCGCAGGATGCGCATGAAGGAATTGATCTTGCCGCCGCCGTCGGACACCAGTTGCACGTCGTCCGCCATCATGGCCTTCATGGCGTCGCGGTCGCCGGCCTGGGCGGCGGCCATGAAGCGGCCCAGCAGCGCATGGTGGGTGTGGCGCGGCACGTCAAAGCGCGGCTGCTGCTGTTGCACGCGCTCCTGGGCGCGGTGCACCATTTGCCGGCACGCGGCTTCGGTCTTGCCCAGCACGTTGGCGATGTCGGCATAGTCGTGGTCGAACACCTGGCGCATCAGGAAGGCGGCGCGCTCTTCGGGCGACAGCCGTTCCAGCACCCACAGGAACGCCATCGATACTTCGCTGGCCATTTCGGCGCTGCTTTCCGGCGTGCGCTCGTCGAGTTCCACGACCGGCTCGGGCAGCCACCAGCCCACGTACGACACGTTCTCGGCCTGCCGGCCGCGCAGGCGATCAATCGCCAGCCGGGTGGTGATGGTGACCAGCCAGGCTTCGGCCGAGTGGATTGCCTGCTGGTTGGTGCCATGCCAGCGCAGCCAGGCGTCCTGCACCACGTCCTCGGCATCGGCGCGCACGCCGAGCATGCGGTAGGCAATTGAAAACAGGCGCGGCCTGGCGGTGGCGAAGACAGTGGATTCGGTCATGATCGGTGCAAACAAAATGGGCTTGCATGCTAGACGCACGGGGCGCGTCGTTTGTGACAGCATACCCGAACAATTCGAGTGAACTTATCCGGGCCGGCCCAGTCCAACCCTTTCCGCCGCTACGGGCTTGAAATTCACTCAGGCTCATACACGGGGCTGCCGGGCGCTCTCACGACGGGTTCCCGGCGCCTCGGGTATTGCAATGGGGTGTCCGGCTTATCCAGTCTGCGCATAAGCTGGCATGAATTAATTATTTGGCATGTCTTTTGAATCGCTCCACACTGGCGCATCCACAACAAGGAGGAGACATGAAGCTTGAAACCCTGGCCGTGCATGGCGGTTACAGTCCCGATCCCACCACGCGCGCGGTGGCGGTGCCCATTTACCAGACGGTGGCGTACGCGTTCGACGATACCCAGCACGGCGCCGACCTGTTCGATTTAAAAGTGCCGGGCAATATCTACACCCGCATCATGAACCCCACGCAAGACGTGCTCGAGCAGCGAGTGGCCGCGCTCGAAGGCGGCGTGGGCGCGCTGGCGCTGGCGTCGGGCCAAGCGGCAGTCACCTATGCGATCCAGACCATTGCGGAAGCGGGCGACAACATTGTCTCGGCCTCCACCCTGTACGGCGGCACCTACAACCTGTTTGCGCACACGCTGCCGCAGTTCGGCATCACCACCCGTTTTGCCGATGCGCTCGACCCCGAATCGTTCGGCGCCCTCATCGACGAGCGCACCAAGGCCGTGTTCATCGAGTCGATCGGCAACCCGCTGGGCAATATCACCGATATCGAAAAAATCGCCGCCGTGGCGCACCGTCATGGCGTGCCGCTCATTGTCGACAACACGGTGGCCACGCCGTACCTGCTGCGCCCGTTCGAGCATGGCGCCGACATCGTGGTCCATTCGCTGACCAAGTATCTGGGAGGACACGGCAACTCCATCGGCGGCGTGATCGTCGATTCCGGCAAGTTTCCGTGGGCTGAGCACAAGCAGCGCTTCCGGCGCCTGAACGAACCCGACGTCTCGTACCACGGCGTGGTGTACACCGAGGTGCTGGGGCCGGCCGCGTACATCGGCCGCGCGCGCGTGGTGCCGCTGCGCAATACCGGCGCGGCCATTTCGCCGTTCAACGCGTTTTTAATCTTGCAGGGTATCGAGACATTGGCGCTGCGCATGGACCGCATTACCGACAACACGCGCACGGTGGCGCTGTACCTGCGCCAGCACAACAAGGTCAAGTGGGTGAATTATGCCGGCCTGGAGGATCATCGCGATCACGCGCTGGCCGTCAAATACCTGGGCGGGCGGCCGTCGGGCGTACTCACCTTTGGCGTGGAAGGCGGCGTGGCCGGCGGCACGCGCTTCCAGGATGCGTTGCAGTTGTTCACGCGGCTGGTCAATATCGGCGACGCCAAATCGCTGGCGTGCCACCCGGCATCCACCACGCACCGCCAGCTGAACGAGGCCGAGCTGGCCAAGGCGGGAGTGACGGTCGATACGGTGCGGCTGTCCATCGGCATCGAACACAGCGACGATCTGCTGGCGGACCTGGAGCAGGCGCTGGCGGCGGTCTGAATGGTACTCCGCACAGGGGGCGACCCCATGCGGTACAGCAGGCGTATCGCCGTCAGCGGGGGCGGGGGGGGTCCGGTGGCACGGCTACTGCCTGCACTACGCCGTCGCGGATGGTGCAGTCGATGATGTGGGCGCGCGATGCCGGTACAACCGCCGAGTACAACTCGTTGTACGGGTTGTCGTCGGCGATGCGCAGGTCGATGCGCACGCCGTCGAGGTGGTTGGCGCTTTCTACCTCGCGCAACCGTTCGCGCCGCACTTCCACTTCGCGGCTGCTGCGGCCCTGCATGATCGGTCCTTCAAAGTACCGGATCAACGCGCATTCGATGGCGTCGATGCGGTCCTTGAGCAGCATGTCGGCCGCTACCGCGTTCTGGTTGACCGGCTTCTCGCCGGGGTCGCCGTCTTCGCACAGTACTTCCACCTGCAAGCGTTGCACCAGCAGCAGCAGGTCGTTGTGTTCGCTGTTGTTCTGGTGAATGCGCTGCACGGCGGTCAGGCGCGCGCGCGCCAGGCGTCCGGCCGGGTCCCTGGTTTGCCCCACGTACTGCACCTTGCTGGGAATTTTCAGGTTGTGATCGTAGCGTTGCAGCACTTCGTGGATCGATAACGCTTCCACCAGCCCGCCCCAGTTGAGCGTGATAAAGCGGTCGGTCATCGTCACCACCGGCTTTTTCAGCGTGGCGGCAAACGGCACCTCGAGTTCCATCTGCACGGTGGCGCGCTTGCCTTCGGTGCCCACCAAAATCGGCACCGTCAGCTTGAGCGAAAAGAAGCCCCAACTCACGCTGCGCTCGGTATCGAAGCGCACGATCGGGCGGTTGATCACGAAATAGATCAGCCGCTTTTCCATCGTCGCTTCCAGGTCGAACTGCATGCGGCGCAGCTGGCGGCCCACGGGATCGCGAATATCGGGCCGCTCGGGAAATCCGGCAAACAGGTCGTACCAGTGGTATTTGGTGTCGGACACCGTGACGCGCCAGGTTTGCGGCCCGCTGCTGCGTTGGGGCAGCAGCGGCAACAGGTCGTCGAGCGGCTCAGGCGGCGGCGCCAGCAAATCGTTGAACGGCTCCGGCGCATCATCGGGCGGCGCTACCAGGCCCAGTTCTTCCAGCGTAGGCTCGTCGTCCTCGCCGGCGACCTGGTCGGGTAAAACGCTCGTCATGTGGATGCTCCAGTGTGTCGTTGTCAGGCCTGCCAATCACGCAGTATAGACCCTGTCGCCCGATATTTCCATGAGGCAATTCGGAAAATGTCACACTTGGGGCCGTCGCAACCGGGCGGCGGCGCCTTATGCGCCCGTAGCGGGCGCAGGCGGTGGCATAGTCGACACAATTACTTCGCCGTGGGCGACAAAGCAACTGAGCAGGTGGCGCGTATGGGCGGCAACGTGGTCCGAGCCGATTTTGTCATAACTGCCAAGTTCCGGCCACTGCAAATCGATGGTGAACTGGACCAGGTTGTTGGCTTCTTGCACAGCCGCGACTCGGGCCGCGCGTAACTGGCGCTCGTCGGGCTTGCGGGCGGCCGGTGTCGCCCCCTCGAAGTAGCGGATCAGCGCCGCTTCCAGCATATCGGTGCGTTCGCTTTGCAGGACGGCGGCAGCGCTTGGATGTGCATACTTCGGCCAGGCAGCCGGATCGCCGCTGGCGCTGGTAGCCTGCACGTCGAGCTGTTGCACCAGCAGCAACGTGTCCAGCTCTTGCTGGTGCCTGGCGTGCAGTTTTTGCAGCGCCGGCAGCTGCGCGCGCGACAATAGCGCTTGCGGGTCGCGCGTCTGGCTCACGTGGCACACGCGGCACGGCACCTTGTCCGGTGCGTGGGCTTGCAGAATATCGTGGATCGAGAACGTTTCGGCCAGTCCGCCCCAGTTCAGGGTGACGAAGTTGGGCGTCAGGTGCACCAGCGGTTTTTTCAGGGTGGCGGCAAAGGGGGGCTTGACTTCGAAGGTGATGCTGTCGCGCCGCGCTTCCAGACCCACCAGCAACGGCAAGGTCAGCTTGAGGAAAAAGAATCCCCAGTGCACGGCACTGGCGGCGTCGAAGCGCACCGGCGGGCGGGTCAGGACTAACAGCAGGTGATGTTTGGCTGCCACCGCCTCGAGCTCGAACTGCATGCGGCGCTGGTAGCGGCCGATCGGATCGTGGAGGTCGGGGCGCGCGGGAAAGCCAGCGATCAGGTCGTACCAGTGGAGTTTGGCGTCGGCCACGCTGGCATACCAGCTTTGCGGGGCGACGGCGGTCCGGGGCAGGTGTGTGGTGTCAGCCATCTGCTCCGGACGGGGCTGCGGGGGTTGGGCAGCCGGCTCGGGGAGGGTCATGATGTGCGAAAGTAAGTTGTCAGGAGGATGCGCGTGGCCTGATGCATGTCAAAACAATCATCAGTAATTCTACGCAGCAATTATCAGGCTACCCCTGACGCTTCCGTAAAGCAACAGCTATTTCGGCAATGTTGCAAAACTGGCGCGTTACAACGCTTGCCGCAGCAGGTCCAAGAGCTGAAGCGGCTGATCCAGCACGCGGTCGGCCTGCCAGGTCAATGGCTTGACGGCGCCGCAATAGCCCCAGCCGGCGGCAATGGTCGGCATGCCGGCGGCCTTGCCTGCTTCGATGTCACGCAAGTCGTCGCCCACGTACCAGCAGTCGCGCGGGTCCAGCCCCAGGCGAACGGCCGCTTCGAACAGCGGCGCCGGGTGCGGCTTAGCGTGCGCCGTGGTATCGCCCGAGATCGAGCAGGCGGCGTGGCCGAGCCCGATCAGCGGCAGTAGCGGGTTGGTAAAGCGTTCGGGCTTGTTGGTGACCACGCCCCACGCCACGCCGGCCTGCTCGATGCCGCCCAGCAGTTCCGGTATGCCGTCGAACAAGGTGCTGTGGACGGCGATCGACGCCTGGTAGTTATCGAAAAAGCCGTCGCGCAGCGCCAGGTAGCCGTCGTCTTCCGGCTTGAGGCCGAAGGCAACGCCGATCATGCCGCGCGCGCCGGCCGACGCCGTGGGGCGCAGCAATTCGTAGTCGGACGGTTCCATGCCACGCACCGTGCGCAGCAGGTTGACGGCAGCGGCCAGGTCGGGCGCGGTGTCGGCCAGCGTGCCGTCGAGGTCGAACAAGATGGCGCGCGGAGCGGGCAGGGGCGGGGGTGTGGTCATGAGTTGTCGGTCGGAGCTCAGTCGAGTGGGCGGGTGGTGGCGATCATGTAGTTGACGCTGGTGTCGTCGTTCAGCGAATAGATCTTGGTCAGCGGGTTGTAGCTGAGACCTCTCAGGCCCTGCGTTTCCAGGCCGGCGCTGCGCACGTACTGCGCCAGTTCCGACGGCGTGATGAACTTGGCGTAGTCGTGGGTGCCCTTGGGCAGCATGCGCAGCACGTATTCGGCGCCGATGATGGCGAACAAATAGGACTTGGGATTGCGGTTGAGCGTGGAAAAGAACACGTGGCCGCCCGGTTTGACCAGCGCAGCGGCGGCGCGCACGATGGCGCCGGGATCGGGCACGTGCTCGAGCATTTCCATGCACGTGACCACGTCGTACTGGCCAGGTTCCTGCGCGGCCATGTCTTCGGCGGCAATCAGTTTATAGCGCACCGGCACGCCCGATTCCAGGCTGTGCAGGTCGGCCACTTTCAGCGGCTTTTCGCCGAGGTCGATGCCGGTCACGTCGGCGCCCTTGCGCGCCATCGATTCGCTCAGGATGCCGCCGCCGCAACCGATGTCGATCACCTTCTTGCCGGCCAGCGGCACGCGGGCGTTGATCCATTCCAGGCGCAGCGGATTGATTTCGTGCAGGGGACGGAATTCGGAGGTGGGGTCCCACCAGCGGTGGGCGAGGTCGGAAAATTTTTGCAGTTCTAACGGATCGGCGTTCATGGTGCGGCTTTCATGAAAAGATATGTTGCTATTCTAAACGACAACCCCGCCATCCCTGCACCGGTACGCATGCCTGACCGCATGGGGTCGGACCCCGTCCGGGGTCCGACCCCGGCTCTGGCAAAAAAAAACCCCGCCGAAGCGGGGTTTTTCAGAGGTTACAACAGCAATTACTTGCTGGTGCCAACCACTTCGATTTCCACGCGACGGTTTTTCGCACGGCCTTCGGCAGTCTTGTTGTCGGCTACTGGCTGTTTCTCGCCTTTGCCTTCGGTGTACACGCGGGTTGCGTCAACGCCTTTGGAGATGATGTAGGCTTTCACGGCTTCAGCACGGCGTACCGACAGCTTCTGGTTGTACTCGTCCGAACCAACGGAGTCGGTGTGACCGACAGCGATGATGACTTCCAGGTAGATGGCGCCCAGTTTCGAGGTCACGTCGTCCAGCTTGGCTTTGCCTTCTGGTTTCAGGACCGATTTGTCGAAATCGAAGAACGCGTCAGCTGCGAAGCTCACTTTTTGTGCGGTAGGCACTGGAACTGGTTTCGGTGCTGGGGCTGGCATTGGAGCTGGTGCAGGTGCTGGAGCCACTGGTGGTGGCGGTGCTACGCACTTGCCGTTTTCCAGTTTTTCTGGCTCAACGCACAGCGGCAGATCGCAACCTGGCACGGCATCGGCCGGGGTCCAGTAGCCGGTGCGCCAGCACAGACCGAATGGATCGCGCACGATGACGCCCCGGGCATCCTGCACGTAGGCGCTTTTAGGCGTGGCAGCCTTGATGTCCTGGGTAACAGGAGCGTAAGGCGGCGCGGTAGGCGCGGATTGCGCGAATGCCGAACCTGCAAAAGCAGCCGAGATGGCCAACATCGAAATAAGTTTCTTCATATTTTTCTTCCTTTCGGGGGTGATATCCGCAGAAAAACTGCGCGACGTGCATTACGTGGGCAAGATTTTACCACGCAGGGGCGCCACGCCCGTCTCCCGATTGCGAAACAAGCAATTAACTTCTGATTCATTTTGCCACAATCGATCACAGTGCGCGAAAGTGGTGCAACTATGCCCCATTTTGCTCGCTACGAATATGTTGTTTTGTCGCAACGTGATTCTCGATAATAATTGAGTAATGTGTCACGAATATTACATCGTGTTACAACCGTGCATCGTGCGGCAACCCGCATAGGCGCTGGGCTGGCGGTCTAATAGTGGTCGTGCCCCGGTCCGCATGTTAAAATCCTACTCTTGCCTGTCCATATTGAAGGGCAGGGCAACAGTGTAGTACGTGCGGCATACATTGCTTACAAGATAACCTCACAGTCAAAGATCAGTCGACCCGCCAATGGATCAATTCGCAAAAGAAACAATCCCTATTTCCCTCGAAGAAGAGATGCGCAAGAGCTACCTCGATTACGCCATGAGCGTGATCGTGGGCCGCGCCTTGCCGGACGTGCGCGACGGCCTGAAGCCGGTGCACCGCCGGGTCTTGTTCTCGATGCATGAATCCAATTACGTGTGGAACCGTGCTTACGTCAAGTGCGCGCGCGTGGTCGGCGACACCATGGGTAAGTACCACCCGCACGGCGACGCGTCGATTTACGACACGCTGGTGCGCATGGCGCAGCACTTTTCGCTGCGCTACATGCTGGTCGATGGCCAGGGTAACTTCGGTTCGGTCGATGGCGACGGCGCGGCAGCCATGCGTTACACCGAGTGCCGCCTGGCCAAGATTTCCAGCGAACTGCTGGCCGATATCGACAAGGATACGGTCGACTTCCAGCCCAACTACGACGGCAAGGAAAAAGAGCCGACGGTTCTGCCTACCCGCATCCCGAACCTGCTGATCAACGGCTCGTCCGGTATTGCCGTGGGTATGGCCACCAACATCCCACCGCACAATCTGCACGAAGTGATTGCCGGCGCGCTGCACGTGCTGCAAAACCCGCAGTGCTCGATCGACGAACTGATTGAACTGATACCGGCGCCAGACTTCCCGACCGGCGGCATCATCTACGGCGTCTCGGGCGTGCGCGACGGTTACCGCACCGGCCGTGGCCGCGTGGTCATGCGCGCCAAGACCCATTACGAGGAATACGGCAAGGACGGCGGCCGCACCGCGATCATCGTCGACGAGCTGCCTTACCAGGTCAACAAGAAGTCCCTGCTGGAGCGTATCGCCGAGAACGTCCGCGACAAAAAGCTCGAAGGCATTTCCGATATCCGCGACGAGTCCGACAAATCGGGCATGCGCGTGGTGATCGAGCTGAAACGCGGCGAAGTACCGGAAGTCGTCCTGAACAACCTGTACAAGCAGACCCAGTTGCAGGATACGTTCGGCATGAACATGGTGGCGCTGGTCGACGGTCAGCCGCGCCTGCTCAACCTGAAGGAAATGCTGCAGTGCTTCCTGTCGCACCGCCGCGAAGTGGTCACGCGCCGCACCGTGTTCGAACTGCGCAAGGCGCGCGAACGCGGTCACGTGCTCGAGGGCCTGGCCGTGGCTCTGGCCAATATCGACGACTTCATCGCCCTGATCAAGGCAGCGCCAACGCCGCCGGTGGCCAAGGCGGCCCTGATGGACCGTTCGTGGGATTCGTCCATCGTGCGCGAAATGCTGGCCCGTACCGGCGAAGGCGATACCGTGGGCGGCATCGAAGCATTCCGTCCCGAGCACCTGCCCAAGCACTACGGCATCCAGGCCGACGGCATGTACCGTTTGTCCGACGACCAGGCGCAGGAAATCCTGCAAATGCGTTTGCAACGCCTGACCGGTCTGGAACAGGACAAGATCGTCAACGAGTACAAGGACGTGATGGCCGAAATCGCCGACCTGCTGGACATCCTGTCCAAGCCGTCGCGCGTGACCACCATCATCACCGACGAGATGACCAGCGTGGTCACCGAATTCGGCGATCCGACCAAGGACCCGCGTCGTTCGAGCATCGAGCACAATGCCAGCGACCTCAATACCGAAGACCTGATCACGCCGCAGGACATGGTCGTGACCCTGTCGCACACCGGTTACATGAAGGCGCAGCCGATTTCCGAGTACCGTTCGCAAAAACGCGGCGGTCGCGGCAAGCAGGCCATGGCCACCAAGGAAGAAGACTGGATCGACCAGCTGTTCATCGCCAACACGCACGATTACATCCTGTGCTTCTCGAACCGCGGCCGCATGTACTGGCTCAAGGTGTGGGAAGTGCCGCAAGGTTCGCGCAACTCGCGCGGCAAGCCGATCGTCAACATGTTCCCGCTGGCCGATAACGAGAAGATCACCGTGATCCTGCCGCTGTCGGGCGAGAACCGGACCTTCCCTGAAGACCATTACGTGTTCATGTCCACCAGCCTGGGCACGGTCAAGAAAACCCCGTTGCGCGACTTCAGCAACCCGCGCAAGGCCGGCATCATTGCCGTGGACCTCGATGAAGGCGACTTCCTGATCGGCGCTGCGCTCACCGACGGCCAGCACGACGTGATGCTGTTCTCCGACTCGGGCAAAGCGGTGCGCTTCGACGAGAACGACGTGCGTCCAATGGGCCGCAATGCCCGTGGCGTGCGCGGCATGAATCTCGACGAAGGCCAGCGCGTGATCGCGCTGCTGGTTGCGGAGAACGAGCAGCAGTCGGTGCTGACCGCCACCGAGAACGGCTACGGCAAACGTACCCCGATCACGGAATACACGCGTCACGGCCGTGGCACCAAGGGCATGATCGCGATCCAGACGTCCGAGCGTAACGGCCGCGTGGTCGCTGCCACGCTGGTGGAGCCAACCGACGAGATCATGCTGATCACCACCGGCGGCGTGCTGATTCGCACCCGCGTGGCGGAGATCCGCGAAATGGGCCGCGCCACGCAAGGCGTGACCCTGATCGCGGTGGAAGACGGCACCAAGCTGTCCGGCCTGCAGCGCGTGGTGGAAACCGACATCGACGAAGTGGAGCTGGAGCCTGGTCCCGATGGCAAGCCGGTTGCGCCTGCTGCTGTGGCATCGGACGATGCTGCGCCGGCCGACGCCGCCGACGACAACCCTGCCGACGACGTTCAGCCAGAGTAAGTTGTCATAGCGCCCGGACGCCAGTCCGGGCTCCACGGGGCCAGGTTTATTGTGAGCAGCAGTGCGACAATAAGACCGGCCCCGTTTTTTTTATGATCAAGGAAAGCAACGTGACTCACATCTATAACTTCTCCGCCGGCCCGGCCGTATTGCCCAAGGAAGTGCTGGCGCAAGCGGCTGCCGAAATGCTGGACTGGCATGGCAGCGGCATGTCGGTGATGGAGATGAGCCACCGCGGACCGGAGTTTATTTCGATTTACCAGGCAGCCGAGCGCGATCTGCGCGAGCTGCTGGCAGTACCGGACAATTACAAGATCTTGTTCATGCAGGGCGGGGGCTTGTCCCAGAACGCCCTGATTCCGTTGAACCTGGTGGGCCACAAGCCGCAGCCAGCAACCATCGATTTCATCCACACCGGTTCGTGGTCGGGCAAATCCATCAAGGAAGCCGCCAAGTACGCCAACGTCAACATCGCCGCGTCGTCCATGACGTCGGTGCCGCCGCAGTCGGAATGGCAGCTCACGCCCGGCGCGGCCTATCTGCACATGTGCACCAACGAGACCATCGACGGCGTGGAGTTCGACTTCGACGCCGGCGTGCCGGTGGCGCAGCCGGACGTGCTGTTCGTGGCCGACATGTCGTCGCACATCCTGTCGCGCGTGATCGACGTGTCGAAATACGGCGTGATTTTTGCCGGCGCGCAGAAGAACATCGGCCCGGCGGGCCTGACCATCGTGATCGTGCGCGACGACCTGCTGGGAAAGGCGCTGCCGGGTTGCCCGTCGGCGTTCGACTTCAAGCTGGTGGCCGACAACGACTCGATGTACAACACGCCGCCCACCTACGGCATCTACATCGCCGGCCTGGTATTCCAGTGGCTGAAGAAAAACGGCGGCGTGGCCGCCATGGAAGAACGCAATATCGCCAAGGCGCAGCTGCTGTACGCCGCGCTCGATGCCGATGATTTTTATGTTACCCGCGTCGAGCAGCGCAGCCGCTCGCGCATGAACGTGCCCTTCTACCTGAAGGACGAAAGCCGGAACGACGAATTCCTGGCCGGCGCCAAAGCGCGCGGCCTGCTGCAACTGAAGGGCCACAAGTCCGTCGGCGGCATGCGTGCATCGATCTACAACGCTATGCCCATAGAGGGTGTGCAGGCGCTGGTAGACTACTTGAATGAATTCGCCGGGCGATAGTCGCCCGTGACCCGTCCGACGTCATCCCCGCGCAGGCGGGGAACCAATCCAGTCGCGCTGACGTAACGCGTGTACATTGGATTCCCGCCTGCGCGGGAATGACGGAGTCGCGTTTAGCAAATAAAGAAACCGCCATGAACGACAAACTCAAACCCTTGCGCGAACAGATCGATGCCATCGACGCGCAAATCCTCGACCTGCTGAACCGCCGCGCCCAGGTGGCGCAGGAAGTGGGCCACGTCAAGGCTGAAACCAACGCCCCGGTGTTCCGTCCCGAACGCGAAGCGCAGGTGCTGCGCGGCGTGGCCGACCGCAACCCGGGCCCGATGGGCAATACCGAGATGCAGACCATTTTCCGCGAGATCATGTCCGCGTGCCGCGCGCTGGAAAAACGCGTCACCGTCGCCTTCCTGGGCCCGGCCGGCACGTACAGCGAGCAGGCCGTATACCAGCAGTTCGGCACCGCCGTCGATGTGCTGGCCTGCGCGTCGATCGACGAAGTGTTCCGCGCCACGGAAGCCGGCACCGCCGATTTCGGCGTCGTCCCGGTGGAGAATTCCACCGAGGGGGCCATCGGCCGCACGCTCGACCTGCTGCTCAACACCCCGCTCACCATCAGCGGCGAGGTGGCCATCGCCGTGCGCCACAGCCTGCTCACCGGCACCGGCAACATGGACGGCGTGACGGCGATCTGCGCCCATGCCCAGGCGCTGGCGCAGTGCCAGATCTGGTTGAACAACAACTACCCGGACATCGAACGGCGCGCCGTGTCGTCCAACGCCGAGGCGGCGCGCATGGCGCGCGACGACCACACGGTGGCGGCCATTGCCGGCGAACGCGCCGGCGTGCGCTACAGCCTGGGCACGGTCAAGGCCAACATCCAGGACGACCCGCACAACCGCACCCGTTTTGCCGTGATCGGCACCTTGCGCACCGGCCCGTCCGGCAGCGACCGCACCTCGATGGCGCTGGCCGCACCGCACAAGGCCGGCTCCGTGTATCGCCTGCTCGGGTCGCTGGCGCAAAACGGCGTGTCGATGACGCGCTTCGAATCGCGCCCGGCCCGCAACGGCAACTGGGAATACTATTTTTATGTCGACGTCGAAGGCCATATCGAAAACCCCGCCGTGGCCAAGGCGCTGGAAGAACTGCAGGCCAATGCCGCTTTCTTCAAAGTGCTGGGTTCCTACCCGGTGAGTTTGACTTAAACAACGAGAGACAACCATGACCAAGAACTACGGGCCGGAATACGTCCGCGCCATCGCTCCCTATCAAGCCGGTAAACCGATCGCTGAAGTGGCGCGTGAATTCGGTTTGCAGGAAGACGCCATCGTCAAGCTGGCGTCGAATGAAAACCCGTTCGGCGTGCCGGAATCGGCCAAGCAGGCCATGAGCGCCGCCGCAGCGGAACTGGGCCGCTACCCCGACGCCAACGGCTTCGAGCTGAAAGCCGCGCTGGCCGCGCGCTACGACGTGCCGGCCGACTGGATCACGCTGGGCAACGGCTCCAACGACATCCTGGAAATCGCCGCCCACGCCTTCGTGGAACGCGGCCAGGCCATCGTCTATGCGCAGTATTCG
>Ga0308157_10005841_pt1 | contig 15112 bp, 12 predicted proteins | sample PhyBR1_FD_201035 | JGI IMG/M metagenome (GOLD analysis project Ga0308157, IMG submission 201035) | Phyllosphere microbial communities from UC Gill Tract Community Farm, Albany, California, United States - DLSLB.R1 | ecosystem: Host-associated > Plants > Phyllosphere > Unclassified | place: USA...
GTAGCAATGATAGATGTTAACGCTTCGGTTGAATTTGGCATTTCGATGATATGATCAGCAAGATTTTTCACTTGTTCGTCTCCTTTTGATACCAATGCAATGATTTTTCCGCTACGTGCTTTGATCTCCTGAATGTTACTTACCACTTTATCGTAATGATTTTGCTGTGGTGCAATTACAATAACCGGCATATTTTCGTCAATCAAAGCAATTGGTCCGTGTTTCATTTCGGCAGCCGGATATCCTTCTGCGTGTATGTACGAAATTTCTTTCAGTTTCAAAGCACCTTCTAATGCCACAGGAAAATTAAATCCACGACCTAAAAACAAACAGTTAGGTGCATCTTTATAAATTTTGGCAATCTCTAAAATGTGGTCATTTTCTAATAAAGCTTCTGCAACTTTGTCAGGAATCAATTCTAATTCGATCAAATTTCTTAAATAATCAGACTGAGACATGGTTCCTTTTGCTTTAGCCAAACGCAATGCGATTAATGCTAAAACAGTAATTTGTGTTGTGAATGCTTTTGTTGATGCAACACCAATTTCCGGACCAGCGTGTGTATAAGCACCTGCATGTGTTTCACGAGAAATAGATGATCCAACTACGTTACAAACACCAAATACGAATGCACCTTTTTCTTTAGCCAGTTTAATAGCTGCCAAAGTATCGGCAGTTTCACCAGATTGCGAAATAGCAATAACAATATCGTCTGCGTTGATGATTGGGTTTCTGTAACGGAATTCTGAAGCATATTCTACTTCAACAGGAATGCGTGCAAATTCTTCAATCATATATTCTGCAACTTGTGCAGCGTGCCATGATGTTCCACAAGCCACAATAATAATGCGTTTTGCATTGATGAATTTTGCAAGATTGTCTTCAATTCCTGCCATTTTTATCAATCCTTGGTCGCTTAATAAACGTCCACGGAAGGTGTCACGAATAACTTGTGGTTGTTCGTAAATTTCTTTCAACATAAAATGATCGTAACCACCTTTTTCAATTTGTTCCAGATTTAACTGCAACTCTTGAATGTACGGGCTTACTTCATTATCTGATTTTATCTTACGGATTTTAATTGGTTTATGTAAGCGGATAATCGCCATTTCTTCATCTTCCAAATAAATCGCATTGTTTGTGTATTCGATAAACGGAGAAGCATCTGAAGCTACAAAATACTCGCCTTCACCAATACCAATTGCTAACGGGCTACCTAAACGCGCCGCAACAATTTCGTTAGGTTTTTTAATATCCATAACACAAATCGCATAAGCACCAACAACTTGGTTTAACGCAACCTGAACTGCTTTACCAAGTTTTAAGCCTTTGTTTTTTTGAATATCTTCAATTAAGTTTACTAATACTTCTGTATCAGTATCAGACTTAAAAGTATAACCACGTTTGATTAATTCTTGTTTTAACGGTTCGTAGTTTTCAATAATTCCGTTGTGAATAATCACTAATTCACCAGAATTTGAAAAATGCGGGTGCGAGTTTACATCGTTCGGAACTCCGTGTGTAGCCCAACGTGTATGACCAATTCCCATTGATCCTTTAAAGGTATTTTCTTCTTCGGCTCTTTTCTCCAAATCAGAAACTTTACCTTTGGTTTTGCTGGAAATGAATTTTTCACCGTCGTATAATGCAACTCCGGCACTGTCATATCCTCTATATTCTAAACGCTTTAATCCTTTAATAATGATAGGATAAGCTTCTCTTGGTCCAATGTAACCTACAATTCCACACATAATTATTTTTCTTTAGTGTAATAAATCTCTAATTTCATTCTTACGTCGCTATTTGAAGCATTTGGAGCGTAAATAACGGTTCCGAACGGATTCATTGTTGCGGTCATGGGAATTCTTTTGTCAGTTGCTTTTACAGGATTCATAAATGAATTTGTAATATCGTTTGCAACAACCAATCCTAAAGGTACATTTGTAGAATCTTTCTGAATTAAATTGTTGATGTGATCTGTTACCCTGAACTGGTATTTGTGAACAGATTTGTTCGATTTATTCAAGCTGCCACCATAAATTGGTTTACCGTTTGTTGATGCATCGTTTATATAATCTGCAATAACCTTGTTGTTTTTATAATCGTATAAAAACAATTGACTTGGTGATGAAATGGTATCTAAACCTGTTGCAGTGTGATCTACATAAAGCGTTAACAAAGCCTGATTAACTAACCATTTGTTATCTATCAGCGTTTCTAATTCGTCGGCTTTTCCGCTGTTGTTGCTGTCATTTCCAAATAGAGAAATAGTTGCATAACTGCTTTTTCCGCCACCTTTCAACCAGATGTTTCCTGCCGAATTATTTGCCAAATCGAAATTATTCTCCAATAAATTCACTGTAGTTGCGGTAATTGGTGCAGAAGTAGATTCCATATAACCAATATTAAACTCGTAGGTTCTGCGTTCGCGTTTTGGTTGGTTGGTTTGGCTGTCTACATCACCGTCTGCCTTATAAACAAAAACAACTTTTCCTTTGCTTAAATTCAACTGTGCCAATGCGTTTTGGTTGTATGAATCAATTGCTTCAAAATACAATCCGCGGAAATATTCTTTTAAGAGTCCGTTATTAATTAAAGACTTGTGTTTGTTGTCTGCAAAGAATTTGGTTTGAAAGTAGTTTTTATCTAAATCTAACCAAACACCCGGTGCTAAACGTTCTTTAACTTTATGCTTTCCATCTACCATTTGCGGTGTGCCATCGGCATTGTAAGCGTACAATTTAATTTCGTTTTTATTGAAAGAGAAATCGGTATTTTGTGCTGTACTGGTAGAATTATTTAAACGCTGGTTGCCGTTTAAGCCTTTTTTATACTGATCGAAAACACTTTTTTCATCGGCATAATAAAACTGCGTATCAAAATTGTTATTAGGATCGGTTGCGCGTAAAAAATATCCGTTTTCGTAAACGTTTAAATTAAATTTTCCGCTACCATATATATTAGAAACATTGTAAGATCTGTTTCCTTCTGAATCTGTTGATGTTACACTGCTTGTAAACGGAATGTAAACGTAAACCGAATCCAACACAGGATTTGCTCCGAATAAAGTTAAATCGGTGTTGTTTTTCATTTCAATCTGCGTAACAAAATGCGCTGCCGTTTTTCCAAAAGCACTGTGTGTATAAACCCCAAAGTTGTTTACAGGTAAATTACGCGTATTTGCAACTCCGGATTCGCTGTTTGTTGTTGAAATATTCTGAACCAAATACTTGTCGAAACCAAATTGGTCACTGTCTATAATTTCAGAACCCATTTCGGTAAATTCCTGCTCACAAGAAATTGCGGTTACAGATATAATTGAAAGTAATACAAACTTAACAATCGATTTTTTTTTCATAGATGCTTTAAATTAAACCTTATGAAGATAGAATTCCGGATAAAAATCCTTCATTTTTTCTTTCGCGTCGAAAGGTAAGAAAGGTTTATTTGAACTTTGTATATAATTTGTTAAATCTTCTGAGATGTCTTCTGAAGAAATCACGATTCCGTCTGAATGATTAATGGCATTCTTCATGATATTCGTAAACGTAGCATCTTTTAAAGAATCGATATCGGTTGCGTCAAATTCATCAAAAGCAACTTTTTCAAACATGTTTTCTGATAATTTTCCATCGAAACCAGCCGAGAAGATAGACGTAATGATTTTAGTATCGGCAAAAATACTTTCGTCATTATAATATTTCTTCATGTAAAGTGGTAACAAAGACGCCATCCAACCTTGAACGTGAATTACATCGGGTACCCAGTTTAATTTTTTAATGGTTTCAACCACACCTTTTACAAAGAAAATAGCGCGTTCGTCGTTATCGTCATATAAAGTGTCGGCTTCATCGCCAAAAGTTCCCTTACGCTTAAAATAGTCGTCGTTGTCAATAAAATAAACCTGGATTCTTTCTTTAGGAATCGAAGCAACTTTAATAATTAAAGGCATATCCATGTCATTGATTACCAAATTCATACCCGATAGTCTTATAACTTCATGCAACTGATGTCTTCTTTCATTGATGCTACCGTATCTTGGCATAAAAATACGGATCTGCCCACCTAAATCATTAATCATTTTTGGAGTGTCAAACGAAGCTTGAGAAACTTCATTTTCAGGTAAATAAGGCACTACTTCAGATGATACATACAATATCCTCTTATCTTTCATTCTTCTTTAATTAAATTAAAAATTGCTTTTAAGATGCAAAATTACGAAAAAATGTCTTACAATGTTAAGTAATGTACTAATTTTGCAATCACTAAAAAAATTAGAACATGAAGGTTTTTCATGCGCAAAGCCAGTTAAAACAGCATTTACAGCCGTTTTTACAGACAAAGCAAACTATTGGTTTTGTACCTACAATGGGCGCAATTCATAAAGGGCATCTTTCATTACTGCAACAGGCTATGAATGAGAACGATGTGGTGGTAATGAGCATTTTTGTAAATCCTACGCAGTTTAACAACAGCGAAGATTTAGAGAAATATCCGCGAACGTTAGAGAAAGATTTGGAGTTGATAAGTGGGTTATCGAGCAAAATTATTGTTTACGCGCCTACTGTTGACGATATTTATGAAGGAAAAACCGTTGCCCAAAGTTTTGATTACGATGGTTTGGATAATGAAATGGAAGGTGCTAACCGCCCCGGACATTTTAACGGTGTAGGTACCATTGTAAAAAAACTGTTTGAAATTGCACAGCCAACAAAAGCTTATTTTGGAGAGAAAGATTTTCAGCAGTTGCAGATTATCCGTAAAATGGTTGCCAAGAACAATATGAATATCGATGTAGTTGGTTGCCCAATTTTTCGCGAAGCTAACGGTTTGGCAATGAGTTCACGTAACGAACGTTTGTCTGATAAAGCTAAAGATAAAGCTACTTTAATCTACAAAACGCTTAAAACCGCAAAAACTGTTTTTAGTGAAAAAGATGTTAAAGATTCAGTAAATTTTGTTGCTGATAGCTTTGCAAACGAAACAGATTTTACGTTAGAATATTTCATAATAGCCGATGAAGCCTCACTAAAAACGGCAACTGTAAAAGAAACCAATAAAAAATACCGCGCCTTTATTGTAGTACATATAGAAGGCGTGCGATTAATTGATAACATTACATTAAATTAAAAAGTATAACTTTGCACCATGCAAATAGAAGTTTTAAAATCTAAAATCCACCGCGTTAAAGTAACAGGTGCCGATTTAAATTATATTGGCAGTATTACTATTGATATTGCTTTAATGGAAGCCTCGAATATTATCGAAGGCGAAAAGGTTTCAATCGTAAACATCAATAATGGCGAACGTTTTGAAACTTACGCAATTCCAGGTCCAAGAAACAGTGGCGAAATTACCTTGAATGGTCCAGCGGCACGCCGTGTTCAAAAAGATGACATCATCATCGTGATCACGTACGCTTTAATGGATTTTGAAGAAGCTAAAACATTTTCACCTTGGATTATTTTTCCAAACGAAGAAAATAACACTTTGACTTAATAGTTGAAGGTTTTAAAAAAAATACTAAATATTTCACTCCCACTTTTGTTGGGAGTTTTTTTGGTTTATTACGCTTACAACCAGTTTACGCCGTCACAGATCACTGAAATGAAAAGTTATTTTGTTTCTGCCGATTATTTTTACATTGGTTTGTCGTTGCTTTTTATGAAGATCAGTCATGCATCGCGCGCGTACCGTTGGAAATACAGCTTACAGTATTTAGGTTATCAGTCTAATTTCTGGAATAATTTTATGGCGATTTCTGTTGGATACCTTTTAAACCTGACGATTCCGCGATCGGGCGAATTATCTCGTGCAGCCGTTCTTCAGAAATACGATAAAATTCCGTTCGATAAAGGTTTCGGAACCATCATTGCCGAACGTATAATTGATCTGCTTTTTCTACTTTTATTTGTAGCCACCGCATTATTGTTGCAGTACAAACAGTTAATGGGCTTTATTACACAGCAAATTCCGGTTAAACAACTGGTGATTATTGGCGGTGTTTTTGTAATAGCGGGCATAGTAGGTTTGTATCTGCTTTACACATCAAATTGGAAAATCTTTGTTTTTATCCGCCAAAAAATAACCGGCTTGGTCGAAGGTATTTTAAGCATCTTTAAAATGCCTCACCGCATTCCGTTTCTTATCCACACTTTTATAATTTGGATCGGTTTTGTATTGACCTTTTATTTTGGAACCAAAGCTTTACCCGAAACCAGCGAAATTTCGTTAGGAATCATTATGGTTGCTTTTGTAGTTGGTAGTTTGGCAATAAGTTTTACAAACGGAGGTTTTGGTGCATTTCCTTTATTAATAGCTAAAATATTGGCACTTTATGGCATTTCGTTAACTGCAGGTACCGCTTTTGGCTGGCTGTTATGGACAACACAAACTGTTTCAATTGTAATTTTAGGCGGATTGTCGTTCCTGATACTTCCTGTCGTTAACAAAACCAAATAATTTGTAAATTCGTTTTATAAATAGTTTCTAGTAGTTAGTTTTAAGTCTGTGCTTATAGCTTACGGCTAAAAACTTAAAGCTAAAAAAATGGCAAAAGTAAAAACAGCATTTTTCTGCTCGTCTTGTGGTACGCAATATTCTAAATGGATGGGGCAATGCGGCGCTTGTAAACAGTGGAATACCATTGTGGAAGAAGTAATTCAGAAAGAAGAAAAAGTTGCGTGGCAAACCAAATCTTCGGCAGGAATAAAACGCACGGCAAAACCTTTATTGATTACTGAAATTGACAGTACGCAGGAAGTTCGTTTAAACACTTTAGATCAGGAATTAAACCGAGTTTTAGGCGGTGGAATTGTTCCTGGATCTATGATTCTTTTAGGCGGTGAACCCGGAATAGGAAAAAGTACACTGTTGTTGCAATTGTCGTTAAAATTACCTTACAAAGTGCTGTATGTTTCGGGCGAAGAAAGTCAGAAACAGATAAAAATGCGTGCCGAACGCATCAATCCAAACAACAATTCGTGTTATATTTTAACCGAAACCAATACCCAGAATATTTTTAAGCAGGTAGAAGAAATTGAACCCGATGTGTTGATTATTGATTCGATACAAACCTTGCATACCGATTATATCGAAGCTTCGGCAGGAAGCATCTCTCAAATAAAAGAAACCACCGCCGAACTGATCAAATTTGCAAAAGAAACATCAACGCCCGTTATTTTAATCGGTCATATTACGAAAGACGGAAACATTGCCGGACCCAAAATTTTAGAACACATGGTTGATACCGTGCTTCAGTTTGAAGGCGATCGAAATCATGTTTACAGAATTCTTCGAGCCTTAAAAAACCGTTTTGGGTCGACTGCAGAATTAGGAATTTACGAAATGTTAGGCTCAGGTTTACGCGAAGTTTCCAATCCGTCTGAAATATTATTATCGAACCGCGAAGAAGAATTATCGGGCACCGCTATTGCATCAACTTTAGAAGGAATGCGCCCATTGATGTTGGAAATTCAGGCATTGGTAAGCACCGCCGTTTACGGAACACCGCAACGCAGCGCCACAGGTTACAACTTAAAACGCTTAAACATGATTTTGGCGGTGTTGGAAAAACGTGCAGGTTTTCGTTTAGGAATGAAAGACGTGTTTTTAAATATTACCGGCGGAATTTCGGTTGACGATCCGGCGATTGATTTAGCGGTTGTTGCGGCAATCTTATCATCAAATGAAGACGATGCTATTTCTAAAGACATCTGTTTTGCGGGTGAAGTAGGTTTGTCTGGCGAAATACGTCCCGTTAATCGAGTAGATCAACGCATTCAGGAAGCCGAGAAATTAGGTTTCTCTAAAATATTTGTATCAAAATATAATAAGATTACGTATTCATCTAAACAAATTCAAGTAGTGTTGGTATCAAAAATAGAAGAGTTGGTATCCGCATTGTTTTAATAGAAAAAGAGGTCAAAAAAGACCTCTTTTGTTTTTTTAGATCGACCGAATGTTTTCAGTAAATCAATAGATTAGATGTTATTTTATTCTACTGTGTTGCCTCGAATAATAGAAGAATAAACTTTTTTTTAAAATATTTGTTATCTTATCCCAACCTTTTGGGTGTTTTGATACTCTTTGTATATAAGAGGAACATTCCTTAAGAAAAACTATTCATTAAAATTAATGTTGTTTATGAAAAATATCTTGATTCCTGCCGCTATCGTTTTCTGCATAACGGCAAATGCGCAAAAACCTGTTTTTACTCAGGCGCAAATTCAATCGGCTCGCGTTTATAACAATGCTGCCGAGTTAAAGCATAAAGCTTCAGTTCAAATTCCGTCGGGCACATCAGAAATCGTAATTACCAACGTTGCTAATTATCTAAACGAAAGCACGGTGCAAATTGGCGTGCCAAAAAATGTCACGGTAATGTCGGTTCAGTTTACCAATGCGTATGTTGAAGAGTACGATAATAATCAGGATTCGCCTTTGGTAAAACCCGTGAAAGAAGAGATTGCCAAGAAAGAAATCGAACTGAAAACTTTACAAAATCAATTAACTGCCGAACGAAAAGGAATTGAGCTGTTGGATAAAAATCAGTCCATGAGCAATGCACAGAATTTTTCGGTAGCCGAACTAACCAAATTGTTAGATTTCTACAAAACCAAACGTACCGAACTAGCAAATTCTATCAACAAGTTAGAAAATCAGGAAAAAACATTGTTTGAAGAGTTGAATACCTTAAAAGGAAAACTGACTTTTAACGAAACTACTACAGAAAAAACCAGTCAGGGCAAATTGGTTGTAAATGTAATGAGCAGCACCGCAGGAACCATTCCTTTAGAAGTGTCGTATTTAACAAATCAGGCAACGTGGCAGCCAAGCTACGAAATGCGTATCGATAAAATTAACGAACCTATACAAATGCTGTACAAAGCACAGGTTCAGCAAAGCACAGGTATCGATTGGAAAAATGTAAAACTAGCTTTAACCAGCGGAGCAGCCAATCAAAATACTTTTGCGCCCGAACTGCAACCTTGGTTTTTAGATTATTATTATCCGAATGCATATCGCTCAAAATCATACGATAAAAAAGAAACTGCCGATTTTGTTCAGAATATGCAAGGACAAGTTCCTGGATTAGAGATTTCCACAGGAGCAGGACAACCTGGAGCTACCGGTAGTGTTGCTTTACGTGGTTTAGGTTCTATAAATGAATCTACAGAACCTATGTACATTGTTGATGGTGTACCCTTTTCTCCAAATAGATTCCGTGAATTAAATCCAAATGAAATTGCTAACATATCGGTTCTTAAAGATGCTGGAGCTACAGCAATATATGGAAATCGTGGAGCAAACGGAGTTATAGTTGTCACAACTAAAGGAGCAATGGGAACATCTACAATGGATGATTATACCCAAATAAACGAATCGCAACTAAACATCACATTTGATATTGATATTCCATATACTATTTTAAGTAACGGCAAACAGCACAGTGTCGCCTTGAAAGATACGCAGCTGCCGGCGACTTACAGTTATATAACCACTCCAAAATTAGATACCAATGCCTACTTAATTGCAAAAGTGAAAAATTACGGCGACTATAATATTTTACCAGGCGAAGCCAATGTTGTTTTTGAAGGAATGTATGTTGGTAAAACGTATGTAAACGCAAATGCAAACGACGATGAACTGCGCTTGAGTTTAGGTAAAGATCAAAACATATCGGTTACCAGAACCATGATTAACGATAAATCGGGATCAAAAACATTGTCATCACGTAAAGTACAGGATTTTGTTTATGAGATATCGGTGCGAAACAACAAAAAAGAAAGCATAAGTATTATTGTTGAAGATCAAATACCAATTAGCAGTAATACCGATATAGAAATAACTTTGAGTGATAAAGGTGGTGCCACCACAGATGCAGAAAAAGGCAAACTTACTTGGGACATAAATTTAAAACCAAACGAAACAAAGAAAATACGCTTTGGCTATCAGGTAAAATCGGCGAAGGATAAAAACTTAAATCTTTAAAAACAAAACCTCCCTTTCAGCTGAAAAGGAGGTTTTTATTTGTAATCGTTTAGATTAAACATTTTCTGTTTTCATAATAATATTTCAAAAACCTTTCGCAATCCAGAAAAAATCATCAATTTTGAGCCAACAATGGGGTGCCGATTATTATTGGCTGAGATGATACCCAAGAACCTAGTTCTGCACCTGATCCGGATAATGCCGGCGTAGGGATTGTAACTTTATCATCTCATCATTTAATTTATTTATATGATGCAGGAAATTTTAAGTAAAACCAGCCTTTTAGAATGGTTTGGTGTATTTTTTTCGGTTGTACAGGTTTTGCTGGCACAACGAAACAACATTCACAATTATCTTTTTGGAATTGCCGGTATTGTTCTGGCTATGTTTGTTAAGTTCAACGCCAAGCTGTATGCTGAGTTTACGCTTGATTTTTACTATCTTGTAATGAGTGTTTACGGTTGGCTTTTCTGGAAATTTGGGAAACAACAAACCGAAACGCCTATTTCGTTTACAACAACTACCGAAAAATATAAATCGGCAGGAATTGTGGTTACAGCCTTTTTAATTTTCTATATTTTTCTAACCAATTTCACAAACAGCGATGTGCCGCTTTGGGATTCTTTGGTAACCGCTTTTGCCTGGGCGGGAATGTGGCTTATGGCGAAGCGCAAAATAGAAAACTGGGTACTGCTAAACATTAGTAACTTACTTGCCGTGCCGCTTTTAATTCATAAAGAACTGTATTTGTACGCTGCCTTAACCGCCTTTTTGTTTGTGGTTGCTATTTTTGGATACATGAATTGGTACAAAATTTTAAAGCAGCAAAAAAATGCATAGTTCCACCATTCAGCAAAAGTTATTTGGGGCAAAGCAAATTCCTGCAGATGTAATCAATCATATTTATAAAGAACGCTGGCTGCAAATCTGGGTTCCTAAAATGTACGGCGGTTTAGGTTTAAACTTTACAAACGGACTGAAACTTTTAAAATCGCTAGCTTTTATCGATGGAAGTTTAGGTTGGATGGTTACTTTATGTGCCGGTGCCAATTATTTTTCGCGAAACCTGAAACCCGAAATTGCTCAAGAACTTTTTAAAGATAATTTTACGTGTTTTGGCGGAAGCGGAGCTATTGGCGGAACTGCCGAAAAACTGAACGATTTTTATTTGATTAATGGCAGATGGACGTTTGCTACCGGCGCACCCCATTTAAGTCATTTTACTTTGAACGCCATGGTTACAGAAAACGACCAACCTGTTTTAGATGAAAATGGCAAAGAATTGATTCGATCTTTTATTATTCCGAAAGATCAGGTAGAAATTATTGCCGATTGGAATGCTATGGGAATGCAAGCTACCGGAACGTTTTCGTTTACGGTTGATGATGTTTTGGTTGATGCAAATCACAGTTTTATTTATAACGAGTTTTATACCGATGCGGTTTTAGATCGAATTCCGTTTCGCATTTTTGCCGATTTAACCTTGTTGGTTAATTATCTGGGAATGGCTGAACATTTTTTAGATGAAGCCGAAAAAATAAGACCTCAATTAGATCTATCAGCTTTTAGAAATAACCTTGCTTCAGAAGAAAATCAAACCTATTTATTTGCCAATAAAATTGAAACACTTTTAGAAGAACAGCAGGAAATATCAGTTGAAATTCAAACCGAAATTCATCAGTTTAGCGAAAAGCATGTGAATGATTTATCGCACAAAATTTTAGATCTTTATTTTCAGTTAGGTATTAAAGCATCGCACACCAATGAACCTATTCATCAAATATTCCGCGATTATTTTACCGCAACACAGCATGCGAATTTTAGAAGAATGTATGATTAACAAACATTTGTAAAGAGTATCGCGTTTCAATTTGTGTTTCTCACACAACTTTTTGTATTTCTTAAAATCTACTTTACATAGTAGTTTTGTATAAAAAAAGGATAATTGCGTAGATTTAAAAGCTAGTCGATATGTTCTGAACGTCCCCAGAATTCAATTCTTTGGTTTTTAGCTTCTGCGGGTAATCTGTCATTAATCTGATATAATTGATTTAACTTTAAAATTGCATAATCAAAAGTAATTATACCATGTAAGAGTAATTGGTCAGAAATATACAAGACACCTCTAACTTCCACACCATCAGTAGAGGAGTTTCTTCTTAATTTTCCATCGCCTGTTAAAAGTATACCCTCTTGAGATTTAGCAAAATACCAAACCGAACAATCTTCAAAACTTAATCCATTTGTTGCAGATAAAATATTAGAAATATTAATTAGGTCTTCCTCTTCTGACTCAATAATAATTAACCTCCCTTGAATTATATATTCTTGCAATATTCCCTTTTGTTCATCATGTAATTCTTCAAAAACAAAATCTGTAGTTTTTAACTCTAATTGTTCTAGTTGAAAAAATGATATTTCCAACTCAAGATTAATTAAATCAATTAGAATGTTTGCATCATTTATTACTATCTTCATTCTAGTTATTTTACATTATTGAACTTTCAAGTACATCATTAATATTTACATTCAATAAAGATGCGGCTTTACTTGCAGAAATTAATTCCTGTGATAATGCCCGATAAACTAATTGTTCAAACCTATGAGAAACTTCAGGAGTTTTAAACCTTTCTTCATCAACTTCACGTTTCAAACTGGGATTGTAGTTTAGTTTCTTATAAAATTCTGCTACTCTACTTTCAGAAAATATATTAGAATCTTTCAATCTATAAATAATGGCTTTTATGCTAATACCATATTTTTTTTGAACTTCAATTAATTCTCGCAAAGAAATCCCTTCTCTTTTTTCACCAAATTCTTTAAATACTAAATTTATTGGAAACAAAAATTCAGAAGCAAATCGATTACAAACACTTTCTTCATACTTAATTTCACATTCAGGTAATTCTAATAATAAATGTCCCAATTCATGAAGTAGAGTAAATCTTTTTCTTTCTACATTAAAATTTTTATTTATAACTATAACAGGATACTTGTCATTGATTATAGTCGCTAATCCATCAAAGTTATTTTCAGGCTCATCAATTTCGATAATTTTAATTTCTTTATCTTCAAGTAATTGAATTATATTATGAATTGGATCAAAACCAATCTCCCATTCGTACCGTAAATCATGTACAACTTTCTCAATATCTTCCAAAGAAGATATTTGCCATTTTTTCAAAGGATTATCAAAAGAATTATCAATTTGAAGAATATTTTCGATTTCTAAATAATTTGCAAGTTTTATTTTGATCCCTTCTTTTAGCGCATTTATTTTTTTTGCAGAAAAAGTACTTTTTTTTCTAAAGTTAACACCTCCTAATTGAACAGTAGAAGGCATAAAAAAATAATCCATTTTTACCTTAAGAGATTTAGCTAGTTTAATAAGTATTTTACTTGATGGCATTGAATCTCCTTTTTCATACTTAGAAATCATTTGCTTCGAAACTCCTACTAAATCAGCTAAATCTTGCAATGACAAAGCATTTAATATTCTACCTTGTTTAATTTTAATTGACACAATTTCCTTCATAGCTAAAGTTTTATAGTTGACATTTTATACAAAAATACTAATTTTGTCAACCAATTGTAAAATAATTTACAAATTTAACATATTCATTAATAAATTTTTTGCGCCATTGCTGTTCTACATTATGATTTTTTGCCTTGACTTTCTATTTCCCCATCGTCGAGCCGAGCGAATCCTGTCCTAAATTTACGCAGCAGTCGTAAAGCCTCGCTACGCAAAGTCTCCTGACTTTGCATCTATATAAAAAGTTTTACACCGTTTACCTCTTTCTTGTACGATCCCGAATCAAGTTCAGCATGACTGATTGAATTACTTATAATAAATCCTCAACAAAATAGGTTTTTTGCTGTTATCAATAATATTTTCTAAAATTTTAAAGGTTTCTTTGCTCACCATTGGGCAGCCTTCGCTACGAATAATAGGCGTCAACTGCTCTTCGTGCGGCATAAAAGTATAGGTATGCAAAACCACGTAACGCGCAAAAGCTTGGTCGTTGGTTTTATCTAAACCATGCAGTTTGTACGATTTTCCAAATCTGCCTACATAATCGACACCTACCTTATAATTTCCTAACGATGTCATATTGCTGCCTTCCACATTGCTAAATTGCAGTTCGCCGTAGGTTCCGGTATCCGATCCTTTACCATGAGCCACCAAACCTTTGTGCAAAACACTGTCGTTCTTTACATCGTACACATAAAAACGGCTGTAACGACTTTCAATAGCCATATCTGCCAAGAAAACAACGTCTTGATTAAAGTCAGAATGATCTTTTAAGAATGCTTTAGAAAGTTGGATGTTTTTATTAAATCGATCTTTAGCTTCTGGTGAAACTTCGTGTTGTGGTCGAACAAATTTAAGTACCAGTAAAACAGCGGCAGCTAATAAAACAATTGCTATTAAACTACGAATGATTATTTTTTTCATGCTTTAACAAAGGTTTCAATATAAGTTCACGTACTTGATCTTTTAATTCGGGTTTATCGCGTTGGGTTAATCCTTTGGTTTCAACAAACGGATGTTGATAAATGAACACATTTCCGGGATGACCTGCAAAAAATCGGAAAGGAAACATCTTTTTTAAACCTATAAACGTTATGGGAACCACCGGAATTCCAAAATCGATCGCCAAACGAAAGGCTCCGTCTTTAAAATCATCTAAAACAATCGATTCGTCATTTGGCACACCACCTTCAGGAAAAATACAGACACTTAAACCGCTTGCCAGCTTTTGTGCCGCAGCAATCATGGTTTTTTGTCGACTTACCGAACTTGATCTATCTACCAAAATACAGGCTCTTTTATAGAAATATCCAAAAATGGGCAGTTTTGCCAGTTCTTTCTTCCCCACAAAAACAAACGGATTTTTAACCAGAATAAGCATCAGCATAATATCCATCATAGATGTATGATTTGCCGTAAGCATATAACTTTTATTTGGATTGAATTGCTGTTTGGTAACGATTGATTTTCTAAAACCTGTTCCGTAAAATACCGCATACGCCCAGATTCTCGCTAAAAAGAAAAAGAAACGGTAAAATTTATCGGTTGATAATGAAATGATTAAAAAAGGAGAAAGTACCACAA
>Ga0308157_10005843_pt1 | contig 15102 bp, 11 predicted proteins | sample PhyBR1_FD_201035 | JGI IMG/M metagenome (GOLD analysis project Ga0308157, IMG submission 201035) | Phyllosphere microbial communities from UC Gill Tract Community Farm, Albany, California, United States - DLSLB.R1 | ecosystem: Host-associated > Plants > Phyllosphere > Unclassified | place: USA...
GGCGTCGGTGAACGCCTTGGCGATCGGGTACTCCATGATGTAGCCGTAGCCGCCGTGCAGCTGCACGCCCATGTCGAGCACCTCCCACTCGCGCTCGGTCGCCCAGAACTTGACCTTCGCGGCGTCCTCGGCGGTGAGCGTGCGGTCCTTGTAGGCGAGCATCGCGCGGTCGACGTACGCCCACATGACCTCGGTGGTGGTGACCATGTCGGCCAGGCGGAAGCGGGTGTTCTGGAAGTCGGCGATGCGCTCGCCGAAGGCCTCGCGGTCCTTCGTGTACCCGATGGTCCAGTTGGTGGCGGCCTGCGCGGCCGCGGCGGCGGCGACACCGATCGAGAGGCGCTCGAGCGGCAGGTTCATCATCAGCTGGATGAAGCCCTGGCCCTCCTTGCCGCTGATCAGGTTCTCGTCGGGCACGAACACGTCGGTGAAGCTGAGCTCGGCGGTGTCCCAGCCGTGGAAGCCCATCTTGCTGAGCTTCTTGCCCTGATCGAACCCCTCCATGCCCTTCTCGAGGATGAGCAGGCTGAACGCGTCGGGGCGGTTGCCCTCGCCGGTCTTGACGAAGGTGACGACGATGTCGGCGGTGGTGCCCGACGAGATGAACGTCTTGGCTCCGTTGACGATGTAGCCGCCGTCGACCTTCTTCGCGTTGGTCTTGATGCCGCGCAGGTCGCTGCCCGCGCCCGGGTCGGTCATGGCCAGGGCGCCGAGGACCTCACCGGTCGCCATTCCGGGCAGCCACTTCTCCTTCTGCGCCTGCGTGCCCATGTGCACCAGGTAGGGGACGGCGAGGTCGTCCTGGATGCCGAGGGCTCCGGCGAGGGAGCCGGCACCGGCGCCGATGACCTCTTCGTTCACGATCGCGCGGAAGCGGTAGTCCTGCAGCATCCCGGCCCCGCCGAACTCCTCGGGAACCGAGAGTCCGATGATGCCGGCTTCGCCCGCGGCCCGCATCGTCGCGCGGTCGACCTCTCCGTCGGCTTCCCACTTCTCGATGTTCTCGTTCGTGGCATAGCGCTTGACGAATTCCTTGACCAGGTCGCGGAAGGCCTCGTGGTCTTCTTCGTAGATGTCGCGTTCCATGACGTCCTCCTGAAAGTCGTGTGCGTCTTCGCACCCGCGAGTCTACGGATCGGGCATCCTCCGGCCCAGCCGATTGTGGGAATGCGTCTCACGAAACGTGACACCGCGTTCCGCATTTGTGGGATGCGCTCAGTGGGCGCGCTGCGCGCGCGGGATCAGTGCGCGTAGTCGGCCGCGGCGGGAAGCGCGAAGAAGTCCTCGAGAGTGTGGAACCCACCCGCGTTGTACGCCGCGGCGAGCTCGATCCCGATGTAGCGCAGGTGCCACGGCTCGGGGATGTATCCCGTCGTCCCGGTGGCGCCCTGCTCGTACCGCACGATGAAGCCGTGCTCCCAGGAGTGCTCCGCCACCCACGCGCTCTGCGGCGTCGCCCCGAACTCGCCGATGCCACCGCATCCCGAGGCGCAGGCGACGACGTCGACCGCGAATCCCGTCTGATGCTCGCTGTGGCCGGGGCGGGCCGATCTGGCATCCGCTCCCTTCGTGCCGTCCGCGCGGACGATCGACGCGTACGTCGCCTGCTGCAGGCGGTACGAGCGGTAGGCGTTGTTGACGCCGATCGTGCCGGCGCCGGCCGCCCGGGCGGCATCGGCCATCCGGCCGAGCGCCTCCGCCGCTGCGGGGTGCATGCTCACCGACCCGGACGTGCCGCGCAGACTCGATTCCGTGACGGATGCCGGGGCGTAGTCGATGCGGCTCAGCGGCCGCTGCTTGTTGACGACCACCCAGACATGCGTGGGGTCGTCCAGCGGGACGCAGCGCGCATTGCCCGCCACGACCGCCGCCCGGAACTCCTCGGCCCCGCCGAAGGCCGCGACCGTGGCCGCGTCGTCACCGGATTCGAGAGCCGCCCGCACCGACTCATCGGCACACGGGTTCGCGGCGGCGGTCGCCGAGACGTCGATCTGCGGGAGCGCCATCGCCGCCCTCGGCGCCGGCAGCTCATCGACCACGCCTTCTTCGGCGAGCACTCCGCCCAGCGTCGCCAGGCACGCGACCGCGGTGAACAGCACACCGATGGGCAGGGCGGCCCTCACGGCGAGCGGTGCACGCGACGCATGTCGGGAGTGCGGGGCTCTCATCCGTCCATTGTGAAGCACGGGGAAGAGCCGTGCACAGTTGGTCGGCGCGGGTGCTACGGCGCGGGGGCTACGGCGACGATGCGCTCGGCGGAGCGGACCATGGCGACGTCGATGAAGGTGCCGTCCTCCAGCACGAACGCCCCGGTGCCGTCGGCCGCGGCCGATGCTACCCGCTCCAGGATTCCGCGTGCGCGGTCGATCTCGGCGGACGTGGGGGTGAACACGCCGCGGATGGTCGCGATCTGGCGCGGGTGGATCGCGGTGCGGCCGGCGTAGCCGAGCGCCTTCCCCATCCGGCAGCTCTGCTCCAGGCCGTCGAGATCGACGACATCCGCCCATACGGCCATCAGCGGCGACGGGAGTCCGGCCGCGGCGGCCGCGTTGATGAGCCGGGCGCGGGAGTACGCCAGCCCTGGTTCACCCGCCGCACCGGCCGGAATACCCAGTTCCGATCGCAGATCCGCCTCGCCGGCCGCGACCGACGCCGCACCGGAGGACGCGATCTCGAAGGCCCGCTCGACGGCCAGCGCCGTTTCGAGCAGGGCATGGACGGTGCGAGCGGATGCCGCGCTCTGCACCGCGTGCACATCGTCGGCGGACTGCGTCTTGGGCAGACGGATGCCGAACTCACCGGGCAGTCTGTTCACGGCGGCCACGTCGTCATCGTGCCAGCGGGAACCGCGCGCGTTGACCCGCACCTGCACGGCCGGGCGCTGCTCGGGGTCGCGGGCGACCCACTCCGCGGCGAACCCGGCGAGCGCCGCCCTCGCCTGATCCTTGCGAGACGCCGTCACCGCGTCTTCGAGATCGACGATGACGGCATCCGCGCCGGCATCCAGCGCCTTGCCGAACCGCTCGGGGCGGTCCGCCGGGGCGTACAGGGCGACCATCGTGGGCGGAGGTGTCATGCCACCGATCCTTCCGCACGCAGTCGTCCGATCGCAGCATCGTCGAAGCCGAGCTCGGCCAGCACGGCGCCGGTGTCGGCGCCGTGCGCACGACCGGTGAACGCGATGCGGGACTCATCCTCGGAGAGCCGGAAGAGCGGCCCCTGCATCGCGATCTCACCCAGGTCGTCATCGTGGATGCGGTGGATCGTTCCGAGCGCGTTGAACTGCGGGTCGGCGACGATGTCGGACGGCTCGTAGACGGGGGCGACGGCCGCCTGTGCCTCTTCGAACGCCGCCACCACCTCGTCGCGCGAGTGCCCCGCGATCCAGGCGCCCACGGCCTCGTCGATCTCATCCGCATGCTCGGCCCGCGCGGCGCCGGTCGCGAACCACGGCTCGGCGGCCAGGTCGGGTCGTCCGACGAGGGTCACGACGCGCTCCGCGATGGACTGCGCGCTCGCCGAGACGGCCACCCAGGACCCGTCGGCCGTGCGGTACGCGTTGCGGGGCGAGTTGTTGGTCGAGCGGTTGCCCGTTCGCGGTTGTGCGGTCTGCAGCTGGTCCCAGCGGGTGATCTGCGGGCCGAGCATCGCGAGGATGGGCTCGATGATCGCGACGTCGACGACCTGTCCCTTCCCGGATGCGGTGCGGGACTGCAGCGCGACCATCACGGCATAGGCCGTGGCGAGCGAGGCGATACCGTCAGCCAGCCCGAACGGCGGAAGGGTCGGCGGTCCGTCGGGTTCTCCGGTGGAGGCGGCGAACCCGCTCATGGCCTCGGCCAACGTACCGAAGCCGGGGCGGCTGCGGTACGGTCCGATCTGCCCGAAGCCGGTCACGCGGGCGAGCACGAGGCCGGGGTTCTCGGCAGCGAGTTCCTCATAGCCCAGCCCCCACCGCTCGAGTGTGCCCGGGCGGAAGTTCTCGATCACCACGTCCGCGGTGCGCGCCAGGCGCAGGAACGCCTCGCGGCCGCCGTCGGTGTGCAGGTCGATGGCGACCGTGCGCTTGTTGCGTCCGAGCGTCTTCCACCACAGGTTCTGACCGTCCTTGCTCGGACCGTGGCCGCGGGCCGGATCCGGACGGGTGGGGTGCTCGACCTTGATGACCTCGGCACCCATGTCGCCGAGGTGCATGGCCGCCATCGGTCCGGCGAACAGCGTGGAGGCGTCGACCACGCGCAGTCCGTCCAGTGGCGTCGTCATGCTTTCCCCTCCCAGCACACGCGGAAACCGATCGAGGGCGACGCGTCCTGACCCAGGCCGGGCAGCAGGAACTTCAGCGCGAATTCCGGCTCGCGCACCCCGCCGTCGACGTACCAGTCCGAGCCGGTGCTCTCGTGGGCGCTGCCGCCCTTGAGCATCACGAAGCGGGTGCGTCCGTCGGAGTGCTCGGACTCGGTCCAGTTCCAGACCTCGGGGGTGCGCCTGGTGAAGCCGGGCAGCGCGGCGGCGAGCTGCCATTCGTCCTCGCTCGGCAGGCGTCCGCCCACCCAGGCCGCGTAGTCGCGGGCGCGGGCGAAGGTGACTCCGGTGGCCGGACGCTGCGGATCACGGGACACGACCGGCTCCCCGATGGCCTCGAGGAACAGTGCATAGTCGGCTTCGCTGACCTCGGTCTGCGCCACCCGCACCGGGCGCGCCAGATCCGCCACGCGCTCCAGCGTGCGCTGATCGTGCAGACGCGGAGGCAGCGGCTTCCACTCGTCCACGTAGGGGGCACCGTCGTACATCCCGGTCTCGCGCGCGCGGTGACGCACCGTCAGCACGTGCTCTCCGGCGGGAACCGTCACGGTGGCGACCGCGCGGCGGATCTCCTCCGGTGCGAGCGGGGTCTGTGCGGATGAGGCGGCGAGCCGGTGCGCGCGGCGATGCGGGAAGGAGGCGTCGGCCACCGGCGCCTCGGATGCCAGGGCCGACCGCACGGCCGCGAGCTCGGTGGGCTCCACGCCTTCGACCCGCATGGCCGCCGCGATCCCGTGCGCGGGCACCGTGATCGCCTGCGCGGTGTCACCCGCGTGCAGCGGATGCCAGCCCGAGCCCGGGAGGGCATGCACGACGTCGGCATCCGACGTGTTGGCCAGCAGCAGCAGGGTCGCGCCGTCCAGCGCGAAGGCCGAACCGAACACCGGCGCCTGATGCACGGCCAGCGGCGTCCATTCGCCGTCGACGAGCCAGCGATGCAGTCCGCGCTGCACGGGGAGCATGCGGCGCAGGGTCGCGGAGTCGCGCTCGTTCCACCCGACCCAGACGCCGAAGACGACCTCCCAGACCATCATCCCGACGCCGTTCAGCCAGGCGGAGCGCAGTTCCTCGGAGTGGTCGCGGTGCCAGCGGCGGATGTGGTGCTGCATGTGGCGGCGTTCGAACCAGTGTGCGCGCAGCACACCGGGCACCTCGGAGTCGGCGAACCACTGCGCCCACGACAGCGTGTGATCGGCGATGCGCTCGGTCGCAAGCTTCGACTCCCCCTCCAGCCCGATGCCGGGGCGGGCGGCGTCCAGCGCGGCGACCATCTCGGGGTCGGCCTTCTTGAGGGTGTCGAGGAAGATGCCGTCGGCGCCGAGGCGTCGCACCGTGGCGGCGAGCTCGGTGGCATCGTCGCCGGCGCGGCGCGTGCCGGTGTCCCAGGGGTTGTAGTCGACGAAGACGGCGACGCCCAGCTCGTGCAGCGCCGCCGCAGCCTCGACGACGCCGGGCACGTCGTAGAAGTCCCACTGGTTGCGGTCGTCGATGCCGATCACCGGATAGGCGTGCCAGAGAACGATGCCGTCCAGTCCACCGAAGCGCGCGCGGGCGTCGGCGACGAAGCGGTCGGGCGTGAAGCGCTGCGCCTCGAAGTCGAAGAAGAGCTCGTCCCACAGCCACACCTGCGCGACCGTGAAGCAGCTGCTCGCCCATGCGGATGCCGGGTCGTCGTAGCGGGTGGGCACGCCGTGCCGTACTCGGGCGCCGTCGCGCCACGCGGCCAGCTGCGCGCGCCAGTCGTTCAGCTCGGCGGGGTCGGTCGGGGCAACGAAGATCTTGCCGTCGTCCATCGCCAGCGCGGCATCGCCGGAGCTCACGTCGACCAGTTCGCCGTCCGCCCGCAGCGGCACGGGCATCGGACGGTCCAGGTCCCGGGGTCGGAGGGGATCGAATCCGCTGCTCACGTCTTACTCGCTCTCTTCACGCAGGTGCGCCACCTCGGTGGCGTGGGGGACGGCGTCCTGAGCGCCGAGCCGGGTCACTGAAAGGGCGGATGCCGCCGCACCCCAGCGCGCCGCGTCCGCCAGCAGGGCGGCATCGGCGTCCGCGGGCAGGCGACCGGATGCCGCCAGACGCGCGGCGAACACGCCGCAGAAGGTGTCGCCGGCGCCGGTGGTGTCGACCGCGTTCACGGTGAAGGCGGGCACCTCGATCCGCTCGCCGCCGACGATGACCAGCGAGCCGCGTTCGCCGAGCGTGACCACGAGGGCGCGGACGCGCGCAGCGAGTGCCGCCACCGCCTCATCGAGTGCGTCGGCTCCGGCGATCTCCAGCGCTTCGTGCTCGTTGACGATCAGCACGTCGATGCCGCGCAGCAGCCGCTCGGCGACCGGGACGAACGGCCCCGACGGTGCGGCGTTGAGCACGTGCCAGCTGCCGACGGGGCGCTGAGCGGCGGCATCCTCGACCAGCGAGATGGGCACCTCGAGCTGGGTCAGGAGCACGCGTGAGCCCGCGACGACCTCGCACTGCGCATCGGAGAGGCGGGCGAGTGCCGCGTTGGCCCCAGGCACGACGACGACGGTGTTCTCGGCCGCGCCGTCGACGGCGATGAGCGCCGTACCGCTCGGCCCATCCACCTCGGTGAGACCGGAGACGTCGATGCCGTCCCGCTCGAGTGCCGCGCGCAGCACCGCACCGTCGGCATCCGTTCCCACGGCTCCCACGAAGGCGACCTCAGCGCCGCCCGCGCGACGGGCGGCGACCGCCTGATTGGCGCCCTTGCCCCCGCCCGATCGCGTGAGCGAGCTGCCGAGCACGGTCTCACCCGGGCCGGGGATGCGGTCGACACGGGCGACCACGTCCTGGTTCACGCTGCCGACGATGACGACCGTCATGCCGACACCTCGGACAGTCGGAGGGTGCGCTCGGCCAGTTCGCGGATGGAGCGCTCCGCGCCGCCGGGCATCGACGTCGCGATGCTGTCGCGCAGCGGAGCGATCCACGCGGCATCGATCGCGTCTGCGCCGATCAGCCCGCCGACGACGGATCCGACGGTGGCTCCCGCCGAGTCGGTGTCCCAACCGGCGGCCACGGCGAGGGCGATCGCGGATCCGAAGTCCGTGCCGTGCGCCTGCACCGCGCAGGCGATGACAGCGGCGTTGTTGAGCGTGTGCACCCAGTGCATCCCTGCGAACGCCGCGTGCAGCACGTCGAGCGCTCGGTCGGTCGTGATCGTGCCCGCCGCCAGCTCGCGTCCGGTGTCGCGACCCAACCGCACGGCTGCCGCGAGACGGGACTGCGGGGGGACCACGGCATCCGCCGCATCCAGCGCCGCCTCGGGTAAGGCTGCGACGAGGGAGGCCGCGCACAGCGCCGCGACCCACGTCTCGCCGTAGATGCCGTTGCGCGTGTGACTCAGCCGGGCGTCGATCCAGGCGGAGCGTGCGGCGGCGCGCACGTCCCCTGGATGCGCCCAGCCGTGCACGTCGGCGCGGATGAGCGCACCGATCCACTCACGGAACGGATTCAGGTACGTCGCCGTCTCGGGCACGGGCCTGGCATCGAGGATGTTCCGGTAGGCGGCCCGCTCGGCTGTGAAGACCCGGCCTGCGGGGAGCGAGGCGAGCCACGCCTGCGCCACGTCGTCGGTGCGGAGTTCCGCGCCGTGCTGCTCGAGCAGATCGAGCGCGAGGATCGGGAAGTTCAGGTCGTCGTCCTCCGGCATCCCGTCGATGTTTTCGACGAGCGATGTCGGTGCCGAACGGCGATTCCACGGCCACCGTTGCGCGATCTGCTCCGGCAGGCCCTGCGCTGTGAAGTAGGAGCGGATGGGCCAGTTGCCGGTGGCTCGGGCGATCTGCTCGATGCCCTCGCGCGGGATCTTCTCGACCGGCTTGCCCAGCAGGCATCCGGCGGCACGCCCCGTCCACGCGCCGTGCACGCGGTCGAACGTCGCGGTCGCCGCGAACGTCGGAGCGGCGGGCAGGAGCGCCTCGATATCGTCCCAGTCGTCCGGTTCCTGGATGCTGGGGCACTGGCGAGCCTGCAGCTCGACGAGCACCTCGCGGGCGAGGGCCCGCAGTTCGGCGCTCGCCGGTGTGGCGCTGGCGCCGGACGGGGCGAGGACTGTGGATCCGCCGGCCGCCGCCCAGCGCTGCTCCAGCTCCCCGAGCTCCGACTCGGCGACTCCCTGTTCACGGAGGGCCGCGAACTCGGCGGGAACGAGGTCCTCGGGCTGAGCCCAGGTCAGTCTCACGCCGCCGCCTCCTGGCCGAGCAGCTGCTGCAGGGCCTGCACCCGGCGGGCCGCACGCTCGGCATCCGCGCGGGCGACATCGCGCACGACCTCTGTCATCGCGCTCACGACACCGTCGAGGTCGAGGCGGCTCGCGGCGGTGATGTCGCGCACCCACTCCGCGGGGACGACGTCGATTCCGCCGAGACCGCCGCAGATGGCACCCGCCATGGTCGCGATCGAGTCGGAGTCGCGACCGTAGTTGACGGCATCGAGGACGGATGCTCGGGCGTCGCCGTTGTGCGCCAGGACGAACCCGAGTGCGACGGGGAGCTCCTCGATCGATTTGGTCCGCGAGGGCAGCCGCGCGTCCATCGCCGGAGCGCGGTACTGGTCGCCGACCGTGTCGTACGGCGAGACCGCCGCGCGGATGACGCGGCCGAGTTCGCGCGGGTCGTCCGATCCCCCTGCGGCGCGGAAGGCGTCCACCGCGGCGAAGACGGCGGAGATCGCCGCGGCCGTGCCGTCGTGGGCGAGATCGGTGACGGCCGCGCGCACGTCGGCGACCGTGGCGCCCGGTGCGGCGGATGCGGCGACGGCTGCGGCGAAGACGCCTGCCGCCTCGCGACCGTACGAAGACTGGTGCGCGCCGGCGAGGTCGATGGCCTCGGCGTATGCGCCCTGCGGGTCGCCGATGTGCACGAGACCCACCGGTGCCATGTACATGGTCGCGCCGCAGTTGACGATGTTGCCGACGCCCGCCTCACGCGGATCGGCGTGCCCGTAGTGCAGCTTCGCGACGATCCACTTCTCGGCGAGGAAGACCCGTTGCAGGATGAGCGCGTCGTCCTCCAGCTCCGGGACCCAGCGACGCTCGCCGATCATGAGGGGCACCAGGTCTCCCGCGATGTCGAACGCGTCGAGGTGACGACGGCGCTTCGCGTACACCTCGACGAGGGCGTGCGTCATGAGGGTGTCATCGGTCACGTGGCCGTCGCCCTTGTGATACGGCGCGATCGGCCGGGCCGTCCGCCAGTCGGCGAGGAAGGGACCGACGATCCCCTCGACCCGACCGCCATGACGTTCCTCGATCTGCTCGGGCGTCCATCCCTCGGTCGCTCCGCCGAGCGCATCGCCCACAGCGGCTCCCGCCAGCACTCCGGCCACCCGGCTCTGCAGCACGTCCATTCCACTCCTCGTCTCGTTTGTCTTCCGTGGCGGGGAGGCGGGCACGGGGCCCGCCTCCCCATCGCTCAACCGGCGATGTCGGCCCAGCCGTCGGTCAGCTGCTTCACGAGCTGCTTCGCGTCGATCTTGTCCGCCAGATACTGCTGGTACGCCGGGGTCGCGATCGTGTCCTTCCACTCGGTGTACTTGTTCACCTTCAGGAAGGGCGGGCCCTCGAGTCCCTCACCGGACGCGAGCACCTGCTTCCAGGCGGGGTTGTCCGCAGCGAGCTTCTCGACGGCGGCGCGCGCCGCGCCCGACGACGGAATGAGAGCGTCGGCGTAGGCGATCTCGGCGAGGTTGTCGGCGCTGAGGAAGTAGTTCAGGAATTCGGTCGACTCCTTGACGTGCTCGGAATCGATGTTCACCGAGTACGTCTGCGGGTTGGCTGCCTGGATCGCCCCGGCGGAGCCCTCCAGCGGCGGCAGTGCCACCCAGTTGAGGCCCTCCGGAGCATCCTTGGCGATGTTCGTCGCCTGGAACGAGCCCTGTACGGTCATCGCGACCTTGCCGCCGTAGAAGGAGGCCAGCACGTCGGATCCTGACTGGGTCAGCGAGGTCAGGTCGAGCGACTTGTCCGTGTAGGCCATGTCATGGATGCGCTCCGGCACGGCGAGCTCGTCGTCGCCGACCTCGATCTTGGCGTCGTCGCCCTCACCCGAGAAGAAGCCGCCGTCGAAGCCGAGCGACAGGCTCATCATCGTTGCCGTGGGTGACGCCAGACCCCAGCCGAGACCCTTGTGGTCCGCGGTGGTGGTGGCCTTCGCGATCTCGGCCAGCTGGTCCCAGGTCATCGTGTCCCCGGTGGGAACCTCGACGCCTGCCGCCTTCAGCAGATCCGCATTGGCGAAGGCCATGTAGGACTGCAGCGTGGACGGATAGGCGATGATCTCGTCGCCGACGGTGACCGAGTCCCAGATGCCCTCGGAGATGTCCGACTTGAGATCGGGGTCGATGTAGTCGCTCAGGTCGGCGAGGTACCCGTCCGCTGCGAACGAGACGATGGAGCTCGCTTCGAAGTGGATGATGTCGGGTGCGGTGCCGCCGGTGAACTGGGTGATCAGCTTGTCGTAGGTGCCGTCCCAGCCCGCCTGGACGATGTCGACCTGGATGTCGGGGTTGTCGCTGTTCCAGGTGTCGACGATCTTCTTGACCGCGGCCTGGGTGGTGGGCTGATCGGACAGCGACTGGAACTGGAGGGTGACCGCTCCGCCCGCGTCGTCGTCCGGCTTCTGCGTTGCGCTGCCCTGCGTGCAGGACGTGAGCGCGAGCGCCGCGATTCCGGCGAATGCGATGGCGCCGATGCCTCGGATTCTCTTCATGATGAGAGCCTTTCTCAGTGGTTCTGTGGTGCGTGGACAGGGGTGGGCAAGAGCGGGTCAGCCCTTGACCGCACCGGCGAGCATGCCGCCGGTGAGCTTCTTCTGCAGGATGCCGAAGATGATGAGCGACGGGATCGTCGCGAGCACGGCGCCCGCGGCGAGCGGGCCGAGTTGGGTCTGGCCCTCGGCGCCCAGGAACGAGCGCAGCGCGATGGGCAGCGTGTAGAGCTCGGGGCTCTGCAGCAGCACCAGGGCGAGGAAGAACTCGTTCCAGGCCGAGACGAAGGTGAACATCGCCGTGGCGACCAGGCCGGGAGCCAGCAGGGGCAGCACGACGCGGCGCAGGATGATGAACCTGCTGGCACCATCCATCTCCGCGGCTTCCTCGAGCTCCACCGGAATGGCGGCGACGTAGCCCTGCAGCATCCACAGCGTGAACGGCATGGTGAAGGTCACGTACACCAGGATCAGCCCGAGGAGGGTGTCGTTGAGCTGAATCGTGCGCAGCAGCAGGAACAGCGGGATGATGATCAGGATGCTGGGGAAGACCTGGCTGGTGAGGATCCAGACCGTGCCCGCGGCGCGCAGTCTGCCGCGCAGCCGCGCCAACGCGTAGGCCATCGGCATCGACAGCAGCACAGTGACGATCATCGTCACCACCGACACGAGCAGGGAGTTGCCTGCGGCCGGGATGAGGTTCTGGCGATCGAGCGCCGAGGAGTAGTTGGAGAGGTCCCACTGCGCGGGGATGAGGTTCACCGCGAGGGAGTTCAGCTCCTGCGACGACTTGAACGACGCCGACAGCAGCCACACCAGCGGGAAGCCGAGGAAGACGAGGAACAACGCCAGGGCGGTGTACATCAGCACCGTGCCGTACCAGGGACGCTTCGCGTTCATGCGCGGACTCCCTTGTTCTGGCGGAACTGATTGATGAGGTACAGCGACAGGATGATCAGGATCGCGATCACCAGGACGTTGCCCATCGCCGATGCCGCGCCGATCTCCCTGTTGCGGAAGGCCTCGAGGTAGGTGAACAGCGGCGGGATCATCGTCTGCCCGCCTGGACCGCCTTCGGTGAGGACGTAAATGAGGCCGAAGGAGTTGAACTGCCAGATGAAGTCGAGCGCCGTGACGGCGAAGATCACCGGCCGCAGCGCGGGCAGGGTGACGTGCCAGAAGCGTCGGAACACGCCGGCGCCGTCGACTGCCGCCGCCTCGTGCTGTTCCGAGGGGATCGACTGCATCCCGGCCAGCAGGAGAACGGTCGTCTGCGGGATGCCGGACCAGACGCCGACGACGATCACCGCCGGTAGCGCCGTCGAGAAGTCTCCAAGCCAGTTCACTCCCGGCAGACCGAACCATCCCAGCATCCCGTTGAGCGGGCCGGAATTCGGGTTGTAGATCATGCGCCAGACGATGGCGATGACCACTGGCGGCATGGCCCACGGGATGAGGGCCAGCACGCGCGTGAGACCCTTCAGGCGCAGGTTGCTGTTGAGCAGCAGGGCCAGGCACATCGCGCAGACCAGGGTCAGCAGGGCCACCGAGGCGGCCCAGACCAGACCGATCCCGAAGGAGCCCCAGAACCGATGGTTGCCGGCGAGATCGATGTAGTTGTCGAGCCCGTTGAAGCTGATGTCCGCGTTGCGCTTGAGTGTGGCGTTCGTGAATCCGATCGCCACACCGCTCACCAGCGGGATCAGGGAGAAGACGACGATCGGCAGCAGTGCCGGGATGACGAGGGCGATCGCTTCTTTGCGCTGCGCGCGCGTGCGCGCGCCGACCGGATGCTTCCGGCTCGTGCGCATCGTCGGCTGCTTCTGGGTGACGGTGCTCATCAGACCGCCCTCTCCTCGTCCATGGGGGCGGTCGGCAGAGCCACCGGTGCTGTCACGGGCGCCCCGGTGGAGCCGCGCACGACCAGCCGCGGGGCCACGGCGACGGTGCTGACCGCGCGGGTGGGGTCGGCGATGCGCTCGAGGAGCAGCTCGGCGGCGACGCGGCCGCGTTCGGCCGCCCCCATGTCGACACTGGTGAGGCCGGGACGCACGACGGAGGCGAGCTCGGTGTCGTCGATGCCGGTGACGGCCACGTCCTGCGGCACCGAGAGCCCGAGATCCTCGGCCGCGCGCAGCACGCCGATGCCGATCAGATCGTTGGCCGCGATGATCGCGCGGGGACGGTCGTCGGAGGCGAGGAGGGGCAGAGCTGCGTCGTAGCCGGCCGCGATCGTGAAGTCCGCGGCGGCCACGCTGCGCGCGCGCACGTCGGGGTGTGCGGCGATCGCACCGGCGAATCCCTCGCGCCGATAGGTACCGGGAGTGGTGTCGACGGGGCCGTTGATGAAGGCGAGATCGCGGAGAGACTGCTCGACGAGATGGTCGACGACCTGACGCATCGCGGTCAGCGAGTCGGCCTGCACTGTGTCGAAGGCCGCGCCTTCGGGCACCCGTCCGAGCACGACGACGGGCAGCGGTGCCGCGTCGAGCGCGGCGAGCAGATCGTCGGTGACGCGCAGCGGCGAGATGATGAGCCCATCCACATAGCCGCGACTGAGGTCGCGGACCACCTCGACCGATGAAGCGGCGCTGCCCGCGGAGGAGAGGATCAGGCGGTACCCGGATGCCGCGATGACCTCCTGGATGGACGTCATCATCTCCACGTATACCGGGTTGCCGATGTCTGCGACGGCGTACGCCAACTGAAAGGTGCGCCCGCGCTTGAGGGACTGCGCGGTGGCATCCGCGACGTAGCCGAGTTCGGTGGCGGCCTTGCGCACCTTCGCGACGGTCTCCGCGCTGGCGATCTGTCCGTTCAGCGCGCGAGAGGCGGAGGCGATGGAGACTCCGGCGTGCGCAGCGACCTGCGTGATGGTGACTCGGACCATGTGACTCTCCTTCGCGCCGTGCTGTAAACGTTTCCAAAGTTGCACTGGAAACGTTCTCACCAACGGTCGAGATTGTCAAGGCCGCACACGTGATCTTCTCGATGTTCTATTTACGAGGCGTTCTTCTTGACCTTGATTCGTTGCTATGTTCTACTGGTCGGATGCGGTGGCAGGGGCAGGCACTTGACGACACGGACACGTCCGCGCTGCCCGGCCTGGAGAATCGCAGCGGCATCGTGCAGTCGGTCACGACCCCCGAGTTCGCGGGGATGACCTTCCATGAGGTGCTTGCGAAGTCCGCCTTGAATGCCGTGCCGGCCGCATCGCGGATGCCGTTCCGGTGGACCATCAACCCGTACCGCGGATGCTCACATGCATGCGTTTATTGCTTTGCCCGGGGCACGCATCAGTACCTGGACCTGGATGCCGGGGCGGACTTCGATTCGCAGATCGTGGTGAAGACCAACGTCGTCGAGGTGCTGCAGAAGGAGCTGCGTCGCGGTTCGTGGGAGCACGAGACCGTAGCACTCGGCACGAATACCGACCCGTATCAGCGCGCGGAGGGTCGCTACGGACTGATGCCGGGAATCATCCGCGCGCTGGCGGACTCCGGCACCCCGATGTCGATCCTCACCAAGGGCACGCTGATCCGACGCGACATCCCGCTGCTGGTCGAGGCGGCCACGCAGGTGCCGATCGACATCCAGATGTCGATCGCGATGTACGACGACGTCCTGCAGCACTCCGTGGAGCCGGGCACGCCGACGACGCAGGCACGGCTGGACACCGTGCGCGCGCTGACGGATGCCGGATTCCGGGTGGGCGTGTTCCTGATGCCCGTGCTGCCGCACATGACGGACTCGGTCGCCGCGATAGACGAGGCGCTGACACACCTCGCGGATGCCGGCGCCGACCACGTCGTGTACGGGGCGCTGCATCTGCGCGCCGGGGTGAAGCCGTGGTTCTTCCAGTGGCTGGAACGCGAACGCCCCGACCTCGTCTCCTCATACCGTGGCCTGTATCCGGGAGCCGCGGCGGAGGCGCCGAAGGGCTACCGTCAGTGGCTCGCCAAGCGGATGCGACCGCTGATCCGCGCGCATGGACTGCAGGCGCAGTCGGAGGAGGATCACGACCGGATGCGAGGCATCATGCGTGCGCGGATGAAGCCGGCACCGGCATCCGCTC
>Ga0308157_10005844_pt1 | contig 15099 bp, 12 predicted proteins | sample PhyBR1_FD_201035 | JGI IMG/M metagenome (GOLD analysis project Ga0308157, IMG submission 201035) | Phyllosphere microbial communities from UC Gill Tract Community Farm, Albany, California, United States - DLSLB.R1 | ecosystem: Host-associated > Plants > Phyllosphere > Unclassified | place: USA...
CCCACCATGTTGCGGGCGAACTGGAAATAGGCGTCACCCTGCGGGTGGCGGCATGGCAGATTGCGCACCAGCGGCAGGTCGGCCGGATCGCGTCCGCCGACCGACTTGGCATAGATCACGGCCTCGTCGAGCAGCGACTCGCGCGACTGCGCCATGGCGTCGAACAGCTTCTGGCCCGGCAGGCCGGCCAACACTTCGCTCTTGACGGCCTCGCCGCTGACGATCATGTTGAGCGCGGTCTCCACGCCCAGCACGCGCGGCAGGCGTTGCGTGCCGCCGGCGCCCGGCAGCAGGCCGAGCTTGACCTCCGGCAGCGCGATGCTGGTGCCCGGCGCCGCGACGCGGTAGTGGCAGCCCAGCGCGAGTTCCAGTCCGCCGCCCATGCACACCGAATGGATCGCCGCCACCACCGGCTTGGGCGAGGCCTCCAGCGCCAGGATGACGCTGAGCAGGTTGGGGTCCTGCAATGCGCGCGGCGTGCCGAATTCCTTGATGTCGGCGCCACCGGAGAACGCCTTGCCGGCGCCGGTGATGACCACCGCCTTGATCGCGTCGTCGGCATTGGCCTTCGCCAGGCCTTCGGTGATGCCCTGGCGCGTGGCATGCCCGAGTCCGTTGACCGGCGGGTTGGCGAGCGTGATCACGGCGACCTCGCCGAGCACTTTGTATTCAGCCGTCATGGACGTTCCTTCGATGGTGAGAGAAGTTGCGGAAATGGATGGGAAGGCGCTGAACGCGAGGCCGATGGCACCCTGGGGTGCCATGCCGGCCGCGGCGATCAACGCGGGATGTTCCGGAAGCGGAAAAGAACGAGTGTTCTTTTGCGTGAAATTCTAGGCATAAGGCGCGGCGCGGCCTATCGGGTCAGTCCCTGCCGTGACAGGGATCGGACTGGCGGCGACCACCCTACACCTCCAGCCATTCCTTGCGCGTGACCGCGTCGGCGCGCAGGCCGTCGGGCGTGCCGTCGAAGACGATGCTGCCGTGGCCCATGACCAGGGCGCGGTCGGAGATCTGCATGGCGATGGTGAGCTTCTGCTCGATCAGCAGCACCGACACGCCACGGTCCTTCAGCCGGCGCAGGTACTCGCCCACCAGCTCGACGATCTTGGGCGCCAGGCCCTCGGTGGGTTCGTCGATGATGATCAGGTCGGGATCGCCCATCAACGTGCGGCACAGCGTGAGCATCTGCTGCTCGCCGCCGGAGAGCACGCCGGCCTCGGTGTGCTGGCGCTCCTTCAGGCGCGGGAACATGGCGTACATGTCGTCGAAGGACCAGCGGCTGCCCTTGGCGGCCTTGGCGCCCTTCTGGCCCAGCATCAGGTTCTGGTGCACCGTGAGCTTGGGGAAGATGTCGCGGTTCTCCGGCACGTAGCCGATGCCCAGGTGGGCGATCTCGTAGGCCTTCCTGCGCAGGATGTCCTGCTCCTTCCAGCGCAGCGTGCCCTCGGCGTGCACCAGTCCCATGATGGCCTTGGCGGTGGTCGAGCGGCCCGAGCCGTTGCGCCCGAGCAGCGCCACGATCTCCCCGGCGCCGACGGCGAACGACACCCCGTGCAGCACGTGGCTCTTGCCATAGTAGGCGTGCAGGTCCTGCAGCTGCAGCATGGTCAGTGCCCTCCCTGCGCGTCGGCCACGGCGGAGCCGAGATAGGCCTCCTGCACGCGCGGGTTGGCGCGCACCGCCGCCGGCGTGTCGAAGGCGATGACCTCGCCATACACCACCACGGCGATCTTGTCGGCGAGGCCGAACACCACGCCCATGTCGTGCTCCACGGTCAGCAGCGTGCGGCCCACGGTCACCTCCTTGATGAGCGCGATGAAGTGCGCGGTCTCGGTCTTGCTCATGCCGGCGGTCGGCTCGTCCAGCAGGATCACGCCGGCGCCGCCGGCGATGGTCACGCCGATCTCCAGCGCCCGCTGCTCGGCATAGGTCAGGTTCATGGCCAGCACGTCGTGCTTGGGCTCCAGCCCGACCTGGCGCATCAGCTCCTCGGCACGCGCGTTGGCATCGTCCAGGCGCGAGAGGAAGCGCAGGAAGGTGTAGCGATAGCCCAGGCTCCACAGCACCCCGCAGCGCAGGTTCTCGAACACGCTGAGCTTGGGGAAGATGTTGGTGATCTGGAAGCTGCGCGACAGGCCCAGCCGGTTGATCTCGTACGGGCGCAGGCCGTCGATGCGGCGGCCGGCCAAGCGCACCTCGCCGCTGGTGGGCGCCAGGCGCCCGCTGATGAGGTTGAACAGGGTCGACTTGCCCGCGCCGTTGGGCCCGATCACCGCGATCCGCTCGCCCGCGCGCACCGCCAGGTCGACGCCGCGGATGATCTCGGTCTTGCCGAAGTTCTTGCGCAGATCCTTGAGTTCGAGCGCCCAGGCGCCGCCCGCGACGTCGCCGACGGCCGCCGGCGCGTGGCTCGGCACGCGGCTCATGGCGCCACTCCCGCGTCGGCGCCGCCGCGATGGCGCAGGCGCCGCTGGATCTCGGCCTCGATCTGCTCCTGCGCGTGGCCCCAGGCGCGCACGAAGCGCCGCCGCACCTGCTCCAGCAGGAAGCCGCCCACCGCCAGCAGCGCCGCCGCCAGCACCCAGCTGGTGGCGCTGGAGGTGTCGAGCGACAGGCCGAGGAAGTGCAGCTCGGGGCCCAGCGCGGCATTGAGCTGGCGGTGGTAGATCATCTCGACCAGCGCCGCGGCGCCGGCCGCCGTCAGCGCCCCGGTGACGGCCAGGCCGGCATAGAGGGCCCAGAACGGCCCGAAGCGGCCGAAGCGCGCCACCCGCAGGTTGGTCATGACCAGGCTGGCGACGCCGCCGGGCGCGAACATCACCATGAACAGGAAGATCAGGCCCAGGTAGAGCAGCCAGGCCTTGGTCAGCTCCGACAGCAGGATCGAGGCGAACACCAGCAGCACCGCGCCGATGATCGGCCCGAAGAAATAGGTCGCGCCGCCCAGGAAGGTGAACAGCAGGTAGCCGCCCGAGCGGATGCCGTTCAGGCTGTCGGCCGCGTTGACGATCTCGAAGTTGATGGTCGCCAGGCCGCCGCCGATGCCGGCGAAGAAGCCCGCGATGATGAAGGCGGTGTAGCGCACGCGCTGGGTGTTGTAGCCGATGAACTCGACCCGCTCGGGGTTGTCGCGCACGGCGTTGAGCATGCGCCCGAGCGGCGTGGCGGTGAAGGCGTACATCAGCGCCGTGCAGACGAAGCAGTAGGCCGCGATCAGGTAGTAGACCTGGATCTGCGGGCCGAACGTCAGTGACGGGATGCCCAGGAACGGCGTGCCATAGACGCGGTTGGTGGTGATGCCGCCCTCGCCGCCGAAGAAGGTCGGGAACATCAACGCCATCGACGCCACCAGCTCGCCCAGGCCGAGCGTGATCATGGCGAAGGTGGTGCCCGACTTCTTGGTGCTGACGTAGCCGAACAGGATGGCGAAGAACATGCCGCCGAGTCCACCCACCAGCGGGATCAGCACCAGCGGCACCGGCAGGCTGCCCTTGGCCGCCAGGTTCATGGTGTGGATGGCGATGAACGAGCCCAGCCCGGTGTAGACCGCGTGGCCGAAGCTCAGCATGCCGCCCTGCCCCAGCAGCATGTTGTAGCTCAGGCAGATGATGATGAGATAGCCGATCTGCGAGAGCATGGTGAGCGCCAGGCTGCTGCGGAAGACCAGCGGCGCGACGGCCAGCGCCAGGGCGAACAGGCCCCAGGTCAGCACGCGCGTGGCGTTGAAGGGCTTGACGCCGTAGCGGTAGCCGGTGGGCCGGGCGGTGCCGGATGCGAGGGTGTTCATGGGGTCAGTCCTCCCGCGTGCCCAGCAGGCCCTTGGGCCTGAAGATCAGGATCAGCACGAGCAGCAGGTAGGGCAGGATCGGCGCGACCTGCGAGATGGTGAGCTTGAGCAGTTCGTAGCCCGGCGTCTGGTCGGTGACGGCGACGCCCAGTGCCTGCAGGCCGGTGGCGAGCGACTGGTCCATCGCCACCGCGAAGGTCTGCACGATGCCGATCAGCAGCGAGGCCAGGAAGGCGCCGGCGAGCGAGCCCATGCCGCCGACCACCACCACCACGAAGATGATCGAGCCGACCGAGGCCGCCATCGCCGGCTCGGTGACATAGGTGTTGCCGCCGATCACGCCGGCGAGCGCCGCCAGCGCCGCGCCGCCACCGAAGACCAGCATGAAGACGCGCGGCACGTTGTGGCCGAGCGCCTCGACCATCTCGGGGTGCTTGAGCGCCGCCTGGATCACCAGCCCGACCCGCGTGCGCGTCAGCAGCAGCCACACCGCGCCCAGCATCAGCAACGCCAGCAGCATGATGAAGGAGCGCGACTTCGGGAACTGGGTGCCGTAGAGCGTGAAGAGCGGTCCCTGCAATTGGGTCGGCAGGCCGTAGGGCACGGTCGAGCGCCCCCACAGCAGCTGCACGATCTCCAGGATCAGGTAGGACAGCCCGAAGGTGATCAGCAGTTCGGGCACGTGGCCGAACTTGTGCACCCGGCGCAGGCTGTAGCGCTCGAACGCCGCGCCCAGCACGAAGACGATCAGCGGCGCCAGCACCAGCGCCGGCCAGAAGCCGACCAGCCCGGAGATGGTGTAGGCCAGGTAGGCGCCCAGCATGTAGAAGCTGGTGTGGGCGAAGTTCAGCACGCCCATCATGCTGAAGATCAGCGTCAGCCCGGAGCTGAGCATGAACAGCAGCAGGCCGTAGCTCACGCCGTTGAGCAGCGAGATGGCGAAGAATTCGACGTTCATCGATCGGAGGACGGAAAGGGTTCCGGCGAAGGCGGGAGGATCGGCGCGGCGGCACGAGGCGATGCGGCGCGCGCCCGGCCGGGGCCGGGACGCGCGTCGCTGCGCCGCAGGCAGCGCCGCGAGGGCATGCGTCGCCGGCTCAGGACGGCCGCTTCATCTGGCAGGACGTCGGCGTGCTGGCCACGTAGGCCTCATAGTATTTGACCGGATAGAGGGTGTAGCCGGTGTTCTCCGGGCTGTACGGATTCTTGGCGTCGGCCTTCTGCCAGCGCGTGATCCACAGGCCCTGCTGGAGCTGGTGGTCGGTCTTGCGCATCTCGACGTCGCCGTTGAAGCTCTTGAACTTCATGCCCTCGAGCACCGGCGCGACCTTCACCGGTTCGGTCGACTTGGCGCGCACGAAGCCCTCGCCCAGCATCGCGAAGACGGTGTAGATGTCGGTCGTGTAGAGATCGTCGTTGAAGCGCTTCTTGTACTCGGCCATCAGGGCGGGCATCACGCCCGGCGCGTTGTAGTGGCTGTAGCCGACCGCGTAGACCTTGCCATCGGAGGCCGCGCCCATGGCGGTGGGCGTGCCGGTGGTCACCGCGTAGTAGGTGTAGAACTTGACGTCGAGCCCGGCGTCGTTGGACGCCTTGATCAGCAGCGCCAGGTCGGAGCCCCAGTTGCCGGTGATGACGGTGTCGGCGCCCGACTGCTTGATCTTGGCGATGTAGGGCGCGAAGTCGCGCACCTGGGCCAGCGGATGGAGGTCGTCGCCGACGATCTGCACGTCGGGCCGCTTGACCTTCAGGTTCTCCTTGGCGAACTTGGAGACCTGCTGGCCGTGCGAGTAGTTCTGGTTGATGAGATAGACCTTCTTGACGTCGGCCTGGTCCTTGATGAAGGTGGTCAGGGCCTCCATCTTCATGGAGGTGTCGGCATCGAGGCGGAAGTGCCAGTAGCTGCACTTGCCGTTGGTGAGGTCGGGGTCGACGGCGGCGTAGTTGACGTAGAGCACCTCCTTGCCGGGGTTGCGCGCGTTGTGCTTCTCCAGGGCGTCGATGATGGCCAGCGCCGGGCCCGAGCCGTTGCCCTGCACCACGTAGCGCGCGCCCTGGTCCATGGCCGAGCGCAGCGCGCTGGTGGTCTCCTGGGGACTGAGCTTGTTGTCGATGCCGATGATCTCGAACTTCACGCCGGCCGCATTCTTCTTGTTGAACTCCTCGGCCAGGAACTGGAAGCTCTTGAGCTGGTTGGTTCCCACCGCGGCCATCAGTCCGGACAGCGGATCGAGCCAGGCGATCTTGACGGTCTGGCCCTGCTGGGCCTGCGCGTTCGAGGCCCCGAGGGCGACGAGGGCCGCGGCGGCGAGGGCCGATCTGACTGCGTTCAATGCGAAGGTCATGCGTGTCTCCGGAATGGTTCTGGTCCTGCGGAGGCAGGTTACAAGCCTTGGTCGGACAACCCCTCAGGGAATGCCCGTAACACCGCCGCGACAAGCCGTCCGGCTATCGCGAAGGCGACAGAAATCACGCTTCGGGCGTCGCGTCACGCCCCCGGCAGCACATAGCCGCGCAACTGCTCGCGCAGCTTGGTCTTCAGGATCTTGCCGGTCGCCCCGATCGGGATCGCATCCAGGAAGATCACATCGTCGGGGATCTGCCACTTGGCCGTCTTGCCCTCGTAGAAGGCCAGCAGCTCCTCGCGCGTGACCTCGCTGCCGCTGCGGCGCACCACCGCCACCACCGGGCGCTCGTCCCATTTCGGATGGGCGACGCCGATGCACGCGGCCATCGCCACGCCCGGATGCGCGACGGCGATGTTCTCGATGTCGATCGAGCTGATCCATTCGCCGCCGGACTTGATGACGTCCTTGCTGCGGTCGGTGATCTGCAGGTAGCCATCGGCGTCGATGGTGGCGACGTCGCCGGTCGGGAACCAGCCGCGCCCCTGGGCGTCGGGCACCAGCGGATCGCCGCCCTCGCCCTTGAAGTACGCCTTGACGATCCACGGCCCCTTGACCAGCAGGTCGCCATAGGCCCTGCCGTCCCAGGGCAGCTCCTCGCCCTGGCCGTCGACGATCTTCATGTCGACGCCGTAGATGGCGCGGCCCTGCTTCAGGCGGATCGCGTCCTGCTGCTCGGCCGGCAGCGCCAGGTGCTTGTTCTTGAGCGTGCACAGCGTGCCCAGCGGGCTCATCTCGGTCATGCCCCAGGCGTGCAGCACGTCGACGCCATAGTCCTGCTGGAAGGCGTGGATCATGGCCGGCGGGCAGGCCGAGCCGCCGATCACCGTGCGCTGCAGGGTCGAGAAGCGCAGGCCGCCGGGCTTCATGTGCCCCAGCAGCATCTGCCAGACCGTCGGCACGCCGGCGGCGAAGGTGACGCGCTCGCTCTCGATGAGCTCGTAGATCGACTTGCCGTCGAGCGCCGGGCCGGGAAACACCAGCTTGCAGCCGGTCAGCGCGGCCGAGTACGGCAGGCCCCAGGCGTTGACGTGGAACATCGGCACCACCGGCAGCACCGCGTCGCGCGCCGACAGCCCCATGACATCGGGCAGCGCCGCCGCATAGGCATGCAGCACGCTGGAGCGGTGGCTGTAGAGCGCGGCCTTGGGATTGCCGGTGGTGCCGCTCGTGTAGCACATGCTGGAGGCGGCGTTCTCGTCGAAGGTCGGCCAGGCATAGTCGTCGCGCTGCCCGCCCATCCAGTCCTCGTAGCTCGCCAGGCCGGGCACGCCGCTGTCGGCGGGCAGCCGGTCGGCGTCGCACAGCGCGATCCAGCGCCGCACCGTGGGGCAGCGCGCGTGCACCGCCTGCACCAGCGGCAGGAAGGTGAGGTCGAAGCACAGGATCTGGTCCTCGGCGTGGTTGACGATCCAGGCGATCTGGTCCGGATGCAGGCGCGGGTTGACGGTGTGCAGCACGCGCTGCGAGCCGCTGACGCCGTAGTACAGCTCCAGGTGGCGATAGCCGTTCCAGGCCAGTGTCGCGACCCGGTCGCCGGCGGCGAGCGCATCGCCGTCGAGGGCGCGGGCGACCTGGCGCGCGCGCCGGGCGATCTCCGCCCAGGTGCTGCGGTGGATGTCGCCCTCGACGCGCCGCGAGACGATCTCGCCATCGCCGTGGTGGCGTTCGGCGAACTCGATCAGCGACGAGATCGACAACGGTTGGTCTTGCATCAAACCCAGCATCGGGGCGTCTCCTGTAGGAAATAAGAAAGATCCGGCCACGCAGGCGCCCGGAGGCGCCGACGGGGCTGGCGGTCATTGTTGCGCGCCGCAATATCGCGGCGTAGGGGGATTGCCCGCAAGCATCCGGGCGACAGGTCGCCTGCGGGGAAAATCCATCCCATGAACGCGCCCGCCGCCACCGATTCCGCCGTCGTTCGCGCCGCTGCTCCCGCCACGTCGCCACCCTCGTCGTCCGGGATCGTCGGCACGCCCCGCTTCGCCGCGCTCGGACCGGCCTTCTTCACGTCGCTGCGGCCGACGCCGCTGCCGGCGCCCCATTGGGTCGGCCGCAGCGACGCGACGGCGCGCGAGATCGGCCTGGCGCCGGACTGGCTGGCATCGCACCAGGCGCTCGGGATGCTGACCGGCAACCAGCTCCTGGGCGACGGCGAGCCGCTGGCGAGCGTCTACAGCGGCCACCAGTTCGGCGTCTGGGCCGGCCAGCTCGGCGACGGCCGCGCGATCCTGCTGGGCGAGACCGCCAGCGGCTTCGAGATCCAGCTCAAGGGCGCCGGCCGCACGCCCTACTCGCGCGGCGGCGACGGCCGCGCCGTGCTGCGCTCGAGCATCCGCGAATTCCTCTGCAGCGAGGCCATGCACGGCCTGGGCATCCCGACCACGCGCGCCCTGTCGGTCACCGGCTCCGACCAGCCGGTGCGCCGCGAGACGATCGAGACCGCGGCCGTGGTGGCGCGCGTCGCGCCGAGCTTCATCCGCTTCGGCCATTTCGAGCACTTCGCGGCCGACGACCGCATCGACGAACTGCGCGCGCTCGCGGACCACGTGATCGACCGCTTCTATCCGGCATGCCGCGCCACGACGGCCTTCGGCGGCAATGCCTATGCCGCGTTCCTGGAAGCCGTGAGCGAACGCACCGCCGCGCTGATGGCGCAATGGCAGGCGGTCGGGTTCTGCCACGGCGTGATGAACACCGACAACATGAGCATCCTGGGACTCACCATCGACTATGGACCGTTCCAGTTCCTCGACGGCTTCGACCCGGCCCACATCTGCAACCACAGCGACACCCAGGGTCGCTACGCCTTCAACCAGCAGCCCAACGTCGCCTACTGGAACCTGTTCTGCCTGGCGCAGGCGCTGCTGCCGCTGATCGGCGAGCAGGAGACCGCCATCGCCGCGCTGCAGTCGTACAAGACCGTGTTCCCGCGCGAGTTCGACACCCGCATGGGTCGCAAGCTCGGCCTCGACGACGCCGATGCCGACGACCGGCCGCTGATCGACGACACCCTGCGGCTGCTGGCCGTGGAGCGCACCGACTGGACCATCTTCTGGCGCCGGCTGGCGGATGCCGCGCGCGACGGCGACCACGCCCCGGTGCGCGACCTGTTCATCGACGGCGCGCGCTTCGACGCCTGGCTGCCGGCGCTGCTGCGGCGCCGCGCGACACTCGCCGCGCGCGACGGCGCCGCGCTCTCGGCGGCGATGCGCGCGGTCAATCCGAAGTTCGTGCTGCGCAACCATCTCGGGCAGCAGGCCATCGAGGCGGCGCGGCAGCGCGACTTTTCGGGGGTCGCCACCTTGCTGGAACTGCTCGAATCCCCATTTGAAGACCATGCCGGCCACGATGCCCAGGCCGGCTTTCCGCCCGACTGGGCTTCCACGATCGAAATCAGCTGTTCGTCATGACCTCATCCAACGCCCACGTCCCCAAGATCCAGAAGACCGATGCCGAATGGAAGGCACTGCTGGCCGAGAAAGGCGCCGAACGCGGCGCCTTCGAGATCACGCGCCATGCCGCCACCGAGCGCCCGTTCACCGGCAAGTACGAAGCCGAATGGGCCGATGGCACCTACCACTGCGTGTGCTGCGGCGCCAAGCTGTTCGACGCCGCCACCAAGTTCGACGCCGGTTGTGGCTGGCCGAGCTTCTCGCAGGAGGCGGTGCCCGGCGCCATCACCAACATCGTCGACCGCTCGCATGGCATGGTGCGCACCGAGAACGTCTGCACGAACTGCGGCGCCCACCTGGGCCACGTGTTCCCCGACGGCCCGACCGAGACCGGCCTGCGCTACTGCATGAACTCGGCCTCGCTCGACTTCGAGCCCAAGGCCTGAGCGGGGCGCGGATCGCCACCGGTCGCGGCCGGTGGTTTCTTTCCGGACCGCGGATGCATTTAGGCTCCAATAGCGTCCATGAAACTCCTGCTCGATTTCTTTCCCATCCTGCTGTTCTTCGGCGCCTTCAAGCTGGCCGACATCTACGTCGCGACCGGCGTGCTGATGGCCGCGACCGTGGTGCAGATGGCCATCACCTATGCCATCGAGCGCCGCCTGCAGACCATGCAGAAGGCCACGCTGGTGCTGATCCTGCTGTTCGGCAGCCTGACGCTGCTGCTGCACGACGAGCGCTTCATCAAGTGGAAGCCGACCGTGCTGTACGGCGCCATGGCCATCGCGCTGGCCGTCGCCCTGTGGGGCTTCCGCAAGAACTTCCTGCAGACCATGCTGGGCGCCCAGCTGCAGCTGCCCGCGCGCATCTGGACCCACCTGAACTACGCCTGGATCGGCTACTGCATCTTCATGTCGGCGCTCAACGCCTACGTGGCGCTCTATTTCAGCACCGAGGCCTGGATCAACTTCAAGCTCTGGGGCTATGCTTTTCCGCTGGTGTTCCTGATCGCGCAAGGCCTCTACATCTCCCCCCACCTGAAATCCGGCGACCAGCCCTCCGCATGAACCAAGCACTTCCTCCCGATACCGCGGGCGCCGCCGCGGCGCCCCCCAGCGCGGCCGATCTCGACGCCGCGCTGCGCCAGGCCCTGCAGCCCACGCGGCTCGAGGTCATCGACGAGAGCGCCGCCCACGCCGGCCATTCCGGCGCCAACGGGCTGGGCCACGGCACCCACTTCCGGGTCCGCATCGCCTCCGCGCAGTTCGAGGGTCGCACCCGCGTGGCCAAGCACCGCCTTGTGTATGATGCCCTGCGTTTTTTCATCGCCCAGGGCGTCCACGCGATCGCCGTCGAGACGCTCTGACGAAGCGTCCCCGATCCTCCGGCGCCCGGCGCGCCGCCCTCGCTTCCCTTCCCCTTTCTCCTCCACCTCTCCCTGCCTTCTCCCATGAAGAAACAACTCCTGAAGACCGTTGCGGCCACCCTCGTCCTGGGCGCGGCCTCCGTGGGCGCCCTCGCCCAGAACATCGCCATCGTCAATGGCAAGCCGGTCCCGAAGTCGCGCGTGGATGCGCTGGCGCAGCAGCTCGCCGCCAGCGGCCGCCCGGTCACGCCGGACCTGGAGCCGCAGCTGAAGGAGGAGATCATCGCCCGCGAGATCTTCATGCAGGAAGCGCAGAAGCAGGGCCTGGAAGCCTCGCCCGAGTACCGCGCCCAGCTCGAACTCGCGCGCCAGGCGATCCTGATCCGCACCCTGTTCGAGAACTACCGCAAGCAGAACCCGGTCACCGATGCCGACGTGCAGGCCGAGTACGACAAGTTCGCCGCGGCCAACGGCGGCAAGGAATACAAGGCGCGCCACATCCTGGTCGAGACCGAGGCCGAGGCGCAGAAGATCATCGCGGACCTGAAGAAGGGCGCCAAGTTCGAGGACATCGCCAAGAAGCAGAGCAAGGACCCCGGATCGGGCGCCAACGGCGGCGACCTCGACTGGGCCAACCCGTCGAGCTTCGTGCCGGAATTCTCCGAGGCCATGATCAAGCTCAAGCCGGGCGAGACCACCGCCGCGCCGGTGAAGTCGCAGTTCGGCTACCACGTCATCCGCGTCGACGAGATCCGCTCGGCCCAGCTGCCCAAGGTCGACGAGGTCAAGCCGCAGGTCACGCAGCAGCTGCAGCAGCAGCGCCTGCAGAAGTACCAGGAAGACCTGCGCGCCAAGGCCAAGATCGAGTAAGGACGGCCCCGGGGCGTCCACCCCCTGCCCGGTCCGCCCCGGGCCATTCGATGGACGGGCACGCCGAGCCGCCGCGCGTTCACCGAACCGTCACCCGCCTCGCATCCAATCGCTTCCTTTCACAGGGAGGATCCGGATGACAAGCACCCACACCGTCGGACCATCGGCACAGACCGGGACCGATCCGCGCGAGATCGCCAACCGGCGACGGCGCGACTTTCTCGATTTCCTGGTCAGGTCGTCCTCCAGCGCGCTGGCGCTGGCGGCGGCCGGCTCGCTCGCCGCGTGCGGCGGCGGTGGCGACGACGGCACCGCCGTCTCGCCCACCACACCCACGGCGCCCGCCACCCCCGACACCGCGCCGGCGGTGTTCGCCTTCGGCGTCGCCAGTGGCGATCCGCTGGCCGACCGCGTGATCCTCTGGACCCACGCCAAGATCCCCGACAGCACCGCCGACGTGGCGCTGACCTGGGAGGTGGCGAGCGATGCCGGCTTCACCCGGCCGGTGCGCAGCGGCACCGTGTCGGCGCTGCAGTCGCGCTCCTTCACGGCCAAGGTCGACGTCACGGGCCTCGCGCCCGGCGCCAGCTATTTCTATCGCTTCCGCGACGCCACCGGTGCCTCGTCCACCGTGGGCATCACGCGCACCCTGCCGGCGGCCGATGCGGATTCGGTCACCTTCGCGGTGTTCTCCTGCGCGCTCTACTCGGAGGGCTATTTCCACGCCTATGCCGATGCCGCGAAGTCGCAGGCGCTCTACGCGCTGCATCTGGGCGACTACATCTACGAGTACGGCTCGGACCCGAGGAAGTACGGCAATGCCGCCATCCCCGGCAACCGCGTCGCCAGTCCGGCCAACGACATCGTGACGATGAACGACTACCGGACGCGCCACGCGCTCTACAAGTCGGACCTCGACCTGCAGGCGGCGCATGCGCGCATGCCCTGGATCACGGTCTGGGACGACCACGAGTTCGCCAACGACGCCCATGCCGAGGGCGCCCAGAACCACGATCCGGCGACCCAGGGCGACTGGGCGACGCGCAAGGCCATCGCCGCCCGCGTCTATCACGAGTGGATGCCGATCCGCAGCCCCGATCCGGACGACCTGCTGCGGATCCATCGCCGCTTCGACTTCGGCCGGCTCTTCACGCTGCACATGCTGGACACCCGCATCGAGGGTCGCGACCGGGGCTACGACGGCTTCGGCGATGCCGATGGCGGCACCGCCCGCTACCTGGCCGGCCTCGCGCCCGATGCCGATGGCCGGCGCCCCGACGCCGCGCGCCGGATGATGAGCAGCCGGCAGCAGGACTGGCTCGTCGCCGGCATGGCGGCATCGACGGCGCCCTGGCAGCTGCTGGGCAACCAGACCGTCATGGCCCGCATGTGGATGCCACGCTCGGTGCTGGCGGCCTTCGCGGCCGCGCCGGCCAGCGTGCCGGGCGCCATCGCCGCCTACCTCGGCGCCAAGGCGACGCGCGCGGCGGCGGGCGCGGGCGCCCTGACATCGGCCCAGGCCGCCCTGCTCGATGCCACTGCCAACCCGCGCCTGCCCTACAACCTCGACGCCTGGGACGGCTATCCGGCGCAGCGCGAGGCCCTCCTGCAGGCCGTACGGTCGCTGGGCCGACGCCTCGTCACGCTCTCGGGCGATTCGCACAATGCCTGGTTCGCGCAGCTCACCACCCTGGCCGGCGACCGGGCGGGCGTCGAGTTCGCGGGCACGGCGGTCACCTCCAGCGGCTTCGAGGCGCTCGGCCTTGGCACGCTGGCGCCCTCGATCGACGGCAGCGCGCTGACCCCGCAGCTGGGCGAGGCGGCCCTCGGCGCCGGCCTCGGCCTGATCGACGACGTCGCCTACTGCGACACCTCGCGCCGCGGCTACCTGCTGATGACGGTCACGCCGAGCGCCGTCCGCGGTGCCTATGTCTATGTCGGCAGCGTCAAGCAGCCGACCTACACCGCCACCATCGGGCGCACCGTGACGGTGGCGGCGACGGCCGGGGGCATGGCCGCGCCGGTGTTGGGCTGAGGCGGTCGCGCGCATGTCATGGATCGGTCACCGCCCGAACCTAGCATCGGCGCGCGTCCACCACCGATTCCAACATCCGACCGCACCCCATGACCCGACATGCTCGCTCCCCTTCCGCCCCGGCCCCGCGACGGCCCCTGTGGGTCCTGCTCGCGCTCGGGGGCACGCTGCTGGCGAGCGCCTGCGGCGGTGGTGATGGTGGTGGTGGCGGCGACGCCCTCGCGCCGCTCAAGACCCTGGACGGCAACGCGCCATTGATCATCGGCCACCGCGGCCTTCCGGGCCTGTATCCCGAGGAGACGCGCACGGCCTACGAGGCGGCGGCGGATGCCGGCGCGGACTCGCTCGAACTCGACGTCCACCTGACGAAGGACTGCATCCCGGTGGCGCGCCACAACCCCTGGCTCGGCGACAACACCAACATCGCCCAGGTGGCGGCCGGCAATCCCGAGGTGGCGCGCCGCAAGCGCACCACGCCCGGCGTGCTGGTCGACGTCAAGTACCCGCCGGTCGCCTCGAACGGTCCGCCGCGCTACCTCAGCGACCTGACCGACCCGAACGATCCGAAGTCGGTCCTGGGATCGCTGGTGGTCGATGGCGAGGACCACACCAACGACTGGTCCATCACCGACTTCACGCTGGCCGAGCTCCAGCGGTGGATCGCCGGCACCACCTACGACGCCCGCGCCCAGCGGCCGACCGATCTCAACGGCAAGCTGCCGATCCTCAGCTTCCAGCAGGTCATCGACATCGCCAGGGCGAAGAGCGCCGCGCTCGGGCGCACGCTCACGGTCTACCCGGAGAGCAAGAACCCGTACTGGAACAATGCCCAGGCGATCGCCAACGGCTGCGGCCCGGCCGGCAGTCATCCGTTCGAGGACGCGATCCTGAAGGTGATGCGGGCCAACGACCTCGACCGCAAGGACGCGCCGATCCTGATGCAGAGCTTCGATCCGGCCAGCCTGAAATACCTGCGCTCGGCCGGCATGAAGGCGCGGGCGGTCCAGCTGGTCGACGGCAACGACATCGACTTCCGGACCGGCGAGATGATCTACGTCACCGACGACGCCTACACCTTCGTCGACGGCCGGCCCTACAGCTGGACGCTGGCTGGCGATCCGCGCTTCTTCGGCGCCATGCTGACGCCGGCCGGCCTGGCCGAGATCGCCACCTATGCCGATGGCGTCGGCCCCTGGAAGCCGCAGGTCATGGCGCACACGATCGTCCCGTTCAAGCCG
>Ga0308157_10005845_pt1 | contig 15095 bp, 13 predicted proteins | sample PhyBR1_FD_201035 | JGI IMG/M metagenome (GOLD analysis project Ga0308157, IMG submission 201035) | Phyllosphere microbial communities from UC Gill Tract Community Farm, Albany, California, United States - DLSLB.R1 | ecosystem: Host-associated > Plants > Phyllosphere > Unclassified | place: USA...
AAGCACCGCGACAATACCGGTATAGCAAATATTAAGCAGCGAAAAAGCGACGATGGTGATCCATAGCCACGGCAGCTTGCTCAGCACGCGAACGCCTTCCATGAACTCTGTACCGAAGCCGGACAGGACGGAGGAGGACGCAGCCGTTTTATCGGCCGCGGGATCGGCAGCGGCTTGCGCGAGTTCCGCCGCGTCCGAAGACGGAGCGATGACCGCGCCGGGCACGACCGAAGTCGACGGCACCGCATCCGATGCTGCCGTCATCGAAGAAGGCGCCTTCGCGCGTGCCGAACGTTCCGCCTGCGCCGTTTTGGCCGACGCGAACAGACCGCTTCTCCCTTTTTGCGCGGATAACACCCGGCCCAGCATCGCGAAACAAATCAGCGAGATGAGGTACGTCACCGAATCCAGCGCAAAGCCCGCGCCCGGCGATGCCGCGCTGACCAGCATGCCGCCGAGCGCCGGGCCGAGCAGTCGAACGCCTTGAATACTGATCTGGCTCAGCGCGTTGGCCGCGTTGCGGATATCCGGCGTGAACACTTCGGCACGCAAAGCGGAGTAGGCCGGATTGAACACGCCTTCCATCAGGCCGTAAAACACCAATCCGATATACAGCCGCTCCAGCGTCAGACTGCCATTGAAGATCGACACCGCCGCGAGCAGCATAATGCACAGCCGCGCCCCGTTGCTCAGCATCACAAGCCGCAAGCGATCCGTTTTATCCACGATCCATCCGGCAAAAGGCAAGGCCAAAATGTTTGGCAGCATATAGCATGTCATCGCCAGTCCGAGCGCCGTCGACGAATCGGTCAGCGAGTAGACGACAAGCGGCAAAATAAGCACCGACACCGAGCTTCCCAGCATCGCGATCCATTGTCCGAGCCATAGATAGGTAAAAGCTTTCGAGCGGCGGATCGGCGACAAGAAAATGGACAAACGTGAAGCGTCGGGGTCCGTCGTCGGATTTTTTTCAACGTCAGACAGCATCGTTAATTCTCCTTTTTCTCGACAATCCGTCCAAGTCGGATACTGACCCCGTACTCCTGACCGCCTTCGGTATTCTGTTCCCATTTTTCCAACAACGTCTTCAATTCATCCGAGAAACGAACGGCTTCTTCTTCCGACAAATCCAAACGCGTGGCGTGATATTCGGAAAAAGGGCTGCCGCCCGTCCACGCATCGTCGTCCGCCTGCCAACCGTCGCCTTCAGCTCGTCCGGGAAAATGGAACTGAGCGGCTTTCGCCGTATAATATTTTTCCACGATACCGGCCACGCTTCGCGTATCGCTCAACTCCAGAAGCCCGCCTTCGTACAAACGCTGGATGTGGTAATGCACGTTGCCGGGTGTTTTTCGCAGAAGATCCGCCACCTGCTTCGATGTCATCGCTTCGCGCGATAAAGCATGCATGATCTTGATCCGCAACGCGTTTTGCAGCAGTTTGTTTTGTTTTTCGTCAATAATAAGGGGATGTTCCTGGGATGAATCTGGTGTCATGATAAATCCTCCGTTCTACTCATTCTGGACTTTTGATCAATCTGGAAATAGATCAATCTGGAATCCAGATCATAAGGTTTACTATAGCATCGGTTACGTAGAATGTAAATCGGAAATAAGCCAAGCTTAAACATGTCCGTACTTTAAATCGAGAAATCGAGCAAAGCTGCTGCACTGCATAAAAATCAGCGTAAATCTTCCTTAATTCAGCATGAAGCCAGCTGCATGAACAAAAAAGCAACGCAGCCCCTCAATAAAGCCGGAAAAGAGCTGAATTGAGGGTGTACGTTGCTTTTTAGGCTATATAGGTATGCGTTTGAGAGAGGCGATACAATCTGCATGGACAAAAAGACAACGTGGCTCTCGCCAGTTCTTTAGGAGAAAGTATCCAGCAAAATCGCCGTCAACAGTCCCATCGACGCGATAAATCCGACCAGCGGACCGCCTTCTTCGAACGCTTCCGGCATCATGGTCGAGCACAGCATCGCGATGATTCCGCCGCCCGCAAAAGCTCCGATCGCCGCTTTCATTTCCGGGGACAATTGTTCGAGGAACAAATAACCGCCCATGGAGGCCAACGCCGATACCAGCAGTACCGCTGCCCACATGATAAAGATTTTTTTGCGCGAATAGCCGTTTTTTTGCAAGCCGACGGTACTCGACAGACCTTCCGGAATGTTGCTGACGAAGATCGAAACCACCAATACGACGCTAATGCCTTTTCCGGCCAGCAGACTTGCTCCGAGCATGATCGATTCCGGAATGGCGTCCATCACTGTTCCTGCGAAAATGCCCAATCCGCTTTGATCCGCTTCGCCTGCCGCTTGGGAGCCGGATTGATCTTTGCCCGAACGCTTGCGGTTGGAGCCGCCGCGTTTGGATACGATCAGGTCGAACACGGTGTACACCAGCGCGCCTGCGGTAAAGCCGATCGCCGTCGCGGTCAGTCCGCCGTCTTCCAGCGCATCGCCCAGCAGCTCGAACGCGGCGGCCCCGATCAGCGTACCCACGCCGAAAGCCATGATCCAGCCAATGGTCTTTTTGCCGATGCGCAGAAATAAGGCAGCCAACGCCCCGAGTACTACCGCCGAAGCCGAAATGCCGCCCCACATCAATGCACTCCACATGAATATCCCTCCTTGTTGCTGCTTATTTATTGCGTATAAATGGACATAATGAAGTGCTCCTGAACGTTCATTAACCCGGGAAGCAGGAAGACCAAACGCGGAGTACGCCCAGCAGGCAAACTCGTCGCAAAAAGAGGGGAATGGATGTTCCGGGCATTTTTCGCAATTGCTCTTACTGAATGCTATAATGCTGCGTAGATGGATACGGAACAACCCACAATATTTTTCGGGAGGCGATCAGATGGCAACACCTCAAACGGTATTGACGACAGGTGCCAACGCACCGATCGGACAGACAGCAGAGCTTCGCGTGCATGTAAAATGGGACAGCGCGCCGGCCGATTTGGACGTGAGCTGTTTTATGGTCGGGGAGAACGGCAAAGTTCTTTCCGACGATTATTTTATTTTTTACAATCAGGATGCGAGTCCCGGCGGGCATGTGCGCTATGAGCGCACCGGGCCTAACGGCGTCGCGTTTACGATTCGGACGAATGAGCTGGACCCGTCGACCGTCGCCAAGTGCGTGTTCTCGGCCACATTGGACGGAGCGGGAACTTTTGCCGATATTAAAGGATGCCGCATCGTCGCGGAGACGGGCGCCGGCGAGATTTTGTACGAGATCAAGGAAGCAACGCAGGAGCGTTCGCTTGTCTTTATGGAGCTGTACCGCCATTCTTCGGGGCTGAAGCTGCGCGCGATCGGACGCGGCTTCAACGGCGGGCTTAAGCCGCTGGCCGAAGCGCACGGCGTCGAGATCGAGGACGAGACGCAGGAATCGGCAGCACCGACGTCTACTGCGGCTGCAACCTCCGCGCCAACGCCTCAGCCTTCGACGCCGCCTGCTCCGAAAGCGCCGGAACCTTCCGTTCCGCTCGGCAAGATCGACCTGCTCAAGCGCAAAGTCGGCATCTCGCTGGAGAAGAAAAACATCGCGCACGAAAAAGCCAGAGTCGCGGTCGTATTCGACGCTTCCGGTTCGATGAGCCAGTTGTACAAAAAAGGAACGGTTCAAAGCGCATTCGAGCGTATTCTTGCCGTCTCGGCTCAGATGGACGATGACGGGATTTTGGACGTGTGGTTTTTCGCGACCAAGATGATGCGCGCGCCGAGCGTAAACGAGCATCAGTACGAAGACTATGTCAAAAAGACGTACGCAGGGCCAAGCATGAAGAGCAAGCTGGGTTTCGGCAACAACGAGCCTGTCGTCATGGAAGACATCATCAAGAAATATACGCAGGAAGACCCGGATGACCGCACGCCGACCTACATTGTCTTTTTCAGCGACGGAGGCATTTATGAGACGAAAAAAATCTCCAAGCTGCTGATCAAGCATGCGGACAAGCCGATCTTCTGGCAGTTCGTCGGCCTCGGCAATGCGAACTACGGCGTGCTGGAACAGCTTGACGATCTGAAAGGACGGCTCGTCGACAATGCCGATTTCTTTGCGTTGGACGATCTGGATCGGGTCAGCGACGAGGAGTTGTATGACCGGCTGCTGAACGAGTTCCCGGATTGGTTGAAAGAAGTGCGCGCAAAAGGAATTTTGAAATAAAAATCAGAAATAAAAGCTAAGGAGAAATCATCATGAACCTGCATCCAGAATCTTTTTCCGATATGTCCGATTCCCCTTCGTTGACGCTGGGGCAATGCTTGAATTTGCTGCATAAAGACCTGGTTCTCGTCGATATGGCGCGTCCGGGCAAGCCGACCCATCCGGTGTCCAAGTGGAAAAAGCTGCTGCCGCTCGATTCGCCCGGCTATCAGCTGCGGACGATGAGCTTCAATCACGGCCGTACGCAGAAGAAATCGATCGTTCAGGTCGACGGACCGGGAGTTTGGCACGAGTGGTGAAATAAGCTCATGTTTTCGGTTTGTCGAAGCGCGATTGGCGAAAAAGCGTGCGCGGCACGCCAGAAGGGTAATGAAGCATGTACCCTTTTTTCGATACTTTCGCGAAAGCTATTTCGATAAACAGGAGGCGATTGATCATGAGACAGGATATTGGAGAACAAAAAGATCTGTATATCGTTCGCGTATCCGAAGCGCCGGAATCCGAAGCGCCGATACCGGAAGAAACGCCGGGCACGCAGCCGAACGCCGATCCGGAGATCGCGCCGCAAGGGCCGCCGGGAGTCGAGCCGCAGCAGCCGCCCGAAATCACGCCGAAAGAACCGCCCGGCGTGGAGCCAAGGCGGGAACCGGAAATCGTTCCGGCCGATCCTCCCGGCGTGCGGCCCGGATCGCCGCCCGAGTTCGATCCCGACGACATGCCGGGCGTACGACCGAACAACCCGGAGATCGAACCGCATGAGCCGCCGGGCGTGCAGCCGGGTCAGCAGCCCGAGATTCAACCGGTAGACCCGCCGGACGTGCAGCCCGTCAGTCCGCCGGAGATCGAACCGATCAATCCGCCCGACGTGCAGACGGGGCAGCCGCGGGAATTCTGATAGGCGGATATGACGAGTAATGAATCGTACTAGTACCTTGTCAACGCTAAAAGTAAGGTTACGTTCGAATGAAACGCACCTGAAGCGTATGCCTTTCATTCAAACGTAATCCTCTGATTAAGAGTTGACAAGGGTCTAACGGATCGCATATCCGTTAGAACGCTCATTTTTGCAATCTGAAATCCGTAACGGATCGTAGGGACGCTTAAAACGGAAAAATGGATAAAATGAGCACGAAAATCGGCCTTTTTCACCGCTAAGCGTCGCCTCGTTCCGTTAAAAATCTCAATTCCCCGATTCGGGGCGCTAAGCGTCATGTCGATCCGTTACACGTCATCTTCTCCGGATTGCGCTTGCCCGATCGGGTTGAACGAACCGATATGGAGCGGATCTTGACGGATGGACCGCGCTGAACCTCAAATCTAATCCGGTCAAGGTATTAGACGACGCATAAAAGCCTCTTCGCCAAATTCTGGCGAAGAGGCTTTTTGAGCCGCTCAGCTATCTTTCGGGAAAGGCATGTCCCGGAGCGGAGCTGCGGGTTCATTGGATACTGCTGGATCGCGCGGAGCAGAAGAAGATTCCGTTCTTCGGGAGTCAATTCTTCGAACAGACGATCAATGACTGCTTGTTCCTGTTCATGCGCCCTGAGCGGTGCAGCCACGCAGAGAAGGAGGCTCTTTTTTCATAGCTTCCGAGTCCCTTGTACGCCTTAATGAACACTTCCTGGGTCGCGTCTTCTGCTTCCGTCTGATCCCGGAGCAGCAAGCGGCAGTATGCGTAAATCCGTTTTTCATGGGCTTGGACGATCGTCTCGTAGCATTCGCGCCGTCCGGCCGACACCTGGGCAATTACAGTTTCGATTTGGGTCTGCTGATCGGAATCGGCTTCGATATTTGTCGACTTCAAGTGATCCTCTCCTTTCAGTATTTTTATCTATGTAACGATCCGAATCGCCTCAAATGTGACGGGAGAGGTGCGATTAGGGTGTGCGGAAGTTAATGTTTTCGCTTTCACACATTTTATATGATGGGTTTTAAGTTAGTAGGAAACGGCGAAAGGATGACTTTTAGGATTGGATGTGAAAAGAGTGAAGCCGGGGATGAAGAGATGGATGCTGGGATTAGGGATCGTACAGCTGTTGTTGATGACAAACAGCGAGCACATCGCTCAAGCTGAGAAAGATTCGCTGACGGCGGACCAGAAAGTTGAAGATGTTGCGTATTTGTATAAGCTAATGAAGGAAAATTATCCGTATATCCAATTGAGCGAGCGAATAACGGGGTTGGATTGGTTTTCCAGGCAAAATTATTACGAGCAAAGGGCGGCGGCTTCGGAGGATGATGAAGCGTTTTTAAATATTCTCGAACAGTTGTTAGGGCGTTTAGGGAACGGGCATGCCGCTATGGTGTCAAAAGAAGAATATGCGTCGACGTTGAGGTTGTTTCTGCAACTTCAAGATGAACGGGGAACTCACGGTCCCTGGGTGGATCAGTTGGAGCAGCCTCAAGTCGTGAAACGTTATCAAGGAGCGCAGTCGGCTTCTGAAGTAGAGAGGAAAAAGGCTGAAGAGCCGGCAAATTCGGAAACTTCGGAAAAGTATCGCATCGCTTCAGAGCTTCTAGGCAGACAGCTTCGAGCAAGAAATCCTTTGAAGCTTGAAACTTTGGAAGACGGACGCATAGCTTATCTCAAAATTCCGAGTCTGCAAAATGAAAGGAAAGAGGCCGATCTCAAGCAGATTCTCCCGTTTCTTGAGGAGCGGAAGGACGCGGACGCGCTCATTTTCGATATCCGTGGAAATGGAGGCGGCGATAGCGATTACTGGTTCCGAATCGTGCAGCGTCTTACGGATCAGCCCCGCTCATGGACGACGTATCAGTTGTTCCGGGGAGGGGAGTTTGCCAAACCTTTTATCGAATCGAAAATGGGCATCTCGTATGCGCAGCTTCTGCCTATTGATGCGTTGAGGGATGAACATCTGCCGAGTCTTCCTCCTGAAACCTTCACCGATTTTGACCGTTATTCCAAAAATGAAGCACAAATTACGCCGTACGAACCGATTGGATTTGACGGGAGAATTTATTTGCTGGTCGATGCAGGCGTGTTCTCGTCAGCGGAAGCTTGGGCTAATTTCGCCAAGGAAAGCGACTGGGCGACCTTGGTCGGTGAACGCACCGGAGGAGACGGAATCGGATGGGAAGGGGCTTATGCGGCGCTGCCCAACAGCGGATACGTGTTTCGAATAGAGCTGATGATGGGCATCGATGCGACGGGAGCGTCTAACTTTGAAGTGAGGACGTTGCCGGATATCGAGGTGGACTATGCTCGGCGTTTTGCGGAAAACGGCGATGCTTGCGTGCTGACTGTGCTTGAAGAGGAAAAAAAGTACTGACCGCATAAACGTTCGTTTTCCGCACGAAAAACATCGCAGCCTAACGGCAATGCGATGTTTTAGCATACAAGCTCGATTTAACTTTTAAGTCGCTTCAATCGCTTCAATCGCTTTTACGTAAAACGTCTCCCCGCTCTCGATCGCAAGCGCATTGAGCTGACCTTCGAACACTGCGCCGCCGTCGATCCCGATGATGCGGTTGCGCCCGTAGTACACGTCGTTATTATCCGGGTCGCCATGCAGGCTGCGTGTCGGCGTATGACCGAAGATGACCTTTTTCACGCCGGTGTAGCCTTTATGAAACTCTTCCCGAATCCAGATCAGATCGGACGGGTCCGCTTCGGCAGCGGTCTTGCCCGGCGGGATTCCCGCATGAACGCAGATAAAGTCATCGGTCTCGTAGTAAGCAGGGAGACTGCGAACGAAGTTCAGATGACGTTCCAGCGTATCGGAATCCAGCTCCGGTTGTCGAAAAGCTTCGCCTGTCTCGATCCGGAATTGACGATCGGCGAAGCCGTAGCTTTGCAGCGTGACATAACCGCCGTTGCGGACGATCCAGCGTTTCCAATCGTCTTCGCCGCCGTCGAGCGCGCGCAGCATCAGGTCTTCGTGATTGCCTTTGAGCACGATCGCGCCTGCGGCATGCAGTTCCATCACGCGCTCCAGCGTCTGCATGGACTTGGGACCGCGGTCGATATAATCGCCGAGAAGCACAAGCTGGTCGACGTCGGGATCGTATCCGGTTTGCTTCAGCAGGCGGTCGAGCAGATCCAGCTCGCCGTGAATATCGCTGATCGCCAAGGTTCGTTTGGACATGGGAGAGGCCTCTCTTTCGGGGAAGGGTTAGCCCAGCAGGGCTGTCCATAATTGCGACAGGGGCATGACGAAGAGCAGCGCCGGAAGCATGTTCGCTACCGGAAAAGCTTTGATCCCGCAGATGCGAAGACCCGTGACCAGCATAATGATGCCGCCGGCGGCCGAGAAATCCGCGATCATTTCGGGCGTGGTGAGCGGCAGGATCAATCCGGCAGCGAAAAACAACCCGATCAGGATCACGGCTTGCGGCAGCGCGACGGTCGGCACGATAAATCCGAGCGACGCGGCGAAAATCAACGCCGTGCAGAAATCGAGAAACGACTTGGACAGCAGGACCGTATAATCGCCGGTCATCCCCTCGTTCAAAGCGCCGAAGATTCCCGTACCGCTGGCGCAGAACAAGACGACGATGCCGACGAACTGCTGCATGAAAACATCGGGATCGGGTCCTGTGGATTTCACGGAAAAAAGACGGTCGACGGGACCGCGGACTTTGCCGGCCAGCCATTCGACTCCTTTCTCCAAACGAATCAATTCGCCTACGACGCTGCCGAGCAGCAGGGCGAGCACGACGGGCGGCAGCGCATGGACTTTGGCGATCATGACGACGCCCATTCCCATCGAAGCCGCGCCGAACGTCAACGGCAGGTTGACGCGCAGGCGCTCGGGAATCCGATTGCCCAGCAGCGCGCCGAGCATGCCGCCCAACAGGACGGCAAGGGCGTTAATAAGAGGCCCGACGGGCATTTTCGATCTCCACCTTTATCTTGAATATGGATCGTCGAACAACCCGGTATTCTTTCTATTTTAAGCGGAGATTCCGAAGACAACAAGGCAGAATCGCAAGAGAGGCCGAAGGCATGCCCGCGCGCAAACCAAAAAGGAGCGGATAACGTCCGCTCCCGTGCTTTTTGCCGCGTTCTGGGCGAGGTTTGAAAACACGCCCTAGCGGGGCTATGCGGTTTTTTTGCCGAATCGAATGTTCGTTAAGGCTGCGTAAGCGCCTTTTCCACCGATTTTAGCGATTCTTCCTTAATATAAGGGGCTTCGCTGATCACCCATTGAGGCATCTCGTACACGTGGCCGGCTTTGACGGCTTTCAAGTTTTTCCAGACCGACGTTTGCTCGATTCGGCCGCGATTATCGTCCGCGTCCTGATCGCCGTCCGTATTTGGAGCGCCGACTTCGACGAAAATGTAATCCGCGTCGTAATCCGGCAATACCTCGAGCGAGATCGGAACGACGTCGTCCAACGCTTCGACGCCTCGGGCGGGCGTCAGGCCGAGATCGCCGTACAGGACGTCGGACAGTGCCTGCTTCGGTCCGTGAACGCGAACTTCTTTGGGCAGGATACGCAAGTAAAGGAACGTCGAACCCGGGGGAACGACCTTCGCGATATTCGCTTTTGCCGCTTCGGCTTCGCGCTCGTAACGGTTCAGCCATTCTTCCGCCTGCGCTTCGCGTCCGAACATGGCTCCGTACGAACGAAGCTCTTGTTTCCAATCTGCGGACGGCGAATCGGCGATGACGGTCGGAGCGATCGCCTTCAACTGATCGTACAAATCGGCGTGCGCTTTTCGTCCCAAGATAACGTCGGGCGCGGCATTCAGCACCGCTTCCGGGTTCACCTCGTCTCCGAGAGGTTGAACGCCTTCCAGCAGAGAAGGGTCAAGGTAAGGAGGCATTCCGCCGCCGGGATACGTTCCGGACGCGTAAGGTTTGAGGCCGATCGCCAGCAGAAAATCCGTCAACCGGTAATCGAGCGAGGCGATACGTTGCGGAGAAGCCGGAATGACGCTCTCGCCTTTCAGATGGTTTACGTTCCGTGCGGCAGTTTGCGCTACGGCGGCGTCTGCCGCGGTTTCGCCGGGCATATCGGCGCTGCCGGAAGAAAGGTTACCGGCAGCGCCGCAGCCCGCGACCGACAACAGAGCCGGCAATAAAATCGCAAACAAGCAGGCGCGAAGACGTTTTTTCGGACGAACGAACATATAAAATCTCCTTTAGGCTCAAATGATAATCGTTATCATATATAAAAAAGAAAAAGACGTCAAATGATGTCGAAAACTTGGATAAGGCTGCATGGCTTTTTTGACGAATAGACTGATAATAAGGGAATATTTTTGCGAAAAGAAGGCCTGCATGTTTTTGAAAATTCATTTTGTTATTGACTTCGCCAATAAACTATAGACAATACTGCGTTGATTCGTTACCATGAGAAAATAAAAAAGGCATCAAGCAATCGAACGCAGAAAGGTCGGAGGGGTATGGCAGGTTTGAACAAGAAATCGGGAAATGCCGGAGAAAGACTCGGAGAGGGAGGCGCCGGCTTTTCCAAAAACGGATTTATCCTGGCGGCGATCGGAAGCTCGGTCGGCTTGGGCAATATGTGGAAGTTCCCTTATATCACGGGGGAAAACGGCGGGGCGGCATTTTTCCTGCTGTTCATCGTCTGTCTGGTCGTGGTCGGACTGCCGATCCTGCTGGCGGAAATGACGATCGGCCGCGGCGGCAGAGGCAACGCGTCCTCCTCGCTGTTTAACCTGACCAACAAAAAGCACTGGAAATGGTTCGGCCTGATCTCCATTATCACCGCGTTCCTGATCATGTCGTATTACAGCGTGGTCGCAGGTTGGACCGTGCATTACATGATCCAATCATTTGCGGGAGCCTTGTCCGACACGAGCATGGATTACGCGGCGACGTTCCTCGGCTTCGCAGGCGGTTATATGCCGATCTTCTGGAGCGCGGTCGTCATGGCTATCACCGGATTCGTTATCGCAAAAGGCATCTCGGGCGGGATCGAGAAGTTCAACAAAGTCTTGATTCCCGGCTTCCTGATCTTGCTGCTCATCATGATGGTACGCGCGTTGACGCTGCCGGGAGCGATGGAAGGAGCCGAGTTCTTCCTGAAGCCGGACTTCTCCAAACTGAACGAAGAATCGGTCTTGATCGCGCTCGGCCACTCGTTCTTCTCGCTGTCGCTGGGCATGGGCTGCATGCTGACCTACGGCTCTTACGTGAGAAAAGACCAATCGCTCGGCAAAGCCACGCTTGCGATCGGCGCGGGCGACCTGCTGTACGCGTTCATTGCCGGCCTGATCATTTTCCCGACGGTATTCGCTTACGGCATGGAACCGTCCAGCGGCGTCGGCCTGGCTTTCATCGCGCTTCCGGCCGCATTTGCCCAAATGCCGCTCGGCTTCTTGTTCGGCGGGATTTTCTTCCTGCTGCTGGCGATCGCCGCGCTGACCTCGGCCGTGTCGATTCTTGAAGTCCCGGTCGCTTACGCGATGGAACAATGGAAATGGAGCCGGAAAAAAACGGCGATCATCATGGCGGGACTGGCGTTCCTGTTCGGCGTACCTTCCGCACTGTCGGTCGAAGGCGCTAACGGACCCCTGAGCAATCTGCTGGTGTTCGGCAAAACGATCTTCGATCTGTTCGACTTCTCCACATCCTATATCCTGATGCCGGTCGGCGGTCTGATCATCACGCTGTTCACGGGCTACGCGTGGAAACGCGCAGGCGAAGAAGCCGGGCTTACAGGCGGCATCTACAAAACGTGGATGTTCCTGCTGCGCTACGTTTGCCCGTTGCTGATCATCCTGATCTTCCTGTACTCCATCGGCGTACTGAAGTTCTAGTCGCTGCTCCAAAGTTAAGACTCTTGTTTTGAAATAGGCTTTTTTCGGTCTTCTATAGGTTTTTTTTCTCTATCCTATCCCCATAAAAAAGCGCTCCGCCCGGCTCCGCACACAAGTGCGGAGCCTTTTTGTTCCGAGCGAAGCGAAGGTGCGGAGGGAGAAATTCAGTGTAGGAGCGATAGCGTTCGCCTTTGCCCTGGGGAAGCTTCCTTGCAAAATTCAATCCAGCTTCCCCAGGGCAACACGCGACCGAAACGAATTTCTCCCGCAGCACCGCCCTTCAGCTTCCTTCCCGAACAGGAATTTCCGCGCACTTGACGCTCCCCCCAAGGAGCGCTTTTTTTCACCCTCCCCTTAAAAGTCAGATTTTTATAAAAAACCTTCGCTTTCGTATAAAGACCGCCCAAACTCCCGGTGCTATGCTGAAAAACGTAAAGAACACCAGCGGCACGATCAATATGAAAGCGTTATCCATAACGCGGTACGGGAGGAGTCCGGTGATGAAAAAGATAGCGGCGCTTCTGCTTGCTCTGATGCTGACGGCGATGCTGGCCGGCTGCAATCTGGCGGAAAGCAGCGCGGGAAGCGCGGAAAAAGGCTATATCGGATTGTCGATGCCGACCAAATCGTCCGAACGATGGGTCGCCGACGGCAGCAATATGCGGAAGTTGTTCGAAGAAAAAGGCTACAAGACCGATCTGCAATACGCCGAAGACGTAGTCGAAAACCAGATCTCGCAGATCGAAAACATGATTACCAAAGGCGTCGACGTGATCGTCATCGCGGCGGTGGACGGCAACACGCTGACCGACGTGATCGGCAAAGCGCATGATCAAGGCATCCGGGTCATCGCTTATGACCGCCTGATCCGCAACACGCCGCATCTCAGCTATTACGCGACGTTCGACAACTTCAAAGTCGGCGTGCTCCAGGCTTCCTACATCGAGCAGGCGTTGGGACTCAAAGACGGCAAAGGCCCGTTCAATATCGAGCTGTTCGGCGGCTCGCCGGACGACAATAACGCGTACTTCTTCTACGACGGCGCCATGTCGGTGCTTCAGCCGTACATCGATTCCGGCAAACTGGTCGTTCGCAGCAAGCAGACGACGATGGCCCAGATCGCGACGCTGCGCTGGGACGGCTCGCTGGCCCAATCGCGGATGGACAATCTGCTGAGCGCGTATTATTCGTCGGACAATCTGGACGCGGTGCTCTCGCCGTACGACGGTATCAGCATCGGCATCCTGTCTTCGCTCAAAGGCATCGGATACGGATCGTCGGACAAGCCGCTGCCGGTCATTACGGGACAGGACGCCGAATTGGCCTCGATCAAATCGATCGTCTCCGGCCAACAAACGCAAACGGTGTTCAAAGACACCCGCAAGCTGGCGCAGCAAACGGTGTCCATGACCGAAAGCGTGCTGAAAGGCGAACAAGCGGAAGTCAACGATACGGAGTCGTACGACAACGGCGTCATGGTCGTTCCGGCTTACCTGCTCGATCCCGTCTCGGTCGACATCAACAACGTGCAGGAAGAGATCGTCGATCAGGATTACTACACCAAGGAAGAAATCGGACTTAAATAACGCAAAAGGAGGGACGCGTCATGTCGGATTACATTTTGGAAATGCGCGGCATCGTCAAAACCTTTCCCGGCGTCAAAGCGCTGGACGACGTCAATATCCGCGTGCGAAAAGGCGAAATCCAGTCGCTGTGCGGCGAGAACGGAGCCGGCAAATCGACGTTGATGAAAGTGCTCAGCGGCGTGTATCCGCACGGCAGCTACGAAGGCGATATCTTGTTCGAAGGACAAACCTGCGAGTTCAAAGACATCAAGCAAAGCGAAGAAAAAGGCATCGTCATCATCCACCAGGAGCTGGCGCTGATCCCGTACTTATCGATCGCGGAAAATATTTTTCTGGGCAACGAACGTTCGAAAAAAGGCATCATCGACTGGAACGAAACGATCGTCAAAACGAGCGAACTGCTCAAAAAAGTCGGATTGAACGAAAATCCGAACACGCTCGTCGGCGATATCGGCGTCGGTAAGCAGCAGCTTGTCGAAATCGCCAAAGCTTTGTCCAAAAAAGTCAAGCTGCTGATTCTCGACGAACCGACGGCCGCCTTGAACGAAAACGACAGCGAAAACCTGCTTCGGCTGATGCTGGAGTTCAAGCGCGAAGGCATGACCTGCATCTTGATCTCCCACAAGCTGAACGAGGTCTCGAAAGTGTCCGACTCCATCACCATTTTGCGCGACGGCCATACGATCGAAACGCTGGACATGAAAAATGATCAAGTCACCGAAGACCGGATCATCAGCGGCATGGTCGGTCGCGATATGACGAGCCGTTATCCCGAGCGCAATCCGAACATCGGCGAAGTCATGCTGGAAGTGAGGGATTGGACCGTTTACCACGAGCATCATCCCGACCGCAAAGCGCTGGACAATATCAACATGACCATCCGCCGCGGCGAAATCGTCGGTATCGCCGGACTGATGGGCGCGGGGCGCACCGAGCTTGCGATGAGCATTTTCGGCAAATCGTACGGACGCGGCATCAGCGGCACGCTGGTCAAAGACGGCAAAGAAGTGCGCAACAACACCGTCAACCAAGCGATCGACAACGGCTTCGCGTACGTGACCGAAGACCGCAAAGAATACGGATTGATCCTAATGGACGATATCAAGCGCAATATCTCGCTGACCGGACTTCGCAAGCTGACCAAGCGGGCGGTCGTGAACGAACGCGAAGAAGTGCTGGTCGCCGAAGACATGCGCAAACGGATGAATATCAAATCGCCGAATATCCTGCAAAAAACGGGCAATCTGAGCGGCGGCAATCAGCAAAAAGTCGTGCTCGGCAAATGGATTTTCGCCGAACCGGATATTCTAATTCTCGACGAACCGACCCGGGGTATCGACGTCGGCGCCAAATACGAGATTTACACGATCATCCACCAGCTTGCCGCGCAGGGCAAAGCGGTGATCGTCATCTCGTCGGAGCTGCCCGAAGTGATCGGGCTGAGCGACCGCATTTACGTGATGAACGCGGGCAAAATCACCGGCGAAGTGGAGCGCGCGGACGCGTCTCAGGAAACGTTGATGAAATACATGACCAATACGGGAGGGATTAAGCGTGGAAGCGATCACCAAACTGTTTAAA
>Ga0308157_10005846_pt1 | contig 15091 bp, 9 predicted proteins | sample PhyBR1_FD_201035 | JGI IMG/M metagenome (GOLD analysis project Ga0308157, IMG submission 201035) | Phyllosphere microbial communities from UC Gill Tract Community Farm, Albany, California, United States - DLSLB.R1 | ecosystem: Host-associated > Plants > Phyllosphere > Unclassified | place: USA...
AAGAATGAGCAAGAAGATTTTCGTAACCGACACTATCCTGCGCGACGCCCACCAATCGTTGCTGGCCACTCGTATGCGCACCGACGACATGCTGCCGATCTGCGACAAGCTCGACAAAGTCGGCTACTGGTCCCTGGAAGTCTGGGGTGGCGCAACGTTCGACGCCTGCGTGCGCTTCCTCAAGGAAGACCCGTGGGAGCGCCTGCGCAAACTGCGCGCTGCGTTGCCCAACACACGCCTGCAAATGCTGCTGCGTGGCCAGAACCTGCTGGGCTACCGCCATTACAGCGACGATGTGGTCAAGGCCTTCGTGGCCAAGGCTGCCGTCAACGGTATCGATGTGTTCCGCATCTTCGACGCCATGAACGACGTGCGTAACCTGCGCGTGGCCATCGAAGCGGTCAAGGCTGCCGGCAAACATGCCCAGGGCACCATCGCCTACACCACCAGCCCGGTGCATACCGTCGATGCATTCGTGGCCCAGGCCAAGCAATTGGAGTCCATGGGTTGCGACTCTATCGCGATCAAGGACATGGCCGGCCTGCTGACGCCTTATGCCACCGGCGAACTGGTCAAGGCGCTCAAGGCCGAGCAGAACCTGCCGATCTTTATCCACTCCCACGACACCGCGGGCCTGGCTGCGATGTGCCAACTCAAGGCTATCGAAAACGGTGCCGACCATATCGACACCGCCATCTCCAGCTTCGCGTGGGGCACCAGCCACCCGGGCACCGAGTCGATGGTCGCCGCCCTTAAAGGCAGCGAGTTCGACACCGGCCTGGACCTGGAGCTGCTGCAGGAAATTGGCCTGTACTTCTATGCGGTACGCAAAAAGTACCACCAGTTTGAAAGCGAGTTCACGGCGGTCGACACCCGTGTGCAGGTCAACCAGGTACCGGGCGGGATGATTTCCAACCTGGCCAACCAGTTGAAAGAGCAGGGCGCTCTCAATCGCATGAGCGAAGTACTCGCCGAAATCCCGCGTGTACGTGAAGACCTCGGCTTCCCGCCGCTGGTGACCCCGACGTCGCAGATCGTCGGCACCCAGGCGTTCTTCAACGTGCTGGCCGGTGAGCGCTACAAGACCATCACCAACGAAGTGAAGCTCTACCTGCAAGGCGGCTACGGCAAGGCCCCGGGCACTGTGAACGAAAAGCTGCGCCGTCAGGCCATCGGCAGCGAAGAGGTCATCGACGTTCGCCCGGCTGATTTGCTCAAGCCGGAAATGACCAAGCTGCGCGGTGAAATCGGCGCGTTGGCCAAGTCCGAAGAAGACGTGCTGACCTACGCCATGTTCCCGGATATCGGGCGCAAATTCCTGGAAGAACGCGACGCAGGCACCCTGGCCCCTGAAGTCCTGCTGCCGATTCCGGAGGCAGGCGGTGTGGCACGTGCCGGTGGCGAAGGCGTGCCGACCGAATTCGTCATCGACGTGCACGGCGAAAGCTACCGTGTGGACATCACCGGTGTCGGTGTGAAAGCTGAAGGCAAACGCCACTTCTACCTGTCCATCGACGGTATGCCGGAAGAAGTGGTGTTCGAGCCGCTCAACGAGTTCGTCAGCAGCGGCGGCAGCAAGCGCAAGCACGCCACCGAACCCGGCCATGTCAGCACGGCGATGCCGGGCAATATCGTCGACGTGCTGGTCAAGGAGGGCGATGTGGTCAAGGCCGGCCAGGCTGTATTGATTACCGAAGCCATGAAGATGGAAACCGAAGTGCAGGCCGCGATTGCCGGCAAGGTGACCGCTGTTCATGTGGCCAAGGGCGACCGGGTCAACCCGGGTGAGATCCTGATTGAGATCGAAGGCTGATAACAGCCTTCGACACTACCGCTTAATCCTCGGGGGGGCAGGTGCCCTCCTTTTTTTTGCCTGGAATTCAGGTTTTGAATCGCAGGTCAGCTTAGAAGCTCATCGTCCACTGCCCCGTCATGCCGTGATCGCGGCTATGCGTGCCGGCCCGGCCGCTGTAGGCCAGGCCCAGGGTGTGTTGGTTGGACAATGCCAGGTCCAGGCCGGCTTTCACGTCCAGGCTATTGCGGTCCAGGGACGTGCCGGTAATGGTGAAGCCATCAAGCGCAACAGGCGTATTGCGATAGGTTTGGCGCACCTGGCTGTCAACCGCGCCGTAGAGGTGTTTCCAGCCGGCGCTGAGGTGAGGCGTGAGGCTGACCTGATCATCGAACCTGTAAACCGTCGCCAGGCGCAGGCCAACCGTGCTGTTTAGGTTCTGCTGGGTCTGTGCGCCCACGTTCAGCGCGGTCAGGCCGCCACTTTCCTTGAAACTGTCGCGGTGATGACGCTGGTAGCCGAGGCCAGCGAAAGGCTCGATGTGAAGGTCCTGGCTGCCCAATTGATAGCCCAGCTCAGAGAACAGCGTTTGGCTGTGGGCATCGTAACGAGACTTGAGCGAGTCGTTGTAATCGAGCAGGTTGACGTCGCGCCGGTTGGCCCCGGCATGGCTGCTGTAAATCGCCCCCAGGCGCAGGGCCAGCGGGCCGTCCTGATGCACCGCGTATGCGCCCAGGTGCAAGCTGTCCAGTTCGCTGGAGAAGCGATGCGCCTTCAGGTCACTGGCGGATTTTGCCCCCATAACACCCACGCGCCAGGCGTTATCCACTGCCCAGTCGGCGCCCAGCATCAGACCCTTGCTATCGTGCTTCAATCCGGCGCTGCCGCTTCGTGGGTCGAGGTGGCCGCCGTTACTCAACCCTTGTACCCAGAAACGACCGTTGTCGTCGTCGGGCAGGTTGCGCAGGGACGAGAGCAATTGGCTGCTGATGTGGCTGGTGACGGCGTGCGTGGCGCTGAGCAGGTTCGCGTTTTGGCTACCGGCCAATTGCTCCAGGGCTGCGCCGATCCCGCCGGGCTGTGCGGCGAGAGCGTCATTTACCTTTTGCAGCTCCTTGAGCTCCTCCGAGGTCAATTCGCCGGACTGGAGCAGTTCAAGCAGCGCGGGCTCCAGGACCTTGGCCACTTGCACGCCATTGTAGGTGGAGGCTTGGCCAATGAAGTAGCCGGGGTAGGGCCCAGGGATTGGCGGCGTACCGACTTCAGGTTCGAAGGCCCACTCAGTGTCGAGCGAATCATAGGGTTGGTGAGGCCTGTATTCAATATCGCCTCGTGCGTGCGCAGGTTGCACACTGAGGGCAATTACAAGACTGATAAATGCTGCGATTCTTTGCGGTGTAAAGGGCATGAATTACCGACCTCTGATGAATGAGGCCGGGAATGTAGCGGGGGCGCAGGCGGATAACTGTCAGGCCATTGACCGCTGGTTTGCGGGAGTTGTCTTTAGTCAGGTGCGATAAAAAGCCCATCTGCGTTTGGCCGACCAAGGCGCTATACAACGGGTGCTGCGCTTTAACTGCGGTGCATATACCCCTTGCCGAAATGCCGCTCCATGCGCGCCTGGATCAGCTCCAGTCCGAGTGAAAGCACCCAGTAAATGATTGCCGCCGTGGTGAGCATCTCGATGTAGCGGTAGCTGGAGCGGCCATAGGACTGTGCCAGGAACATCACTTCCCATACTCCCATCACCGAGACCAGCGACGAGTCCTTGAGCATCGAGATGAACTGGTTGGTGGCCGGGGGGATGATGGTGCGCATGGCCTGGGGCAGGGTGACGTGCCAGAAAATTTCCCGGTCACGCATACCCAGGGCCAGCGCGGCCTCGCGTTGACCATGGGGCACGCCGAGGATGCCGGCGCGGAAAATCTCGCTCAGGTAGGCACCATAGTTCAGCGACAACGCGATGATCCCGGCGACGATGGCGCCCGGCACCAGGCCCAGTTGCGGCAGGCCCAGGTAAATCAGCAGGATCTGGATCAGCAGCGGCGTGCCACGAAAGAACGAGGCGTAGAAACTGGCAACGCCAAACGCCACCGCGCTTTTCGACAGGCGCCCCAGCGCGGTGATAAAGCCCAGCACCGATGACGCAAGCATCGCACACAGGCACAGGAACAGCGTCAGCGCCGCACCTTGCAAGAAGCCGTTGGGCGCCAGGTGCAAGCCGACCAGGTTGGGCAGCTTGTCGAGAATGATCGAGAACTTCAGGTCAAAGCTCAGGAAGAAACTGGCAAACAGGGCGAACAGCGCCGCCCAGGTCAGGTAAAGCCGTATGCGAAAACTCATTGGCTGATGTCGGCGCCGATCCATTTTTGCGACAGCTTGCTCAAGGTGCCGTCCTGTTTGAGCTGAGCGAAGACCTCACGCACCTTGCTGTCCCACTGCGCGTCGCCTTTCTCGATGGCCACCGAGTTGGGCTCCGAATACAGCGGTGCGCCGGCCAGCTTAAAGCGCTTGTCCTGGGTCAGGCGCGGCTGCGCGGTAACCAGGTTGGTGAGGATTGCGTCCAGACGCACGCCGGCGCCCAGGCCGAGGTCCTGGAACGCCACATTGTCGGTATCGTACGGGGCGATTTGCACCTCTTCGAACGGGTACTGCAATTGCGTGTCTTCGGCGCCTTCGATGATCAGGTTCTTGTTCAGGTAACTCTCGTAGCTGGAGGCGCTGGTGAGCCCGACTTTCTTGCCGCTCAGGTCCTTGGCTTCGTGGATGCGATCATCCTTGGCGTTGACCACGATCACCGCGGGCGAGGCGTAGTACTGCACCGGGAAGTCAAACACCTCGGCGCGCGCTTTGCTCGGGGTCATGGAACAGATGCAAATGTCATAGCGCCCGCTCCAGCGGCCAGCGGCAATGACGTCCCATGAAGGTGTTTCCAGGCGCAGCTTCACGCCAAGCTTCTGCGCCACGGCCTTGGCCACATCCACATCGAAACCGTCGAGCTGGTTCTGATCGTTGAGAAACGAAAACGGCGGGTAGCTTTCCATCAGCACGCCCACCAGTTCTTTTTTCTGTTCGATCCGATCCAGCGTGGCGCCGCCAAAGGCTTGGGTTGAAGCGGCCAGCATCGTCAGGCCCAGGGCCAATAGCGGTTTGAGTTTCAAAATGAACACCTGAATAAAAAAGAAGTTGTTATTAACCGATTGGTACACATTAAATAGTTATAAGAACGACTCTCATAGTGAGTTATTTTCATAAGCATATGAGTAAAAAGCATATGGGCGCAGCACGCACAGTAATTCTCGATGGTGGCATGGGCCGTGAACTGCAACGCCGTGGCGCGCCGTTCCGCCAACCGGAGTGGTCGGCATTGGCTTTGAGCGAAGCGCCGCAAGCGGTGGAGGCGGTACACGCGGCCTATATCGATAGCGGTGCCAACGTGATTACCAGCAACAGCTACGCGGTGGTGCCCTTTCATATCGGTGAGGCGCGCTTCGCCGCCGAAGGCCAGGCGCTGGCCGCATTGGCCGGTGAGTTGGCGCGACGGGCGGTGCAGGCGTCCGGCAAAGCGGTGCGGGTCGCTGGCTCCTTGCCGCCGCTGTTTGGCTCGTATCGGCCTGACTTGTTCCTGCCGGAGCGTGTCAGTGAGTTGCTGACACCGCTGGTGCAGGGCCTGGCGCCCCACGTCGACCTGTGGCTGGCGGAAACCCAGAGCTCAATCGTTGAAGCGCGAGCGATTCATGCAGGCCTGCCGCAGGACGGTAAACCGTTCTGGCTGTCGTTCACCTTGAAAGACGAAGACACCGACGACGTACCGCGCCTGCGCTCCGGCGAACCGGTAGCGGAAGCGGCCGAGGCGGCGGCGCAGTTGGGTGTGCAGGTGTTGTTGTTCAACTGCAGCCAGCCGGAAGTGATCGGCGCGGCGATCGATGCCGCGCGGGAGACCTTCGAGCGATTGGGCGTAGCGATTCAGATCGGTGCCTACGCCAACGCCTTCCCGCCGCAACCCAAGGAAGCCACGGCCAACGATGGCCTGGACCCGTTGCGCGACGACCTCGACCCACCGGGTTACCTGCATTGGGCCGCTGATTGGCAGGCGCGTGGCGCCAGCCATTTGGGCGGCTGCTGCGGCATCGGGCCGGAGCATATTGCGGTGCTGGCGCAGCGCCTGACCAACTGATTCACCGCAGATTAAAGTGAGGGAGGGAGCCCTAATGCCAGTTAGTCATGCGTACATCGCCCTCCGTAGGAGCGAGCTTGCACGCGAAAAACGTCGACGATAACGCATGCTTACTGAATGAGCGCGGCGCTTGTGAATTTTTCGCGAGCTCGCTCCTACAAAAAGCCTTAACTGACTGGCATCAGGGCACGCTCCCTCCCACATGGGTTGCGAGTGAGGTCTAGGCTCGGCATTCGGCCAGCGTTTTGAGCTGGCCTGAACCACTCTGGTTCGCCTCAGACAACCAGGCCTCAAATCCCGCGCCCACTTTGGGCCATTCCGAATCGATGATCGAATACCACGCGGTATCCCGGTTCCTGCCCTTGACCACAGTATGCTGGCGGAACACACCTTCAAAGCTGAAGCCCAGGCGCTCAGCCGCGTACTTGGAGCGGGCGTTGGCGTTGTTGCACTTCCATTCCAGGCGGCGATTGCCCTGCTCGAAGGCGTACCTGGCCAACAGGTACACCGCCTCGGTGCTTTTGGGCGAGCGTTGCATCGGAGCACCGAAGGTGACGTGGCCGATCTCGATGCGGCCTTGCTCGGGCACGATCGACATCAGGCTGAGGATGCCCTGGACCTGGCCGCTCGCGCGGTCAATCACGCTGAAGAAATACGGGTCGTTATGGGCCGCATGATTATTCAGCCAGGCGTCGAATGCGCTGCGTTCAGGGAAGGGGCCGTAGGGCAAATAGTCCCATAGCTTGGGATCGGCGCCGGGGCCTTGCAGGGCGTTGAACAGATCATCGCCGTGACGCGCCGGGTCGAGTTTTTCCAGGCGGATAAAGCGCCCTTCAAGCAGTTGAACCGTGGGTGACGGGACGCCTTTCCAGTCGGCGAGGGAAGTGGACATGCTGGGCTCCTTAAAGACCTTGGCGAAATTGGATGAAACCAGGGCGTTCGGCGATGCGCTCGTAGAGTTGGATCGCGGTGGCGTTGGTCTCGTGGGTCAACCAGTGCACTTTGCAGCAGCCATCGGCCTTGGCGGTAGCGTAGACGAACTCGATCAGCTTACGGCCTACGCCGGTGCCGCGTTGGGATGGATCCACTAAAAGATCCTGCAGGTAGCACGAGTTCTCGATGCTCCAGTTGGAGCGGTGATAGATGAAGTTAACCATGCCCACCGCCGTGCCGTCCTGCCAAGCCAGCGCCGAGTGGGTCGGCTCGCGGGCGTCTATCAGGCGTTGCCAGGTGCTTTGGCTGACGGCGTCCGGCAGTTCGGTGTTGTAGAACTTCAAGTAGGCCAGCCACAACGGTAGCCAGGCGGGGTGGTCCGCGGCGGTGACTTGGCGGATGTCGATCGGGGTCATTCTGCAACTCCTTGGGGAATGGAACGGGCAAGATTCTGGTCGCGCAGATCAGCGCTGCCGGCCAGGGCTTCACGTACGCCGGCTATATCAGCTGCGCTGCGGTTCTGGCTGAGCTTGCGTTTGCCGACCAGGCGGTCGATAGGCAGGGCGAAGCCGACGATGGCCTTGAGCATGGCGTCGATGTAGTCGGCCGGCGCGTCGCCGACGCCCCAGGGTTGGGCGCGGCCGCGTTCATGGTGATCGGTGAGGGCGCTGACCACTTTGAGTAATCGCTCGCCGTCGCTGAACACCTCGGCCTTGCCGTAGGCGTGCACGGCGAGGTAATTCCAGGTGGGCACCACTTTGCCGTGCTCGGCCTTGGAGGGGTAAAACGCCGGGCTGACATACGCCTCGGCGCCAGCAAAGATGACCAGCGCTTCACTGCCGTTTTGCAGGTCGCGCCACTGCGGATTGGCCTTGGCCAGATGCCCGTAAAGCGTACCGTTGGGTCCTTCGTCGGGATTGAGCAGCAACGGCAGGTGGCTGGCCTGCAGGCCGTTCTCACCTGCGGTTATCAACTGCGCCAGGCGCGTGTGCTGGATCAGTTGCTGGATTTGGGGCAAATCATCGAGGGCGAAGGCGCGAGGTGTGTACATGGAAATTTTCCTTGGCGAATGCCTGCATCCTAGGCAGGCTAATGGCTCGTTGTAAGAGCCATCTAGCCCTCATTTCATAGGTCCAATATGCCGCCCGTCATCCCCTCGATGTCGTTCGACCCTGCTGGCATCGAGTTGGATCGCCGCCAGGGCCTGACACGCCAGCTATACGACGCCCTGCGCCAGCGCGTGCTGGATGGGCGACTGGTCAGTGGCACGCGCTTGCCTGCCACCCGTGATATGGCGGCGGCGTTGTCGATCTCGCGCAACAGCGTGGTGCGCGCTTACGATCAGTTGTATGCCGAGGGGTTTATTGAAAGCCGGGTGGGAGACGGCACCTACGTCTCACAGCTGCCTACAGCAAAAAAACTATCCACAAAACTATCCACAGGGTTTTCAACAGGCTTACCCACAGCCTTATCCACAATTCGTCTGGATAATGCGCACAATCAGGCCAGCGAAGTTATCCACAGTCGTGGCCTGGACAGGGTCCAACATAACCATTTGGTCCAGCCTCCTTGCGGGCCGCCGCGAGCTTTTCGCGTGGGGGTTCCGGCCTTCGATCTATTTCCTTTTGAGGTGTGGGCCAAGCTTAACGGGGCGTTCTGGCGCAAGCCGGACCTGGCGCAGTTGTGTTACGGCGACCCGGCCGGTGACCAACGTCTACGTGGCTTGATCGCCGCTTACCTGCGCACGGCGCGAGGTCTGCAGTGCACGACTGAGCAAATAGTGATCACCAGTGGCGCACAACAGGCAATCAGCCTTTGTGCACAGTTGCTGGTGGAGCCAGGTGATGGCGTGGCGGTGGAAAACCCGGGTTATCGCGCGGCAGGCCATGCCTTTGCGTTGGCAGGTGGCCGATTGCAGGGTGTGCCGGTGGATGGCGATGGTATTGACTGCCAGGTCTTGAACCGCCTGAAGGATTGCCGGGTGACCTATGTGACGCCGTCCCATCAGTACCCGTTGGGCGTGGTGATGAGCCTGGCGCGACGCCTGCAATTGCTGGCCTGGGCCGAGCGTACTGGCGGTTGGATCGTCGAAGACGACTATGACGGTGAGTACCGTTACACCGGAGCGCCCCTGTCGCCCCTGGCGGCGCTGGATCGCAACGGCCGAGTGCTGTACGTCGGCACCTTCGGCAAGGTGGCATTCCCGGCTTTGCGCCTGGGTTATCTGGTATTGCCGCCGGGTCTGGTAGAGGCCTTTACTCGGCGCCGCGCCGTGGACATGCGTCATTCCGAAGTCAGCACTCAGGCCGTAATGGCCGAATTCATGGCGGCGGGGCATTTCCAGCGCCATATTCGGCGTATGCGCCGTGCGGCCCTGAGCCGCCGCAATGCTTTGTTGGTCGGCTGGCCCAACGAACTGCCAGGCGTCGGGGCCTTGCCCAGCGTTGCAGCAGGCTTACACCTGACGGTGCGCGTGGACAGTCTGGCCCGTGAGCAAGCGCTGCTTGCCCAAGCCCGCGCGGTGGATGTCGAGATCAACGGCTTGAGCGGCTACTGGCTGGCAGATACCGGCCCACCACCGGACCAGCGTGCCGGACTGGTGCTGGGGTTCGCTGCTGTGCCTGAGGCGGCCATCGCACAGGCGCTGGCCCGCTTGCGTCGGGTGTGGCTGGCGTGAATACGATCCGGCGCTGAAGAACAGCGACTTGACCCATTGCTCGCCGATCTCATTGCGATGAACCTGGGTCCTTCACGGGCACTGAGGTTAGTTCACCTCGAAAAACAAACGCTGGGCCTGTTCCCGGTTTATTTCGCTGAGGTAGAACGCGGTTTTCTGCCGTTCGTTGAGGCCATCAAGCGTGTCGGCATCTGCGCCTTGGGCTTGCTCTTGGGGCGTTTTCAAACGGCCCCTGAGAAAAGCCCTGGCGGGCACCCATTCGGCTGAGTAATGGAAGTGTGCATACCACAGAACAGTCTGGTCGCTGCGGTTACTCAGGGTGTACTCATCCAGGTAGACCTTGGCAGGCCCTTTGAGTCGGCGGCGCTTGGCGGTTCTCTTGATCACGATCTCGTTATTCTGCTTAAGCCATTCCACACCGCTGATGGTGGGTGGGCGTTTCTTGATCATTTGCAGTTTTTGGCGAGCAGCCTCTTGATAGAGTGCCTGTGCCGCCTCGGTCAGCTGCTTGTCCACCAGAGCCGCCGAGCCCAGGCTGCTCTCGGTGGCATTGGTTTGGGTCAGGGCCTGCTCAATGTTTGCAGAGGCCTGTTCCAGTTTTAACGCGTGCTGGTGGTACAGCAATTCAATGCCAGTAGCGCTGCGCTCCGGTTTGATCGCCTGTTGGCCAGTGCGCTGCTTGAAGGCCCCCAACCCGTCCAGAAGCTCCTGGGCCTGGCTGATACTGGTGGCGACGTCCAGAGTAATGGTGGTAGTGGTGGTCTCGACGGGATTGACGTGCTGCACCCACACACCTGGGGGTTTTTCGTGGAAGGTCGCCATGATCTGTTGGTTGAGAGGAGAGATGACATCCACCATGCCGGTTTCATCGCCGGCCTCCGTCAGTCGTGGTACTCCCACCAATAACCCGTTGTAGCGCGTGTGAATGATTTTTTGCTTTGCTCTTGGCGGTGTTGAAGGCGGCGTCGGGCGGCTTCTGAGCGTGTCCCGATCCGCGTGCAGCAGTTCCAGGTTACCCAGGGTTTCGCGGTAGAAATCGCGGATTTTTTCGCGCAGGGTTGTGATACGAGCAGGCAGCGCTGCGTCAGGGAACTCGTCGGGAAAATCCTGCAGGCGTTCGTCGATGATCTTGAACTGTTCGACCAGGCTGCCGAGGGTTTCGATGCGTTCATCCAGGCGCGCCTGGCTCCGTTCCATCGAAGTTTCATGCAAGGCCTGAATCGATAGGTTGGCGGTGTCGACGATGGTGTCAATGGCACTCCAGGCTGGCGAGGCTGTGGCGATGCTGTCGCCGTCCAGGCATAAGTTTCGCGCCATCGACACTTGCAAGGCCCTGAGGTCGCGAGCGGTGTAGCTTGGCAATTGACTCCGGTAGTTGCGAATTTGCTCGAATCCCAGCTCACCCAGCGCTTTGAGTTGGGTAAGCCGCGATTGGGTGTAGTTCAGGCGCTGGATCATGTCCTGGCTCAATTCAGTCATGATGCGGGCATCGTCGATATGACGTTCCTGGGGATGGCTGATTTGATGTTCGACCTGGTCCAGCACGGTTTTGAGTTTAGGTGTGAAGGCAACTTGCGCTTCGGTGATACCGGTCCGGGCCAGCTCCAGTTGGGCGTTCACGTAGCGGAGTGCGTGTTGCTGATAGTCCGCGCTGGGCGAGAACACGTTTAATATCTTGAGCTGTTGCAGTGCCTTTTCGTAGTCGCTGCTCTGGCTTTTGAGTTTTTGCAGGTAGGTTTGGCGTCTGACCTCGGATGAAGTGGATGACGTGGTGTCCGACATCGCCAGACGGGCCTGTTGCAACTCCAGTTGCGCAGTGGGTTTGTTTCGTTCAAATAGCGTCAGGCGTCTTTTGGCTTCTATCGCGTTGATCTCGGCTTTGGATTTTGACTGTTCCTGCACGTACTTGGAACCCGCGCCGCGCAGGCGCAGACGAGTGTCGATGAACCATTGGCCCTGAGCGTTGTGAATCAACGCAGGCCCTGTTCGACCGGGTTGCTTGGGATCGATGATGAATACCGCTTCATCTTCACCGGCAGTGACCTCAAACCAGCGTTCCCCCACGGGGGCGTAGTACTTTTGTGCCTGATGAAAAAGATGCCGGTACTGGTTTTTTGCGGTTTGCGCCGCGCCGAGGCCTTGCGGTTTGCTGACCTTGAAGCTGTCGAGCACGGTTGCGATTTCGCTGGGTATGCGCTTGATTGCGCCGCTGGTGTGCAGGTGCGGTAAATGCGTGGCCGGCAACTCCTTGGTCAGGGTCACCTCTTGTTTGATCGTGACCTGCTTTGTGTTGGTCGGTTTGGTCAGCTTTGGCGTGGTCTTGCGTGGGTAGCCGGTACGGTGGCTGCGGCTGGCGGCGTGCAAAGTGATCGCCATGCCGAGGTTCAACAGGACATCGGTGAGTGCCGACCACTCGGCTTGTTTTTCATCGTGGTCATGCGCTTGCACAAAGGTTTGCAGTTGATCGACCACCTGCCAGATCCAGGCGCCCGTGCCGATGGTGCGCCCCAGAAACGGCAGCACCCCATTGAAGATCACCCAGCCGGCGTGTTTGAAGGTCGCCCAACGGCTTTCGGCGTTGGACACCGATTGGCGGTCAGCCAGTTCTATCAGGGCCTGGGCATTGGCCTTGAATAGTGTGGTGAATCGATCACCGTTGAGTACTTCGGTACCCAGGCTCATTGGCCCGCTCATGGTCCATAGCTTGTCGGGCTCCACCAGGTAATCGGCGACCGCCCAGGGTGAAGGCAGCGAGCCGGGAAATACATAGTTGGTATAGTCGCTGCGAACCGCATCCGGCAGCCAGGCCAGGACCGACTCGCACAAGCTGCTCGATTGCGCGATCGTATAGATGAGGTTGGCCGGCGACGGGAACTGCATGAGGGCCGGTGTGAACAGCGGCCGGTACAACAGGCATGGCCCGGCCGCCGGGTCTTCGGGGCCTATCACGTACATGTTGGCGACCGTGTCCACCGAGGTATCCGTGCGCCGTGTGGGCACGAAGGCCAAGGGCCTGAGTACGATGGTTTGCCCGTCCACTTTGCTGTCAGTGGCCTGTTCTTGCATCACTGCAGTCACATAACGGTAGCCACGCTCGTCAATGTTCTCTTCCTGGCGGATCTTGGCCTGCAAGGCCTGCATCGGCAGTTGGATACGCAGGTGTTGGCTATATAGCGTATTACGACGTGCAGATTCTCGAGTGTCATCCAGCAGTTTTTCCTTGATCAGCGCAGGGTAGGTACGGCCAATATCGACATCGGTGGCCAGCGATTCAAAATAGGCAGGGGTCATCCACTCAGGCAGGTTGGAACCATTGCTGGTCTTGACGACTTTGTTACCGACGGGCACTGCAATCAGGTTTTGCAGGGCCAGTTCAACCAGGCTGAACGTGTTGGTCTCAACCTGGCCGGGGACGACGAAGGTGCCCCAGACGACCGCGTTCTTGACTTGCAGAAAGATCTTCTCCAAGGGCAGGTTAGTGCTATCCGGGTGGTCCTTGATCACCTTTGCCTTGATGACCTTCAACGCGTATGCCTCGATAGAAGGGACGTCGTCCAGGAACGACCGACCGGCATTCTGGTTATGCAGCGCGGCGAGGTCTTTGAGGTGCCGAGCGTAGAAATTCGAGTCGCTGGGTGAGGCGTTTGTCAGCCAGTCGGGCATCTGCTCGCGGTACCAGGCCAGATCCGGGCTGCTTTGCGCAGGCGGCGGGGCGGCAGCAGGTGGCGTGCCCAGTGCCATATCGACGTTGTTGGTTTTGCGCAGGTCGGAGAAGTCGATTTCAGCGATGGTATCGATCTGCAATGACACCAATGCACAGGCTTGGTGATCAAAGAAATTGCCGTCCGGTTCAAACAGACGCCATTGGATTTGCGGGTCCGTGACAGAGCCCGACAGGTGCGCGGGCAAGGATTGGCCCAGGTGCTCCAGTGAAGGAAACTTTTCATAACCCTTGAGCAGCGAATGCGTGAGGACTGTGGTATTGCCTTCGTGCTCGCCGATCAATACCGCGATGATCACATCATTGACGTGTTTGACCTGCCCTTCATCGTCGACTCGGTCGATATCAACCAGGCAAGCCCTGAGCTTGTAGAGGTCGTTGCCCTTTCTGTCGGCTTTGTCGGGGTGAGTGAACAGGGCGCGAGCCATGGCACACTCGGTGGCGGTCCAGTCATCGGCGGCCTCGACATTCCACACCGTGCGCAGCAGGTTCGACAACTCGTGCCAATGTGGGCCGCTGCCGTTGGTTTGATTCCAATAGTTGATTGTTTGTTGCTGGTAGGCCCGCAGCATCGAGGGCGCCAGTTGGTTGATGGTCTTGGCGATTTCAGTCACGCGAACGGGCAGGTGTACCGCCGGCTCGATGATCGGTTGCTGCGTGAGGAAGTGCTCGCCCTGAATGTACAAGACCGGCAACGCCAGCACTGCCTGCTTGGCAAGGATGTCACTCAGGGCCTGGTACTCGGTGGGGCCGGCGCTGACCCGGTCGTCATCCAGATTCCAGGTAGGCGTTGCGAGCATGACGGTGTCCGGGTCGATGTCCAGCGTCGGGTACTGCTCCTGTAGCGCCTCGCGCAGCAGCTGGGTTGCAGTTTCCCTGAACGAAGGGCCTGTAGAGAGTTGGGTGAGCAGCGCTATGCGTGCATCCGGACGCGATGTGTTCGAGGGCGTGGTCGTTGAAGCGGGGGCGTTCATGGTGAGGCTTCCCTGTCTGGCCGTTTGGTGGAACCAGCCCTGAGGTCAAGGCTGGAAATTTCCATGCTAGGGCGCGGCCACACAGAGAAGCGGTGCTTAGATAGGCCACCTTCACAAGCGCAGTCGAAGGTACACGTCAAACCAAGGTGCTTCAGGTGCCGGATTTGATCCTGGTCCAGGCCCTTGTCCTGGCGCGTTCGGCTCTGCTGTCCAGGGGGATGAGGGTGTAGAGCGTGGCCATGGCGGTGTCGGTCGGATACAGGTTGGGGTTGTGGCGAATGGCCGGGTCGACCCTCTCGGTAGCGTCCCTGTTTGGATTGGGGTACCCGACGAAGTCACTGATGGGCGCGATCACTGTGGGTTGCAGCAGGTAGTTGATGAAGGTGTAGGCGTCGTTCGGGTTTTTGGCGCCTTTGGGAATGGCGAGCATGTCGAACCAGATCGGCGCACCTTCCTTGGGCAGGCGCATGTCCACGGTCACGCCATTCTTGGCGTCTTTGGCGCGGTTGGCGGCTTGGGAAAAACTGCCGGAATAGCCCACCGCCACGCAAATCTCCCCGTTGGCGATGTCGGCCATGTACTTGGAGGAGTGAAAGTAAGTGATATACGGGCGGATCTTCATCATCAGCGCTTCGGCCTTGTCGTAGTCCTTGGGGTTGCCGCTGTTGGGATCCAGGCCAAGGTGTTGCAACGCCAGGGGCAGGATTTCCGAGGGCGAGTCCAGCAGTGCGACGCCGCATTGCTTGAGCTTGCTGAGGTTTTCCTCCTTGAAGATCAGGTCCCAGCTGTCCACGGGGGCGTTGTCGCCCAGGGCCGC
>Ga0308157_10005850_pt1 | contig 15084 bp, 15 predicted proteins | sample PhyBR1_FD_201035 | JGI IMG/M metagenome (GOLD analysis project Ga0308157, IMG submission 201035) | Phyllosphere microbial communities from UC Gill Tract Community Farm, Albany, California, United States - DLSLB.R1 | ecosystem: Host-associated > Plants > Phyllosphere > Unclassified | place: USA...
CGGCAAACGCCAGCAGGAATTCGTACACCATCGACATCAGGCGACGTTTGACGGTAGGCAGGGTGGTGACGTTATTTGATGGCATCGGGTGGCGACGGCGGTGTGGTGGGCGGGGGAGCCGGCGGCGCCGCTGGCGCTATCACCGGCGCAATATTGGATGCGTCGGGCCACGGCTGACCGGTGGCCGGATCGAGCCATGGCGCCGGCGGCGGCACCGGCGTGGCAGGTGGCAGTGGCGGCACATGCGGCTTGAGCGGCGCGGCTAATTGCTGCTGCTTGCTTTGCGACGGCGTGGCCAGGTTGGCCAGCTGCTTCTTGTTGGCCGCTCTGGCGGCCAGCTGTTTTTTCTGCTCGTCCGGCAGTTGCTGGTAGTTTTCCCAGTCGGTCGATTTCTTCGACGGCGCCACCTTCTGCGCGCGGGCGAAGTTTTCGCGTACCTGGCGCCGCTCGTCCGGCGTCATGCGTACCCACTGGCGCATGCGTTCCTGCACCCGCAGCTGTTCATCGGGCTTCATGGCCGTGTAGCGCTTGGCAATGGCCAGCCATTTTTGCTTGCGGATCGGTTCCACCTGGTCCCACTCGGCGCCCAGCGGTTCGAGCGCCGTGCGCTGGGCCGGTGTGAGGTCTTTCCACAGGATTTTTTCAGGCGCGGCGGACGTGCCGGGCACGGCGGCCGTGAGCGCCGACGGCGCATCGGCTCGCGGACCCACCCATGCCGCGCCACCGGCTGCTACCGCTAACACCGCCAGCGTGGCAATGCCCAACTTGACCGGACCACTGACAACCATTATCGCTCGCTCTGTGCCAGGTAGGCGTTGAAGCCGTGGTCGAGATAGGCGGACGGCGGCAGTTCGTCGGACAGCACGGCGGCGTCCATTTCGGCCAGGTCGGCAATGCGCTGCTGCTCCTCGAACTGGTAGATGCCCACCAGTCCGGCAACCAGGATCAGCATCGGCACGACCACGCCCATGCGGCCGAGCCAGCCGAAGCCCTGCGACAGCACGCCACCGCCCGCCGTTGCCAGCCTGGTCTGGCGCACCGTCAGGGGGGCGGCCACGTGGGGCTTCTTGCGTGCCATCGCTGCCTGGCGTGCCTGCGCCAGGCGGTCGGTGGTGGACGCGGGCAGGTCGTCCAGCCGTTCGTTGAGTGCGTGCCGCACTTTATAGGCGAAGTTCAGATCGTCGGTGTTCATAATTTTATTCCCAGGGCTTTGAGCGAGGCGGCCAGTGCGTGAGTTGCGCGTGAGCAATGCGTCTTCACGCTCCCTTCGGAACATCCCATTGCTTCGGCTGTTTCAGCCACATCCATATCCTGCCAATAACGCATCAGGAACGCTTCGCGTTGACGTGCCGGAAGCTTTTGGACCTCGTTATCGATCATTTCCAGCATTTGCTGGCGCTCGACCTTGTCGGCGGACGACTCGGCAGCTTCGGAACCTTCCTCGGCAAACGATTCGAGGATGTCGAAATCCTCGTCGCCGTCCTTGGATGAGCCCATGCCCGAGAACAGCGTGACCCAGGTGTTGCGCACCTTTTCGCGGCGGAAGTAATCGAGGATGGTGGTTTGCAGGATGCGCTGGAACAGCATGGGCAGTTCGGCGGCCGGCTTGTCGCCGTATTTTTCGGCGAGCTTGATCATCGCGTCCTGCACGATGTCCAGGGCCGATTCGTCCTTGCGCACCGCGTAGACCGCTTGCTTGAAGGCGCGCCGTTCGACGTTCTCGAGGAAGTCGGAGAGTTCTTTGTCTGTGGCCATGCTGGAGGTGGTGGAAAACTGCCCGCATCCTAGCAAAAATCCCACGTATTTGCATGGTTTTACGTCATATCTCCGGATTTTTGCACCGGTAACTAGCCTTTTTCTACTTTGTTCTTGCTCAAAATGGTGCAACGGGTGTACCGTATAGGACGCTTTGAACACCCCGAAGCTGTATGGTCATTTCGCAGCAGGCACACAACGCCGCCATCGACGTGACGCGCTTTCATATGTAGGCAGTTTGTTCTGACCCGCGCCACAAGCGCGAGAGGTAGGCACAACCGCTACAGAAATTCCGGCGAAACGACTATATGCGTTTTAGCGCCATTTTGCCCGTCACTACGGTTGGCGGAAGAGGTGAGCGTGACCGCATGACAAAGGGACGTTGGGCAAGCTGTAGGGGTAGGCATACTTCGCGAGGGAAGAACATCCGATCAATCTCCAATGGACCTTGAAAGGAATGTTTCATGAACACCGAAGCATCTTCACAATCTGGTAATCAACTGACTGGCGCCGAAATACTGGTGCGCTGCCTCGCGGAAGAGGGCGTCGAACACGTCTTCGGTTATCCCGGCGGTGCCGTCCTGTACATCTACGACGCCATCTTCAAGCAAGACAAATTCCAACACGTTCTGGTACGCCATGAGCAGGCCGCGGTCCACGCCGCCGACGCCTATTCGCGCAGCTCGAACAAGGTTGGCGTAGCGCTGGTCACGTCCGGTCCGGGTGTCACCAATGCCGTTACCGGTTTGTCCACCGCTTACATGGATTCCATCCCCATGGTCGTGATCTCGGGCCAGGTGCCCAGCCACGCGATCGGCCAGGATGCGTTCCAGGAATGCGACACGGTCGGCATTACCCGCCCCGTGGTCAAGCACAATTTCCTCGTCAAAGACGTCAAGGATTTGGCGGAAACCGTCAAGAAAGCCTTCTTTATCGCCCGCACCGGCCGTCCCGGCCCCGTGCTGGTCGACATCCCGAAGGATATCTCGATGCACAAGACGACGTTCTCGTACCCGAAAGAGGTCGAGATGCGTTCGTACAAACCAGTCGATAAAGGCCACGCGGGCCAGATCCGCAAGGCAGTGCAGCTGCTGTTGCAAGCCGAACGTCCGATGATCTACACCGGCGGCGGCGTGATCCTGGCCGGCGCATCCGACGAGCTCAATAAGCTGGTCGACAAGCTGGGCTTCCCGGTCACCAACACGCTGATGGGGCTGGGCGCCTACCGCGCGTCGAGCGAAAACTTCGTGGGCATGCCCGGCATGCACGGCACGTACGAAGCGAACATGGCGATGCAGCACTGCGACGTCCTGATCGCCATCGGCGCCCGTTTCGACGACCGCGTGATCGGCAACCCGAAACACTTCGCGTCGCACCCGCGCAAGATCATTCACGTCGATATCGACCCATCGTCGATTTCCAAGCGCGTCAAGGTCGATATTCCCATCGTCGGCAACGTCAAGGACGTGCTGATCGAATTCCTGGCCCAGCTTGACGCCAGCGAAGCCAAGCCGAATGTTCCTGCAGTCAAGGACTGGTGGAAACAGATCGGCGAATGGCGCGGCAAGGACTGCCTGAAGTTTGCCGATTCCGACCTGGTCATCAAGCCGCAATCGGTCGTGCAAAAGCTGTGGGAAGTGACCAAGGGCGACGCTTTCATTACCTCCGACGTCGGCCAGCACCAGATGTGGGCGGCACAGTACTACCCGTTCGACAAGCCGAAACGCTGGGTCAACTCGGGCGGCCTGGGCACCATGGGCGTGGGTCTGCCGTACGCCATGGGCGTGCAGATGGCCAATCCGGACGCCACCGTTGCCTGCATCACCGGCGAAGGCTCGATCCAGATGTGCATCCAGGAGCTCGCCACGTGCAAGCAGTACCACCTGACGCCGAAGATCATCATGCTCAACAACCGCTTCCTGGGCATGGTCCGGCAGTGGCAGCAGATCGACTACGGTTCGCGCTACTCCGAGTCGTACATGGATTCGCTGCCCAACTTTGAAAAGCTGGCGGAAGCGTATGGCCACGTGGGCATGCGCATCGAAAAACCGGGCGACGTGGACGGCGCACTGCGCGACGCGTTCGGCATGAAAGACAAGCTGGTGTTCATGAACTTCATTACCGACCAATCGGAAAACGTGTGGCCGATGGTCAAGGCAGGCAAGGGCCTCTCTGAAATGCTGCTCGGTTCGGAGGACTTATAACATGCGACACATTATCTCTGTCTTGCTGGAAAACGAAGCCGGCGCGCTGAGCCGCGTGGTCGGCCTGTTCTCGGCCCGTGGCTATAACATCGAAACGCTGACGGTCGCACCGACCGAAGACGCCACGCTGTCGCGCATGACCATCGTCACCAGCGGCTCGGACGACATCATCGAGCAAATCACCAAGCACCTGAACCGCCTGATCGAGGTGGTGAAGGTGGTGGACCTGACCGAAGGCCAGCACATCGAACGCGAGCTCATGCTCATCAAGGTGCGCGCCGTGGGCAAGGAACGGGAAGAGATGAAGCGCACGGCGGATATCTTCCGTGGCCGCATCATCGACGTTACCGAAAAGTCCTACACGATCGAACTGACCGGCGCCAAGAGCAAGCTCGACGCGTTCATCGATTCGATCGACCGCGCCTCAATCCTCGAGACGGTACGTACCGGCGGTTCCGGCATCGGACGCGGCGAACGCATCCTCAAAGTTTAAATCGGTACAACCTGTACCAACCCCGACACTACAAAATACATAGGAATGATCATGAAAGTTTTCTACGACAAAGACGCCGACCTCTCCCTGATCAAGGGTAAAAACGTTGCCATCATCGGCTACGGTTCGCAAGGTCATGCCCACGCACAAAACCTGTCCGAGTCGGGCGTCAACGTGACCGTTGGCCTGCGCAAGGGCGGCGCTTCGTGGAACAAGGTTGAACAAGCCGGCCTGAAAGTGGCGGAAGTGAACGACGCCGTCAAAGCTGCCGACGTTATCATGATTTTGCTGCCTGACGAAAACATCGCCCAGGTGTACAACGAAAACATCGCCCCGCACGCCAAGCAAGGCGCCGTACTGGCCTTCGCCCACGGCTTCAACGTGCACTACGGCCAAGTCGTGCCACGCGCCGACCTCGACGTGATCATGGTTGCCCCGAAAGCACCAGGCCACACCGTGCGCGCTACCTACACCCAGGGCGGCGGCGTGCCTCACCTGATCGCCGTGTACCAGGACAAGTCCGGCACCGCCCGTGACATCGCCCTGTCGTACGCCTCGGCCAACGGTGGCGGCCGTGCCGGCATCATCGAAACCAACTTCCGCGAAGAAACCGAAACCGACCTGTTCGGCGAACAAGCCGTGCTGTGCGGCGGTGCTGTCGAGCTGATCAAAGCTGGTTTCGAAACCCTGACCGAAGCTGGCTATGCGCCGGAAATGGCGTACTTCGAGTGCCTGCACGAACTGAAACTGATCGTTGACCTGATCTACGAAGGCGGCATCGCCAACATGAACTACTCGATCTCGAACAACGCCGAATACGGCGAGTACGTGACCGGTCCTAAAGTTGTGACGTCGGCCACCAAGGACGCGATGCGTCAGTGCCTGAAAGACATCCAGACCGGCGAATACGCCAAGTCGTTCATCCTGGAAAACAAAGCCGGTGCTCCAACCCTGATCTCGCGTCGCCGCCTGAACTCGGAACACCAGATCGAAGAAGTCGGCGCCAAGCTGCGCGCCATGATGCCTTGGATTGCCAAGAACAAGATGGTTGACCAGTCGAAGAACTAAGCGTTTTTCAGCTCACGAAAAGCCGGCGCATGCCGGCTTTTTTTATTGGCGACAAGGACTGTTTCGACACGGGTGTTGACACACCTTGACAAACTTTTTGGCCTGCAAATGACTATCATTCTCGTTTGTAACATCAGACTAACGAGGACATAGCATCGCATGAAGCACATCCCTTACACTCCCATGGCCGCCGCCATCGTCGGCGCTTTTTTGCTGTTGCCCCTGGCAGCCAGTGCGCAAGCAGTGCCTGCCGTGCAGACGCTGGCCGAAGTGCAGGTGGTCAGCACCGCCGAGGAAGAGCTGAAACAGGCGCCCGGCGTGTCGGTGATCACCGCCGAAGACATCGCCAAGCGCCCGCCGGCCAATGACCTGTCGGAAATCATCCGCACCATGCCCGGCGTGAACCTGACCGGCAACAGCTCGAGCGGCCAGTACGGCAATAACCGCCAGATCGACCTGCGCGGCATGGGCCCGGAAAACACGCTGATCCTGGTCGATGGCCAGCCGGTCAGTGCGCGCAACTCGGTGCGCATGGGCCGCAGCGGCGAGCGCAACACGCGCGGCGACACCAACTGGGTGCCGGCCGAAGCGGTCGAGCGCATCGAGGTGCTGCGCGGCCCCGCAGCGGCGCGTTACGGCAGCGGCGCGGCTGGCGGCGTGATCAACATCATCACCAAGTCCCCGGGCAAGCAACTGAGCGGTTCGGTTAGCGCGTACACGCTGGCGCCCGAGCACAGCGAAGAAGGCAGCACCCGCCGCCTCGGTTTCAACCTCAGCGGTCCGCTGGCCGACAATTTCTCGTTCCGCGTGTACGGCAACGTCAACAAGACCGATGCCGACGACCAGGCTATCAACGCTGCTGCGTCCGGCACTGCTGCCGGCAATGTGGCGCCGGCCGGCCGCGAAGGCGTGCGCAACCGCGACATTGGCGGCCTGCTGCGCTGGGACGTGGCGCAGGGCCAGGTACTGGAACTGGAATCGGGCTTCAGCCGCCAGGGCAATATCTACACCGGTGATCGTGCCGTGGGCAGCGCTGCGGTCGACACCGGCATTGTCGGCAGCCTAGCCGCGCAAGGCGCGGAAACCAACGTCATGATACGCCGCAACGCCTCGCTCACGCACCGTGGCAGCTGGGACTTCGGCACCTCGAAACTGTCGCTGCGCTACGAAGACACCGACAACACGCGCCTGAACGAAGGCCTGGCCGGTGGCCCGGAAGGCAATATCACGACCACCGCCATCCGGTCGACGTCGGCGCTGCAAAACTATGGCATCAATGGCGAGGTGAGCATGCCGTTGAAATGGGGCGGCGTGCCGCAAATGCTCACCGCCGGTTTCGAGGCGCGCCAGGAAAAGCTCAACGATCCGTATTCGATGACGCAAACCGCCACTGCCATTCCGGGCATGACCGCCACCAACCGCGACGGCAAGACCGACGCCACCACCTACGGCGTGTTCATCGAAGACAATATCAATGCCGCCACCGGCCTGGTGCTCACGCCCGGCCTGCGCTTCGACGACCACAGCCAGTTCGGCACCAACTGGAGTCCGAGCCTGAACGCGTCGTACGAACTGACGCCGACCATCTCGCTCAAGGGCGGCGTGGCGCGCGCCTTCAAGGCGCCCAATCTGTATCAGTCGAATCCTAACTACCTGTACTACACGCGCGGCAACGGTTGCCCCGTCAACAACCCGAACCTGGGCGGCGGCTGCTATGTGCGCGGCAATGAAAACCTCAAGCCAGAGATCAGCCTGAACAAGGAAATCGGCGTGGCCTACAACAGTAACGGCGTGGTGGCCGGCCTCACGTACTTCCACAACGATTACAAGAACAAAATTACCGGCGGCATGGACAGCCTGCTCGGTAACACCACTGCCAACGGCCGGATCTTCCAATGGGAAAATTCACCGAAAGCGATCGTGCAGGGCGTGGAAGGAAACCTGACGCTGCCGTTCGCCCGCAACATCAAGTTCATCAACAACCTGACGTACATGGTCGAGAACAAAAACAAGACCACCGGCGAGCCGCTGTCGGTGATTCCGAAATACACGCTCAACTCGCAACTGGACTGGCAGGTCAACGACAAGCTGTCGCTGCTGCTCACCGGCACGTATTACGGCAAGCAGGAGCCGCGCCGCCTGACCGGCACCGGCGCTGCCGCCACCGGCGACCAGCTCAACGCGCTCGACCCGTACGGCGTCATGGGCTTCTCCGGCGGCTATGTGTTCACCCGCAACCTGTCGGTGCGCGCCGGCGTCAACAACCTGTTCGACAAGCGCATGTTCCGCGAGAGCGTGGGCTCCGATGCCGGCGCCGCCACCTATAACGAACCGGGCCGTTCGCTGTTCGTCAGCCTGTCGGCGTCGTTCTGAGCATGAAGCGCTCTGCCCTGAAGATGCGGCTGGCGGCAGTTGCCCTGGCGGTGGCCGGCGTTGCGGTCGTCCCGGCGACGGCGCAGCCGAACCTGGCGCAAAAGGTGGGGCCGACCGTGGCCGAACCGTCGTCGGCCGCGTCCAGCGTCTACCGCTTCGAGCACTGGGAGCTGGAATCCGCCGACGGCGCGCGCCGCTACCGCGTACAGCTCGCGGTGCCGCGCCGGGCGGCGCCGGCCGCCGGTTTCCCGGTGCTGTACATGCTCGATGGTAATGCGGCGTTTGCCGCGCTCACTGCCGAACAGTTGCTGGCGCTGGAGCAGGGCGGTACGCCGCCGGTCATCGTCGCCATCGGCTACGCCACCGACCTGCGTTTCGACACCACGGCGCGCGCGTATGACTACACGCCGCCAGTGCCCGGACCAGGCCCGACGGTGGACAGCGGCGCGCACGACCGGCCGGCGGGCGGCGCCGACATCTTCCTGGCGCTGATCGAGCAGCAGATCAAGCCGGCGGTGCGGGCGCGGGTGGCGGTCGATCCGGCGCAGCAGTCGTTGTGGGGCCATTCGTATGGCGGGCTGTTCCTCTTGCACACGCTGCTGCGCCATCCGGCAGCCTTCCAGCGCTACATTGCTGCCGATCCGTCGTTCTGGTGGCACGATGGGTTTATCTTGCAGGAAGAACGCCAGGCCGCCGCCCTCGCGCCCGGCGCCTGCCTGCTGGTGATGAGTGGCGCCAGCGCCGCTGCCGCACCTGCTTCAGCACCGGCACCGGTCCGCCCGGGTATCGATCCCGCCGCCGTTCAGCGCATGCGTGCTGCACGCAGCGCGGTGCCGCCGGAAACCGCGCGCGATTTCGTCGCTCGCCAGGCTCAGCGCGACAGCTTGCGCGCCAGCTGGCGCATGTTCGAGGGCGCCAGCCACGGCGCCATGCTGGGCCTGTCCGTCGATCCCGCTTTGCAGATTGCCAGTGGCGCTACCGGCTCGCCGTGCACGTCGCCGCGGGAGACCGCAAAGCCGTAGTGACTGTGATTGCTCCGCCATATTTTCACGCGCTATGCTGGTACAATAGCGCGATAATGAGAATACGAATCATCCGCATTAGCTAAGGTTAATGCGGCAACAGGGTGCATTGACATGACTACGGCTGCACATACGGGCGCGCACATACTGATCGTTGACGACCATCCCGATATCCGCAATGCGCTGGCCGCTTACCTGCGGCGCCAGGGACTGCGCGCGTCCACCGTCGCCAGCGCCGAAGACGCGCGTCTGGCGCTGGCCAGCGGCCAGTACAGCCTGATGGTGCTGGACGTGATGATGCCGGGCGAGGGCGGCCTGTCGCTGTGCCGGGCGATTGCCGCCAGCGGCCAGTTGCCGGTGATTCTGCTTACCGGCATGCAAACCGCTGCCGACAAGCTGGCCGGGTTCGAGAGCGGCGCCGACGATTACGTGGTCAAGCCGTTCGATCCGCCGGAACTGCTGGCCCGCATCCGTTCGGTGCTGCGCCGCTGCGCCAGGTCCGGGTCCGTGCCGCACCCGTACTTCACCACGGCGCTGCCACTGGCCGCGCCGTCGGCCAACCCATACGCCGGCTTCGCGTTCGACGCCTGGTATCTGGACGTGCAAAAGCGCGAACTGTACGACCAGAACCGGCTGCGGCAAGTGCCGCTGAGCCAGGTGGAATACCGCTTGCTGCGGGTGCTGGTCGACCATCCCGGTACCGTACTGAGCCGCGACCGCCTGATGGACCTGACGGTGGGGGACGAGGCGTTACCGTTCGACCGCAGCATCGACAGCCAGGTCAGCCGCCTGCGCAAGAAACTCGAACGCGATCCGCGCCAGCCCAACTTGCTGAAAACCGTCTGGGGCCAGGGTTACCTGTTTGCCACCGACGTCGTCGCGTGCGCGCTCGACGCCCGCCGCGCTTCCACTTCAATATGAAAGCCCAATGGCAGCGCTGGTGGTCGCGCACCATGGCCGCCCAGCTGATCCTGATGCTGTTCGGCGGCATGATCGCGTACCAGGTGGCGTCGCTGATCGTGCTCGGGCGCGGCGACGTGATCCACCCGCTGTCGCGCCGGTTCGTCACCACCCAGGCCGCCGACATGTGGCGCCTGGCCGGCGCCCAGTTGCAGGCCACGCCCGGCGCCGCGCAGGCTTCCAGCGTGCTGGCGGCGCTCGATAAACCGGGCACCCGGTTCCGCGTGGCCGCCGCCAGCGACATCGCACCCCACACGCCGCACGATGGCGAAGAGCGAGGTTTGCATGGGCGGGTGCTGGCCGCCACCGGCCTGCCGGCGGACGCCGTGCGGGTCAGCTTCGAGCCGGCCCAAGGCGACGACCAGGAAGCGCGGCTGGCAATCTCGATCCGCCTGGCCGACGGCCACTGGATGAACAGCACGCAGCAGCCGCTGACCAAGTTCCCGTGGTGGCGTTCGAACCGCTTCTCGTTGCCCATGACCACCTTGCTGGTACTGGTGCTGGGATTCGCCTTCGTGCATGGCACCTTGCGCGCGATCCGCACGCTGTCGCGCGTGGCAGAGCGGGTGGGGCGCGGCGAAAAAGTGGAGCCGCTGCCGCTGACGGGACCGCGCGAGGCGCGCGAACTGACGGCATCGTTTGACAGCATGCGCCAGCGTCTGGCGCGCAATATCGAAGACCAGGCGCACATGCTGGGCGCCATCACCCACGATTTGCGCACGCTGATTGCCACGCTGCGGCTGCGCGCCGAGCTGGTGGACGATCCCGACTTGCGCGCCGCCATGCAGCGCACCTTGCTGGACATGGGCCGCATGGTCGAGCAATCGCTGCGTCTGGCCAACGACGAGGCGCAGGCCGAAGGCACGACCGAGACCGACCTGGCCAGCCTGCTGCGCGACATTGCCGCCGACCAGGTCGCACTGGGCAACGACGTGGCCGTGCACGCGCCTCTGCAGCAGGCCATGCCCTACCGCTGCCGGCCGCTCGGCATTCGCCGCGCGCTGACCAATGTGATCGAGAACGCGGTGCGCTACGGCAGCCGCGCCCGCATTCGGCTCGAACACGCCCGGCGGGACGATGGCGAGGCGCTGCATATCGTGATCGATGACGACGGTCCCGGCATCGTGCCAGCGCAACTGGACAATGTATTCAAACCGTTCTTCCGGCTCGACCGCGCACCGGGCGGCACCGGCCTGGGCCTGACGATTGCCCGCTCGTGCATCGAAGCCCATGGCGGGCGCCTGCAGCTGAACAACCGTGGCGGTCGCGGCTTGCGAGCGGTGGCGATCCTGCCGTTGTAGTTCCATCGGTGCGCTTTGTTACAAACACTCACCATGTCTTACAGTTGCGTCATGTAAATTCAGTTAAAGTTTGTCTTGTCTTAACCTTAATTGGAGTATGCAATGACCGTCATCAAACACCTCGCCGCCGCCGCTGCCGTCTCGATCGCACTGGCAGGCGTTGCCACCGCCGCTGAAACGCTGCCGACCACCGGCACGCTGGTCGTGGTTCCGGCCTTCGGCGAAGTCAAGCATGCCAACGACCAGGCCGTCGCCACGTTCGCCATCGAAGAGCAGGACAAGGACAAAGCCGCCGCTGCCTCGCGCGTGAACCAGAAAATGAAGCAGGGTACCGACATCCTGAAAAAAGCCGATCCGCAGGCGAGCCTGAAAACCCAGGGCTATTACACCTATCCCGTGTATCCGGAAGACCGCCCGCTGGTGAACGGCCAAGGGAACCAGCAAACGAAGCCGCGCGTGCCGACGTCCTGGCGCGTGGGCCAGTACGTGGAACTGACCACCACCAACCTGGAAGCGCTGCCGAAAACCGCCGCCGCCGCCCAGAAAGTGCTGACCTTGAACAACCTGCAATTCGGTCTGTCGCCCGCTACCACCAAGAAGCTCGATGACCAGCGCATTGCCGCCACCTACCAGAATCTGAATCAGCGCATCGCGTCGATTGCCAGCGCCATGGGCCGCAAGGTGGGCGACGCCGTGCTCGATACGGTCGACTTCGAAGGCTCGGGCAACTACGCCCAGGAAGGCGCGCGCCCCGCGCCCATGATGATGCGCGCCAAGGCCGCCGACAGCATGGAAGTGGCGGAACCGAGCTTCGAGCCGGGCGAGACCACGCTTGAAATGCGCATGGTCGGCAAGGTGCGCTTCAAATAAGCGAACACGGGCAGAATGAGGGGATGGGGCGCCATCCCCTTTTTTATTGTCGGCTCCTCTATAATGATGGCGCAACAAGACCATTAACCGAACTGGAACCCTATGCCGAACTTCCCGCGTCGCCGCGCCAAGAACGCCGCTGCCAAAGCCAAACTGCCCAAGACGTCGCGTTTCAGCCGTTTTGCGCGCAGGGCCAGGGGAGAAGACCTCGACCGACCCCGTCCGCGCGGCATCTACCTGCTGCCCAATGCCTTTACCACCGCCGCGCTGTTCTGCGGCTTTTACGCCATCGTCATGGCGATGAACCAGAAATTCGATTACGCCGCCTGGGCAATTTTCATTGCCATGGTACTCGATGGCCTCGACGGTCGCGTGGCGCGCCTGACCAATACCCAGAGCGAATTCGGCGCCCAGTACGACAGCCTGGCCGACATGGTGTCGTTCGGCGCCGCGCCGGCATTGGTCATTTACGAATGGTCGCTGCGCGGCCTGGGCAAGCTGGGCTGGATTGCTGCATTTGTCTATTGCGCCGGCGCCGCGCTGCGCCTGGCCCGGTTCAATACCAATATCGAAGTGGTGGATAAGCGCTTCTTCCAGGGCTTGCCGTCACCGTCGGCCGCCGCGCTGGTGGCCGGCTTCGTGCTGCTGATGGTGGACCAGGAAATTTCCGGCCTCGACCTGGCCTGGGTGTCGTGGGGCATTGCCGTGTTTGCCGGCTTGACGATGGTGACCAATGTGCCGTTCTACAGCTTCAAGGACGTCAACTTCCGCAAGTCGGTGCCGTTCATCGCGGTGTTCCTGATCGCGCTGTTCTTCGCGCTGATTTCGATCGATCCGCCCAAGGTGATGTTCCCGCTGTTCGTGGCGTACGGCCTGTCCGGTTACGCGGTATCGGTATGGCGCCTGGCCAAGGGCAAGCCGGTCAGCCTGATCCAGACCGAGATCGAGGACGATCACCGCTAGCGCGGCCTGGTTGCAGGGCAATGCTTCGCTCCACGCCGAAGCATTGCCCATGTCCTGACAGGTATCCTGCCCTCTCTTAACCACCAGAGGCTGTCATGACCATCACCTGTTTCATCCATTACCAGATCGACCCCTTCCAGCGCGATATCTTCCGCCAGTATGCCGACAATTGGGGCCGCATCATCCCGCGTCTCGGTGGTCACCTGCTCGGCTACTTCCTGCCGCACGAGGGCACCAACGACGAGGCGTGGGGGCTGGTGGCGTTCGAATCGCTGGCGGCGTACGAGGCGTACCGCGCCAGCTTGCGCAGCGACCGCGAGGCCGTGGCGAATTTCGAGTTGGCCCGCACCGGCCGCTTCATCGTGCGCGAGCGGCGCACGTTTGTTGAAGCGGTGCCGGGCGCGTTCTGCCTGCCGCCGCTGGCGGCCGTCGGCGCATGAGCGGCGCCGCTGTTCTGCAAGGTTGGCACCCCATGCCGGAGGAGGGCACGCAATGATTGCCGTGATATTCGAAGTGGTGCCCAGCGCGGACGGCCGCGCCGAGTACCTGGAGCGCGCCGCGCAACTGGCGCCGCTGCTGGCGCTGGTGGACGGCTTTATTTCGATCGAGCGCTTCACCAGCATGGGCGATCCGGCCAAGCTGCTGTCGCTGTCGTTCTGGCGCGACGAAGCCGCAGTGCGCGCCTGGCGCGAGCAGGAACAGCATCGCGCCGCGCAAACGGCCGGCCGCGCCGGCGTGTTCGAGCATTACCGGCTGCGGGTGGCCGAGGTGATGCGCGACTACGGTTTGCACGAGCGCGCGCAGGCGCCAGCGCACGCGCCCCGGGTTCCATGAGCACGGCCGCCCAACCGCGCTTCGCCCGCGTGGCGGCGGCGATTGGCGACCCCACGCGGGCGCTGATGCTGTCGCGCCTGCTCGACGGCCGCTACTACACGGCTACCGACCTTGCCACGCACGCGGGCGTGGCCGCGCCCACCGCGTCGCAACACCTGAAGCTGCTGGTCGACGAAGGACTGGCCCGGGTGCGCCCGCAGGGCCGCCATCGCTATTACATGCTGGCCGATGCCAACGTGGCGCATGCGCTGGAGGCGTTGCTGCGCGTGGCCGACGGCGCCCTGCCGGAAAGCACGCGCTGGCAGGCGCCGGCGATGACCGGCTTGCGCCACGCGCGCAGCTGCTACGGCCACCTGGCCGGGGTGCTTGGGGTGGACTTGTGCCGGTGCTTCGTCGAGCAGGGCTGGGTGGAGCCGGGTGCGCACGATTACCCGCTGACGGCAAACGGTCGCAGCCGCTTGCAGGCGCTGGGCATGGTGCTGCCGGCCGCTGCCGGTGCGGACCACCACCGGCGCCAGCTCTACGGTTGCGTGGACTGGTCGGAGCGGCGCGATCATTTTGCCGGTCCGCTGGCCGTGGCGTTGCTCGACCATTTTGTGGAGCGCGACTGGCTGCGGCGCCACGCCGACAGCCGCGCACTCGACGTGTCCGCCAGCGGCAAGGCGGCGCTGATGGACCTGTTCGGCTGCGACGTCCGCTGACATTGGCGATGCATCGCGGCTCGGTGCGGCTCACTGCGGCTCACCGCGGCTCACTGCAATGAGGCGGCCTTCGCGGCGGTCTTGCGCGCGCTGGTGGCAACTGCGGCATCGCGCCACAGCTTGGCCAGTGATGCATCCTGCTTGATGCCGGTACCGGTTTCGTAGGCGCGCGCCAGCGCCTGCTGGGCGGGCGCAATGGGACCCAGTGCCGCCTGCTGCAAGTGGCTGACCGCGACCTCGTCGCTGCGGGCCACGCCGCGCCCGTTGGTATAACATTCGGCCAGCATCCAGTGAGCGTTCTTGTCGCCCTTGGCAGCGGCCTGTTGCAGCAAGGCGATGGCACGTGGCAGGTCGTCATCGCGTCCACTGTCGAGCAATTGCGTGCCTGCCAGCGACATGGCCGGCGCGTAATGTTGTGCAACTGCCTGATCGAGCAAGGGCTGGCCCTGGCCCGGATTGCCTTCCTTGATGTATATCCGCGCCAGCAGGAACTGCGCCGTGGCATGGTTTTGCGCCGCGGCTTTGACCAGCAACGCCACG
>Ga0308157_10005851_pt1 | contig 15076 bp, 6 predicted proteins | sample PhyBR1_FD_201035 | JGI IMG/M metagenome (GOLD analysis project Ga0308157, IMG submission 201035) | Phyllosphere microbial communities from UC Gill Tract Community Farm, Albany, California, United States - DLSLB.R1 | ecosystem: Host-associated > Plants > Phyllosphere > Unclassified | place: USA...
ACACCAAAATAAATTCAACTTTAAAACGAATTGACAATCTTCCAAATAAAGAATCTGAAAAACGAGAATACCAACTCTATCTATTGTATCTTGGTTTAATACTGCCGTTAATAGAAATTGTACTTGAGTTATTCAAAGTACGTCCTCAAAGTTTATTGGTATACAACTTTACAATTGGTTTTGTTTTTTTGCTAATTTTTTTAATAAGCGAAAAATCAAAATATGTATATGACAGGCTTCAAACTATATTTACATTCTTATTTCTTATCTATATTGGCTTAACGGCATTCAATATCGTTTTTTTGCCAAATGATCTCATCCCAACGTATACTTTCAATTTAGCATTTTTCTTTTCGTATATAATCATCAAACCCATACAAAAATATTGGGTCTTTTGTGGCTGCATTTTTTCATTTATACTTCTTACTCTTTATTTGGATTTAATTCCACTAAATAAAGCCATTATCCTTATTTGTTTTGCTATAATGGCATTTGTTATAAATCACATTAGATATATATCAATTTTCAGGATACAGGAAAAGGTAAATTTTACCAATCAAATTGTAAATAAAGGAAACTCGCTTACGATAGCCACAAATAAATTGGGCGAAATAACCTTTTGCAGTGACACGATAACATCAATTTTGGGCTACACTCCGGATGAAGTAATGGGATACGGATTTTGGGAGCTGACCGAAGATCCTGAATTTAGTAGAGAAGATTATCATAAAAATTTTGTCGACAACCGTTTATATGTTCGAAAATTAAAATGTAAAAATGGCGAATACAAATTCATTCAATGGATTGATAAGCAATTTGCAGAAGATTCTATTATTGGTATTGGTCAGGATATTACCAACGAAATAAAAATAAGAAAACAGTACGAAACCTTAATCCAAACAGCTGTTGATATTATTTTTGAAGCTGATGCTAGAGGAAGATTTACGTTTGTAAATGATTATGGAGTAAAAGCGTTAGGCTATTCTAGAGAAGAACTACTAAACCGAGATTTTTCTTCATTAATCAGAAAAGATTATATCACTAATACGTTGAGCTTTTACCAAAACATTTTGGATATTGAGGAGAATTTTACCACACTCGAATTCCCTATCATCAAAAAAGATGGTGAGGAAATTTGGATTTCCCAAAACGTTTTTGTCAGAAGAAACAGTTTTGGAGAAATCGAAGGGTATTCTGGAATTGCCAGAGATATTACATTGTTGAAAAATATAGAAGACGAAAAATTAAAAAGACAATATAAAATAGAGAAATACAGCAAAACGCTCAAAGATCTTGCGGTATTAAATCATTCCAATAATGACAATTTCGATCAGACTATTAGCAATATTTTACAAATAACTGCTACAGCCCTGGACATAAACAGAGCAGGATATTGGTTATATGATGGTGACAAAGTAATATGTAAAAAGCTTTATGAATCCGGAATAGATGTAGACACTCAAATCGAATTTTATAAAAGTGAAAATATAGATTACTTCAAAAAAATCGAAAATAAACTCCAAGTCGTCCAGTCTGATATTAGGTCATATGCAGACAATAATGACATAAAAAACAATTACGTTTATACCAACAACATATTTTCAACTCTTGACACACCTGTTTTTATAGATGGCGAATTAAAAGGGATTCTTTCATACGAATCGACAGATCATGTCAAAAATTGGGATAACGAAGACATTAACTTTGCTAAATCAATCTCCGATTTAATTGTTATTGCATTAGCTTCTCAAATGAGGTTAGAAATTGAACGCAAATTAGCTTACAAAAGTGAGTTGTTGTTTGTTATCAATAAAAACACTAATCAATTTTTACTGGAAAAAAGGTCCAAAAACCTTATCATGGGAATTATAAATGAGCTTGGAAAAGTAACCAACTCGGGACGTATTTCTTACTTCAAAAAAAATTCAAGAACCAATCTGTTTGACCAAAAATATATGTGGACAAATGAGAAACGGGATTTTGACGAGGTTTTTCCAATATTTCAAAATATGGAATTTGGTGAATTTAGCGATAATTTAAAAGATTTATCTCCGCCTGAATTTCTGCAAACTATTGTAAATAACATGAAAAACGAATCAGATAAAGCGCGCTTAAGCCTTTTAAATCCTGATTCAGTGTTGTTTTTACCAGTTTTTATAAAAAATGAATTTGATAGCTTTTTTGTATTTGATAATTCGATCAGTGAGCGTGTTTGGACCTCTGATGAGATTTCGATTTTACAGTTATTGGTCAAAAATATTTCATCTTCAATTGAACGAAATATTAATGAATCGATCATCGAAGAAAGTGAAGAACGATTCCGTTTATTGGCTAATAACATTCCAGGAACCGTTTATCTTTCTAATTATGATGAAAAATATTCGAAAATATACCTCAACGATGAAATTGAAAAACTTACAGGTTATCCAAAATCTGAATTTTTAGAAGGTAAGATTTACTACATTGACCTAATTTATCATGAGGATTTAGAACTGGTTTTAGAAAAAAATAGACAAGCTTTACTGGAAAAGAAAGCACTACATGTTATTTATCGAATTGTTCATAAAAATGGCACAATTATTTGGGTTGAAGAATTTGGTGATTCGATTATAAAGAATGGTCAAATTGCTTTTATGGAAGGAATTCTTATCGATATTACCGAGAAGAAAAAGAATGAAACGATCCTGAAAGAAAAGGAACTGGCAGAGGCAGCAAACAAAGCAAAATCGGAATTTCTGGCTAATATGAGTCACGAAATACGAACTCCATTAAACGGAATTATTGGGTACACCGACTTATTAATGAATTCTAAACTCGAAAATACCCAGAAAAAATACATGAATACCATTAATCAATCGGCCAATATTTTATTGGAAGTTGTTAATGATATACTCGACTTTTCTAAAATTGAATCTGGTAAACTTGAACTCAATATTGAAAAATACTGCATTGAAGATATCATCCTTCAGATAAAAGAATTAATCAATTATCAGGCTCGCAAAAAGAAGTTAGAAATAAACTATATTATTAATGAGGATGTTCCAAAATACATTTGGACTGACTACATCCGACTTAAACAAGTGTTGATCAATCTATTAACAAACGCAATTAAGTTTACACATACAGGAAGTATTACGTTGACTATTGCAACTTTAGCAACACATAAAAATCATTCAACATTACGCTTTTCAGTGAAAGATACCGGGATTGGAATCCGAAAAAGCAATCAAAAGATTATTTTTCAGGCATTTTCGCAAGAAGACAGTTCGACAACCAAAAAATTTGGCGGAACTGGACTAGGACTAACGATTTCTAACCAGTTGTTGAGTCTGATGAATAGTAAACTGCAAATCAATAGTCAATACAAGGTGGGAAGTACCTTTTTCTTTGATATAAAATTAAAAACCAGTAATAAAGTCAAAAAAGATAAATCACTTGATGATCAAAAAGCTACATCAGAAAATCGTATCTTACAGTTTGAAAATCAAGAGCCAAAAGTATTGATAGTCGAAGATAATAAAATCAATATGCTGCTGACTAAAACATTAGTCAAACAAATTATTCCAAAATCTATTATTTACGAATCTGTAGATGGCGAAAAAGCGCTTGAAAAAGTAAAAGAAGTTGTTCCTGATATCGTTTTTATGGATATTCAAATGCCTTTGATTAATGGCTATGAAGCTACTAAACAAATACGAAGAATTCCTGCGCTAGAAGATATCATTATCATTGCTTTGACTGCCGGAACGATAATGGGCGAAAAAGAAAAATGTATCGAAGCTGGCATGAATGACTATGTTTCAAAACCAATAGTAAAGAAAACTCTTGAAGATATTTTAGAAAAATGGCTTAAACCCAAAAGTATCATTTCATAAATCTATTTTTTTCTATAAATTACCGTTAAATTAATAACTAACAATTAAATCGTATATAGGCTATGAAATGGATTGGAAGAAGACAAAGTGATAATGTGGAAGACCGCAGGGGAATGTCCACTGGTGGAAAAACAGTTGTAGGCGGAGGAATAATTGGGATTATTATTTTTCTGGTAAATGCTTTTGGCGGTGAAAATGCGCAAATAATTACGCCGGTATTAGAACAATTCAATCAACAAACGACCCAAACCGAAAGCAGACCTTTAACTGAAAAAGAAAAAGTAGAAGGTGAATTTGTAAAAACATTATTGGCCGACAACGAAGACGTTTGGACAAAAATTTTTAAAGAAAACGGTTTGACTTTTGTAGCTCCAAAACTTATTCTTTTTAGCGGTCAAGTTGAAACAGCTTGTGGAGGAGCAAGTTCGGCTTCTGGACCTTTTTATTGTCCAGGAGACAAAACGATTTATATGGATATGACCTTTTTTGATGAACTAAGAACCAAATTTGGAGCAGAAGGTGGCGACTTTGCAGTAGCATATGTAATGGCACATGAATTTGGACATCATATTCAGACCTTGCTCGGCACTTCCGGAAAAGTACGTCAATTACAAGAAAACAAAAGCGAAACGGAAGGCAATAAACTCTCCGTTGCTTTAGAATTACAGGCCGATTTCTACGCTGGTCTTTGGACACATTACAATGAAGCGCAAAACAAAATGCTTGAACCCGGAGATATTGAAGAAGCCTTAAGTGCTGCAAATGCTGTTGGTGATGATGCGATTCAGAAAAAAATGCAGGGTCAGGTCGTTCCTGATTCTTTTACACACGGAACTTCGGAACAGAGAATGGATTGGTTTAACAGAGGTTTTAAAACCGGCGATATCAAAAAAGGGAATACTTTTGAAGAATTGAATTGATTTAAAAAGTTATAAAATGATAAATGCTCCACTATATTTTGAAATAAAGTGGAGCATTTTAAATTTAAAAAAAAGCTATAAACCTTTTCCAGTGGCAGCATAATAAATTCCGCCATATAAATGCTCTAGAAACCAGTGATTTTTGTACACATTATCAATATGGCCAAGAGCGGTGTAAAATGATCTTCCACCATCAAATTCATGGTACCACGAAATTGGATGAAGCTCTCCCATTCCATTCCCTACTCTATCCATTGGTTTTCCTTTCGCATCTGTATCTCTGCCCTTCCAAACTGTTTTTGGGTCATATGTTTTTTCATCCACTGCAATCAGATATTTTAGACCAGACACTTTTTCCGGGCCAAATTCATACCATTCGTCTGTCCATAAAAGTGAATTTGGAAAACTTTCCAATCCCGGAAAATCATGATTCAAAATTTTTAGTTTAGCTGTTTGCTGACTTGGATGAATATGAAACATTCTTCCAACAAGTTTGGTATACCATTCCCAATTATATTCCGTATCAGATGCGGCGTGAATACCTACGAATCCTTTGCCTGACTGAATAAATTTTTGAATAGCAAGTTTTTCACTTTCATCAAAAATATCATCGGTGGTGCTCAAAAAGATGATCGCTGCATAATTCTTTAATTTATCTTCAGTAATCTTTTGTGCATTTTGTTGTCGGTCAACTTCAAAATTGTGAGTTGCTGCTAAATCATTTATAGCTACAACTCCTGCTTCAATCGATTCGTGGTACCAGCCTTTGGTTTCTGTAATCAGTAAGACTTTAAATTGTTTTTGTGCTAAAATGAAATTGGAAAACATTAAAAAAACCATTAAAATTCCAATCCTCTGAGAATAATTTGTTTTAAAAATCATATTTGTGTGTTTACTGTTTCTTGAACATAGTTACGATTTCCAGTTCATTATTCAAAATTTTTAGTGGATCTGCACATTATTTCACAAACATGTACATTATATAACTTATTGTTTTTTAAGTATAAAGTTAAAAACAGACAACATACTAAATTTATCCAACTTAAAAAGCATCCCCATGATACAGTTAATGATTTCAATGAGTATTGCAATAATCCTCTATTATATTGCTGCATCTTATGAAAAATGAATTTAAAAAATTTAAATTATGAGGTCAATCTGGACAGGATCAATCAGTTTTGGATTAATTAATATCCCTATCAAATTATTTTCTGCAGTAGAGGAAAGTTCACTTGATATGGACATGCTCGATAAAACCGATCACTCCAACATTAAATTCAAAAGAGTAAACGAAAGTACCGGAAAGGAAGTCTCTTATGAAAATATTGTAAAAGGCTATAAAATTGAGGACAATTACGTAATTCTTGAAGATGAAGATTTCGCCGCCGCTGATGCCGAAAAAACCAAAACCATTGACATTTTAAGTTTTGCTTTAGAATCAGAAATTGACAGTATTTATTTTGAACAGCCTTATTATCTTGAACCAGACAAAGGTGCCATGAAAGCTTATGCGTTATTGCGAGATGCATTGGAAATGTCCGGAAAAGTTGGTGTTACTAGTTTTGTATTGCGCAATAAAGAAGGCTTGGCAATTCTTAAACCCTATAAAAATGTAATTGTTTTGAACCGAATCCGTTTTGAGCAAGAGATTAGAGATCCATCAGAATTAAATTTGCCTCCTGTCTCTAAAACCAAGGCTAAAGAAATGGATATGGCAAATAAATTAGTAGAACAGCTGACCGAGAAATTTGATATTTCAAGTTATAAAGATGAATATACTGGTAAGCTTTTACAAATTATAAAAGATAAAGCCAAAGGCAAAAAACCAACTCCTACCAAAATGAAAGTCGTTCATAAACAAAATGACGATCTAATGGAAATGCTGAAAGCCAGCCTTGAAAACAAAAAAAAGAAAAAAAGCTCTTAGGAGCTTTTTTCTTTTTTAATAATCTAAAACGTCTCAAAAATTGCAATTTGTCCCTAATTATAATTCGTGAAATCGGTATACGAAAATTATTTACGCCAAGAGATTTGTGACAATTAGTGCAATTAGTGGCAAAAACTGAGATATTCTACGACATCTTTTTGATGATAGCTTTGATATTTACTCCTTTTCCCAAAACAGGTTTCCACAAATCGCCTTTTTTCTCAAAGCGATCCAATACATTTTTGATTGTAAATTGCTTAGGCGAAAGCGACTCATTAACCTCACTCCATTCCAAAGGTGTAGAAACAGTTGCTCCAGGTTTTGGTCTCACTGAATAAGGTGCAGCAAGCGTTTGTCCAGTTCGATTTTGGAGAAAATCGATATATATTTTGTGATTTCTTTTCTTTACCGTACGCTCCAAACTTGTTGTTTCTGGTAGTCTTGAATTTACTTCATGCGCAATTAACTGTGCAAATAATTTAGCTGAATCATAATCATATTTGGCTCCAAGCGGAATATAAACATGCAAACCGGTAGCACCTGAAGTCTTGCAATAGCATTCAGTTTCCAATTCGTTCATGACTTCTTTTACCGTAAGTGCTGTTTTGACAACTTCTTTAAAATCATCTTTTTCAGGGTCAATATCGATTACTACCCAATCCGGATTTTCGATGTTTTTGATAGTAGAATTCCAAGGATTTATATCAATACAACCCAAATTTGCCATATATAATAAAGTTGCTTTGTCATTGCAAATAAGATAATCAATATCAGCATTATTGGATTCAGAGAAAATCTTTTCTGTTTTTACCCACGAAGGCATTTTATCTGTATCCACATCTTTTTGGTAGAAACCAGAAGCTGTAATTCCGTTTGGAAAACGATACATGGATTGCGGACGATCTTTTAAATAAGGTAAAATTAAATCTGCTACTTCATTATAATAATTCAGAATATCTCCTTTGGTAATCGAATCGTCAGGAAAATAAATTTTGTTCTGATTGGTTAAGTGTAACGTTACTTTGTCCACTTTTAAATCATAATCATTTGCCTGTTTAGCGGTTTTTTCATTTTTTAAAACCTCTTCTTTACTATTTTCATTCTTTTCCATCTCTTCTTTATTTTCGATCTCTTCTTTATTTTTTTCAAGAACTGTTTCTTTAATTTGCCCGCTAAAGAACACTTCCTTAGCCGGTTTATCAACTCTTAACCCTAAAAAAACAGGCTGACGCAAATGATTATCATCTGTCCATTCCGCAAATTTTACCTGACAGACAAACTTTGGTTTTATCCACTGTATCTTATCACGAATTGGTAATTTTTGGTCCAACGGTGATTTGTCCACAAAATATTTAGAAAATTTGGTGTGGAGTTCTTTGAGGATTTCCTGCGTAAATCCAGTACCGCATTTGCCAATAAATTTCAGTTTATTACCTTCATATTGACCTAACAATAAAGCACCAAAATAAGTGCGGGAATTTCTGGGCTCTGAAATTCCTATAATAATCGCTTCTTCTTGTTGTGAAAGTTTTATTTTAAGCCAATCATTTGTTCGTCTGCCAATTACATAAGTACTACTGGCTCGTTTGGCAATGATTCCTTCGCTTTCTTTTTGGGCAGCAACTTTTAGGAAATCAATCCCTTTTTCATTGATATGTTCCGAATAAATGACATTAGATAATTTGGATTTAGAAACCAACATTTCCAGAAGCTGTTTTCTTTCTAATAAGGTTAGATTGGTTGTGTCGTTACCGTCCAGATTTAATATATCGAAAACATAATAGAGCAGTTTTCCTTTTCCGGTTTTTAAATAATTTTGAAGAAATTGAAAATTAGAACGCCCTTTCTCATCCTCGACAACCACTTCGCCATCTAGAACAGCCTGATGATTTAACTTTTTTAACTCTTCGGTAATTGGCTTGAAATTCTTGGTGAAAGAATTACGATTTCTACTTAAAAGCTCAACATTGTCATCTTCAATTAAAGCGAGAGTTCTATAACCATCAAATTTATTTTCAAAAATCCAATCGGGATCGTCAAAAGGTTTTTCGACCAGAGTAGCCAACATAGGTTTATGAAAAGCGACCTCAACTTTTTTGGGAGCTGTCATTTCTTCTACTTCATCTTTTTCTTCTTCTTCTTCTTCTTCTTCTTCTTCAATTATTTTTTTTTTAGCAGGAGCTTTTTCTTTCACTGCTTTTTTTTCCATAGATTCCAAAGTTTTCTTTGTAATTACAGATTTGTCTTTGGCAAGAATATCATCTTGTGTGGCATATTTGTCTTCTTTTTTCATCAAAAGCCAGGCATTTTCTTGTTTACCATGCAATTTCACTAATGAAAAATCCCCTTTGAGTTTTTTGCCTTTTAATGTAAAACTCAAATGTCCTTTTTTAAGATCGGATTGTAGTTTATTTTCGGTAGTTCCTTTGTAATTAGAATCAGAGGGAAGATATGTTCCGTTGTCCCAAACAATGACATTTCCGGCACCATAATTTCCTTCTGGAATTGTTCCTTCAAAATCCTTGTAATTGTATGGGTGATCTTCGACCATCATCGCCAAGCGCTTCACCTCGGGATCCAGAGACGGGCCTTTTGGTACAGCCCAACTTTTTAAAACACCATCCATTTCCAAACGAAAATCGTAATGCAAATGAGATGCAGCGTGCTTTTGAACAACGAAAATTAATTCATTCTCTGATCTTCCAATTTCGCCCTCAGGTTCGTCGGTAACGGTAAAATTTCGCTTTTGATTGTATTTTTGAAGAGACATAATTCTTGAAATTAGATGATATTAAATCATTAAGTATTTCAAAATTAAGTCGTTGACCACGTATAAAATTACATAATTATCAATGAAATTTATATTATTATATCGGTCGCAAAAAACACTTTAATACAATGGAGAATAATTAAATTTTATAAAAGACGTTTTTTTGAAGATTCACGAACTTTTAATTCGGCATTAAGTACAATTTTTTTTGATATCCCTTTGACGTTTTTTTGTTTAAGCAACATTAGCATCAGTTCCATCAAACTTTGGCAAATCGCTTCCAAAGGTTGAGAAACGGCCGTAATCGTTGGGCTGTAGATTTTGAAAAGTTCGTTATCACCAAAAGCTACCATTCCCAAATTATGAGTGGATTCCAGATTATTTTCTTTAAAGGTTTCCAAACCTGATTGAGTAAGATAATTTGTTGCGAAAAAAACTGCATCTAAATCCTCACTAGTAAGGTAGTTTTTTATGGAATTTTTGGCTTTTCCATTTTTGGCATCTTTGTATGGAATTTTAAGGATATGCGACTCTAATTTATTTGCAGCTATTGCATTTTTATAGCCTAGCAAACGATTCTGCACTTGCATCTGGTCGGAATCTGTCGTTATAAAAGCAATCTTTTTATAATTATTTGAAATTAAATGACTTGTTGCCTCAAAAGTTGCTTTTTGATCATCAATAACAACACTATTACATTCTAAATCAGCAAAATAACGATCCAACAAAATTACAGGATGATTCTCTTCAATTAACTCTGCAATCATGTCTTTCATTCCCGGAGAAGGTACAATTATAAAACCATCAACTTGCCTGTTTTTGAACAAGCCAATTAAGTCCAGGGATTTTGTATCGTCATTTTCATTGCTACAAAAAATCACTTTATATCCCTTTTCATAGGCAATGTCCTCAATAATTCTGGCTAATTTGGCAAAGAAATAATTTGAAATATCTTCGACCATAAAAACCAAAATTTTTGATTTTCCAGTCCTCAAGCTTTGTGCTAATTGATTTGGTTTATAATTTACCTTTTTAGCGTAATCTAATACTTTTTGGGTAAGAATTTCTGAGATATGTTTTTCTTTCGCCTTGCCATTCAAAACAAAAGAAACTGTGGTAACTGATATATTTAAATGCTCGGCAATGTGTTTCAGCGAGACCGTTTTATTTTTCATTCTTAAAGTTTAAAAATCTCCAATTCATCGTCACTTTCAACCGTCATAATTAGGAAAGATTCAACAAATATAACAAAACGAGTAAGTTTGATTGGAATACAAATGATAAAGTTTAATAAAGAAATCAGTTTTAATAGCACTTTTTCAACTGGATACCATTTAAAATTGTCTCTCCTAAAATTGGTTTAAAATTAATTTTGATTCCCGATTGATTGGTTACAATTATTGGAATCGTATAACTCACGGCCTGACCTGATTTCAATTCGTTTTTATTACCTAATCTTTCAATCGCTGGTTTTCCATTGATCGTTATATTAAACAAACGTTCGGTGAACTGATCTTTATTGGCTGCTTTATCGCTCAAATTATAAGCAAGTGTTTTTTGCTCTTCGGTAGAAAGTAATTCGGCAAAATGCAAAGTCAACTCATATTTGCCATCGGGAACATCAAAATTATAATCTGTAATTCCCACACGCTGCGTTTGATAAACTGGATCCAACAAAGTCCCGCTAATAGCAATATTCGAACCAAAACTTTGTCTGGCCGTATCTGCAAGTTGAAAAACTTTTCCACCAACATACCCCCAAGATCCTGCTTTATACTCCTTATCTGGCAACCATAATTGTTTATTTTCTTCTGATAAAAAATAACGGCTGTCACCAACGCTCACATTAATTGCATCAAAAGGAAGCGTTTGGCTGGCTAATTGCTCAGGAATCAAATTTGCTTTTATATTAATTTGATCTTGAATAAAAGTATCATCTTCACCAGCCGTTGCAATCAAAGTATTTTCTCCTTGTCTCAAAGGAACGGTGAAATTTGCAAAGCCCATTTTTGTAGGCTGTGCATCTAGTTTTTTCCCATTTACAGTCAAGCTAATTGATTTTTGATTACTGTAAACTTTCAATTGTTGTTCTAATAAATCATTTGCATTAGCAATTCCGCCGACTATATTTCTGTCACTTAAGCCAATTTTCAAAAAAGGTTTTGTCAATAAATTTGCCTGGTAGAATAAATAACTGTCTTTTGGTTTTCTATCAATGGTTAACAACCCTTTATTGTTGATACTTGGATCTGTTTCTGTACGTTCTTCAGAACTAAAATCTGCCAAGTTCCAGGCAATTCCAGCTGCCACAAATGGTCGGTCTAACATTGCTTTCAAATATACTTGATGATAATCAATTGCATATTCAACACTCTTGTCAAAACGTACAGGATTATTGCTATGAATCCTATTATCAGCATCTGCACCATATTCCGTAACTAATAATGGTTTATCTGGTAACTCCTTGTGATGCATATCCAGATAAGTGGCAAAACCATCTAACTTTCCACCGTACCATCCTTGGTAAAGATTCCAACCGACCAACATTGGGATTTTTGTAAGTCCAACTCGATTATACAATTCAAAACTTCCATGATTTGGGATCATTGTATAACGCGAAGGATCTTCGCTACGGGTGACATCTTCAATTTGCAGTGCAAGCTTTGCCACATTTTTGAAATAAATTTCACGACGATCTTTATCATTTCCAAAAGGCGGACGAAGTAAAATTTCATTCATATATGCCCAAATTATAACACTTGGATGATTGAAATTTTGACGAATCATTTCGCGTTGCATGTCTTTGCAATTATTATAAAAAGCTTCCGATTCGGTAATTGCATTTACAATTGGAATTTCAACAGAGGCTAAAATTCCCAATCGATCACAAGTTTCCAAAACAACCGGATCTTGCGGATAATGTGCTACACGCAAAAAGTTCCCTCCCATTTCCTTTAATAAATGAACATCGTTTACAGCAATTTCATCAGGAACCGCATTTGCCATTCTTTTAAAATCCTGATGTCTGCTTGCTCCAATTAACTTCAAAGGTTTTCCATTTAAGAAGAAACCTTTTTCCGCATCAAAAGTAAACCATCTAAAACCTAACGGATTTGAAATTTCATCTATGATTTTCCCTGTTTTTTTGTCTGAAATTGTTGTTATTACCTGATAAAGATTTGGTGTATCTGGTGACCACAATTTTGGATTTTTGATATCCTGAAAGTTAATCTCGAAACTTTTGTCTGCATTCAGTTTCAGTTTTTGCTGTTGTGTTGCGATTTTGTCATTTTGATCAATAATTGTTGCGGTAACAATTACCTCATTTTCCATGCCTTTGCTAATCCTTCCTTTTATTTTTACAGTTGCTTTGTCATTGGTAACTAGTGGCGTAGTGATAAATACTCCTTTACCTCCATATTGATCGATTTCGAAATGTGTTTTAGCAACAGCGCTAATAAAAACGTCGCGATACAATCCTCCAAAAAAAGTAAAATCAGCAGTTAATGGCGGAATATCAGCTTGGTAACTATTATCAACTTTTACGGTGATTTCGTTATTATTTTCATCTCCAAATTTTACAAAAGGCGTAATATTGATGGTAAAGGCAGTGTATCCGCCAATGTGTGAACCTGCTTTTTTACCGTTTACAAAAACTTCAGCCGTTTGGTTGGCCCCTTCGAATAACAGATAAATATCGCGGTTTTCCCAAGTTTTAGGAATATTTAAAGTTTTTGTATACCAGCCAACTCCTCTATAATAACCAGGTAAATCATCGTTTACATCGTCTTTGTTCCAGCTGTGTGGAATTTGGACTTTTTCCCAATTCTTTTCATTAAGAACTTCTGGATAAGTTGCACTACCTTTCAAAAAAAACCAGTTGGAATTGATTGAAAAAGTAGTTTTTTCTTGAGCAAATGTTGAAAAAACTAACAGAACAGAAAGTAAAATAGTGAACCAACGTTTTTTGTTATTCATAATAGTAAATTTTAATAAATCATAAATCTCACAGCTTTTCTAAACCCTTTTAAATACAGTTGGTTCTTTACTATTGCAAAATTTATAAATAAAAAACCCCGAAAAATATCTTCGGGGAATCAAATATATTATTAATACCATTACGTTTGATAGCGTAAAATTGTATTGTACAATTTTTATACTACAACTGTATTATTTTTGCAGTATTAGCATCATTTTTTAGGGTAAAACACAACTACTTTAAACTATATTTTTTATCTATTTTCTTTTGAAGCAATCAATCGTTACTTGTATTCTTCAGCTTTTTTATCATACCAATCTTTCATTACAAAAAAAGCTTTCTTTTTAATTCCTCCACTCGAAATTAAACCTTTACGATTAAAGAAATCCTGAATACCTGTCAGTTGACGACGAGGCGATCTAAAATCGACAAGTATCCAAGGGGAAGTTCCCGCAAGACCTTCAATATGGTTAAACATTTCTGTATTTTGCTTGTATAATTCCTCCTGATATTCTTCTGTCCAGCGCTCCGTTTTATCACCATGTCTTCCTTGCAAAGCTCCACCGCCAAATTCGCTGATAATTACTGGTTTGTTATAAGGAATAACCCATTTCATATCTTTACAGGATTCATTTGTTCCCCGATACCAACCCACATATTGATTGAAACTTACGATATCTACATATTCATTCATGTTATCATGAAGTGTATTGACATCATTTTCACTTTTAGTTACTTCCATAGCCATACTGATCAAGCGGGAATTGTCTTGTTTACGGGCATATTTAGCCAATTTACTCAGGAAAATATCACGGTCATCACCATGAGGAGTTTCGTTTGCAATAGACCAAATCACAACTCCGCAACGGTTTTTATCACGGTAAATCATATCATGAAGTTGGTGTTCCGCATTAGCATAAGTATCAGGATTCGTCCACGAAATTGTCCAATACACAGGAACTTCAGACCAAACCATCAATCCCATTTTCTCAGCTTGGCGGACCATAGTTTCATTGTGTGGGTAATGCGCCAGACGAACATAATTGCAACCTAATTCTTTCGCCCAAGTCAATAAAGTGGTAGCATCTTCTTTTGACCAAGCTCTACCTTGTCTGAATGGTGCTTCTTCGTGGATACTGATTCCTCTCAAAAAGACTTTTTTACCATTCAATAAAATTTCTTTGCCTTTAGTTTCGATTGTTCTAAAACCAATTTTATCTGTAATATTTTCACCTGATTTATCAATCACAACATCATACAACTTAGGTGATTCTGGTGTCCATAAAACCGGATTTGTTTTCACTTCGAAATAAGCCATTCCGTTGTCATCTGTAACAATGTCTTTCTTAATTTTTAATTCAGGAATTTTAACCGATAGAGATTGATTTGCGACAGCTGAATTTAACTTTATCCAACCAGAAATTTTCTTTGCATCTTTTTTATCCAATTGAACCAAATAATCTTCAACATATACCTTTGGAACATTTGCCAAAACTACATCTCGAGTTATTCCGCCGTAATTCCACCAATCCATGTTTACTGTTGGCACATTATCTTTATGACGTTTGTTATCAACCTTTACAACAACAAAATTCTTTCCATCTT
>Ga0308157_10005852_pt1 | contig 15073 bp, 15 predicted proteins | sample PhyBR1_FD_201035 | JGI IMG/M metagenome (GOLD analysis project Ga0308157, IMG submission 201035) | Phyllosphere microbial communities from UC Gill Tract Community Farm, Albany, California, United States - DLSLB.R1 | ecosystem: Host-associated > Plants > Phyllosphere > Unclassified | place: USA...
TGCGACGGTATTCGACTTCAGATTACCGAGCGACTGTGACCTCGTGCACACCACCCCTCGCCGAGTCGGACGGCCGGCAGCGCGACCGTTTCCTGTCCGCGCTTCGGTTCCATGCGAATGTGAGCGTGACGCCTCCGCTATTCGCAGCCGATTCCGTCGCCGTCGCGGTCGAGGTGGGACCCGTATCCGGGGTCGCCTCGGCGAACGGGTGCGGCACCGGCTTCGCGGGCGGCCGTGCAGTTCTCGAAGTAGGACGACGAGTTCGATGAGCCACCTGATGATCCGCTCGACGACGATCCCGGGCTCGAGGATTTCTGCTTCGCCGGGCGGGTCTCTTCCTTCGTGGTGACATTGTCGCCGTCACCGGGGCCGGGCCAGTCGACATCCTCGGCGAAGGCGGGCTGGTCGTCGCACTTCGCAAGCACGCGTTCCATGGCGGCCTTCTCGGCCGGGACCACCCACAACTCGTATTTGTGCTTCACGGCGATCTGTCGGGCGACGTATTCGCAGCGAAAGCTCTTGTTCGGCGGCAGCCAAGTCGCGGCGTCGCCGTCGCCTTTCTGCCGGTTGAGGCTTGAGCTGACGGCGAGCAGGTTGAGCGGGTCGTTGCCGAATTCCTTGAGCGTCTCGTCGTCGAATTTGAAAGCCCCGGTCTGCCAGGCGTTCGATCGGGCGACGACATGGTCGATGTCGACGGCGTTCGCGCCCCGGTCGAAGTCGTAGGTGTCGCCGGCATAGAGGTCGTCGAGCGTCCCGGCCAGCACGATGCATCCTTGAGTTCCGGCTTTGAGGGTGATGGTCGTGAGGTCGCGGCGGAGTACGTCGTTGCGGGTGTCGCAGCCGTTGTGGTCGGTGTCCGACCGCCATTTGAACAGGTCGCCGTCGTACCCGGTCTTCGGCGCCCGGCCCTTGACCGTGAGTTCGTCCAACATCGCCGAGGCGGTCCCCGTCGCCGCGCTGCCCGCGCGGCCTTCGTCTCCTTCGCCGGCTTCGTCGGTGTCATCGGAATCCGACGGCGAGGGGATATCCTCGCTTGCCTCCGAGGCCCCACGTGTGGGTGTGGGGTCGGCGGCGCCGGATGAGACGGTGTCGACGGTCGGATCGGCATCCTCGGCACATCCGGAGAGGAGGCCGAGGGACAGGACTGCTGCGAATGCCGCGAGTGCGCGGCGTGAGGAAGAGAGCAAGGGCATGGGCTTTCGGGCGTGCAGGCTCGCCACTGGGGCGAGGTGGTTCAGACGTGGTCGTGGACCGAGCCGACACGAATGCCGCTGCTCGATCCACTTCGATCAGTGTAGGTCCGGCGGAGCGACGATGGCACACGGTCGGCCGGAACGTATCCCATTCGTTAGATACGCGGAAACGTGCCAGCAGACATCCCGCTGACCATCCCATCTGACTCCACCGGCGGGTGGGTGCATGATGGGAGGGAAGGGTGGGCGGCCTCGGCGAGGAGGATTTTCGATGCGACACGATGAGGAGCGTCCGCGCACCAGCGGGTTCCTTGCCGATGGGACGGTGCCGGGGCACTGGACGCAGGTGCTCGGGTCGATGCGTGCGAATCCGTTCACGCGTCTTTCACTGGATGAGGTGCGCGCCGAGGCGGCATACCTCCTCATCGTCGCGCCCTCCCCCGAAGTGGCCCGTGCGTGCTTCGGGGAAATGCTCGATGAGTTCGGGAACTCGGTTGAGATCGCCGCCCTCGAAGGGCTCGTGCCCAATCACGTCCCCGCTGGGACGTGGGTGTTCCTGCCACATCGGCAGGACGGGTGGACGGATCTTGAGGACGCCTCGGCGAAGGTGCGGGCGGCTTTGGTCAAGGAGAACTCGTCACGAGAGGCCTCGCACAAGCTGGTTCTCATGGAGTACGGGATCAACCTGTGGATGTGGGCCGAGCCGCCGTCGAGCGGAGGCGACCCCGTCTGCCATGCCGGCGAACTCATCAGCTGGGAAAGCGCCTGGGCGCTGGGGGCGAGCGGAAGCGATGTGAGTGATTCCGGAGGCGGCACGGACGGTGCGACTGTCGCGGGAAACGCTGTCACGGCAGAACCGTCACCACCGGCTGCTTCTTCGGAAACTGCGCGTCCGGCCTCGGCCCGCCCGCCGATCTACTTCGGCCTGCCACCTATTCTGCGCAGGCGCCGCTGGGACAACTGAGCACATTCTCTGACCCACCCTCGTCGACCGCTCGAGTTAGCCTCGAGCGCACACGCATTGCGGATTGAGGCGAGCGCTCGGCGCTCATACGAGCGGTCTTTGGCCAGGAACATGGCTGAGGCGAGCGGTCGAACAACCTCGGTCAACCGGCCCGGTGGATCGTCAGGTCCGTGCGTCCGGGATGGACGCTGTCGACCAGCGCCCGAGTGGACCGGTCATAGTCTCCGCCCAGCATTCGACGGTAGGGGCGCGCACGTTCCTCGCGCAGTCCCGCGATCCGAGCGGTCAGTCGCGCGGCCTCCCGTTCTCTGCCGTCGGCACCGAGCCCATCCGCGTCATAGACTACGTGGAGGTCGAGGGTTTCGATCCCGACGTACCACAGTGCACCGTGTGTCAGCGGAAAGAGCAGTGATTCGAGGTCGCCGCTGATTCCGCGTGGGCCCAGTGTTCGACTGTCGTCTCCTGCTGTGACGATGATCAGTGCTTTCCTGCCCATGAGCCTACCGTCGCCGTAGCGTCTCGGCAGCCCGGTGGAGTCATCGACGTCGCCTTGCGCGAAACCGGTCTGCAGCACGCGGTCGATCCATCCTTTGAGCATCGCGGGAGGCCCGTACCACCACAGCGGAAACTGGAGAACCAGGAGTTCGGACGCCGCCAGCCGCTCCTGTTCGCGTCTCACCTCAGGCTCGACCTCACCCCGGGCATAGGCTTCGCCAGTCAGTTCCGCCAGGTTCCCACCGGCGCCGGACAGACTTCCGAGATCATGCTCACCTAGCGTCGGGTTGAAGCGATCGGCGTAGAGATCCGACACTGTGAGCTCGTATTTATCGGCCAGCGCGGATCGACCGACTTGGAGCAGGTGCCTGTTGAGCGAATCTGCTTGCGGATGTGTGTAGACCCAGTGGGCGTGACCGGAGATCGGTTCATGAAATGAGTTCATGACTCAATTACATACGAGGCGCACGAGACGGAGAATAGGTGGCACGATCAGATAGATGCTCCATCGTCTAAAATGGCAACGTGGATGCTCTGACAAATGTGCTCACACATATCCGGTCGTCCGGCGCGCTGCTGGGTAGGACTTTGGCGAATCCGCCATGGTCTGCAGTGTTCGCGGAGAAGTCCTCTCTTACGCTCGTCGCCATGATCCGGGGTGATGCGTGGATCGTCGATGGTGGACAGTCTCACCGACTCAAGCCCCATGACATCGCCGTTGTCGTCGGACAGGCCCCTTTCGAGGTCACCAGTGACCCCGGAATGTCTCCTGATCCCATGTACGTCCAGACGGAGTCGGGAGTCTGCCTTGCCGCAGACGGAGGTGTGGCCGACAGCATTGCGCTGGGGACCCGGACCTGCGGCACACAGTTGGATGCCGATGACACTATGCTGACCGGATCATTCACTGTGAACGGTCGCGTAGCCGACCGCCTGCTGACGACACTCCCTCGGGTATTCGTCGTGCCGCACGAGTCACAGCGCACGAAGACGCTGGGTCTTCTTGAGACGGAGATCATGCGCGAAGAGCCCGGACAACAGGTCATCCTCGATCGACTGCTCGACGTCGTGCTGGCTGCGGCGCTGCGGGACTGGTTCGCAATGCCCGAAGTTCAGGCCCCAGGCTGGTACCGCGCGAGCTCCGACCCGACCGTGGGCGCCGCGCTCAACGCCATCCATGATTCCCCGCAGCACCCATGGACCATCGCGACTCTGGCCGAACAGTCCAACGTCTCGCGAGCGACGCTGGCGAGACGTTTCACCGAACTGCTGGGAGAGCCCCCTCTGACATACCTGACGAGCTGGCGTCTGTGCTTGGCCGCCGACCTCCTTGAACAGAGCGACTCGACAGTCGAATCCGTGGCGCTCGAAGTCGGCTACTCCAGCGGATACTCACTCAGCACTGCCTTCTATCGCGAGTACGGGATCCGCCCCAGCCGGTATCGCAGGGCGTCAGCAGACGCCTGACTGCACCTGCTTCCTCACGCCACGGCGACGACCACCCCGGCCGCCACAAGCAACACGAAATACCCCCAGGCGTGGAGGATCTCGGGGATCTTCGGCACCCGACGGCGCAGGAACACGATGATCGGCAGTCCGCCGATGAGCAACGCCGCGGCCGCCACCAGGTCGAGTGATCCCACGATGCCCGGGGCATCGATCGCCGCCGGGGTCAGGATCGTCACGAGCACGGCCGGGCTCATGATCACCAAGGTCAGGGGGTTGGCCAGGGTCGTGGCCACGGTCATCGTCGCCCCGGACCGGCGCATCATCGGCACCGTCATCACCGACCCTCCGACACCGAGGAACGAAGCCAGCCCACCGATCGGCACACCCCAGACAGCGGCGATTCCTCGGCCTCCCTCGCTGACTTCGCAAACGTCATCGACGACCGCGGCCTTGCGTCGGAAGAATCCGGGCCGGGCGAGCAGATCGATGGCAGTGGCCGCAATGTACGCGACGAACCCCCACTGCAGCAGCGCGTCCGGTGCGAATCGTCCTGCGAACGCACCCAATCCCCCGCCCAGCGCGAGCAGCCCGAGCAGCCACCATCGCCCTTTCAGGTGGGCGAGCGTGGATCGCTTCGTCGACACCGTCGCGACGATCGCGTTGACGAGCATCACCAACGCCGAGGTGGCCGACGCCACCCGCGCCGTGTCATGGCCGAGATCCGCATCGACCAGGGTGATGATCGGGACCGTGACGAAGCCGCCGCCGAAACCGAAGAGCACGGTGGTCAGGCCGACGAGGCAGCCGATGAGAACGAGTCCGAGGAATTCCATGACTGGCGGGGCACCTCAGAGCCGGGCGATGAGCAGCGGCTGGGTCACCGATCCGACATATCCGACCTCGTCCGCCAGATCACCGTCCGTGGCACCGCGCCCATCAGGGCCGACGTGGGTGCGGGCATTCATGTTCAGCCACTCCGACCGCGGTTCGCGAGCGAAGGTCAGCGACAGCGACGGTGGGATGAACGTCCACTCGCCGAACGGCAGGGCCGCCGAGACACCGTTCGCCGAGTCCGCCACGATGACGAAGCGCTGAATCGGGCTGGTTTGTTCACCCGCGACGAGCGGGATGCGCGGGCGTACCCAGACGTCGGCTGCCCCCAGTTCCTGGAGGCCGCCGGAGACGAAGCGCCATTCGATGGCACGACCGTAGCCCCAGTCGGGGCTGATGCCGGGGAAGTACTTCTGCTCCTGCGGTTCCGGCACCACCGAGGTGTCGAAGGTCGAGGCCACTTCGGCGCTGGATTCGGGTGTCGAGCGCATCCGCCACGCGGTTGCGGTGACGGCGAGTCGGCCCTCGGCCCAGAGTTTGGCCTCGACGAGCTCGATTCGCTTTCCGGGCCTCACGATCGTCGCCTCGGTGCGGATGCGGCCCTGCGGGATAGGGCCGAGCATGTCGATGGTCAGCCGCCCGATGCTCATCGCCTCGTCCTCACGGACTCGTTCGACGGCCCTGGCCAGCAGCGCGGCGGGCGGGCCGCCGTGCTGCATCGCCTCATCCCACGGGCTCGTCGTCGCACGTGTGGAGTCGAATTCGTCCTCGCCGCGCGGAAGGTAGAAGGCCTCGGGAAGCGGGCTGACCTCGTTGTCTGTCATGCAATTTCCTCAGTCGTTGAGCGTTTCCACCATTCTGCCCGACCTCAGACTTTGCCCTCGGGGTCTGAGTCGCCCGAGCCGGGGTCGGCAGTCTCGTTCTTCGCGGCGAAGGCGAGCGCGAACTCCTTCTTGCTATCGGCAATCGCCTGCGCCTCGAAGGTGTTCTTCCACGTCCGCAGCAGTCGCTTCTGCTGCGCGATGACGGCCCGATCGGCGCGTGTGGTGTCGCGCAGCAGCTCGAGTGCGCGCTCCTCGACCGACCCGTCGACGGAGTCGTTGAGGAAGCCGCAGGCGAGCATGTCAGCGGCGGAGAAACAGTTGCCGGTGAGCACGAACTCTGTCGCCTTCGTCCAGCCCATCAGGCGGTGGAGGTTGACCGATTCGAGCACCGAGGGGATGCCGATGCGCACCTCGGGCATCGAATACCAGGAGTCCTGGCTGCCGATGCGGAAGTCCGCGGCTGCGGCGATCTCGGCGGCCCCGCCGATGCAGTAGCCGTCGATGGCGGCGGCGACAGGAAGGGCGCAGTCCTTGATCGCTTCGCACACCTCGCCGAGGCGGCTGATCGTCGCGTACGCCCGCGACGCACTCGTGTGCGCGAATTGTGCGGTGTCCATTCCGGCTGAGAATCCGCGTCCGCCGGCCGAGGTAAGCAGGACCGCGCGCAGGCTCTCGTGAGCACCCGCCTCGGTGAAGGCGTCGATGAGCTGTCCGAGCATGTCCTCGGTGAGCGCATTCGCCTGCCCCGGATTGTCGATGGTGACGGTAAGAATGTCGTCGGTGCGGTCTTGCCTGATCATGCGGGCTCCTGCCTGTGAGTGTGTCGCTTCCTCAACCTTGTTCCGCCCCAAGGCTCGCCAACGCCGACTCAACAAAGGCCGACGCCGCCGGGCTCGGATTGAATTCGCTCCAGGCGAGGTATTCGACGCGCTTCGGCCCGTCGACCACGGGCACGGTGATCAGTCCTCGCCCCTCCGGCACAACTGCCGGGGCAAGCAACGCGATGCCGAGGTCGTGTGCGACGAGGTCGAGCATCATGTCCACGAGCATCGATTCGAACGCAACCGTTCGGGTCAGCCCCGCCTCGTCGAAGGCCCGATCCGACTGAGCTCGACCGGGGCTGTCGGCGGGGAAGTCGACGAATGCCTCGTCGGCGAGATCGGCCAACCGCAGGCGCTTGCGCCGCGCGAACCGGTGCCCGGGACCGAGCACGGCCACGAGCCTCTCCCGAGCCAGCACCTGACTTGCCACCCCGGTCGGCACCGCCGCCTCCGGCAATCCGAGGACTGCCGCGTCGAGGGACCCGGCACGGATCCGCTCGATGAAATCGACGCTGCCGCCCACACTCAATCCGACGCTCACCTGCGGATACGTCCGATGAAACCGTCCGAGCACGGCGACGAGGTCGAGTCGGGTCACCGTCGGGATCGCCCCGACCGTCAGATTTCCACGCATCTGCCCTGTCGCCGCGACCGCCTCGGTGACAGTCCGATCCGCGGCGTCGAGAGTCGCCCGGGCACCGGCGACGAAGGCGTGCCCGGCTTCGGTGAGTTCGACCCGTCGGCTGGTCCGAGCGAAGAGTTGGACACCGAGCTCGCGTTCGAGAGCCTTGATCTGATGGCTGAGTGCCGATTGCACGACATGGGTTTTCTGGGCCGCTCGGGTGAAATTCCGCTCCTCGGCGACGGCGAGGGCATAGCGCAGCTGCTGCAACTCCATTCATACATGATGACAGTTCATGGATTCGATGAAAACTATGTGTTGGACTCATGGCACGATTCAGGCAGACGCTGGAGTCATGACAACGACGACCACACTCACCCCATCCACCCCGACTCCGGCGAGCTCCCGGGTCGGCACCACCGTCCTCACCGCCCTCGCCCCTGCAGTGTGGGGCACGACGTACCTTGTGACCACGGAATTCCTGCCGACGGGCCACCCGCTCTTCGCCGCGCTCATGCGCGCCCTGCCCGCGGGCCTCATCGGTCTCCTCATCGCCCGCCGCCTGCCCGCCGGGTCCTGGTGGTGGAAAGCAGTGGTGCTCGGCACGCTCAACATCGGGATCTTCTTTCCGCTCCTGTTCGTCGCAGCCGCTCGCCTGCCCGGCGGGGTCGCTGCGACCCTGGGAGCCGCGCAGCCGATCCTCGTCACCGTCCTCGCAGTCATCGTCCTCGGTGAGCGTCTGTCGGTGTGGCGATTGGGCTGGGGGTTCGTCGGCGTTGCCGGAGTCGGTCTCGTCGTGCTCGGCCCCGGCGCCGGTTTCGATCCAGTCGGCATCGCAGCGGGCATCCTCGGTGCCGCCTCGATGGGAACCGGCGTCATCCTCGCCAAGAAATGGGGACTGCCGCCGGGCATCGGACCGGTCGGGTTCGCGAGCTGGCAGCTGAGTGCCGGCGGACTCGTCCTCCTCCTGCCCACCCTGCTCATCGAAGGCGTCCCCGCACAGGTCGACGCCCCGGGCATCGCCGGCTATCTGTGGCTGGGCGGCGTCGGCGGACTGCTCGCCTACACCCTGTGGTTTCGCGGCCTCGGACGCCTGCCGGTCACCGCGACCGCCCTGCTCGGACTGCTCTCCCCGCTCGTGGCTGCCGGACTCGGCATCGTCTTCGCCGGTGAGAGCCTCAACCTCGCGCAGATCGCCGGATTCGTCCTCGCTCTGGCAGCACTAGCCTGCGGACAGCTCTCCCCGACCGCACTCAACCGTGCACGCACATCAAACCGCACAGAGAAGGAACCCGCAGTATGAAGATCACCGTCATCGGAACCACCGGAATGGTCGGCTCCCGCATCGTCGCCGAGGCGGCCGACCGCGGCCATGGCATCATCGCCGCCTCCCGCCACCCCGAACACACACCTCGCCCCGAGGTGCATCCGCTGGCGATTGACGCCAGTCGTTCGCAGGACCTCGACCGTGCCCTGCGCGGTGCCGACGCAGCCGTTCTCACTGTGCGCGCGACACCCGGTCAGACACAGCAGTTCCTCTCCATCACGGAGGAAGTGCTGCAAGCGACCGCTCACGCAAGGGTGCCGCTGCTCATCGTCGGCGGTGCCGGGCCGCTGCGCTCCCCGAACCGGGCCGACATCCTCGTAGTCGACGATCCGGAGTTCGTCGCCGCCGAGTGGAAGGAGCTCGCTGCCGCCAGCGTCGCCCAGCTCGACGTCTGCCGCAACCAGGGCGGAGACCACTGGACCTACCTCAGCCCGCCGGCGGTGCTCGAACCCGGCAACCGCCTCGGCGAGTACCAGCGCGGAACGACAGCCCTGCTCATCGGGGCGGACGGCCAGGCGCGCATCAGCGCCGAGGACCTCGCCGCTGCCGTCATCGACGAACTCGAATCACCAGAGGGCGACCGGCACTTCACCGTCGCAAGAGTCTGAGGTTCGCGCGGTCAGGCGAAGGGCATCGGCCGGCCACCACCTCGGTCGTCCCTGTCTGTCCCACCTGCGGCCAGACTCACTCTTGTATCCAAGATGGATGCAAGTTAATGTGAGTGAGTCCTGACCACCACGACGACGTGAGACCACCATGACCAGCCACATCCGCGAACAGGCCAAACTCATCACCGCCCAGCTCCTCTCGGGAGCCGGCATCGCCTCCGGGTATGCCGTCGGCGGACTGCTCGCCGAGGAGATCACCGGGCAGACCTCGATGGCCGGTTTCGCGCAGATGAGCGTCATTCTCGGCGCCGGCCTCATCGCCTATCCTCTCGCCGTGCTCGCCGGTCGTTCCGGTCGTCGTAAGGCGCTGACCTTGGGCTTCGGCATCGGCACGCTCGGCGCCGTGGTCGTCCTCATCGGCGTCGCCCTGCAGTTCCTGCCCTTGTTCATGCTCGGGATGATGATGTGCGGATCCTCGACCGCCTCCGGCCTGCAGGCTCGTTACGCCGCCGTCGACCTTGCCGACCCGGCCGCCGCAGGCCGAGCGATGTCCCTGGTGGTGTGGGCGACGACCGTCGGCTCCGTCCTCGGCCCCAGCTTCACCGCTCCCGGAGCCCACCTCGGCGAAACACTGGGCATGAACGGATTGGCCGGGCCCTACCTCATCTCCATGGTGGCGTTCGCCCTGGCGACGCTGTCGGCCTCGACGCTGACGAAGTCGGTGGCCGCCGGAACCGACCACCCCAGCGAACCCAGGGTCGACGATCCCGGCCACGACGGTGAGGGCACGGCCGAGGTCAACGACAGCGCCGCCTCGGCGAAGGAATCCGCCCCGACCGACAAGTCCACCACCACTGAGGCGACCGCCCCTCCCCCGATGAAACTCGGCGAAGCGCTGCGCTTCGCCCTGGCCCGCCCGGTGCCGCTGTTCGCGATGATCACAATCATCGCGGGGCAGATGATGATGACCAACGTCATGGTCATGACCCCGGTGCACATGGATCACCAGGAGTTCAGCCTCGGCGCCATCGGCATCGTCGTGAGCATCCACATCGCCGGCATGTACGCCCTGTCCCCTGTATTCGGCTGGATGGCCGACCGGTGGGGTTCGGGCGGCGTCATCGCAGGTGGGGCCGGTATCTTCGTTCTCACGATCGTCCTCGGCGTCATCGATGCGGTGGCCCCGGAGTCGTCGATGGTGCTGCTGTCGACCGCGCTGTCGCTGCTCGGAATCGGATGGTCCATGTTCCTCATCGGCGGCTCGTCCCTACTCACCGCCTCGGTGCCGGCACATGCGAAGGTGCCGCTGCAGGGCGCCTCGGATTCGGCGATGAACCTCGGAGGGGCGCTCATGGCGGCGATGGCCGGGACTGTACTCGGCGCCGGCGGATTCCTGTGGATTAACCTCATGGCCACGTTCGTCCTGCTCATCGCCGTCGGATTCTCGATCCGCGCGATCCCGCTGATGAGCTGGCCCGGACGCCGCACTGCCGGCCTCGCCGAGGCGGCCGACCCGCCCGCTGCCGCCACGAGACAGGATGGGGCAGGGAAATGAGCACGAATACACGATCCTCGAGAACGGCGACGGAATCGATGAGCGCGGCCGAACGCGCCTATTCGGTCATCCGCGGGCAGATCCTCAACGGCTCTCACGTGCCCGGGACGATGCTCGGCGAGGCGGCACTGGCCACCGAGATCGGCGTCAGCCGCACCCCGGTGCGCGTGGCTCTGGCCCGATTGCAGGACGAGGGGTGGATCCACATCTATCCCAAGCGCGGGGCGATCGTCCAAGGCATCGACGAACGCACGGTCTCCGAGCTCGCCGATGCCCGTTATGTGCTCGAGACGACCGCTGTCGAGCGGGCATCCGAACCCATGCGGAAACGGTTGGCGGAGAAACTCGGCGCTCTCATCACGCAGCATCGAGCCGCTTTCGCAGAGGGGGACGTCGCCCGATTCATCGAGCTCACCCTGGAGTTCCACCGCGGCTTCGTCGAGGCAGGGGACAACCGGGTGATGCTCGAGATGTATTCGCTGCTCTCCGACCGGCACCGATTCACCCTTTTCATGAACAGCCGACACCTGCTCGATCGGTCGGACGAACTCATCGCCGAACACGAGGCCCTTGTCGCACATCTGCGCTCCGGCGATTCCGCGGCATTCGCGGCGACTCTGCAGGGCCACATCGCGGAGAACGCCGGCCCGGCGCACTGACGAACAGATGCACCGGGCCCCTGTGGCGATTCGACTCGACGTCTCCTCGTAACGGCACAGTTTGAGTTGAGCAGCCCATGTTTGAACATGGGCTATCCACCTCGAACTGGGCCGCGACCGCACGGGCCGGCCGCTCGCGCTCGCTGCGCACTCACCGGTGGACTGAGTCCCGCCTCGGCGAGGGGTTCCCCACTTCCGCGCCCAGTCGTAGGCTGAGGTCATGGAGCACAGATATCTGGGAAACAGCGGACTCAAGATCTCCGAGATCACGTACGGCAACTGGCTCACGCACGGTTCGCAGGTGGAGAACGACACCGCCACGAAGTGCGTGCACGCCGCCCTCGACGCGGGCATCTCCACCTTCGACACCGCCGACGTCTATGCGAACACCGTCGCCGAACAGGTCCTCGGCGACGCACTCAAGGGCCAAAGGCGCGAATCGCTCGAGATCTTCACGAAGGTCTACTTCCCCACCGGACCCAAGGGACACAACGACACCGGCCTATCGCGCAAGCACATGATGGAGTCGATCAACGGCTCGCTGCGCCGACTCGGCACCGACTACGTCGACCTCTACCAAGCCCATCGCTACGACTACGAGACTCCGCTCGAGGAGACGATGCAGGCCTTCGCCGACATCGTCCGCTCCGGCAAAGCACTCTACATCGGTGTGAGCGAATGGAACGCCGACCAGCTGCGCGCCGCCCACCACCTGGCCCGCGACCTCGGCATCCAGCTCGTGTCGAACCAACCGCAGTACAACATGCTCTGGCGCGTCATCGAAGAACGGGTCGTCCCGACGTCGAGGGAACTCGGCATCTCGCAGATCGTCTGGTCCCCGATCGCCCAGGGCGCACTGACCGGCAAATACAAGCCCGGCCAGCCGGTCCCCGCCGGATCCCGGGCAACCGACGAGGACGGCGGCGGCGCCGAATCGATCAGGAGCCGCTATCTCCACGACGACAAGCTCACGGCCGTGGCGAAGCTCGAACCGATCGCCGACGAGCTCGGAATCACGATGGCGCAGCTCGCGATCGCCTGGGTGCTCGCCAACGACAATGTCGCCACTGCTCTCGTCGGTGCCTCCCGCCCCGAGCAGATCGCCTCGAACGCCGAGGCGGCCGGGGTCGCCCTCGACACGGACGTCCTCACTCGCATCGACGACATCCTCGGCGACCTGCCGGAGACCGACCCCAACAAGACCCAATCACCGGCCACCCGCCTGACCTGACCCCTCACCGAGGCGGCCGACCGTCCGTAGGAATTCCGACCGCGGTCCCCTGTGGGGCCGCGGTCGGAATCTTTCGCACCGGCGATAAAAGCTCCGCGGCGTTGGGTGTCCGTCACCCGGCCAGGAGATGAACTCAATGAATCTCACACCGACCCGGGGCCGCCTCGGCGAGGGTGGTGGGTTAAACTGCATGAAGCGGTTATATAACCAAGGAATTTATTTCCGGGCGCAAAGAGGGGCCGATTCAGCACACCGCCGCGGGCGAGCTGACGCTGGAAGACGAAAAGAGACACAGACGACGAACAGGTGAGGGGATGCCATTGGCGAACGGAGACGACATTCAGAAGGAACCGTCAGAAGGCACCCCGGTCAACCGGAACCTCGTGCTTGCGGTTCTCGTCTCCGGAGCATTCGTCATCATCCTCAACCAGACGCTGCTCAACACCGCCCTGCCGGCGTTCATGCACTACTTCGACATCACCTCCGGCGCCGCACAGTGGGTGACGACAAGTTTCATGCTCGTCAACGGCATCATGATACCGGTAACCGCGTTCCTCATCGAGAAGTTCACGACGAGGGGCTTGTTCTTCACCGCGATGGGCCTGTTCATCATCGGCACCCTCGTCTGCGCGATCGCCCCGGTCTATCCGGTGATGCTCATCGGACGCGTCATCCAAGCCTCAGCCGGCGGCATCATCATGCCGCTCATGCAGACGATTCTCTTCGCGATCTTCCCCGTAGAGAAACGCGGATCGGCTATGGGCACCTTCGGCCTCGTCATCGCCTTCGCACCGGCCATCGGCCCCAGCCTCTCCGGTTGGATCGTCGACCACCTTCCGTGGCAGACGCTGTTCTACATGATGCTGCCGATCGCGATCATCGATCTCATCGTCGCCTATTTCCTGCTCAAGAACGTCACCGAACGCACCTTCCCCCGACTCGACGTCCTCTCGATCATCCTCTCCACCCTCGGCTTCGGCGGACTGCTGTTCGGCTTCGGCACCGCCGGTGACGCCGGCTGGCTCAGCGCCGAGGTGCTCATCCCGCTGGTCATCGGCGCGATCTCGCTGACATTCTTCATCACCCGTCAGTTCAAACTCGAACAGCCGATCCTCGAGTTCCGCATCCTCCGCTACCGAATGTTCACGCTCAACACCCTGCTGGGCATGTGCGTGTTCATCGTCATGGTCGGCGGCATGATGGTCCTGCCGCTGTACATGCAGAACATGAATGACTTCTCGGCCATGGAGTCGGGCCTGGTCCTGCTTCCCGGCGCCGCGGTGATGGGACTGATGTCGCCGGTGACCGGTCGCGTGTTCGACGCCATAGGCGCCAAATGGCTCGCCATCGCCGGCTTCGTCCTGCTCACCGGAACCACGTTCCTCTTCGCTCGGCTGGAACCGGACACCTCGTTCGTCTACCTCGCCGTCGTCAACACGGTCCGCATGTTCGGTGTCGCCATGGTGATGATGCCGGTGACCACGGCCGCGCTCAACCAGCTGCCCTCGCACCTCATCCCCCATGGCACTGCCCTGAACAACACGCTGCGCCAGATCGCGGCGTCGGTCGGCACCGCGGCGCTCGTGACGATCATGGTCTCGGCCGCGCGGAACCCGGAGACCTACGGCATGGCGGGCCTGGTCCACGGCGCGAACGTCGCGTTCTTCGTCGCCGCCTGCGTCGGCATCCTCGGCGTCATCGGTGCGTTCTTCATCAAGAACTCCCACGGACTCGAACCGGGGCAGAAGAAGGTCGCCGGCAAGTGATTCCGGGGCACCGCAGGTGCCTCACCGCCATATAAACAGATCCGGCCCAGCCCCTCAGCGGCCCAGCCCCTCAGCGGCTCCTGTCGGCGCCCTCGACGAGGTGGCCCGCCACGATGCGCGCCTGTCTGAGTGCGTCTTCGGGCTCCACTGCTCCGCTGAGCACCAGAGTGGCGTATCCGTGGACGAGCGACCATGCCGCCACCCCGAAGTCGGAGTCCGGCCCCGATCTGGTCGTCGCCACTCCGACCGAGAGCGCCGCCCACGCCCGCTGACGGGCCGCAGTCAGTTCGCCGTCGTCATCGTGGAGCAGCCGGGGTTGGAACATCACCGTAAAGTGGGATGGGCAGGCGAGCGCGAATTCGACGTACGCGACTCCGCGGTCGATGAGTCCGCCGCCTTCGTCGACTCCGGACATCGCCTCCGCCAGGCGGTCGTATCCTTCTGTCGCCAGCGCCGTGAGCAGACCGGATTTGTCACCGAAATGATACGTCGGAGCGGCGTTGGAGACGCCGGCCCGCTTCGCCAGCGCACGCATGCTCAGTTTGGCCACGCCGTCTTCGGCAATCGCCGAGGCGGTCTCCGCCAACAGGGTTCGACGCAGATCCCCATGATGATAAGTCACAGTCCGATCGTACCGGAGCAAACTTTTCATTGACAAGATGCTTGTCGGCGATCTATCTTTTCACTGTAAAGATTCGTCGCGGCCGCAAGGCCTCGCTCATCGAAGG
>Ga0308157_10005855_pt1 | contig 15069 bp, 12 predicted proteins | sample PhyBR1_FD_201035 | JGI IMG/M metagenome (GOLD analysis project Ga0308157, IMG submission 201035) | Phyllosphere microbial communities from UC Gill Tract Community Farm, Albany, California, United States - DLSLB.R1 | ecosystem: Host-associated > Plants > Phyllosphere > Unclassified | place: USA...
GAAGAAATTGAAGTAATTGACCAAAGAGTTAAAGACTTAGTTGAAGAGTGTGCGAAATTCGCTGAAGAATCTCCATACCCAGACTTACAACAATTATACGATGTAGTATACGCACAAGAAGACTATCCATTTACACCTCATAAATTATAATATCATGGCGATTAAAGTAACAATGCCTCGTTTGAGCGATACTATGACTGAAGGAACGGTAGCAACTTGGCTTAAAAAAGTAGGCGACAAAGTAAGCGAAGGTGATATCTTAGCTGAAATCGAAACAGACAAAGCAACAATGGAGTTCGAATCTTTTAACGAAGGAACTCTTTTACATATCGGAATTCAAGCTGGAGAAACTGCTCCAGTTGATTCATTATTAGCTATCATTGGTAAAGAGGGAGAAGATATATCTGCTCTTTTAGCTGGTGGTGATGCTCCTGCTGCTGAAGCTCCAAAAGCGGATGCTCCTGCTGCTGAAGCAAAAACTGAAACTGCTGCTCCTGCAAAAGCTGCTGAATTACCAAAAGGTGTTATAGTTGTAACTATGCCACGTTTGAGTGATACAATGACTGAAGGTACTGTAGCAACTTGGTTGAAAAAAGTTGGCGATACTGTAGCTGAAGGAGATATTTTAGCAGAAATTGAAACAGACAAAGCTACTATGGAGTTTGAGTCTTTCAATGCTGGTACATTATTATATATCGGAATTCAAGAAGGAAACACTGCTCCTGTTGACAGCTTATTAGCGATCATTGGACCTGCAGGAACTGATATTTCTGGAGTTGCTGATAACTTTACTGCTGGAGGCGCTGCAACTGCAAGTGCTCCTGCTGCAGAAGAAAAAGCTGCTCCTGCTGCTGAAAAAGCACCTGAAGCTGCTGCTGAAACTTCAAACGGAGGAAGAATTTTAGCTTCACCATTAGCTAAGAAAATTGCTTCTGACAAAGGAATCCAATTATCTCAAGTTAAAGGTTCTGGAGAAAACGGACGTATCGTGAAAAGCGATATCGAGAACTTTACTCCATCTGCTCAAGCGCAAACTGCTTCTGCACCTGCTGCTAAACAAGAAGCGTCTGCTCCTGCTGCACCAAAAGTTTTTGTTCCTGCTGGAGAAGTTTACACAGAAGAGATCAAAAATTCTCAAATGCGTAAAATCATTGCAAAACGTTTGGCAGAATCTTTATTTACTGCACCTCACTACAACTTAGTGATCGAAGTAAGTATGGACGAAGCAATGCAAGCAAGAGCTGCTATCAATAGCGTTCCAGATACAAAAGTATCTTTCAACGATATGGTAATCAAAGCTTGTGCTTTAGCATTGAAAAAACATCCAAAAATCAACTCTCAGTGGAAAGAAGATGCTATCATCATCAACCACCACGTAAACATTGGTGTTGCTGTAGCAGTTGAAGACGGATTAGTAGTTCCTGTATTGAAATTTACAGATGCTATGAGTTTATCTCAAATTGGCGGTTCTGTAAGAGATCTTGCTGGAAGAGCTAAAAACAAAAAATTAGGACCACAAGAAATGGAAGGAAGTACTTTTACAGTATCTAACCTTGGAATGTTTGGTATTACTGAATTCAATTCAATTATCAACCAACCAAACTCTGCTATCCTTTCTGTAGGTGCAATTGTTGAGAAACCAGTAGTTAAAAACGGTCAAATCGTAGTTGGAAACACAATGATGTTATCATTAGCATGTGACCACAGAACAATTGACGGTGCAACTGGAGCTCAGTTCTTACAAACATTAAAACAATACATCGAAAGCCCAGTTACAATGTTGGCATAATTTCAAATTGCCAGCCTGAGCGAAGTCGAAGGTATCCATAATAAAATCCCGTCCCGAAGTTTTTCGGGACGGGATTTTTTGTTTAATTTTCATCCTCAAATTCAAAACCTCACAAAATGAAGAAACTAATTCTTGTTACTTTATTTCTGACAGCAATTGCCTGCCAGAAAAAAGAGCAAACAGAAAAACCAACCAACGTTGTAGACGAACACAGTTATTCTAAACCAGAACTTGCTGTTGTAAAACATCTTGATCTTGATATTAAAGTTGATTTTGATACACAGACAATTTCAGGAAAAGCATCTTGGACAATTGATAACATCAGCAAAGGGAACGAAATTATTTTCGACGAAAACACTTTAGACATCACAAAAGTAACTTTAGGCGATGACGAAAAAGAAACCAAATTCGAACTTGGGGCAGCCACTGAATTTCACGGAAAACCGCTTCATATTACAATCGAACCCAATACAACCAAAGTAAATATTTACTACAACACCACTAAAGATGCTGTGGCATTGCAATGGTTAAAACCAGAACAAACTGCAGACAAAAAGAAACCTTTTGTTTTCTCTCAAGGCGAAAGTGTTTGGTCACGCACATGGATTCCGTGTCAAGATTCACCTGGAATTCGTTTTACTTACAATGCAAAAGTTACGGTTCCTAAAGATTTATTAGCCGTAATGAGCGCTGTAAATCCGCAGAAGAAAAATGATACCGGAGTTTATACTTTCAAACAAGACAAAGCAATTCCTTCTTATTTAATGGCAATTGCCGTTGGAGATATTGATTTTCAAGCCATCGACAACAGAACTGGAGTTTACGCAGAACCATCTGTTCTAAAAAGCGCTGCTTATGAATTTGCTGAATTAGGAAAAATGGTAAATGCTGCCGAAAAACTATACGGACCATACCGCTGGGGACGTTACGATGTTCTAGTTTTACCTCCAAGTTTCCCTTATGGCGGAATGGAAAATCCAAACTTGACTTTCTTAACTCCGGGAGTAATTGCTGGAGATCGTTCTCTTACGAGTTTACTAGCACACGAATTGGGACACAGCTGGAGCGGAAACTTAGTTACAAACGCAACTTGGGATGATATTTGGTTAAACGAAGGTTTTACTACTTATGTTGAGCATAGAATTGGAGAAGCAATCTTCGGGAAGAAAGAATTTGACATGCAGAATGTTATCACCAATAAAGAATTGGTTGATAATGTTGCCGAATATGGAGATACAAATCCAGACACAAGATTAAAAGTTAGCTTGACAGGAAGAAACCCTGATGAAGGTATCAGTATGATTCCTTACGTAAAAGGATATGCTTTTTTAAGAGTTATTGAAAATGCTGTCGGGCGTGAAAAATTCGATCCGTTTATTAAAAATTATTTTGATTCTCACGCTTTTCAATCTATTACAACAGAAGATTTCGTTAAATACATCAACGAAAACCTTATTAAAGGCGACAAAGCTTTAGCAGATAAAATCCAATTAGACAACTGGATTTACAAACCAGGAATTCCGTCAAACATTCTTCCTGTAAGTTCTGCAGATTTTGATGCCATTGATGCTATTCAAAAAAGCTGGAGAGAAACTGGCGTTGCAGGTTTAAGCAAAAAAATCACAACTACAGCAGAAAAACAGCATTTTATTGATCATCTTCCTGTTGATATTACTGCAAAAGAAATGGAAGCAATTGATAAAGAATTCAACTTTACTAAAGGCGGTAATTTCATCATTAAACGCCAATGGTTTGTTCAGGCAATTCGTCATCAATATAAAGCAGCAAATCCTGCAATTGAACAATTCCTAATTGGAAGCAGCAGAACTGGCTCTATTATGATGCTTTATAAAGAAATGGTTAAAACTCCAGAAGGAAAAATTTGGGCTAAACAAGTATTTGACAAAGCTAAATCTGGCTATCATGCAACTACAATTCAGGATGCTGAAGGTGTTTTGAAATAGTTTTTTCAAGATTATAACTCTAAAAAGTGGCTGTTCTTTAGGAATAGCCACTTTTTTTTACGCCTTATTTGTCATTTCGACGAAGGAGAAATCTTCACAAGAAGCTCGACAAAGATTGGATTCTCATTGCGGAGTTACTCGCGAAGATTTCTCCTTCGTCGAAATGACAAGATTGTGTTAATTGTTTGCAGAATTTCTAGTGCGATCCTTCCTTCATCAGGATGATAAATAAACGAAAACAATCTTATGAAAATGAGTGTTCTAGCCCCGATAGAAGTGAAAATCCTTTTGTACCGGGGTTCGGCACAAAAGATTGCAACGGATAGCGGGATTAGCTCCTGAAAACCACTGGGGAAAATTATCCATCACATAGCGTACATTCTCCATGTTTTAAAATCTGTAATCGTCGCAACTTTGTAATGTCAAAAGACAACAACAAATAACAACAATTAAATATTAAATAAAATGACACGATTAACAGCATTAAACCCAGAAGAAGTAACAGGAAAAACTAAAGATTTATTCAACGCAGTTCAGGCAAAATTAGGCGTTGTTCCAAACATGATGAGAACAATGGGAAATTCACCAGCCGTTTTGGAAGGATATTTGAATTTGAGCGGTGCATTAAGCCACGGAAAATTAAGTGCAAAAACAGGTGAATTAATTGCCTTGGCGGTTTCAGAAAGCAATTCTTGTGATTACTGTTTAGCGGCACATACCTTTATTGGAGAAAAATTGGTAAAAGCAGATCCAGCAGTTTTAAAAGCAGCAAGATCTGGAAACTCTGATGATGCGAAAACAGAAGCGATCTTACAATTGGCTAAAACACTAATCAGCAAAGGTGGCTTAGTAAATGACGAAGATGTCAACAAAGCTAAAAACGCAGGAGTTTCTGATGCTGAAATTGCAGAAACTATCGCTCATGTAGCTTTGAATGTATTGACAAACTACTTTAATAACGTAGCAAATACAGAAATTGATTTTCCAGCAGTTTAATCAAGATTTGCACATTCACTATAACAAAAAACAATTTACAAAGATAGCCACGGATTTATTTCATGGCTATCTTTATACTTTCAAAAACAAAACAGGTTATGAGCGCTCAAAATGTTTTTACTTTAATCAATCCGCAAAATGGAAATTTGGCCTTTAAAATCCTTCCTTTTGAAGATAACAGCTATTTTGATCATTTACAGCGAAATAATTATTACTCTTTAATTTGGATAACTAAAGGAAAAGGCAATGTAAAAGCCGATTTTGCAGAACATCATTTTGAAGAAAACTCACTTCTCGCCTTTTCTCCTTATCAGCCTTTTATGCTTTGTGTGAGCGAACCCATTGAAGGAATTGCAATCCATTTTCATTCTGATTTCTATTGCATTCACATGCATCAAAAAGAGGTTTCCTGCAATGGCGTTTTATTCAACAATATTTATCAGCCGCCTTATGTTCAAGTCACAGAACAAGCTTCACAAACTTTCAATATGGTAATTGATCAGATGAAAGCCGAAATTCAAAACGCAGAATTGGCGCAGTATGAATTATTGATTTCGTATTTGAAAATATTTCTAATTACCGCTTCAAGATTAAAAACAGAACAATTGGAAGAAATGAAATCGGTTCCAGATTCTAAAGAACCTATAATTCTCCAAAACTTAAAAGATGCCATTGAACTGAATTTTAAAACGAAACATTCTGCCGGAAATTATGCTGAATTATTGAACATTTCTCCAAAAGCCTTGGCAAAATTATCTAAGAATTATTTCAATAAAACCTTAACAGATTTAATTTCGGAAAGAATCATCATTGAAGCCAAAAGGGAATTATACATGACCAACAAAACGGTCAAAGAAATCGCATACGAATTAGGTTATGATGATGAACATTATTTCAGTCGTTTCTTTAAAACTAATGCCGATGTTTCTCCACAAATTTATCGCGAAACGGTAGGTTTTGGCAAAATGGATGCTTAGTTTAGAGTCGCAGTTTGCTGATTACCGTAAACTGTTACTGATTACTTATTTTTCGCTTCTATCCATTTAGACATGTATCTCGTACTTGTATAAGCGTGATGCTGGAGCAGATTTCCCATGAAATTATGAAGACGATGGCTTTTAGAATCTATTAAAAGTGAATTTATCAATGAAATCAATTGACTTGAATAAGTGCCTTTCTGATAGCATTTATTAATGATTTCGATTCCGTTTTTTTGAGATTGTTTCCAAAGATTTTCGTCTTGATAAAGTGCAATTGCTTTTTTTGCAAACTCAACCGAATCATCTTCAATAAAACCATTCCAAGGCAAATTTTCATGCATTGCTTCAGAACCAATTGACGTTGTCGCACTTGGCGTTCCACATTGCATGGCTTCTAAAAGTTTACCTTTTAAACCCGCACCAAAACGAATTGGCGCTAGAACTACTCTAGCTTTTTTCACAACTTCATTGGCATCTTCAGCCCTTCCCATTATATAAAAACCATTTTTTGGCTGATGCAATTGCAGTACTTTTTGTGAGGGATATGCTCCGTAAACTTCCAAAATGGCTTCTGGAAAATCTCTTTTTATAGAAGGCCAGATTGCTTCTTTCAAATATTGAACGGTATTCCAATTTGGTTCATGAAGAAAATTTCCAATGAAAATGAAATTTTTCCGTTCATCAAAAGAAGGCAATTTCAAAAGTTCTTCTTCTTTCATTTCATCCACCAAAAAAGGAAGATAAAAGAATAAATCTTCATTAATTTTGAAAACATCTTTTAGAATATTCATTTCGAATTCAGAAATAATCAAAGACAGATCACATCTTAAAATACTTGCAATTTCTCGTTTTGCCACTTCTTCAGATAACAAATCTTGGATTTCAAAAATGCGATTTTCCTTGAAAGCTTTTTGCCTCGCCGTTCTTAAACAATGCACATCTTCTGTGTCTAAAATTCTAATCGCTTTTGGGCACTTTTCAATTACGCGCCACCCAAATTGTTCTTCAATCATAAAGCGATCAAACAAGACAACATCTGGATTTAATTCCAAGATAAAATCATCAAAAGTGGAAGAATTGAGTTCGATGTTCTTTTTTATTACTCCAAACTCAGACAAATCAACCATAAAATTACTATCCTGAGCCGCACTTGCAAAAGTAATTTCGAATCCATTTTCTTTGAAAATAGAAATCAATTGCATCATTCTTCCACCTGCTGCAGAAGACTTTGGCTCGGGCCAGACAAACCCTATAATTAAAAGTTTTTTGATTTGATTCATAATCTTTGTTTCATATTACAAAATAATACTATTTTCCGCGGATTTGCACCCAATTTCCTGAAATTCGGTCGTAAAAAAACACTAATTTTGCAAAATCTAAATGGTGGGAAATTATGTTGGGATTAAAATTAGCTACGGACCCGCGCTGGGTAAATATCGTTGAGTCAAATATCGAAGAAATTTTAACGGATCATGCCTGGTGCGAACAAAAAGCGGCTTCAAATGCGATTAGTATCGTTACTTACAACTCTGAACTCGAAGAATTGGTAACCGAAATGCTTGAAATTGCAAGAGAAGAACTGGAACATTTTCAGATGGTTCATAACATTATAAAGCAACGCGGACTTGCTTTAGGCCGCGAAAGAAAAGATCATTACGTAAATGTACTTTTTAAATTCATGAAAAAAGATGGTAGCCGTAGAGATGCACTTTGCGATCGATTATTGTTTTCTGCAATGATCGAAGCTAGAAGTTGCGAGCGCTTTAAAGTACTTTCTGAAAACATTAAAGATGAAGAATTAGCAAAATTCTACCGCGATTTAATGATCTCTGAAGCTGGCCATTACACTACATTTTTAGGATTTGCCAGAAAATATCAAGATAATATTGATATCGATAAACGCTGGAAAGAATGGATTGAATATGAAGGTTCGATTATTACTAATTATGGTAAAAACGAAACCGTTCACGGATAAATTACGCTCTTTTTTATTACTCTATTTTCATATTTAAACACCACTATTCGCTATGCAGAAAAGTAAGTCCAGATCAATCGTTTTTAAAATTGCGAAGTATTTCGGAATAACTTTCGCGGTTATTATAGGATTATTATTTTTAACGCCTATCGTCTTTGAGGATCAAATAAAAGAGCAAATAAAGAAAACAGCTAATGAAAGATTAAGCGCAGAACTAAATTATTCTGACGTTTCTGTCTCATTCTTCCGCCATTTTCCTTCTCTTACTTTAACTTTAGATAATTTAAGTTTAAATGGTTCAGCTCCATATACAAACGAAAAATTTATCACTGCAAAAGAGGTTTCTTTCGGAATCAATGTAGCGAGTCTTATTTTCAGCAAATCGGTAAAAATTGACCAGATCTATTTATCCGATTCTTTTATAAATGTAAAAGTGAATCCAAATGGAGAAGCCAATTACAACATTTATAAATCTCAGGAACAGGCTTCACAACCAAAAGACAGCTCCGACACTGCCTTAAAACTAGAGCGAATTGAGATTTTGAATAGTAAAATTATTTACGACGATAAATCGACAAAAGTCCATTTTGATGCTTACGGATTTAATTATTTAGGAAAAGGAGATTTGAATAAAGCCGTATTTGACTTGTATTCGAAAGCTAAAATCGAGAAATTGAATATCGTTTATGAAGACGAACCTTATTTAATGAACAAAAAAATTGATGCTGATTTGATCACAAAAGTCAACATCAACTCGCTTTCTTTCTTTTTCCAACAAAACAACCTTAAAATCAATCAGCTTCTGGTTGACTTTAAAGGAAAATTTGACATTTTGAAAGATGGTTACAACATGGATTTTGTTATTAAATCTGACAATAGCAATCTATATGATGTTTTTACCGCTTTTCCTCCAAAATACATTACTTGGCTTTCTAAAACCGAATTGAAAGGAAATACGAATCTTTTACTGACCTTAAAAGGAAAGTATATCGCTTCAGAAAATATTGCTCCAGATTTGAACTTAGATGTAAAGATAAATGACGGTTTTGTCAATTATAACAAAAGCGCATTTCCAGTTTCAAACTTAAATTTAGACATCAAAACTAAAGTTCCGTCTTTAAATCCGGATCTGGTTATTGTCGATGCAAAAAACCTTTCCTTGAACATTAATCAGGATTATTTAAAATCTACATTTTTGGTTAAAGGAGTAAACACACCCGAAATTAACGCCGATTTCAAAGCTAAAATTGATCTTGAAAAACTAACCAAAGCACTCGGAATTCCTGATATTGAGCTAAAAGGAGCTTTGGCTGGAGATGTAAAAGCAAACGGAGTATTCGATCAAAAAAACAAGCGTTTTCCTGTTACAAACGGAATCGTTAATTTAGAAAATGGTTATTTAAAAACACCGTATTACCCAAATCCGATTACAAACATTACCATTAAATCTAAAATCGAAAACCAAAAAGGAACTTTTGAGGATTTAAAAATAAACTTAACCCCAACTCAATTTACTTTTGAAGGAAAACCAGTTTTTGTGCAAGCTTATTTAAGCAATTTTGACGATTTAAATTATGACATAAAAGCAAAAGGAGAATTGGATGTGAGCAGAATTTATAAAGTTTTCTCGCAAAAAGGCCTTGATCTTGACGGTTTCGTAAAAGCAGATTTGTCTTTGAAAGGAAAACAAAGCGATGCCGAAAAAGGAAATTACAGCAAACTAAACAATAAAGGTACTCTTGAATTAAGAAACATCGGAATTGCTTCTGAATATCTTCCGAAGAGATTCATTATCAAAGAAGGAATTTTCAAAATCAATCAGGATAAAATGTCGTTCAATAATTTCTTGGCCGCTTACGGACAATCTGATTTTAAAATGAATGGTTATTTACAGAATGTCTTCAATTACGCCATGACCAATACAGGCATTTTAAGAGGTTCTTTTAAAGTTTCTTCCCGATATATCAATATTGACGAATTTATGTCGAGTGTAGACCCTAATACACCCGTAACAGAAAGTTCAGCTCCAAAAACAGAAGCCAAACAATCAGACAACACCCAAACTGGCGTTATTATCATTCCAAACAATTTGAATTTACAGTTATTCGCAAATGCACAAAAAGTTAATTTCGACAAACTAAATCTGCAAAATGCAACTGGAAATTTAACCATGAAAAATGGTAAATTAACTATGCAAAATACTGGTTTCAACCTAATTGGATGCAACGTTTCTATGAACGCCAATTATCAAGCTGTAACTCCGCAAAAAGCAAATTTTGATTATGCTATAAAAGCTACTGATTTTGATATTAAAAGAGCGTATAATGAAATCGAAGTTTTTAGAAAAATGGCCAGCGCTGCAGAAAAAGCACAAGGGATTGTTTCTTTAGATTATCAATTAAAAGGTCGCTTAAATGCAAATATGGATCCTGTCTATCCTTCTCTTGTAGGTGGCGGGACACTTTCTGTAAAAGATGTAAAAGTGAGAGGTTTGAAAATGTTTAATGCTGTAAGCAAACAAACAAATTCAGAGTCTATGAAAAATCCAGATCTTTCTAAAGTAGATATTAAAACAACCGTTAAAAACAATATTATAACTGTAGAGCGCTTTAAATTTAAGTTTGCTGGCTTTAGACCAAGAATCGAAGGAACATCAAGCCTAGACGGAAGACTTAACCTAAAAATGCGTTTAGGACTGCCTCCTTTCGGTATTTTTGGAATTCCATTAACCGTAACAGGAACACAGGATAATCCAAAAGTAAAAGTGGGAAGAAAAACTGAAGACTTGGAAGAAACTAAGGATACTGAAGATTAAAAATTTCAAATTCCAAACTCGATCTCAACATATCAACCTTTGTCATAGTGTAAAATTTTGACAAAGGTTTTTTTATATAAATTTGATAAAGTTTTACTCCCTTAAATCATGGCTATTCCGACAAACAAAGAAGAATTGCAAACTGCAATCAAAACCAATTACAGTAAGCTCAAAAAAGAGTTGTCTAAAACTCCTGAAGAATCCACCACAATTCCAAATTTACAGGGGCATGCAAAAGATACATTAATGAGCATTAACAATCTTGTTTCTTATTTAATAGGATGGGGAGAATTGGTGCTAAAATGGAACACAAAGAAAGAACTAAACGAAACGGTCGATTTTCCTGAAACAGGTTACAAATGGAATGAATTGGGAAAACTGGCACAAAAATTCTATAAGGATTATGAAAAAGACGACTTTAATACCTTATGCACTAAACTAAACAATACCGTTCAAAAGATTCTTTCTTTAATTGAAGAGAAATCTAATACAGAATTATATGAAACCGCTTGGTATGAAAAGTGGACATTAGGCAGAATGATACAATTTAATACGGCATCTCCTTACAATAATGCAAGAGGCAGAATTCGCAAGTGGAAAAAAGAAAACAATATTTTATAATTTCAATTAAGAAAAGACAAATTTAGAAACATACAAAATCCCTTTGCCCATCAACCACAACAATAAAGCAAGTCCCAATAATTTCCAAGCCCAACCTCTTCCTCTTTTCCAATTTGAGAAAAAAGAAAAAACTTCCATATACTTTATTATTACAAATAAGGTTGATCCTATAATGGCAAACCAGATCACTTCGTATAAACCAAAATAAAAACCATACAGAAAAACCGCACCAAGAAAAAGGAACGTTACCAATTGTATAAAATAATAATTTCTAAAACTGTATTTATGATTCATTTTTAATGACAGTATTAAAAATGAAAAAATCTCCAAACTTATGAATGCCGCAATAACATTATAAAAAACAGCATTCCATTGCAGCACAAGAACAATAGTCAAAACAACCGCTACAACTGTACATGCAGCTAGAGAATTGACACTTCTTTCTCTATATACTTCATTCTTAAAAGGAAATAAAATTGGATACATAAATTTTTCCAATGTACGCCAAAACGGTAAAGCATAAATTGCAGCAATTGCTGAAACCACAATTTCGTAGTTATAAAAAATATCTGTGGAAACTTTATACAATACATACCAAAGAGCCAATGTAACCAAAACAGCTGGCAGACATATTGTTTTTATGGTCTCCCACGGATCTTTTCCCCAGAAATTACTTCCGATCTCAAAAACGTATTTTTTAACCCAATATTCTCTAGTAAACAAAGCCGTTGACTGACTCCATAATAAAAATAGTCCCAAATGAATACTTACTGTTCGCACTACAAAATCCTCAACAGAAACGGCATAAAAGATACAAGCGACTCCTACTATCAAAAGTTCAAAAGTCAACAATAAAGGAGAAAATAAATATCTTAAAACAGGCTCTAAACGCTTGAGAAGAAATCCAATCCACAAACTCCAATATTTTTTAAAGAGCGCAATAACCGCACAAATAGCTATAAAGGCCGACAAATAAAACATCCAGTTCGTAAACAATTGAGTCTGCATCCAAATTTGAACTCTGGAGTTTTTTTGAGGTTCGTAGATTACTTTGGAATTTTCAAAAATCTGCTGCGCTAATTCATCTCTCGTTTTAGAATCAAACTCTGGAAACAATCTTTTGTTTTCCTCCCAAAATTGATCTGTTTTAAAGCCATTCCTTTTTAGAACTTCAAATTCATATAAAGTTTTTTTCTGTTTTTCATTTAAAGAACTTAAATGACTTACAATATTTTCCGAAGGAGTATTTGCATAAGCGCCAAGACAGCACAACAAAAACAATATTAAAATCTTTTTCAAACTTTTTTATTTAAAGAGGCTAACAAATGTAAGTTTTAAAGTCTTTCCAAAAAAGTCATAGAAATAAAAAAACCCGATCATTTCTGAACGGGTTTTTTATAAAAAGTAATCTTTGATTATTAAGCCTCGAAAGGAATAATAGATACATAAGATTTGTTATCTCTTTTCTTTTGGAACTTAACAACTCCAGCAACTCTTGCGTGAAGAGTGTGATCTTTACTAATGTAAACGTTTTCACCTGGATTATGTTTTGAACCTCTTTGTCTAACGATGATGTTCCCAGCAATAGCAGCTTGTCCACCATAAATCTTAACGCCTAAACGTTTTGATTCTGATTCTCTACCATTCTTCGAACTACCGACACCTTTCTTGTGAGCCATGACGTATGAGTTTAAATATTGTTATTATTCTTTAGTAGCTTCTTTTTTAGCTTTTGGAGCTGCTTTTTTAGCTTTTGGAGCTTCTACTTCTTCAGTAGCTGCTTCTTCTGCTACAACCGCTTTTTTAGCTGCTGCTTTTTTAGTTCCTCCTGCTGCAGTAATACCTTCAATTACAATTTGTGTAAGATATTGTCTGTGACCATTTCTTTTTTTGTATCCTTTTCTTCTTTTCTTTTTGAAAACGATAACTTTATCACCTTTTAAGTGTTGTAACACTTTAGCTTCTACTGAAGCACCTTCTATAGCTGGGGCGCCTAAAGTTACATTTCCATTATCATCTAATAAAAGAACTTTGTCAAAAGAAACTTTTGAACCTTCTTCATTAGCCAAACGGTGAACATAAACCTTTAAGTCTTTGCTTACTTTAAATTGTTGCCCTGCTATCTCTACGATTGCATACATATCAAATTGATTTATTGAATTTTAAGGTTGCAAATATACAACTAATAATTTACTATGCAACCCATAGAAGGAAAAATATTTTTACCCGAAAAAACCTTGTTTTTCAAGTAGTTCTGCACATAAAATATAATTAATTTAAAGTAAAGGATTGTTAAAATCGTATTTATTTAAAAACAAATCTACAATTCGTAATTAAAAAAAACTATTTTTGATGTAACCAAAATCAACTCTTGTCTACCTACTATATGTTGATATTTTAAAATTATTAATCTTTATGAAAAAATCAGTAATGATGTTAAGTGCTGCATTAATGCTTGGCGGAGTGGCTCATGCCCAAAAAGTAGCTTTCGAAGAATACGACTTAGACAATGGCCTACATGTCATTTTACACAATGACCCTTCTGCCCCTGTCGTTATCACTTCGGTAATGTATCATGTGGGATCAAAAGACGAACGTCCTGACAGAACTGGATTTGCTCACTTTTTTGAACATCTATTATTTGAAGGAACCCAAAATATAAAACGTGGGGAATGGATGAAAATTGTTACTGCAAATGGAGGCGTAAACAACGCCAACACATCTGATGACCGAACTTATTATTATGAAGTTTTTCCTTCTAACAGTTTAGAACTTGGTTTATGGATGGAATCTGAAAGATTAATGCATCCTATTATTAATAAGATTGGAGTTGACACGCAGAATGAAGTCGTAAAAGAAGAAAAAAGAATGCGTTATGACAATCAGCCGTACGGAAATATTCTTCCTGAGGTTAAAAAGAACATGTTCAAAAATCATCCTTATAGATGGACTACAATTGGTTCTATGAAAGATTTGGATGCCGCAACTCTTGAAGAATTCCAAGCTTTCAATAAAAAATTCTATACTCCAAATAATGCCGTTTTGGTCGTTGCAGGAGATTTTGAAAAAACAAAAACCAAAGAATGGATTCAGAAATATTTTGGACCAATTCCAAAAGGGGAAGAAGTTAAAAAACAAACCTTTACAGAAGAACCTATCAACCAAACCATTAAAGCAACTTACGAAGATCCGAATATTCAGATCCCAATGATTGTAGCTTCATACAGAACGCCTTCAATGAAAACAAGAGATGCAAGGGTTTTAGATTTGATTTCTTCTTATTTAAGTGATGGGAAAAGTTCTAAACTTTACAAAAAAATAGTTGACGACAAAAAAATGGCGTTACAAATTGGCGCAGTAGGATTTAGTCAAGAAGATTATGGAATGTACATTCTTTACGGCCTACCAATGGCACCATACACCATTAATGATATTTTAAAGGAAATGGATGAGGAAATTGTAAAAATCCAAACCGATCTTATTTCCGAAAAAGATTATGAAAAATTACAGAATAAATTCGATAACAATTACGTAAATGCCAATGCAAGCGTAGAAGGAATTGCAGAAAATCTGGCTTCTTATTATCTTCTTTACGGAGATGTCAATTTAATTAATACCGAAATCGACATTTACCATTCTATTACGAGAGAAGAAATTAGAGAAGTTGCCAAAAAATACCTGAATCCGAATCAGCGTTTGATTTTAGATTATGTTCCTACTGCCAAATCTCAAAACTAAGAATATCGAATCATGAAAAAAATATATCCTTTTTTAATCCTTATTTTCCTAACTGGAATTATGCAAGCACAAGATCGTCCACAACCCAAACCAGGAAATGCCCCAGTAGTCAACATCAAAAAACCGCAGACCTTTGTTTTAGCAAACGGAATGAAAGTTTTAGTTGTTGAAAACCACAAATTACCTAGAGT
>Ga0308157_10005856_pt1 | contig 15069 bp, 13 predicted proteins | sample PhyBR1_FD_201035 | JGI IMG/M metagenome (GOLD analysis project Ga0308157, IMG submission 201035) | Phyllosphere microbial communities from UC Gill Tract Community Farm, Albany, California, United States - DLSLB.R1 | ecosystem: Host-associated > Plants > Phyllosphere > Unclassified | place: USA...
GCAGCGCTACCCGGACGAAGTGATCGCATTTGCGGGGATCGATACGAGCGTGCCTAAGCAGGGCGGCATGGACGCGGAACTGCCGGAAGGATTGTTTACCTTTTTACGCGAATCCGGCATGATGCGACTGCTGACCAAGGCGGGCGGAGATCCTTATGAACAACTCGGCTACGACGCGGAGATGAGCAAGCAGATTCGCATGATCACGAATCGCGTGGGCAATAACCCGACCATGATGAACGAGATGCGTCATATTTCGGCAAACTTCGGCGCGGCGCGGGAAGCCGATGCGCAATTCTCGGCCGGTCTGCCGCTGATCCTGTTCGTGAACAAAGAAGATGCCGAGGTGGCGTCTTGGACCGAGCTGCATCAAGGGCAGGTTGCGCATGCCGAGCAGGGCAAGATGGTGGAGATGAACGGGGGACATTATCTGCACCATAAAAATTCGCCGGAAATCGCGAAAGAACTTCGGGCATTTTTGGGAGAGATCGAAGCTGCGCAGTAATCGTGCTATCCGATAAAAATGAGAAAGGCGACCGGGAATGTAATCTCGTGTCGCCTTTTCGCATGAGGTAAAAAAGTTTGCGGCACATCGGGATAAATGCTTGTTCGTAAGCTTGGCGAGAAGCGTTGGATTCGGTAATATAGAACTGTAAACCGGTTCCATTTCTTAAAATGAATGACGAGGAGGAGGTATGCGATGCTAGCCGTAATCGAATCAAACGGAGACGGATATAAAGCCCGATTCGAACGTCGCCTGACACACCCCGCCGAGCAAGCCTGGACGTATCTGACGGACAACGAGCACTTAAAGCAGTGGTTTCCCGAATTGCAGGTCAAAGACCTTCATTTGGGCGGAATCATCCGTTTTGATATGCAGGATGGCACATTTGAAGAACTGCGAATTGTCGGCTTTAAGGAAAGCTCCATGCTGGAGTACACCTGGGGAGAAGATCGGGTCCGATTCGAACTGTATCCCAAAGCGTACGGAAGCCGACTCGTGTTGGTGGAGACGATGGCTCAGGTGACTCTGCACACGCCGAAGGATCTTGCCGGTTGGCATGTGTGCCTTGATGTCATTGAAGCGCTCATGGACGGACGAACGATAGAATCGCGTAAAGATAATTGGGAAAAGTGGTTTGGAGAGTATCGGACGCTAGTGGAGACGAGGGTGTGAAAAAGGCAAACTTTATAATGAAGTCCCGTAACGATGAATCACTCAAGTCTATTGATTAGACTTGAGTGATTTTTTGTTGGGTCAATGCCGTACGATCAATCTCTTGTGAAATTCTCTAGTGTTCCAGCTGGATACCGACTGCCGGCTGATCCATGGGGAAGAATTTCTTTGATACGTTGAAGATCGGTTTGTGTCAGATTGACGTTGACGGCACGCGTATTTTGTTCCAAACGCTTAGCGTTCCGCGTACCCGGGATCGGAACGATATGCTCTCCCTGAGTGAGAAGCCAAGCCAGTGCCAACTCGGCTACCGAAATACCTTTGTTAGAAGCAAGATCATGAAGTTGCTCGGTTGCTCGTAAATTGTAGGTATAGTTTTCATCTTGCCAGCGCTCATCGTAGCGGCGCATATCGTCTTCCGCGTACTCTTGCGCGGGCTTAACTGCGCCTGTCAGGAAGCCTCTGCCCAAAGGAGAGTAAGGCACTAGACCTATGCCCAGTTCATTCAAAGTTGTGATGATATCGTTATCCTCGATCTCACGCTCAAAGATGGAGTATTCAGTCTGAAGTACGGAAACCGGGGTAATCGAGTGAGCTTTGCGAATGGTATTTGGACCGGTGTTGCTTAAACCGAAATATTTAACTTTGCCTTCTTTGATAAGGTCTCCTACGACCCCGGCCACTTCTTCGATTGGAACATCGGGATCAGGGATGTGCTGATAAAAAACATCAATATAATCTGTTTGCAGATAACGAAGACTATTTTCGGCGACTTTTCGAATATTTTCCGGACGGCTATTGAAACGTGTGCCAAGCGGATCGGCTGTCATGTCAAATCCAAACTTAGTGGCCAACACGACTTGGTCCCGAAAATCTTTCACTGCTTGCCCCAATAATTTTTCATTATGACCATTTCCGTATCCGTATAATTCTGCGGTATCAAAAAAGTTGACCCCAAGTTCATGAGCTCGGCGGATAGTTGCGATGCCTTCGTCTTCGTTCGAAGAACCGTATGCCATCGACATCCCCATTGTACCCAAACCTATCGCAGAGACTTTCAATCCTTGTTGACCAAGACTTCGAGTTTGCATGCTGATCCTCCTCAAATCTTAAAAATTGGATTTTAATCATCTAATTGCCAAAGTTCAAACAAAACTTGTTAAGTATAAATGTTCATTCTTGTTAGCCGAAAAGAATAAATAAAGAATATCACGAGAAATAAACAAAGTAAACAAAAAACATAAAATTTGTCTATAAAGTATAGTATGTTTGAATAGATGTTATTGAGCTATACTGTAATTAATAAGGAGGCATAAAAATGGAACCGAAGCCGGAAAAACAATATCAAACGAGAACAAAGCTTACTAATAGACTCTTCACATATGTTAGAAAAAACGGATTTCAGAATTTGAAAATGGATGAAATCTCAAAGATTATGGGCGTAAGCAGAGCAACTTTGTATAAATATTTCTCTACCAAGGAAGATGTTATTACGTTTCTTGTGACTGCTCTTATCACATATATTTATGAAATTATCGAAGAGACTGATTCTGACCAACTTTTTGTTCAACGATTTCAGCAAACATTTGAACAAAATATCTTATTAAAAGAATTTATCACGGACATTTTCCTGACAGATCTTCAAAATAGTTATCCTGAGGCCTATGAGCGTCTAAAAAAAGCTATGAAGCAGCGAGAAGATCAGGAATTGGCGTTCTATAAAGAAGGAATTAAGAGTGGGGTTTTTCATCAGATAGAGGGACGGCTTATTGTTATGCAAGATGAGCTGTTAAGAAATGTTTTGGATGTGAAATACCTGATGGAGAACCAGTTGACTGTGTACCAGGTACTATTTGATTATTACAATCTAAAAAAAATTCAGTTGTTCAAACCGGATAAGTTGAACATGATAGAGGATGATTTGATGATCCCTAAACTTGAATACATGGCGCAAAAAATCTCGAAAAATTTATATTGAACATAGTCATTTCCAAAGATTGAATGAGATCATTTTAATACAAGGTCGAAATAGTATCATTAAGAATAAAATGCATATAAAAAAGGCTACTTTTGTCAGTAGCCTTTTTTATATGCATAAAGTTTGAGCACAAAAAATCAAGGTGAGTAAAACAATTCTTCGCTCGCATGGTATCTTCCCTTAGGCACGATCATCGGGGAGCCGGAGACCGGGTCGGGAATGACGGCGCAGTCCAAGCCGAATACGTCTTTGACCCGTTCGCTGGTGATGACCTTGGTCGGCGTACCTTCGGCGATCAGGCGACCTTCTTGCAGGGCGAAGATATGATCGGCGTAACGTGCGGACAGGTTGATGTCGTGCAGGACCATGACGATCGTCGTTCCGTGCTTGCGGTTCAGGTCGGTCAGCAGGTCAAGAATTTCGACCTGATAGGTGATGTCGAGGAATGTTGTCGGCTCGTCAAGGAATAGGATATCGGTCTGCTGAGCCATCGCCATGGCAATCCAGACGCGTTGGCGTTGTCCGCCCGATAGTTCATCGATATTATGGTTGGCGAATTCGGTGATATCCATCATGTCCATCGCTTCAGCTACGGCTTCGTAATCCTTTTTTGACCAGCCTCCAAGCAGCGATTGGTGCGGAAAGCGTCCGCGCCCGACAAGATCGGCGACGGAAATGCCTTCCGGCACGATGGGAGACTGCGGCAGAAGTCCGACGATTCGGGCAAGCTGCTTGGACGGGTAACGCGCGATCGGTTTGCCGTCCAGCGTGATGCTGCCGGAGGTCGGCTTGATCAGACGGGCCAGCGCTTTGAGCAGCGTGGACTTTCCGCAGCCGTTGGAACCGATGATTACGCTGATTTGATTGCTTGGAATGGTCAGGTCTACTCCGTTAATGACGGTTTTATTTTCATAACCGGCAACGACTTGCTCGGCTTTGAACGTATGCGTAGGCTTCATCACAATTCTCCTTTCTGGTTCATGCGGATTAACAGGAAGATCAGGTACGGCGCTCCGAGCAATCCGGTAATGACTCCTACAGGGAATCGAGTTACGAAAGCGAACTGTCCGACCAGATCGGCGGCGAGTACAAGGTTGATCCCGACCAGGCCGGCCGGAATAAGATTATAGGAACCGTTTCCGACCAGTCGCTTGGCAATCGGCCCGGCGAGGAAAGAAACAAAGGCGATCGGTCCCGTAGTCGCCGTGGCGATTGCAACAATGAATACTGCGGCTACGATAAGGACAATCCGAGTCTTGTCTGTGCTAACCCCAAGCGAGGATGCCGATTGCTCGCCCAGTTCCAGAACGTGCAGGTGCTTGCCCAGAATCATCAGGATGGGCGTGAAGATCAATACGATGAGGACCAGAGGCGGCAGTTCGTTCATCTTGGAGCCGTTCAGACTGCCGGACAACCATTGAATGGCGGACGGAACGTCTTTTTCCGAACTGATCAGCAGCAGATACGAGATCACCGCGTCGAGCATGGCCTGAATCCCGATCCCGATCAGAATCAGACGGCCGATCGAGAAGATTTTACCGCGTGACAAAATATAGATCACGACGACTGTAAGTAAGCCCGCAATAATGGCTGCGACAGAAGTAACCGCATTGCTGGCATGCAGCACGGTGAGACAGAACACGGCAGCGGCGCTGGAGCCTGAGGTGATCCCGATAACGTTCGGGTTCGCCAACGGGTTACGCAGCAGCGTCTGGAACGTGTATCCGGCTACGCCGAAAGCGAAACCCGCGAACAATCCGGCCAGCATACGCGGCAAACGGAGCGTACTGACGGCGAAAGATACGCCTTTGATCTGTTCGCCGGACAACGCGCGTAACACTTGGTCGAGCGGATAGATCGTATTGCCGAGAATCAGCATGGCGCAGCATAGGGCTAAGGCAAGCAAAGCCAGAATGCCCGTGACAAGCATCCAACGGCGCTGCCGATGACGGCGACCTTCGCGTATGAATGCGACAGATGCAGAAGCTTTATCGAGGTGAGAGGTTGTCATGGTCATAGGGAACGCACCTTTGCCCGCATAGCGAGGATAATAAGAATCGGAGCCCCGACGAAGGCGGTCACGACGCCGACCTCAAGCTCGCCCGGACTGCCGATCAAACGTCCGGCAATATCCGATACAGTAAGAATGACTGCGCCGGCCACAGCCGACAGCGGAATAACAAAGCGCAGATCCGCGCCGACCAGAAGCCGGACCAGATGCGTGGCCAAGAGGCCGATAAATCCGATCGGGCCGGCCAACGCGGTTGCGGCCCCGCACAAGATAACGCCTGCCAGAGCTGCGATCAGGCGCAGCGTTCCCGTCTTCACGCCGAGACCTTTGGCGGCTTCGTCGCCGAGAGCCAGCGCGTTGAGGGCCGGAGAGGTCAGGAAACCGATTAACAATCCGACCAGCAGAAACGGAACGAAAGTCGTCACGCTGTTCCAGGTTCCCGCGCCTACGCTGCCGACCTGCCAGAACCGGAACTGGTCCATGACATGCGAACGGGGAATCAGGATAGCGGTTACCAGCGAAGAGAGGGCCGCGCTGGTCGCTGCTCCGGCCAGTACGAGCTTGATCGGCGTCGCGCCGCCGCGTCCGAGCGATCCGATGCCGAATACGAATACCGCGGTAAGTCCGGCGCCCAGCATCGCCAGCCAGATATATTGACTTGCTGTTGTCATACCGAAAAAGGCCATGCCGCACACCACGAACAACGAGGCTCCCGTGTTTACGCCGAGGATGCTCGGATCGGCGATCGGATTGCGGGTCACGGCTTGCATCAGCGAGCCGGATACGCCGAGTGCCGCTCCGCAAAACAGGCTGAATACCGTACGGGAGATTCGTTTGCGAATGATGTTCGCCTCGTAGGTATCCACCTCGGGACGAAACAAACCGTCGATCAAATCATGAAACGGCACTGACCGCGAGCCGAATGCGAGGGAGGCGAGTATACTCGCTCCCAGCAAAATCAGGCTGACGATCAGCACCGTATAGAAATGCTTCGGAATGTGCGGGCTCGGACGTCGACCGTTCGAGACCGTAACATTGCTCATTGGTCTTATTGCACCTTGTCGGCAGCAGCGCCGAGCAATGTCATGTAATCGTCAATCGTGTAAGCGATCGACAGCGGAGTCGGCGTTCCGGCTGCAACCAGCGGAGTGTCCGCCGCGATGAACGCTACGGAACCTCTTTCGATTGCCGGGATTTTACCGATCAGCGGATCCGCTTTGAGCGCTTCGTACAGCGCGTCGTCGCCGTAGCCGACAATGATGTCGACGTCGTTCAGCGCTTGCGCGTTTTCGGCGCTCAGTTCCAGCGAGTAGCTGGTTGGATCGGTAATCAGCGAAGTGATGCTTTCCGGGTAAGTCAGGCCCATCTCTTCCAGGAACGATACGCGGGTATCGACCGGCGTGTAGATGTGCAGTTTGGACAGATCGTCCGCGGAGAAGTTGACCCAAGCGATCTTTTTGTCTTTGAGCTGCGGGTAAGCCTCGAACTTCTCGCTGATCAGGTTTTCCGTATCCGTGATCAGCTGCTCGCCTTCAGCCTGCATGCCCATGCCTTCGGCGGTTAATTGAATTTGCTCGCGCCATTTGGTTGTCCAAGGGGATGTCGGGTAAGCCACGACCGGAGCGATTTCGCTCAGCGTGTCGTAGTCTTCTTGCGTGATGCCCGAGTAAGCGGCCAGGATCACGTCCGGGTTCGCGTCGGAGATCGCTTCGAAGTCCAGGCCGTCGGTGTCTTGGAACACGTTAGGGGCCGTTGCGCCCAGTTCGTCGAGCTTGGCTTTCGTCCAAGGCAGCAGACCGTTGTCTTCTGCGCTTACGCCGAAGTTGGCGGCCGAGAAACCGTCCGGTACAACGCCGAGTGCGAGTACAACGTCCTGGTTGCCCCATTGGATCGTTACGATACGCTCCGGCTTTTTCTCCAGAACGGCTTCGCCCAGTGCCGTCTTGATCGTAAGCGGATATTCGGTAGCGTCCGCTTCGGCAGCCGGTTCTTCAGTAGCCGCAGCTTCCGTCTCAGCGGTGTCCGCAGCAGGAGCTGTTTCGGTCGTCGCCGACTCGGCTGTTGCCGGCGTGTCCGTCGAAGCGGTATTTGCCGCTCCGCAGCCGACAAGTGCAAGGATCAGGATCAACGAGATGATGCTAAGCAGTGAAAACTTTCTTTTGGCGTTCATGATTGTCCCCTCTCTAAATCGTAAAACGTATTGGGTCTTACTATCCATCCGAAATGAATAAAAATGCAACAAAACGGATATCGTTCGACATGATAATGATTATCAACTTCATTTAATATATCGACCAACCCCTTCCGTTGTCAACGAAAACCTTTCAAAAAATAACTGCATACGTATGTATTTTCATAAAACGCTTCAGATAAATTAGGGCGTGTACGCAAACTCAACGCCATGCATCTTGACCTGCCTTTTCGCCCTCTGCGGCGTCATTTTCCCTTGACGTGCCCCGGCACGCCTTCGGAAAAATTCCTTGCCGAGAACGAAAATTCAGCTCAATCTGCTCCTGACGGAGTTTGCGTACACGCCCTAGGCGAAGAAAATAAAAGAACTCCCGGAATTAATCCGGGAGTTCAACGTGTCGAGAAAGTCTAACGTAGCTGGAAGGCAGAAGGCGGAGAGAGAAATTCAGTGAAGGAACGATAGTGATCGCCTTTGAAATCGAGAAAATTCCGCATAAAATTCAATCCTTTTCTCGATTTCAACACGCGACCTGAAGCATTTCGAAGAAATGCACTTCGGAAGCTTATGCTGACAATTTCTCTCGGAGCTTTCTGTCTTCCCCACACGTGTGACTTTCTCGACAGCCCGACTCCCGGATTTATTCCGGAAGTTCATAATCATGGTAGAGCATCAAAAAGACGATCAGATCTTGAATGTGCCGACTACCCGATGCAAATTTTCCGCCAAATGGGACAGCGCGGTCGAGGAGGAGGAGACCTCTTCCATCGAAGCGAGCTGCTGCTGGGCGGCTGCTGCCACATTTTGCGAATGATCCGACGTTTCGTCGGCAATATGCAGAATGCCAGACAGATTAGAGGAAGCATTTTGTACGCGGGACGAGACATCTTGGGTAGCCGAAGACATCCGGTCTACCCGAGTGGTGAGCGTGTTCATCAGTTCCAGAATTTCTTTGAAGTTGGTTTGGGTGCGTCTGACGACTTCAAGTCCGGCTTGAACTTCCGTGCCGACCTGCTCGATCGATTGGTTGGAACGCTCCATGTCGTTTTGAATCTCATGGATCAGTCCCGAGATTTGAGCGGAAGACTGTTGGGATTGCTCGGCCAGCTTCCGAACTTCGTCTGCCACGACGGCAAATCCCCTGCCATGCTCGCCGGCTCTGGCTGCTTCAATCGCTGCGTTTAGAGCAAGCAGATTGGTTTGCGAGGCAATCGAAGAAATAAATTGCGAGATTTCTTCGATTTCTTTCGAACGACCGTCCAGCAGTTGAATGACTTTGCCGCTTTCGTGTACGGAACGGTCGATCTCTTGAATCTGAACGACGGTCTCGTCGACCAGGCGATCGCCTTCCGAGGCTTTGCGGATCGTTTGATTGCTGACGTCGAACACGGTTGTCGCGTTATCGGAGATCGAACGAACGCCGGTTACGACTTCATCCAGAGCGGCTGTACTGTCATTCAGACGATGTGCCGATTGTTCCGCGCCCTGCGCGACATCTTGAATGGACATTGCAATCGTTTCCGTAGCCAAGCTGCTCTGTTCCGCGCTTGCGGACAGCTCTTCGGAGGAAGCGGCCACCTGCTGCGAAGTGTCGATGACTTCGTTGAACAGCATGCGCAGATTGCCCGTCATATCGTTAAAGCTGTTCGCGAGCGTAGTCAACTCATCGCCGGAGTGGTCGGTTACAGGGTGCGTGAAATCCCCTTCGCCGGCTAGTTTAAGCGAAGCCGCCACGGCTTCGAGACGTTTTCTGATCCGGCGCGTGAACAACAATACGGCTGTCGTCGATACGATCAGGACGCCGGCCAGCACAATAATGAACAAGGTGAAAAAGTCTGACAAAATCTTCTCGATAATGCTCTGCGGGGCACCCACATAAAAGATACCGATCACTTGGCCGTCTGCGCCGAGAATCGGCATGTAGGCGGACTGATACGTATTTCCTGCGACATTGGCTTCGCCCGTGTACAGTTCGCCGCGATCCAGAACGGCTTGTTTCACCGTATCGGATACTTTCGTGCCTACTGCGCGTTTCCCGTCTACCTGAACGTTGGTTGCGATTCGCGTGTCGCCTTGGAAAACCGTGACCGTGCCGCCGCTGTCCGCGCCGATGGAGTCTACCAGATCGAAGTTGTCGTTCATCAGAGTCGTACCTTTATATAATTTCCCGTCGGTTACGGTCCAATCGCCCGGGTTTGCACTGTCGATGTACCGATAGGCCAGCGCCAAATCGCCTTTTGCCTTTTCGACCGCGAACTCCTTGATTCCTTTGCTGACTTGTTGCTGGACCAGAAGACCGACGATTCCGGAGAACAAAATCATGAACACGAGGAACATTAGATTTATTTTTGTACCTAATTTCAATTTCACATGTAATTTTTTGCGCACAATTCGATGGCTCCTTATCTAGGTTTGTGCTAGTTATATCGGTAAAATTTGAAATTTCTAAAGAGTTTTCGACAAAAATTCGACAAATTTAAGGACTTTTAACTTGAGTTGAAAGTCCTATTTCAATAGTTTCATATTTGGATATAAAGTGAAACGTTTCTATTAGGGCGTGTACGCAAACTTAACGACGTGCATCTTTAGCCGCCTTCGAAGTTTGCAGACACGCCCTAGCATATAAAAAAGGCTTTTCGCGATTCGGCGAAAAGCCTTTTTTCAATCTCCCCAGGAAGCTTCGGGAAGGGTCATGGGCAAACTGAACACAAATCGACTGCCTGTTCCGGATGAATACTCCAACCGCAGCTTCCCGCCCATCAGTTCGACGAGCTGTTTGCAGATGGATAAGCCGAGTCCGGTACCGCCGTACCGATTCACGTAATTGGCGGTGTGCAGCTGGGTGAAAGCCTGAAACAACATAGGCTGTTTATCCGCGGAGATTCCTTTTCCCGTATCGGTTACGGCAAATGTCAGGTAAGCCTCATCTTCGCTGCCTTGCTGTTGCTTGCGTTTATCCGTCCGTTCTTGTTCGTTGCCCGAAGAGACGTAAGCTTCGATCCGAACCTCGCCCGAATCGGTAAATTTTAATGCGTTGGACAATAGATTGACTAGAATTTGACGGATTTTGTTCTCGTCCCCGATCCATAAATCCGGCATGTTCATCGGAATAATCTCATGCAGTTCAATCCCTTTGCGATGGGCCTCGGTGCGGAATAACTGAGTGAGGTCGACCAGGCAGCCGCGCAGGGAAAAAGGCTCGCGCGAGACGTCCATTTTACCGGAATCCAGTTTGGAGTAGTCGAGAATTTGATTCAACAGGGTCATGAGGGAGCTGCCGCTTGAGTGGATGAGATGCAGGTATTGCTGCTGCTTATCGGTCAGAACGGTCGATTGAAGCATCTCGCCCACGTTCAGAATCGCATTCATCGGCGTCCGGATTTCATGACTGAGAATCGCAAGGAGATTGGACTTTTGCTCCAGCGTCTTCAGTCTCTCCTCCTCGGCGGCGCGCCAAAGTCGATGCGTACGCTCAAGGTCCAGCATGTTTTCGAAAAAGGCAGCCAATGAGGTCAACATTTCGACATCGTGCAGCGTGTACGCGTAGAACCTGTCATCGAATGCGCATAAGGAACCGAAGATCTTCCCGTCGCTTGTTTTGATCGTAACTCCCATAAACGAACAACCCCCGACGAACGGCGTAACGTCCATATCGCGGGTAAGGGGATGAGTGAGATTGTTATCGATAATAAGCGGTTCCGGGCCGTTCTCGGTTACAAGGTGACAGTAGGAATCCGTATGATCGATTACCAATCCCTCTTGTAAAATCACGGCGCTGCGATTAATCGTGTTCAGGACTTTGGTCTCCGCTTCGTCGCTGAGAGCAATGCAAAACGTATTGGCCGGGATCGCTTTACTGGCCGTATCGACGATCTGGGCGGCGGAAGCATACAATTTTTCGGACAAAATCTCCATCACGTCAGCGTAACTCGTTTTAAGCATAGCGGCACCTCGGATACATAAATGTTCAATAAAAAAAATATGTTAATGTCAGATTACCACGAATTTTAGATAATAAACGCGAATTTTTGGAGGGGGCGATCAGAAAGCAGGAATTATCGGACTTAATCTGCGTATTTTTGCGGTATTCTCTACATAAACCGCTAGATGACTGGAGTAAACAGGAAAGTCGGCAAGCAGCTTTCAGGAGGTTCCGCATATACGCAAATTTAGCCGTTTCGTTGCTATTTCCCGGCTTGTTCGTTATTCTGATCTTATAACCGAATAAGAATGCGGGTGCTGGATGAAGTCCGGCTGAGATGGAGACCTTGTGTGTCCGGACCGTTAATCTGATCCAGGTAATGCTGGCGTAGAGAATCCCATTCGAATTGTTCAAGCCATTCGTGTATTCTCGAATGGCTTTTTTGCATACTCGCAGGGAAAAGCGGGCATCTGGAAACAAGGAGAAAAGCGATGACCGAACAAGAAGACCGTTATTCGAGACAAATGTTATTCGCTCCGATCGGAGCCGAAGGGCAGAGCAAGCTTGCGAACAGCGCCGTTTGCATTGTGGGCATGGGTGCGCTCGGCACGGTGCTGGCGAGCCATATGGTGAGAGCGGGAGTCGGACGGGTCCGCCTGATCGACCGGGATTACGTGGAACGCAGCAATTTGCAGCGGCAGATGCTGTACGACGAAGAAGATGCCGCGCAGTCTCTCCCTAAAGTGGTGGCGGCCGAGAATAAATTGAAGAAGATCAATTCGGACGTGACGCTGGAAAAAGCATTCGCGGACCTCGCGCCGGGCAACGCGGAAAGTCTGCTGGAGGGCATGGACTTGGTGCTGGACGGCACCGATAATTTTCAAACCCGTTTCCTGTTGAACGATGCTTGTTACAGCGCCGGGATTCCGTTGATCTACGGCGGCGCGGTCGGTTCGAGGGGAATGAGCGCCGTATTCGTTCCCGGAAGCACGCCGTGCCTGCGCTGCTTAATCCCGTCTGCCGACTCCGGCGGGGAAACCTGCGATACGGTAGGCGTGATCTCGCCCGTCGTCGATATCGTCGCGTCGTACCAGTCGGTCGAAGCGCTCAAGTGGCTGGTCGGAGACGAGGAGTCGAGGCGTGAGACGCTGCTATCGTTCGACGTTTGGAACAATCATATACATGAGTTGAAGCCGGTTCCGGCAAAGCCGGATTGTCCTTGCTGCGGCCTGAAAACGTATCCGGCGCTTCGGCGCGAAGAAGAGACGCTGCTGTCGCTGTGCGGGCGGGAATCGATCCAGATCGCCGGACACGCGCCGTTCGACCTGAATGCGTGGGCGGAAAAGCTTGCTCCGGCAATGCGAACGGTCAAAGCCAATCCGTATTTGATCCGCGCCGAATTGGCCGAAGGCGGACGGTTGGTGCTGTTCGAAGACGGACGGGTGCTGGTGCAGGGAACGGACGATCCGGTCCGGGCGAGAAGTCTGTATGCGAGGTATATCGGGAACTGAGCAATTGGACAATCAAAGGCGATAAAGGCAACGGGACGGAACATGATTCGCCGAACAAACGATAAAGGAGATTCGACATATGAAAGAGTTCAGATTGTACGCGATTACCGGGGAGAATTTTCATCCCGGCCGCGAACTGGCGGAAGTGATGGAGCAGGCGATTTTGGGCGGCGCGGATATTATTCAATTCCGGGATAAGCATAGCGGGAAACAAGAACTGCTGCGCAAAGCAAAAGTGCTGCGGGAGCTGACCCGGCGATACGGCGTTCCTTTTATCGTCAATGATCATGTGGAGTTGGCGCTTGAAGTCGATGCGGACGGGATTCATCTGGGGCAGGGCGATCTGAAGCTTTCCGAAGCGCGGCGAATCGTGGGCAGCAAGATTATCGGGATCTCCACGCACGCGATCGAAGAAGCGTTGGCGGCGCAGGAAGAGGGAGCGGATTATATCGGCGCCGGACCGGTGTACGCCACGCAGACGAAGCTCGACGTCGTGGCTCCGGTAGGGCTGGATTATATCCGCGAAGTATCGCGGCGGATTAGCATTCCGTTCGTGGCGATCGGCGGGATCAAGCTTGGCAACGCGGACGAAGTGATTGACGCGGGGGCAACGAGACTGTGCGCGATCAGCGAGATCGTCGGTAGCGCAGATCCCGCCGGCGCGTGCCGCGCGTTTATCGACAAGCTGGAGCGGAAGGGGCGTGCATAGCGGATGGCGGAATTGACGATCAACGGCAAGCGCAAAGAACTGGATGCCGATACGCTGGAGGATGTCGTAAAGCTGCTCGGCCTCGGCGGCCGCCCGGTCGTGGCCGAAGTGAACGGAGAAGTTGTCGCGTCGGAAAAATGGGCAGAGACGCAAGTGGCAAGCGGAATGAAGATCGAGTTGGTTCATTTTGTGGGAGGGGGCTGAAAAAGATGGATGTTCGAAAAATCAGCGATCAAGCGCAAAGCCGTGCGGAATTAGGCGATGCTGCCGGAGCGGCGGGAGAGACATGGCGGATCGGGGACGCGGAAATGACGTCGAGATTTTTCCTCGGGACGGGACTGTTTCCGAATCCGTTCGTGCAAAACGAGGCGATCACCGCATCGGGCGCGGAAGTGCTGACGTTCGCGATCCGGCGTGTGGATCTGGAGTCGGCGGAAGACGATTCGATCCTTCAGCATTTGGAGCCGGAGAAGTTTCGCTTTTTGCCCAACACGTCGGGTTCGCGCACGGCTGAAGAAGCGGTGCGCATTGCAAGGCTGGCGCGGGCATCCGGTCTTAGCGACTGGATCAAGGTCGAGATCAGCGCCAACGAGCGCACGCTGCTGCCCGATCCGATCGAGACGCTTCGCGCGACGGAGATTCTGGTGAAAGAAGGCTTCACGGTACTGCCGTATATCTCGGACGATCCCGTGATCTGCCGCAAGCTGGAAGAGGCAGGCGCGGCGGCGATCATGCCCGGCGGTGCGCCGATCGGCACGGGACTAGGCATTCTCAACCCGTACAACATCGGCCTGATCGCCGAAGAAGCGAACGTGCCGGTGATCGTCGATGCGGGTCTCGGCACGGCCAGCGACGCGGCGCTGGCGATGGAACTGGGCGCGGCCGCGATCCTGATGAACACGCCCGTCGCCAAAGCGCAGAACCCCGTCGGCATGGCGCTCGCGATGAAGCTGGCGATCGAAGGCGGAAGACTCGCGTATCTGTCGGGACGGATGGGCAAAAAGAAATATGCGTCGGCGAGCAGCGGATTCGACGCGTTAAAAGTGGAGTGATCCGAAGGGCAGGGAACCTCAGGCAAAGGATCGGTGAAGCGGCGGAAAGTTTGAAAGGGGGACGGGCGCATGAATGAGTCGTTTATCGTGCTGGGCGGCGGGATTATCGGATTGTCCTGCGCGCTGGAGCTGCGGCTGCGCGGCGCTGACGTGACCGTGCTGGAAGCCGGGGAATGCGGCGGGCAAGCTTCCGGGGCGGCGGCCGGGATGCTGGCGCCGTATTCGGAGAATCCGGAATATCCGGACGAATTTTTCCGGCTGTGCCGGGAAAGCCTGGAGCTGTATCCGCAGTGGCAGCGCAGGGTCAGGGAACTATCCGGCATGGACTTCGAGTACACGGAGTGCGGGAGTCTGTACGCCGCTTACCATGAAGCGGATCTGCTTGCGCTGGAAGGTCGGCTGCACTGGCAGCGGCAGCACGGTTCGAGCGGCGAGATTCTGCGCGGCGCGGAGCTGTTCGCGGCGGAGCCGGGATTGTCGCGCGAGGTCGTGGCGGCGCTGCGCACGCCGGAGGAAAGCCA
>Ga0308157_10005859_pt1 | contig 15063 bp, 20 predicted proteins | sample PhyBR1_FD_201035 | JGI IMG/M metagenome (GOLD analysis project Ga0308157, IMG submission 201035) | Phyllosphere microbial communities from UC Gill Tract Community Farm, Albany, California, United States - DLSLB.R1 | ecosystem: Host-associated > Plants > Phyllosphere > Unclassified | place: USA...
CTGAAAATCCTTTTCGCCAGGCGACCGTAGCGCTGCGGCCCCAGGCAACCCTGCGCGCGACACAGAGTACCGGCGCAGGCCTGAGCCAACAAAAAACCCGCTGCAGCCGTGAACTGAGCGGGTTTTGCGGTGTTGTGCTTTTATAGGGTGGTGCCGCTTGTCGGAATCGAACTGACGACCTACCGCTTACAAGGCGGTTGCTCTACCAACTGAGCTAAAGCGGCACAGTGCAGATTCTACTTCACCCGTTTGAGCGAAGGACGCGGGCGCGAGGGCGGTTTCGGCGGCTCAGGGGCATCGGTGTTTTCGTTCGGGCCGGCAGGGTCGGCACCCGCTTGTGGCTCACTCTCGACAAGCTGCATGAGCTTGGTTTCGGGCTCGTCCTTGGCGGCATGCGTTGGTGCGACCGGCTCGGAAAGCTCGGGCATGGCGGTTTGTGCGTCGTTGGCGCCATGGTCGCTGGACGGGGCCGTTTCCAGCGGAAAAGCCATGCCCTGGCCGTTTTCGCGCGCATAAATGGCAATAACGTGGCTGACAGGCACCAAAATTTCCCGAGCGCTGCCACCGAATCGCGCCTTGAATTCGATGTACTCATTGCCCAGCGTCAGCGCGCTGGTGGCATCAAAGCCGATGTTGAGCACGATCTCGTTGTTCTTCACATACTCGCGCGGCACCTGCACGCTGTTGTCCACCGCGACGGCCACATAAGGCGTGAAGCCGTTGTCGGTGCACCATTCGTACAGGGCGCGAATCAAGTAAGGGCGGGTTGACTTGGTGTTCGTTGCGTTCATGAATTGGTTCAGATTACTGGTTCCAGCCATTGGCCCATGCGGCAACTTACTTGCGCATGACCTTCTCGGAAGGCGTCAGCGCTTCGATGTAGGCAGGACGGGAAAAAATGCGTTCCGCATACTTGAGCAGCGGGGCGGCATTTTTCGACAGGTCGATGCCATAGTAATCCAGACGCCACAGCAGGGGCGCAATTGCCACGTCAAGCATGGAGAAATTGTCGCCGAGCATGAACTTGTTCTTCAGGAAGATCGGCGCGAGTTGCGTCAGGCGGTCGCGAATGTGCGCACGTGATTTTTCAAGCGCCTTGTCGTTGCCCTTGGCTGCCCGCGATTCCAGGGCGCTGACGTGCACGAACAGTTCTTTCTCGAAATTCAGCAGGAACAGGCGGACACGGGCACGGTCAACCGGGTCGCCGGGCATCAGCTGCGGGTGCGGAAAGCGTTCATCGATGTACTCGTTGATGATGTTCGACTCATACAAGATCAGATCGCGCTCCACCAAGATGGGAACCTGACCGTACGGATTCATCACGCTGATGTCTTCGGGCTTGTTGTACAGGTCCACGTCGCGAATTTCGAAATCCATGCCCTTTTCAAACAGCACGAAACGGCAGCGGTGCGAAAAGGGGCAGGTTGTGCCGGAATAAAGGACCATCATGATTGGGAACTCCTAAAAACAAAGGAGTGGAAGGCTAAGATTCAAACCTTAGAACCATCCACTCCGAAAGTGCCGGTGCACAGCAGGAGGCACCCAAGGCACGCTAATCGGTCAAGATTACTTGACGTCTTTCCAGAACGCCGCGTTGAGGCGCCAGGCCACGAAAGTCAGGCCCAGCAGGAATATCAGCACCCACACGCCGATGCGAACACGGCTGTTCTGCGCAGGCTCTGCCATCCACTGGAGATAGCCAACCAGATCGCCCATGGCCTGGTCGTACTGCAGCGGCGTCATGATGCCAGGGGTGACCTGTTCCCACCCTTTGAAAACAGCGACCTTGTGGCCATGCTCTTCCTGCTCGGCGTAGATGGGCTTGCGCATGCCCTGCAGCTCCCACAGGGCATGCGGCATGGCGACATTCGGGAAGGTCAGGTTGTTCCAGCCCGTCGCCTTGGTCTCGTCGCGGTAGAACGTGCGCATGTAGGTGTAGAGGTAATCGGCACCGGTGCCGCCAGCGCCCGAGCGCGAGCGGGCAATCACGGTCAGGTCGGGCGGCGTGCCGCCAAACCACTCCTTGGCCTGCCGCGCATCGATGGCGGACTTCATGGTGTCGCCCACTTTTTCAGTGGTGAACAGCAGGTTGTCCTTGATCTGCTGCTCGGTCAGGCCGATGTCCTTCAAGCGGTTGAAGCGCATGAAAGCGGCCGAATGGCAGTTCAGGCAATAGTTGACGAACAGCTTGGCGCCGTTTTGCAAGGCAGCCATGTCGTTGGTCTTGTTGGGCGCTTTGTCCCAGGCCATGCCGCCTTCCGAGGCATGCGCGCCAGCCATCAGGCCGATGGAGGCAATCAGGGCGAGAATGATTTTTTTCATGGTTGTGACTTCCTGCTCAGTGGGCCGCAAACGTAACGCGGTCGGGGACGCGCTTGAAGGTGCCCAAGCGGCTCCACCATGGCATCAACAGGAAAAATCCGAAGTAGAACAAGGTTCCCACTTGCGACACACGCTCGCCGACAGGAGAAGGCGGCTGAACGCCCAGGTAGCCCAGGATCAGGAAGTTGATGACGAACACGGCGTACAGGTACTTGTTCCAGGTCGGGCGATAGCGGATGGATTTCACCTCGCTCTTGTCCAGCCAGGGCAGGAAGAACAGGATGACCACGGCACCGCCCATCGCCACCACGCCCCAGAACTTGGCGTCAATCAGCAGCATGGCTGCAACCAGCACCACGGCGCCACCGACAATGGCCATCTTGAAAAAGCCGGCCATCCGGGCCTTCAGCACACCCAGCACGGCGCCGGCCAGCACGCAGGCGATCAGCGCGTACATCATCTCGCCGGTGATGGCGCGCAGCATCGAGTAGAACGGCGTGAAGTACCAGACCGGCGCGATGTGCAGCGGCGTCTTCAGCGAATCGGCGGGGATGAAGTTGTTGTACTCCAAAAAGTAGCCGCCGAACTCGGGCGCAAAGAAGATGATGGCGCTGAAGATCATCAGGAAGACGCTGACGCCAAAAATGTCGTGCACTGTGTAGTACGGGTGGAAAGGAATGCCGTCCAGAGGGTGGCCGGCCGCGTCGCGCGGTGCGTTCGGGCCTTTGATCTCGACGCCGTCGGGGTTGTTGGAGCCGACTTCATGCAAAGCGATGATGTGCGCGACCACCAGGCCCAGCAGCACCAGCGGCACGGCAATGACGTGGAATGCGAAGAAGCGGTTGAGTGTCGCGTCGCCCACCACGTAGTCGCCGCGAATGAGCAGCGCAAGATCGGGACCGATGAAGGGAATCGCGGCAAACAGGTTCACGATCACCTGGGCACCCCAATAGCTCATCTGGCCCCAGGGCAGCAGGTACCCCATGAAGGCTTCGGCCATCAAGGCCAGGAAAATCGCGCAGCCAAACACCCAGATCAGCTCGCGCGGCTTGCGGTAGCTGCCGTAGATAAGGCCGCGGAACATGTGCAGGTAAACGACCACAAAGAAGGCCGAGGCGCCCGTGGAATGCATGTAGCGGATCAGCCAGCCCCAGGGCACGTCGCGCATGATGTACTCGACCGAGCCGAAAGCCAGCGAGGCTTCGGGCTTGTAGTTCATGGTCAGGAAGATGCCGGTGACGATCTGGATGACCAGCACCAGCATCGCCAGGGAGCCGAAGATGTACCAGATGTTGAAGTTTTTCGGCGCGTAGTACTCGCTCATGTGCTCTTTGTAGAGCTTGCTGGCGGGAAAGCGGTTGTCGAGCCAGTTCATCGCTTTCGCGGCGGCCGGGGCATCGGGGGAAATTTCTTTGAATTCAGCCATGACTGATCCTGGTTTGGTGGGTTTCTTTGGCGAGCGCTGCGTGCCGCGGTGGCAGGCACTGGGCGCCGGCTGCAAGGTCTTGTGAAGGAGTTGGCGTGTCCTCAGGCCTTTTTGTCTTCACCAATCAGCAGTTTCGTGTCCGACAGGTACATGTGCGGCGGGACTTCCAGATTGTCCGGCGCCGGCTTGTTCTTGTACACGCGCCCGGCCAGGTCGAAGGTGGAACCATGGCATGGGCAAAGGAAGCCGCCGGCCCAGTCCGCAGGCAGCGAAGGCTGCGCGCCGGTCTGGAACTTGTCCGAAGGCGAGCAGCCCAGGTGCGTGCAGATGCCCACCACGACCAGGTACTCGGGCTTGATGGAGCGCACCTCGTTCAGTGCGTACGTAGGCGTCAGCTCGCCCTTCTTGCGATCGGATTTCGGATCGGCCAGCAGGGGATCGAGCTTGGGCAGCATGGCGAGCTGCTCGGGCGTGCGGCGCACGATCCACACAGGCTTGCCGCGCCACTCGACCGTGACCTTCTCGCCCGGCTTGAGGGCGGAGACATCGACCTCAACGGCTGCACCGGCTGCCTTGGCCTTCTCTGACGGCTGGAACGTGCTCACGAAAGGCACCGCCACAGCAGCAACACCGGCGCCGCCCACCGCGCAGGTGGCAACAATCCAGTTTCTTTTATCTTTGTCGAGAGGCGCGCCGTTCGGCGCGCCCATTACGCTTGCTTGGGTCATGAAGGTCCTTCAAGAGCTGGCTTGAAAAAGGCATAGGGGTGGGGTCAACCCCTAATTGTAGCGGAGCGGGTGTGGTTTTTACAATCCGCTGCCCGCCGCATTGGCCGGCTCCGGCCGGGCCCATGCACGCCTCCGGCAAGGCCTGCAGGCGCCTCATACTTTGTTGCAGACCAGCTTGAAAGTGGCTTGCGCATTCACCGGGACCCACGATAATGATTTGCCGGCCAGGCATGCGGCTTGAGGGGCTGCCCCAACGGTCCGGTCGTCCAAGAACAAAAGGGGAAACCATGGGAATGATGCAGGAATTCAAGACCTTTGCCCTCAAGGGCAATGTGATCGATCTGGCCGTTGGCGTGATCATCGGCGCGGCCTTCAGCAAGATCGTCGACTCCATGGTGGGCGACCTGATCATGCCGGTGGTCGGCATGGTGATCGGCAAGCTGGACTTCTCCAACCTCTTTTGGGTGCTGGGCACCGTGCCGCCCGGCGTGCCCACCACGCTCGACGCCCTGAAAAAGGCCGGCATTCCGGTGTTTGCCTATGGCAACTTCATCACCGTCGCGGTCAACTTCCTCATCCTGGCCTTTGTCATTTTCCTGATGGTCAAGCAGATCAACCGGCTCAAGCGGCGCGAAGCGGTGGTGCCCACCACCGCACCGCCCGAGGACATCGTGCTGCTGCGCGAGATCCGCGACAGCCTCAAGCGCTAGGCCCGGGGTTGTTCCGCCAGCCGGCGGGCCATGCGGATGGCCGCCCGCAGGCTGGCCGCATCGGCCCGGCCGGTGCCGGCAATGTCAAAAGCGGTGCCGTGGTCCGGGCTGGTGCGCACCAGCGGCAGGCCCAACGTCACGTTCACGCCCCGCTCCACGCCCAGGTATTTCACCGGAATCAACCCCTGGTCGTGGTACATCGCCACCACCGCGTCGAATTCGCCCGCCTTGCCCGGCGCGTGGCGCGCCCGCATGAACACCGTGTCCGGCGCGAACGGCCCGTGCGCGTCCAGCCCTTCGCGCCGCGCGGCGGCCACCGCCGGTGCGATCACCACCTGCTCCTCGGTGCCGAACAGCCCGCCCTCCCCAGCGTGCGGGTTCAGCCCCGCCACGGCGATGCGCGGCGCGCGGCCCAGGCTTGCGCGCAAGGCGCCGTGCGTGATGCGCAGGGTCTGCAGCACGTTGTCCAAGGTCACCGCGTCCAGCGCGTGCCTGAGCGACATGTGGATGCTGACCAACACGGTTTTCAGCTCGTCGTTGGCCAGCATCATGCGCACCGGCACCTCGGCCACGGGCCTGCCCAGGAAGGCGGCGGCCTCGGCCTGCAGCATTTCGGTGTGACCCGGAAACCGCGCCGCCCAGCCGCCGGCGGCCGACAGCGCCTCCTTGTGGATGGGCGCGGTCACCATCGCCGCCGCCTCCCCGGCAAGCACCGCGCGCGCCGCCCAGACGATGCAGTCGGCCGCCGCCTGCCCGGCCAAAGCGTTCACCTGCCCGTGCGGCACAAGGCCTGGCAGCTCGCATTTCTGTAGCACGCCGATGCAGTTGGGCGGCACCGAGGCGGCCTCGTCCAGCGTGTCGAGCTGCGCGACCGGCAGGGCCAGCGCCCCGGCCCGGGCCGCCGCCAGCGCAGTGGCGCGGCGCAGCGTCGGCACGTCGCCCACGATCACGCAGCCGGCCAGTTCGTGCGGCGCCTCCAGAAACGCCCGGGCGATGATTTCCGGGCCGATGCCGGCGGCGTCGCCCATGGTGAGGAGCAAGGGGGGGGTCGAAGTGGTCATGCGGGGTTGTCGATGTCGATAAAGCGGTGCTGCAGGCCGAACTGCGCGGCCACCTGCGCGGCCACGGCCGGTGCGCCGTAGCGCTCGGAGGCATGGTGGCCGCAGGCGATGAAGGCCACGCCCGTCTCGCGCGCCAGGTGCGCCTGCGGCTCGGAGATCTCGCCGGTGATGAACGCCTGGGCGCCGGCGGCGATGGCCGCCTCGAAGTAGCCTTGGGCGCCGCCGCTGCACCACGCTATGGTTTTAATAGCATCCTGCGCAGGCCCCACCTGGACAACCGACCGGTTCAATGCCTTTTCCACCCGCGCGGCCAGCTCGCCGGCGCCGGCAAAGCTGCCGCCATCCGCCCGCCCGCCCAGAAAGCCCAGGTCCTGCTCGCCAAAGCGCGCCCGCGCCTGCAGGCCCAGCCGCAAGCCCAGCTGCGCGTTGTTGCCCAGCGCAGGGTGCGCGTCCAGCGGCAGGTGGTAGGCAAACAGGTTGATGTCGTGCGCCAGCAGCAGCGCCAGGCGCCGCTTCATCCAGCCGGTCACGCGGCCGTCCTGGCCGCGCCAGAACAGGCCGTGGTGCACGAAGATCGCGTCGGCCTGTGCCTCGATGGCGGCCTCGATCAGCGCGCGGCTGGCCGTAACGCCCGAGACGATGCGGCCGATGTGCGGCTTGCCCTCGACCTGCAGGCCGTTGGGGCCGTAGTCCTTGAAGCGCGCCGGCTCCAGCAGCGCATCGAAGGCCTGCAGCAGCTCGTCTCGGGGGGTGGTGCTCATGCCGCGATTGTCTCAGGCCGGCGCCACGCTTGGCACGGCGCGGCTTGGTTTTCCCGGATTCAGAGCTTTCCAGGGCGCGGCGTCCTACGCAGGCGGGCCTTGCATGCCGCACAATAGGCGCAAAAGGCCCGGGCCGCGGTCCGCGCCCCGGCACAACCAGCCTTCATTTCACCTCCGCCAACCATTCTTAGCCCCATGAATCGCACCTGGCTCCTGTTTTCCCAGACCGTCACCGTGTTGGTGGCGGCTTATTTCGTGGTGGCCACGCTGCAGCCGCAGTGGCTCAACCGGCGCGCCAGCCTGGGCGGCGTCTCGGTGGTCGAGGCGCCCGCCCTGCCCCGCACCGGCGGCTCGGCCAGCCCGATCGGCAGCTTCGCGCCGGCGGCCAAGATCGCCTCGGCCGCCGTCGTCAGCATCAACACCAGCAAGGCGGCGGCAAGAAATCCGCAGATGAACGACCCGTGGTTTCGCTTCTTCTTTGGCGACCAGAACCCCGGCGAGGCGCAGGCCGGCCTTGGCAGCGGCGTGATCGTGAGCGCCAGCGGCTACATCCTGACCAACAACCACGTGGTCGAAGGCGCCGACGAGATCGAGGTCGTGCTCAACGACACGCGCAAGACGCGCGCCAAGGTGATCGGCACCGACCCCGACACCGACCTGGCCATCGTCAAGATCGAGCTGGACAAGCTGCCGGTCATCGTGATGGGCGACTCGGACACGCTGCAGGTCGGCGACCCGGTGCTGGCCATCGGCAACCCGTTCGGCGTCGGCCAGACGGTGACCAGCGGCATCGTCAGCGCGCTCGGGCGCAACCAGCTGGGCATCAACACCTTCGAGAACTTCATCCAGACCGACGCGGCCATCAACCCCGGCAATTCGGGTGGTGCGCTGGTGGACGGCAACGGCAACCTGCTGGGCATCAACACCGCCATCTACTCGCGCTCGGGCGGCTCCATGGGCATCGGCTTTGCCATCCCGGTCTCGACGGCCAAGCAGGTGCTCGAAGGGATCGTGAAAGAAGGCCAGGTCACGCGCGGCTGGATCGGTGTGGAGCCGCAGGAGCTCAATGCCGAACTGGTCGAGGCCTTCAAGCTCAAGCCCGAGGCGGCCCAGGCCGGCGGTGTCATCATCACCGGCGTGCTGCAAAACGGCCCGGCGGCCAAGGGCGGCATCCGGCCCGGCGACGTCATCACGGCGGTCGACGGCCAGCCGGTGGGCAACGTCAGCCAGCTGCTGACGGCCGTGGCCGCGCTCAAGCCCGGCACGCCGGCGCCGCTGACGGTGCTGCGGGGCGATGGCCAGGTGAAGATCGCGGTGACGCCGGGCAAGCGCGAACGCGCCCGGCCGCAGCGCTGAGCGCGCGGCACAATGCTCTCAAATCAATAGCAAACAACCCAGGCGGTGCCTGGGCAAGCGGCCGATTCGGTCTGAAACCGGTGGGCCTCGGGGCCTGCGTCAGTACTTGGCGACTTCGCTGCTGTCGCCATCGGGCACCTGGGTGCGCTTGAGGAAGACCTGCGCGGCCACGATGCCAACCTCGTAGAGGCCGCCCACCACCATCAGCAGCATGATCATCGAACCGGCGTCGGGCGGCGTGACCAGGGCCGTGCCGATCGCCGCGGCCACCCAGAAATAGCCCCGGTACTGGCGCAGCTGGGCGACGGTCAGCACGCCCATGCGCACCAGGAGGATGACGGCCACCGGCACCTCGAACGCCAGCCCGAACGCCAGGAACATGCCCAGCACGAAGTTGAGGTATTCCTCGATGTCCGGCGCGGCGGTGATCGACTTGGGCGCAAAGCTCTGGATGAAGTGAAACACCTGGCCAAAGACAAAGTAGTAGCAAAACGCCACGCCAAAGAAAAACAGCAGCGTGCTGGACACCACCAGCGGCATGACCAGCTTTTTCTCGTGCGAGTACAGCCCCGGCGCCACGAACGCCCAGACCTGGTAGAGCACCACCGGCAGCGCAATCATGAAGGCGGCCATGAACAGGATCTTGATCGGCACGACAAAGGGCGAGATGACGTTGGTGGCGATCAGCGTGGCGCCTGCCGGCAGGCTGGCCACCAGCGGCGCGGCCATCAGGTCGTAGAGCGCCCCCGGGCCGGGAAACAGCGCCAGCAGCGCCGCCGCGATGCCCACGGCGATGACGGCCTTGATCATCCGGTCGCGCAGCTCCATCAGGTGCTGCACGAAGGGCTGCTCGGTGCCGGCGAGTTCGTCGGGCTTGTCGCCGGTGGGGGTGGGGTCGCTCATGGAGGAATCTTGCGCTGTAGGATTTGCGCCGGGTCGCGCGCAAAAGGAAAGTCGGAAAGGAAGTGGGGCCGGGCCTCAGGCCTTGCGCCCGGGCTGCGGGCGAAACCGGGCGACGCGGGCGGCGCCGGACTGCGCCTTGGTGCGAACGCCCGCGCGCGCCTTGAACCACTGCGGCGTGGCGCCGCGCTTGAGCCGCCACTTCTTCTTCGGGTGCCGGTACTCGGGAAAGCTTTCGAAGCCGGCCAGCGTGTCGGCGGCTGTTGTGGTCGGGGTGTCGGACCAGGATTTTTCAAACTCGCTGGCGCCGGTGCGGATCGAGTTTTCGACGTCGCGGGCCGCGTCCTGCACGCTGTCCTTCATCTTCTTGAACTCGTCCAGCTCCATGGAGCGGTTGACCTCCTGCTTCACGTCGTTGACGTAGCGCTGCGCCTTGCCCAGCAGCGTGCCGACGGTGCGGGCCACGCGCGGCAGCTTTTCCGGGCCGATGACGATCAGCGCCACCGCGCCGATCAGCGCCATTTTGGAGATGCCCAGGTCGATCACGGCGAACCCGGCAAGAAGAATTGAAGTGGAGCGCGCTCAGGCATGGTGCGCGCTTTCAGGACTTTTGCCGTGCCTGCACGTCGATCGTGTTGCGGTCGGCCTTGTCGGCCGCGGCGGCCTGGGCCTGCGCATTGGTCACCTGCGCGGCCTGGACGGACTTTTCCTCGTCCGTCTGGCCGCCGTCCTTCATGCCGTCCTTGAAGCCCTTGACCGCGCCGCCCAGGTCGCTGCCCATGTTCTTGAGCTTCTTGGTGCCGAACACCATCACCACGATCAGCAGCACGATCAGCCAGTGCCATATGGAAAAACCACCCATGTTTTGCTCCTCAACTAGAAAATAGACAATTGACTGATATGTTTACAACAGGGCTGATTCTAAGGGCCCCGTGTGACAGCGGCGATGACCTTGCGGGTTGCGCAGGTTAGTTTGGAGCCGGCCGCGCCGCCAGGGTTCCCCGGCCGATGCCCGCGGGCCCCGCCCCTTCAGCCCTTGCGCCACGGCCGCGGGCCGCCGATGACATGCATGTGCAGGTGGTGCACCTCCTGCCCGCCCTCGGCGCCGGTGTTGATGATGGTGCGAAAGCCGCCTTCCGGGTAGGGATTGCAGCCCTCCTGCAGCGCCAGCTGCGGCGCCAACACCATCATGCGCCCGAGCAGCGCGGCATGCTCGGGGCCGACGTGCGCCAGCGAGGCGACATGTTGCTTGGGAATGAGGAGGAAATGCACCGGCGCCCAGGGCTGGATGTCGTGAAAGGCGAAGAGGTCCTCGTCCTCGTAGACCTTGCGGCTGGGGATGCTGCCTGCAGCAATCTTGCAGAAAATACAGTTGTCTGAATGGCTCATGCGGCCTCCACGGAACGGCCGGCGTTCATGCGAACGATGCCTTTGACGATGCGATACAAAAACCAGACCGAGATCAGGCCCCAGGCGATCATGCCCGGCACGATGAACAGCAGCCACAGCCACGAGGTCAGCAGGTACAAAAAGCCGGCCCAGACCACCGAGCGGATGCGCCAGCTGAAGTGCGAGGCCTGCCAGGTGCCGGCGGCGTCGCCCTTTTTCACCAGGTCGATGACCAGCGCGAGGACCAGCAGCGCCACCGACACCTGCGCGCCGGGCAGCACGGCGGCCACGGCCACCACCAGGTGCAGCAGGTAGCTGACCCAGCCCCAGGTCCGCAGCCCCTCGTCGGGCTCGATGGTCACGATGTCCTCGTTCATGTCGCTCCTCCTTGAATGTCGGTCAGTCGCTCAGTGGGTCATTGGGTCACTTTGGCGAGCGGGTGCGCGGCCGGTCAGCCGTTGGTGGCTTCGCGGTGCTGCGCCTTGCGCAGGGCCTTCTCCTCGATGCCGCTGGTGCCTTCGCGCCGCTCCAGCTCGGCCAGCACGTCGGCCGGGCTGAGGCCATAGTGTGCCAGCGCCACCAGCGAGTGAAACCACAGGTCGGCGACCTCGCCCACCAGCTTGCCGCGCAGCTCGGGCGTGGGGCCGCCGTGGTCGATGTCCTTGGCGGCCATCACCGTCTCGGTGGCCTCCTCGCCGATTTTTTTTAGGAAGGCGTCCGGGCCCTTGTGCAGCAGGCGCGCCACGTAGCTCTTGTCGGGGTCGCCGCCATGGGCGGGCTTGCGGCCTTCGATGATGGCGGCCAGGCGGTTCAGGGTGTCGTTGGAAGTCATGGGTGCTTTATTTATAGATGCTGCCGGGCGCTTTCAAGACCGGCTCGGTCGCGACCCACTGGCCGTCTTGGTAAACGCTGAAAAAGCAGCTGTGCCGGCCGGTGTGGCAGGCGATGCCCGGCTCGTGGCCGAGCTGCGTCACCTTGAGCAGCACCACGTCGCTGTCGCAGTCCAGCCGGATTTCATGCACCTGCTGGAAATGGCCCGACTCCTCGCCTTTGTGCCACAGGCGGCCGCGCGAACGGCTGAAGTACACCGCCTGGCCGAGCGCGGCGGTCTTTTGCAGCGCCTCGCGGTTCATCCAGGCAAACATCAGCACATCGCCGCTGCCCGCTTCCTGCGCAATCACGGGCACCAGGCCCTTGTCGTCCCAGCGGACCGTGTCCAACCAGTTCATAAAAATCGCTTTCATGTGGCTTGCCGGCCGAAAGCCCGCCCGGCCTGCTCTTGAATTGATAGCTGCCCACCCAGACAGGGCCTGGGCAAACGGCCAGAAAGGCTTGAAAACGGCGCGCCCGGGCGGTCAAAGCCGCACCGGAATCCCGCGCGCGGCCATGTGCCGCTTGGCCTGGCCCACCGTGTACTCGCCGTAGTGAAAGATGCTGGCGGCCAGCACCGCGTCCGCGCCACCGATCTGCACGCCGTCGGCCAGGTGGTCCAGGTTGCCGACGCCGCCCGATGCGATCACCGGCACGCCGACCGCGTCGCTCACCGCCCGCGTCAGCTCCAGGTCGAACCCCGACTTGGTGCCGTCGCGGTTCATGCTGGTGAGCAGGATTTCGCCCGCGCCGCGCCGCGCCATCTCGCCGGCCCAGGCCACGGCGTCCAGGCCGGTGTTCTTGCGCCCGCCGTGGCTGTACACGTCCCAGCCAGCGCCGCGCACCAGCGCGTCCTCGTCGCTGCGCCGCTTGGCGTCGATGGCCACGACGATGCACTGCGCGCCGTACTTGGCCGAGGCGTCGCTGATGACCTGCGGATTGGCCAGCGCGGCCGAGTTGAAGCTGGTCTTGTCCGCGCCAGCGTTGAGCAGGCGGCGCACGTCCTCGACGGTGCGCACGCCCCCGCCCACGGTCAGCGGAATGAACACCTGCGAGGCCACGGCCTCGATGATGTGCAGGATCAGGTCGCGCCCGTCGCTGGTGGCGGTGATGTCGAGAAACGTGAGCTCGTCGGCGCCCTGCTCGTTGTAGCGCGCGGCGATCTCCACCGGGTCGCCGGCGTCGCGCAGCTCGACGAAATTGACGCCCTTGACGACCCGCCCGCCGGTCACGTCCAGGCAGGGAATGATGCGTTTGGCCAGCATGCGGGCGATCAGCCGTTGAGCTCGTCGGCCAGCTCTTGCGCGGCCGCGAAGTCCAGGTCGCCGCTGTAGATCGAGCGGCCGCAGATCACGCCCTGCACGCCCTCTTCCTCGACCTCGCACAGTGCTTCGATGTCGGCCAGGTTGGACAGGCCGCCCGAGGCGATGACGGGAATGGTGAGCGCCTGCGCCAGCTTGACGGTGGCGCCGATGTTGATGCCGCTGAGCATGCCGTCGCGGCCGATGTCGGTGTAGATGATGGACTCGACGCCGTAGTCTTGGAACTTCTTGCCCAGATCGACCACCTCGTGGCCGGTGAGCTTGCTCCAGCCGTCGGTGGCGACCTTGCCGTCCTTGGCGTCCAGCCCGACGATGATGTGGCCGCCGAAGGCCGTGCAGGCGTCCTGCAGGAAGCCGGGGTTCTTCACCGCTGCCGTGCCGATGATGACGTAGCGCAGCCCGGCGTCCAGGTAGCGCTCGATGGTGTCCAGGTCGCGGATGCCGCCGCCCAGCTGCACGTCGATCTCGTTGCCCACCTCGGCCAGGATGCGCTTGATGGCCGCCTCGTTCTTGGGCTTGCCTGCAAACGCGCCGTTCAGGTCCACCAGGTGCAGGCGCCGCGCGCCCTTGTCCACCCAGCGACGCGCCATGGCCGCGGGGTCTTCGCTGAAGATGGTGGACTGGTCCATGTCGCCCTGTTTCAGGCGAACGCAGTGACCGTCTTTGAGGTCAATCGCGGGGATGAGTAGCATGTTGGGCTAGGCAAATAGCAGTTGATGACGTTGAGGAAAGACGTGCCCGGGCGGGGCGCGCCGAAGGGAAAAGGCAAAGGCTCACGGGTTCCAGTGCAGGAAGTTGCGGTACAGCGCCAGCCCCTGGTCGGCACTCTTCTCGGGGTGGAACTGGGTGGCAAAAATATTATCGCGCGCGATGGCCGCCGCAAAGCGCCCGCCGTAGTCGGCCTCGCCGGCGATGTGGCGCGCATCCGACGGCCGGGCGTAAAAGCTGTGCACGAAATAGAAATACGCGCCGTCGGGCACGCCGGTCCACAGCGCATGCGGCTGCCCGCCATGCGCCGTCTGAAAGACCTGGTTCCAGCCCATCTGCGGTACCTTGAAGCGGCTGCCGTCGGGCTGGGTCTTGCCGACCAGGTCGAACTTGACGACCTCGCCGTGGACCAGCCCCAGGCCGGGCGTGGGGGCCCCCAGCAGCCCCTCGTGGCTGTTGTCGAGCAGCATCTGCATGCCCACGCACACGCCAAAGAGCGGCTTGTGCGCGGCCGCGTGCAGCACGGCGCCCAGCAGGCCCGAATGCTCCAGCGCCAGCATGCAGTCGTGCATCGCGCCCTGGCCGGGCAGCACGACGCGCTCGGCGCCAAGTACTTCCTGCGGGCTCTGCGTGACCCGCACCTCGTAGCCGGTGCCCTGCACCACGTGCTGCACGGCCTGCGAGACCGAACGCAGGTTGCCCGAGCCGTAATCGACCACCGCCACCGTTTTCAAGTTGGACATTCGAAAGAATTCAAGTTTGCTATTTTTTTGATAGCTGCCCGTGCATGCTGCGCCTGGGCTCCAGGCCCAAACCATGCAAAAACAGCGCTGCCGCCGCGCCTACAGCGAGCCCTTGGTCGAAGGAATGATGTGCGCGGCGCGCGGGTCGATCTCCAGCGCCATGCGCAGCGCCCGGGCGAAGGCCTTGAACACCGTCTCGGCCTGGTGGTGCGCGTTCTCGCCCTTGAGGTTGTCGATGTGCAGCGTCACCAAGGCGTGGTTGACGAAGCCCTGGAAGAACTCGTAGGCCAGCTGCGTGTCAAAGCCGCCGACCATGCCGCTCTTGAAGGGCACATGCATGTGCAGGCCCGGGCGGCCGGAGAAATCGACCACCACGCGCGACAGCGCCTCGTCCAGCGGCACGTAGGCGTGGCCGTAGCGGCGCAGGCCCTTCTTGTCGCCCACGGCGCGCGCCACCGCCTGCCCGAGCGTGATGCCCACGTCCTCGACCGTGTGGTGGCCGTCGATGTGCAGGTCGCCCACGGCCTGGATGTCCAGGTCGATCAGCCCGTGCCGGGCGATCTGGTCGAGCATGTGGTCGAAAAAGCCGATCCCGGTGGACAGCCGGGCCTGGCCGGTGCCGTCCAGGTTGAGCCGGACAGTGATCTGGGTTTCGGCGGTGTTGCGCGCGACCTCGGCGGTTCGGGGTGCGGGCGCGGTGTCAAGGGTGGAGTGGGTCATAGGGAGGCTTGGAGCGCGGCCAGCAGCTGCGCGTTTTCACCGGCGGT